>WNGJ01000055.1_pt1 | contig 90793 bp, 101 predicted proteins | sample 5400611 | NCBI WGS metagenome assembly WNGJ01 (sample SAMN13153375, study PRJNA577476) | soil metagenome | isolation source: 40 cm soil or saprolite under Garry oak tree replicate 1 | place: USA:California | collected 2016-06-15 | reverse complement strand
ATCGGCGAGATTGAGAACACACTGTTGCGGTTGCCCAGCGTCGGCGAGGGTGCAGTCGTGGTAACCGAGCGGGCCGACCACAGCAAGCACCTGGTGGCCTTCTACGCCGGCCAGCGGCCACTCGATGCCAACGTGCTGCGGGACCAGCTGGGTGAGTCGCTGCCCGCGTACATGGTTCCGTCGGCCTTCCATTGGCGGAGAAGGCTGCCGTTGACGGACAACGGCAAGATCGACAGGAAGGCGTTAACGGCGCTCGCCAGAGAATTCGATGTCGCCGGGCAGGACCACGACGGGCCGAGTACGGCGACAGAGCACCGGCTGGCGGCCGCATGGGCGGACGTGCTCGGCATCCCGAAGGACAAGATCGGCCGGCGGGATCACTTCTTCGACCTGGGCGGCACGTCGTTGTCGGCAGTGAAGCTGGTGATCAGCCTGGAACGTGCGGTGTCGTTGAAGGACCTCACCGGTCACCCGATTCTCGCCGATCTGGCCACGCTGATCGACGGCAGGTAGCAGCGACTGAAAGGAAATCGAGATGTCGTCCTCATCCCCGACCTCACTGCTCGACGTGGACCTGCGACCCGGAAAGCCGCCGATGCTGCGGGTCGAGGCAACCGGCGACGCGCCGCGCTGGGCGGCCGAGCACCGCGACGCGCTGCGCGCCGCCGTCGCCGAGCACGGTTCGCTTCTCGTTCGCGGTCTCGGGCTCCGCGACGTGGCCGAGACCGAGGCCGTCTTTCGGCGGCTGGCCAGTCTGATGACCGAGAAAGAGGCCTTCGCGCCCCGACGGAGCTACTCCGACGGCGTGTACTCCTCATCGAAGTGGCCGCCCAATCAGCCGATGTGCATGCACCACGAACTCAGCTACGTGCTTGAGTTCCCCTGCCTCATGCTGTTCGCGTGCCTCATGGCGCCGACTGACGGGGGCGCGACGCCGGTGGCCGACTCGCCGACCGTACTTCGCGCGCTGCCCACCGAGTTGATCAAGCGCTTCGAGAAGGTGGGCTGGCTGCTCATCCGCAACTACAACGACGACATCGGGGCGTCGGTCGCGGACGCATTCGGCACCGACGACCGTCGCGCCGTCGAGGATTACTGCCGTGCCAACGCGATCAAGTTCGAGTGGCAGCCCGACGGTGCACTGCGCACCTGGCAGCGCCGCAGCGCCGTCGTACATCACCCGCTTACCGGGCAGCAGTGCTGGTTCAACCAAATCGCATTCCTCAACGAGTGGACGATGGACCCGGAGGTGCGCGAGTACCTCGTGGACATCTACGGCGAGGACGGGCTGCCGTTCAATACGCGCTTCGGCAACGGCGACGCGATCGGCGCGGACGTCGTGCAGTTGATCAACGAGGTCTACGAGGCAAATACCGCACGCGAGCGGTGGCAGGCGGGGGATTTGATGCTTGTGGACAACGTCCGCACCGCGCACGGCAGGGAGCGCTTCGAGGGACCGCGCGAAGTGCTCGTCGCGATGGCCGACGCGGTGCACCTGGCCGACCGCTCGCCGACGATCGAGGTGACCGTCAGCTGACGACGACGGCGATGTCTCTCACCCCGTCACGACCGAGCTCTTTTCAGCTGGCGTCCGACGAAGTTCATAGTTGGTGTGCCAGTCTAGACGTTCCGCCCGAGACATCCGGTCGCCTCTACGCGACCCTGACGCCTGATGAACGTACCCGGAGTGCACGTTTTCAATTCGAGCGCGATCAGCAGCGTTTCATCGTCGCGCGCGGAGTGCTGCGTGACCTCTTGGGGCGCTATCTCCAGACGCAACCTCGCCAAATAAGCTTTGTTTACAACGCATTCGGCAAGCCTGACCTCAGCCCTGAATTCGGCAACCGACTCAAATTCAATCTCTCTCACTCAGCCGGTCTTGCCCTCATCGCCATCGCCACTGCCTCCAGCGTCGGCGTCGATCTCGAATACATCCGGGCGCAATCTGATTACGCCGATATCGCGCGGCGTTTCTTTTCAACAGCTGAAGTTGACTATTTGATTGCTCTCCCGAGCCATCTCTACGCCGAAGCCTTTTTCAGTTGTTGGACAAAGAAGGAGGCTTACCTCAAAGCCTGTGGCGAGGGTCTCGCGATACCGTTGAATAGTTTTTCTGTCCCCCTGACAACCCATCCTATGGATACTCCTGTGGATCTTTATGTTGCCTCACAGCCTATCGTTCCACCCAAGCGTTGGTCGCTCTATACCCTCCGACCTGCTCCGGGCTATGCCGGGGCCCTGGCGATTGAGGGAACTGGCTGGCGCTTACGTCAATGGCAATGGAAGATGCCTCAACGTGTCGAGTGAGCCGGCGAGATGCGACCGACCGGCCTCGAACGCCGCGCGGTGGCCCCCGAGCTCGCCGCCCGGCGGGTCTTCTAGGGAGGAGCGCTATGACGCCGGAGCATCGCGTCCTCATCGAGCGGATCTGCGCGTCGGCCGACGTCGTGCGACGCGCCGTCGACGGGGTGTCGCGCGCGCGCTTCGACCGCCCCCCTCGCGACGGCGAATGGTCGGCGCTGGAGACGCTGACGCACGTGCGCGACGTGATCGTGCACGTCTACGGGCTGCGCATCCGCCGGCTGCTCTACGAAGACGCGCCCGCGTTCGCGGACTTCGACGAGGAGGGCTACCGCCGCGCCAGCCTCGCCCGCGGCGAGGCGGCCACCCACCTGCTCGAGACGATCGTCGGCGAGCACGAGCAGCTCGCGCGGTTGCTGGAGACCCTGCCGGACGCTGCCTGGTCGCGCGAGGGCCGTCATCCCTCGCTCGGCGCGATGTCGATCGAGTTCCTCGCCCGGCGCATCGGCGAGCACGCCGAGGAGCACGCGGCCCAGATCGCCGCCGCCGGTGGAGCGTGAGCGACCGTACGGCGACCTTCGAGCGCATCCTGGCCCCCGAGCCCGGGCGCACGGCGCTGCTCGTGGTCGACATGCAGCGCGGCTTCGTCGAACCGGGCGAGGCGATGGAGGTGCCGCCGGCGCGCGCGTCCGTGCCGGTGATCCGCGCGCTGGTCGACCTCTTCCGGTCCCGGCGTCTGCCCGTGGTGTTCACGGCGTTCGTCTACTCGCCCGACGTCCCGCTGCTGGTCGGTGAGCTCCATCCCGAGCACAAGCCGGCCGCGCCCGGCGCGCCCCGCGGCTTCGGCATGCCGTCGTCGTCCTGCCTGGCGGGCTCCCCGAGCGCGCGGGTCGTCGAGGCGCTCGCACCGCGGCCGGACGAGCCGGTGATCGACAAGCGCTGGTACGACGCGTTCGCGGGCAGCGCGCTGGACGGCGCGCTGCGCGCGCGGGGGGTGACCTCGCTGGTCGTGACGGGGACGATGACGGACGTCTGCGTGCTGGCGACGGTGATCGGCGCCTTCAACCGCGAGTACCGGGTGACGGTCGTCGAGGACGGCGTCACCACGCTGTGGCCCGAGATCCAGCGGGCCGCCCTCGATATCGTCGCGCGGGCCTATGGGCGCGTCGTATCATCCAAGCAAGTGATGGACACTGTCGCCAACTGGTGATTCGCCGACCGTCGCCGGCGCCGACCGGTGATTCGCCGACCGTCGGGCGCCGGAGCCCGGCGGAGGCGCCCCGACGGTAAATATGAGGACCACGTCATGCGCGAGCCGCTGAAGTTCTCGGGGATCATGCCCGCCAACATCCTGCCCTTCAAGGCGGACCTGTCCATCGACGAGCCGGCCTACCGCAAGCATCTGCGCTGGCTCGCCGACACGCCGGGCGTGACCGGCATCGTGGCCAACGGCCACGCCGCGGAGGTCGCGTCGCTCAGCCGCGAGGAGCGCAAGCGCACGCTCGCGGTGGCCCTCGACGAGGTCGCGGGCGCGTGCCCGATCGTCGCCGGCGTCTACACCGACGGCACCGCGGAGGCCGTCGAGCTGGCGAAGGACGCGAAGACCGCGGGCGCCGCCGGTGTGCTGCTGTTTCCGCCGACGCTCTTCATGTGGGGTGCGCAGGTGAAGCCCGACATGGTGATCCGTCACTACTCCGACGTCGCCGCCGTCGGTCTGCCCATCGTCGCCTTCGAGTATCCGCCCGCGTGCGGCATCGGCTATTCGCCCGAGACCCTCGCGCGCCTCGCCACGATCCCCGAGGTCGTCGCGGTGAAGGACTGGTCGAACGACATCGTCGCGTATGAAGCCAATCTGAGGGCGCTGCGCGCGACCGGCCGGCCGGTCGCGATGCTGTCGTCGTTCACGATGTCGCTCATGGCGTCGTTCCTGCTCGGCGCCGACGGCGCGATCTCCGGCATGGGCAGCGTCACCGCCGATCTGCAGGCCGAGCTGTTCGCGGCCTGCCAGAAGGGCGACCTCGAAGACGCGCGGCGCATCAACGAGCGGCTCGAGCCGCTCGTCCGGGTCTTCTACGCGCCGCCGTTCGTCGACATGCACAACCGGATGAAGGAGGCGCTCGTGCTGCTCGGGCGCATCCCCGCTGCCCACGTGCGGCCGCCGCTCACGCCGGTCCCCCCGGCCGAGCGCGACGCGATCCGGCGCGCCCTGGCCGCCGCCGGCATCAGCCGCTAAGTCGCCGTTTCACCGGCGCGCGGCCCGGTCCCGCGCGCCGGAACCGCTTGCGCCCCCTCGCCGGTTTGGGGTAGAAAGACGCACCCTTTGCTCCCGCTCACGAGTGCCCGTCCCCGGGCACATCAGGAGGAATAGCCATGGCTGAACGCTGGCAGAGCGAGCCCTGGACCAAGGACATGTGGTGGAGCGGCAAGACGACGCGTCGAAGGTTCCTCGGCCTGTCGGCGACGGCGGCCGGCGCGCTCGGCGCGACGATGCTCGTGCCGGCGCCGTGGCGCGAGGCGTTCGGCCAGGCCAAGCCGTACAAGATCGGGGTCCTGCAGCCGCTGACGGGCGCGGCGGCCGCCGGGGGCAAGACCGCGCTGGTGGGCTCGCAGCTCGCCGCGGACCGCATCAACAAGTCCGGCGGCATCAACGGTCGGCCCATCGAGCTGGTGATCGCCGACTACGAGTCGAAACCCGACGTCGGCCGCCGCAAGGCCGAGAAGCTCGTGGTCGAAGACAAGGTCGATGTCGGCGAGGGCGGATATCTGTCGAACGTCTGCCTGGCCTGCATGCCCGTGTTCGAGGAGCAGGAGACGGTCTTCATGATCGGCGTCTGCCTGGACACGACGATCACGACCAGCAAGTGCAGCCGGTACGTGTTCCGCCCCTTCGACTATGCGCCGTCGCAGGCCGTGGCCTTCGCGCCGTACCTCGTGAAGAAGCTGGGCAAGAAGTGGCACATCGTCTATCTCGACTACGCGTGGGGCCAGTCCACTCGAGACGCGTACGTCGAGCAGATCAAGAAACAAGGCGGCGACGTCGTCGGGACGACGGGGATCCCGCTCGGCACTGCCGACATGACCGCGTTCATCTCGAAGATCACCGGCAGCTTCGACGGCCTGTTCGCGATCATGTTCGGTGCCAACGCCGTGACCTTCACGAACCAGGCGTACGACCTCGGTCTGACGAAGAAGGCCAAGTACGCGGGTGACGGGGCGGTCGCCGAGTCGACCCACCTCACCGCGCTGGGCCAGAAGGTCGAGGGCTTCACCGGCGTCAACCGCTACATCCCCGTGCTCACCAAGCCGCTCGACACGCCGTACCACAAGAAGTTCTTCGAGGAGTCGAAGATCCTGTTGAAGCAGATGGATCCGTCGGGTCCGGACCCCGATCGCTACGTCCAGTCCAACTTCGAGGCCATGAACTTCCTGAAGCTCGGGATCCAGAAGTCCGGCTTCAAGGGACGAGCCGCCGGCGACGCCGAGTTCAAGAAGGAATCGCTCAAGCTCATCGAGGCGCTCGAGGGCATGGAGGTCAAGGAGGGCGACGACTTCCCCCAGGGCGACAAGACACTCCGGCGGGAGGATCACCAGGCGTTCCTCCGTCAGTTCATCTTCGACATCCACAACAACAAGCATCGCCTGCTCGAGGTGATTCCCCGGGAGAAGACAGTCGTCGCGCCCGCCTGTACGTTCCCCAAGGCGTGACGAGCGCGCGGCGAGAAGGCACGACGGCCCCGGCCGGTGACGGCCGGGGCCCGTCGGCCGACCGGTCGGCGATCCTCCGGACCGAGGGGCTCACGATGCGGTTCGGCGGGCTCGCCGCGCTGAACCAGGTCTCCCTCAGCATCCCGCGCGGGGAGATCCGCGCGATCATCGGCCCCAACGGCGCCGGCAAGTCGACGCTCTTCAACTGCATCACGGGGGTGCTCACGCCGACCGGCGGCCGCATCCTGTTCGAGGGTGACGACATCACGGGCCTGCCGCCGCACCGGATCTCGAAGAAGGCCATCGCGCGCTCGTACCAGATCACCAACATCCTGCCCGGCGCCACCGTGCTCGAGAACGTCCGCATCGCCGTGCAGTCGCGCCACCACTCGTGGAGCCTGCTCCGGCATCACCGCGCCTATCGCGACGTGATCGAGCGCGCGCGGACGGTGCTCGCCTCCGTCGGGCTCGCCGACAAGGCCCAGGAGCTCGCCGCGAACCTGTCGCACGGCGAGCAGCGGAACCTCGAGATCGGCATCGCGCTGGCGACGGAGCCCAAGCTCCTCTGCCTCGACGAGCCGACGGCCGGGATGAGCGTCACCGAGACCCACGCCACCGTCGACCTGATCCGGCGCATCGCCGCGAACCTCACCATCCTCATCGTGGAGCACGACATGGAGGTGGTGATGGGGCTCGCGCGGACGATCACCGTGCTCCACTACGGCGAGGTGCTCGCGGAGGGCAGCCCGGCCGCGATCCAGGCCAACCCCCGCGTGCAGGAGGTCTACCTCAAGATCTGATGCTCACGCTCGACGGCGTCCACACCTACTACGCGAAGTCGCACATCCTGCACGGGGTGTCGCTCGAGGTGCGCGCGGGTGAGGTGGTCGGGCTCCTCGGCCGCAACGGCGTCGGCAAGTCGACGACGCTCAAGACGATCATGGGGATCGTGCGTCCCTCCCAGGGCCGGATCGTCTTCGAGGGACGCGACATCGGGGGGCTGGCACCGTACCGGCTGGCTCGCGTGGGCATCGGCTACGTGCCGGAGGATCGCCGGATCTTCCGCCTGCTCTCCGTGCTGGAAAATCTCAGAACCGGCCTCGACCGGCCCGCGGTCTCCGCGACCCGCCGGCAGACGCTGCTCGACAAGGTCTACGCGAGCTTCCCGATCCTGGCCGAGCGGCGAAACCAGGCGGGCGGCACGCTATCGGGAGGCGAGCAGCAGATGCTCGCCATCGCCCGCGCGATGATGCTGGAGCCGCGCATCATCCTGCTGGACGAGCCGACCGAGGGCCTCATGCCGCGGATGGTCGCGCAGATCCGGGAGATCATCGACGTCCTCCACCGGGACGGCGTGGCCATCCTGCTCGTCGAGCAGAACGTGCCGCTCACGCTCGAGGTCTCCGACCGCGTCTACATCATGGAGAAGGGCGTGGTGCGTCACCACGCGCCCGCCGCGGCGCTCCGCGCCGACGCCACCGTCATCCACCAGTACCTTGGCATCTGAGGCGCGATGATTCCCTTCGACCAGATCTTCGTGCAGATCGTGAACGGCCTCGTGAACGGGATGATCCTCGCCCTGGTCGCCTCGGGACTCACGCTCATCTTCGGGATCATGGACATCGTCAATTTCGCCCACGGCGATCTGTTCATGCTGGGCGCGTACATCGGAACGACGGCGTTCCTCACCACGGGCAGCTTCTGGATCGCCCTCGTCGCCTCCGTCGTGGTGATGGCCGTGCTCGGCGCGGCGCTCCAGGTGACCGCGCTGCGTCCGCTGCTCGGCCGCGACCCCCTCACCACGATCCTCGCCACCTTCGGGCTCTCGCTGGTCATCCAGAACTACGCGCTCTGGCAGTACGGCCCCGTGCCCCGCAAGATCCTGGAGCCGGTGAGCGGACACTTCCGCCTCTTCTACGTCGAGTACCCGTGGTACCGGATCGTCATCGCCCTGATGTCGGCGGCCATCATCGGCGCCCTCTATCTGTTCATGAAGTACGGCAAGCACGGCATCTGGATCCGCGCGACGACGCAGGACCGCGTCATGGCCGCCGCCATGGGCATCCCGGTGCCGTGGGTCCACACCGTGGTGTTCGCGATCGGCGCCGCCATGGCCGCCGCCAGCGGCGTGCTCTTCGGCCCCACCGTGGGCATCAACCACGCGATGGGGTTCGACTTCACCCTTCGCGCCTTCGTCGTGGTGGTCGTGGGCGGCATGGGGAATCTCGGCGGCTCCATCCTCGCCTCCATCTTCATCAGCCTGCTGGAATCGCTGGCCACGATCTGGGTCAGCCCGGCCCAGGCCGTGATCGTGTCGTTCGTCGCGCTGATCCTCACCCTCCTCATCCGGCCCACCGGTCTGTTCGTGCCGACGCCGAAATGAGGCCATGAGCGCGGCCCGCGCGCGGGGCGAGGGGCCGAGCGCCGCCTACTGGACCGGCTTCGTCGTCGTGGTGGGCGCGCTCGCGCTGAGCCCGCTCGTGCTGCCGGAGTTCTGGCAGCGCTTCGCCACCGAGATCCTGATCTGGGGCCTGCTCGCGATGTCGTCGGACATCCTGATCGGCTACACCGGCATGGTCTCGTTCGGTCACTCGGCCTTCTTCGGACTCGGCATGTACGGCGCCGCCGCGGCGCTGCTCATGCTGCGGCCGCCGAACCTCTGGCTCGCGCTGGCGGCCGGTCTGGTGGCGGCCGCGGTCGTCGCCGTGTTCGTCGCGTATTTCTCGACGCGGCTGCGCGACATCTATTTCTCGATCACGACTCTCGTCTTCTCGCAGATCTTCTACGTCATCATCTTCACCTGGACGGAGGTCACGGGGGGCGAGAACGGGCTCACGTTCCGGCAGCCGCCCCTCGCCCTCCCGGGGCTGTTCTCGATTCCGTTCACCCGGAACGGGCTGCACTGGTTCGTGCTCGCGGTGGTGACGGTGTCGTATCTGCTGCTCCGGCGCGTCACGCAGTCCCCCTTCGGGATGGTGCTCCAGTCGATCCGGGAGAACGAGCCGCGGACGCGGGCCATCGGCTACCACGTCGAGCGCTACAAGATCGTGGCCGTGATGCTGTCCGGGCTCTTCGCGGGGCTGGCGGGGGCGCTCTACGCCGTCCAGAACAAGTTCGCCGCGCCCGACTTCGTCCTGTTCCTCGTCTCGGGCGAGACCGTGATCTTCAACGTGATGGGCGGGATGGGAACGCTGGTGGGGCCGGTGGCCGGCGCGGCGTTCTTCCTCCTGATGAAGGAGGTCTTCTCGCGCGTCTTCTACGAGTACTACCTGATCCCGGTCGGCATCATCTTCACGCTGATGGTGATCTTCCTGCCGCAGGGCCTGCTCGGCTTCCTGCGGCGGCGGCTCAACCAGTAGCCTCGCTCAGCACCTCCTGCACCTTCCGCACGAGCGCGTCCACCGTGAACGGCTTGGCCAGTGTCGGGCCACCGGGCCTCGACGTCCGTGCGTCCTCGAGCCGGCTCGAGAGGTAGAGCACGCGCGTCTCCGGCCGCGCGCGGCGCAGGAGGTCGAGCCGCCGCGCGGCGTCGGTCCCGGGGTCCGCGGCGGCGATGACGAGCGCCAGGGGCCCGCCGTACGCACGGCTGAGCCGCTCCGCCTCGCCGTGATCGCTCGCGGGCAGCGCGCGGAAGCCGTGCAACTCGAGAATCTCCACGATCAGCTCGCGGACTCCCGCTTCCTCCTCCACCACGAGGACGGTGGGTCCCGCGGCGGCGCGGGCGCGCGGCAGCGTCACCGTGAACGTCGCGCCGCGGCCGGGTGTGCTCGCGACCTCCACGTGGCCGCCGTGGCGCGTGACGACGTCGTGGACGGTCGAGAGTCCGAGCCCCGTGCCCTTGCCGGCCGCCTTCGTCGTGAAGTACGGGTCGAAGGCGCGCTCGCGCGTCGCCTCGTCCATGCCGATGCCCGTGTCCTCGACGCGCAGCAGCGCGGGCGCCTCGGGGCCGGCGCCGTTGGCGTGGGCCGCCAGCGCCGTGCACACGGTCACGCGCCCGCCGAACGGCATGGCGTCGCGCGCGTTCAGGATCAGGTTCATCGCGATCTGCTCGAGCGCGGCGGGGCCGAGGGCGACCGCGCCCACCTTGGGCTCGAGCTCGGTTCTCACCTCGATGTCCTCTCCGAGCAGCGGCTGTAGCGTGCGGACGAGGCCGAGGACCACGGCGTTGAGGTCGGCCACGGCGGGCTCGGGCGGCTGCGGCCGACCCGCGGCCAGGAGCTCGCGCGCGAGCCGCTCGCCCCAGCCCGTCGCCTTGCGGATCGCCTCCGCGCGCCGCCGCGTCGGGCTGTCGGCGGGCACGCCCTCGAGCAGCAGCTGGTTCTGGCCGGCGATGGCCGCCATCACGTTGCGGAAGTCGTGCGCGATGCTGACGGTCATGCGGCCGAGCGACCCGAGCGGCCGCGCCTCCGCCAGCTCGCGTTCGAGCGCGGCGATGCGCGCGTGCGCGTCGTCGAGATCGCGCCGGAGCGCCCCGATGTCATCCGAGGCGGTCGTCATGTCCCACGTCCAGCGGCGCGTCCGGCATGAGCGGCAAGACGATCCGGAAGAGCGCGCCCGCACCCGGCGCGCTGCGGACGTCGATGGCGCCCCCGTGGTCCTCGACGATCTTCTGCGTGAGCGCGAGCCCGAGTCCGGTTCCGCCTTCCTTGTTGGAGAAGAACGGGTTGAAGACGCGATCCAGGTGCGCCGGGTCGATGCCCACGCCGGAGTCCTCGACCTCGATGGCCACCCGCCGGCCGCCCGGCCGCGGTCCCCCGAGCGTCTCGGCCTCGCTCCACCCCACGCGCAAGCTGAGGGTGCCGCCGCGTGGCATCGCGTCGAGCGCGTTGGTCACGAGGTTGACGAGCGCGCGGTAGAGCGCCTCCTGGTCGGCCCACACGACCGGCACCTCGCGGCGCCAGTCGCGCGCCACGCGCACGCTCTGCGCCTCGAGGCGGTCGCCGTACAGCTCGAGCACGCGCTCGAGCAGCGCGGGCAGCCGCAGCGGCTTGAACGTCAGCGGCGCCGGCCGCGCGAGCTCCAGCAGCCCCTCGACGATGCTGTTGATCCGCTCCAGCTCGCGCGGGACCACCGACAGGAACTTCTGGCGGAACTCCGGGTCCTCGAAGCGCCGCGACAGGTGCCGGCTGAAGGTCAGGAGCGAGGTCAGCGGGTTCTTGATCTCGTGCGCGAGACCAGCCGCCAGCTCGCCGATCGCGGCCAGCCGGTCGGAGCGGCGCAGCCGGTCCTCGAGCTGCCGCACCCTGGTGAGGTCGCGGAACACGCCGATGACGCCGAGCTCCTTGCCCTCGCCCCCGCGCAGGGGCGCCGCCGACAGCTCGACCGGCATCGCCCGTCCGTTGCGGCGCCGCAGCGTCACCGTCACGCCGGGCACCGGCACGCGACTGGCCAGCGTCTCCATGAGCAGCTCGGCGAGATCGGGCGTGTGCGCGAAGACCTCGGTGCAGTACCGCCCGCGCACCTCGCCGGCGAAGAAGCCGGTCATCAGCTCCGCGGCCGGGTTCAGCGTGACCACGCGCCCGTCGAGGTCCACCGTCACGATGCCGGTGGTGAGCGAGGCGAGGATGTTGTCGGTGTACGTCTTGAGGTCGGCCAGCTGCTCGAAGCCGCGCCGCAGCTCGGTGTTCGCATCCTCGAGGGCCACGCGCTGCTGCGCGAGCTCGGCCACCATGTGGTTGAAGGCCGCCGCGAGCCGCCCGATCTCGTCGTCGGTCGGCGGCTCGATGCGCTGGTTCAACTCGCCACGCGCGATGGCGGCGGCGCCCTCCGCCAGCTGTTGCACCGGCCGGGAGATACGCCGGGCGATGAAGGCGGCGCTCACGCCGCCGAAGAGCAGCATGACCAGGGTGAGGGCCGCCAGCTCCGAGCGGGTCCGCACGATCTCGGCTTGCATGCGCTTCTTGGAGACGCCGACCCGCACCGTCCCCCACTTCTGACCGGTCACGAGGATGGGCACCGCGAAATCCAGCACCGACTGGCGGGCGGCGGACGTCTCCTGCATGACGGGCACCATCGTGTGCGCCGCCTCGAGGTCCACCTTCGACTTCAGCACGTGACCCACGCGGTCGGGGCTCCGGCTGTGGGCGGCCACCTTGCCCTCCGCGTCGAGCACGATCGCGTAGACGACGTCCGGCTCGCCGGCCGCGCGCGCCACGTTCTGCTCCAGCGCCGTGAAGTTGTAGAGCAGCAAAGGCCCCTGTGATACGGCGGCCAGGCTGCGGGCCATGACATCGCCGCGGCGCTCCATTTCCTCGACGATCGCCGCGCGCTGGTGGCGCTCGACGAGCAGGAAGACGCCGGTCATGGTCGGAGTGATCACGAGCACCGCGCCCCAGAGGAGGCGCGCGCGCAGCGTGCGCAGGCGGGGGCGGATCATCGCGCCAGCCACACCTTCCGCATCGGGATGTACGGATCGCCGAGCCCGTTGACCTCGACCGACCGCACCCACGGCTGGAACAGCCGCTCGTAGTTGTAATGCCAGACGGGAACGATCACCGCGTCGTCCACGATCACGGCGGTAGAGCTCCACGCGGCGCTGCGGGTCGGGCGTCGTACGCGCGGTGGCCAGCAGCTCGTCGACGACGGGGTTGTGGTAGCGCGCGTAGTTGCGCGGGCTCTTCGAGTGGAAGAGCTTGGTCAGGAAGTTGTCCGGGTCGGGGACGTCGGCGAACCACGCGTAGAGGAAGACGGGCAGCCGGCCCTCGGTCAGCGCCCTGGAGAATGCGGGCCAGTCCGTGAGGTACTTGAACTCGGCCTGGATGCCGACGGCGGCCAGCGAGCGGCGGATCAGCTCGTGCTCGCGCTGGATCGCGTCGTTGGTCACGCTGGACCAGATCTCGATCTTCGGCAGCCCGCGGCCGCCCGGATAGCCGGCCTCTGTGAGCGACGCGCGCGCGCGGCGTGGGTCGTAGCCGGGCGCGGCCAGCGCGGGATTGAAGCCGAGCGTGCCCGGCGGGACCACCCCGCGCGCCGCCGTGTGCCTGCCGAGGTGGATCTCCTCGATGATCGCCTCGCGATCGATGGCGGCGAGGATCGCCTGGCGAACGCGGCGGTCGTCGAGCGGCTTGATCCGAGTGTTGAAGCCGTAGAACCGCACGCTGAACTGCGGACGCCGTACGTAGACGTGACGGCCGCCCATCACGGCCCGGCGGTAGTCGCGCGTCGGTGGCGACGTGTCCTCGAGCTCGCCCTTCTGGAATTCCTCGTACACGTGGTCGAGCTGGCCGCCCGGGAAGATCCGGTAGACGAGACGCGAGAGCCGCGGCGGACCGTCGAAGTAGGCGGGGTTCGCCGTCAGGACGATCTCTCGCCCGCGCTGCCAGCGCTCGAAGCGGAACGCGCCGGTGCCGATGGGCCGGAGGCCGAAGGCCACCGGGTCGCGCTCGGCGACGTCACGCGGCACGATCTTGGCCTGGCCGACGGCGAGCACGGTGACGAACGGGAACGGCGCCTCGGTGAGCGAGATCTGCACGGTGTAACGGTCGAGCGCCTCGAGGCCGACCACGCCGGGCGCCTGCCCGCTGCGGAACTCGGCGGCGCCGCGGATGTTGCCGAAGAGGTCGGTCGTCCCCGATTTCAGGCGCGGGTCGAGCAAGCGCGTCAGCGAGTACACGACGTCGTCGGCCGTGACCTCGCGGCCGTGGTGGAAGTGAACACCCTTGCGCAGGGTGAACGTCCACGTGAGCCCGTCGCGCGAGGCGCGCCAGAACTGGGCGAGCGACGGAGTGATGGCCAGCGTCTGATCGAACGACACGAGACCGTCGAAGATCTGCTGCGCGACCGACCGGCCGTAGATGTCGTTGATGAGCGCGGGATCGAGCGTGGCGGGATCGTTGCCGATCGGCCGCCGGTAGACGCGCTCCTCGGCGAGCGCCTGACCGGCGGCCGTGAGCAGACAGACGAGTGCGAGGAACGCGACGCGCGCGCCCCTCGCCCCCGACGTCAGTGCATGCCAGAGACGGATTAGTCGCCGCCGCCGCCATCCGCGTTGCCTACCGCGACGAACAGCTGAGTGGACCCCGACGTCCCGGACTCGATGACCGGCGCGACCAGCAGGAGCGATACGAGGGCGAGCGTGATGGCGATGAGCTTCGTCATGGATGTGTCCCCCTTGCGGCGGGTGGTCGCTCCCACCATGGGAGCGCCGCTCCGCCTTAGGGGACAAAGCATAGGCAAATGCACCGCCAAACGGGGACGTTCGAGAGGGCGAAGCGAAGTCCGCGAATTCTCGATGGTGCGCGGCGGCGTTCGCCGCCGCTGCTGGCCCGTGACTGGGCATACGACGCTGGCGGGCTGGCCCGTTACTGGGCGCCCGGCACCTCGGGCTCGCTGCCGGCGAGCTTCCAGCGGGAGAGCTTCATCTTGAGCGAGTTGCGATGCAGCCCGAGCACCCGCGCCGCCTCGCTGACGTTGCCACCCACCTCTTCCAGCACGCGCTGGACGATGATCCGCTCGAAGCGGTCGCTCGCCTGGTTGAGGTCCATGCGCAACGACTCCGGCGCCTGCCCGGGGCCGGACCGGCCCGGCGCGACCGTGAGATCGAGGGGCAGGTCCGCGGGGCCGATGAACAGCCCTTCGACGAGCACCATCGTCCGCTCGACGATGTTCTGCAGCTCGCGCACGTTGCCGGGCCACGCGTAGGACGCGAGGAGCGTGAGCGCCTCCGGGGTGAAGCCCTGGATGTGCTTGTTGAGCTCGTGGTTGTAGCGGCGCACGAAGTGATCCACGAGCCGTGGCAGGTCCTCGATCCGGGCGCGCAGCGGCGGCACCGCGATCGGCACGACGTTGAGGCGGTAGTAGAGGTCCTCCCGGAACGTGCCGGCGGCCACCGTGCGCTTGAGGTCCGTGTTGGTGGCCGCCACGATGCGCACGTCGATCTTGATCGAGCGCGTGCCGCCCACGCGCTCGATCTCGCGCTCCTGGATCACGCGCAGGAGCTTGGCCTGCACCTCCGAGCGCAGCAGACCGATCTCGTCGAGGAACAGGGTGCCGCCCTGCGCCAGCTCGAAGCGGCCGAGCTTGCGCTGGTGCGCGCCCGTGAACGCGCCCTTCTCGTGACCGAACAGCTCGGACTCGACGAGCGCCTCGGGCATCGCCGCCGGATTCACCGGCACGAACGGCTTGTCGTGACGCGGGCCGCGGTGATGGATGGCGCGCGCGATCAGCTCCTTGCCGGTGCCGCTCTCGCCGGTGATCAGCACGGTGGTGGTGGTGCGCGCCACCTGGGTGACGAGCCGCGCGAGCTTCTGCATCTCGGGGTGCTCGCCGATGATCTCGTCGCGGTCGTGGCGCCGCGCCAGCTCGCCGCGCAGGAAGGTCACCTCGCGCTCGAGAGAGCGCTTCTCCACCGCGCGCCGCACCAGCGCCAGAAGCTCCTCGTCCTCGAACGGCTTGGTGACGTAGTCGAAAGCGCCGAGCTTCATGGCGGCGACGGCCGTGCGCACCGTCTTCACCGCGGTGACGAGAATCACCTCCAGGCTGTCGTCCAGCGCCTTGAGGCGCTCGAGCACCTCGATGCCGTCCATCTCGGGCAGGCGGATGTCGAGCAGGACCACGTCGACGTGGTGGGCCCGGACGATCTCCAGCGCCCGCGCGCCGTCGGGCGCGTCGAGGACGTCGTAGTCCTGGTCGAGCACCAGGCGGAAGGACTCCCGAACGCTCTCCTCGTCGTCCACCACGAGGGCCACGGGCCGGAGCACGTCATCGGCGCTCATGCGCCCGAGCACTCTATCAGAGATCGTCCGCGGCGGGGAACTCGGGCCCGCCCGCCATCGGTGGCCGACCGCCGGCAGGGCGCTCGCCGTATTGGATCCAGGACATTGACGGCGCGGGGCGTGGCCCGAACAATCCCGGCATGCTCGCGCACGTGCTCTCGGCGGCGCTGCTCGGTGTGGAAGCCGTGCTCGTCCGCGTGGAGGTCGACGTGACGGGCGGCCTGCCGTTGTTCGCGACGGTGGGCTTGCCGGACTCCGCGGTGCGCGAGAGCCGCGAGCGCGTGCGCACGGCCATCCGCAACGCGGGCTTCGCCTTCCCCAACGAGCGCATCACGGTGAATCTCGCGCCGGCCGACCTCCGCAAGGAGGGCGCGGCGTTCGACCTGCCGATCGCGCTCGGGATCCTGACCGCGATCGGCTCCGTGCGCCGCGACGGTCTCGGCGTCTTCGCGGTCGTCGGCGAGCTGGCGCTCGACGGCCAGATCCAGCCGGTGCGCGGCGCGCTCGCGGTCGGTCTCGCGTGCCGCAGCGGCGGTATCGCGACGCTGCTCGTCCCGCTCGACAATGCGGCCGAGGCGCATGCCGTGGACGGCGTGCGTGTGCTGGCCGCGGGCACGCTGCGCGACGCGGTGGCGCTGCTCAACGGTGAGACGCCCGCGGTGGCCCCGCCGGCCCCGGAGATCGAACGCGTCGTCGACGACACCGATCTCGCTGACGTGCGCGGCCAGGCGCACGCCAAGCGCGCGCTGGAGATCGCCGCGGCCGGCGGCCACAACGTGCTGCTGGTGGGACCGGCAAGACGATGCTCGCCCGGCGCCTCGCCGCGGTGCTGCCGCCGCTCTCGCGCGACGAGATCCTCGAGGTGTCGTCGATCTGGTCGGTGGCCGGACTCCTGCGGCGCCGCGGCGCGCTCGTCGACACGCGCCCGTTCCGCGCGCCCCATCACACCGTCTCGGTCGCCGGCCTGATCGGCGGCGGCAGCCCGCCGCGGCCGGGCGAGGTGACGCTCGCCCACCGCGGGGTGCTGTTCCTGGACGAGCTGCCGGAGTTCCAGCAGCACGTGCTCGAGTCGCTGCGCCAGCCGCTCGAGGACGGCCGCGTCGCCATCGCGCGCGCCAGCGGCATCGCGGATTTCCCCTCGCGCTTCCAGCTCGTCGCCGCGGCCAACCCCTGTCGCCGCGGCTGTCCGGCGCTCGATCGGTGCCTGTGCACACCCGCCGAGCGCGACCGATACCTGGGACGGCTGTCGGGTCCGCTGCTCGACCGCATCGACCTGCACGTGGAGCTGCCGGCGCTGGAGGGCGAGGAGTACGCCGGCGCGCCCGCCGGCGACGACTCGGCCACCGTCCGCGCGCGGGTGACACACGCGCGCGAATCTCAGCGAAAACGCGGCGCCTCCGCCGGCGCGCGTCTGAACGCGGAGATCGCCGGCCGGCTCCTGCGCCGGCTGTGTCCGATCCCGGCCGACGGGCAGCGACTGCTCGCCGCCGCGATGACACGCCTGGGGCTCTCCGCACGCGGCCACGACCGCATCGTCCGTGTCGCGCGGACGATCGCCGACCTCGCCGGCGCCGAGGCCATCGCCTCCGAGCACTGCGCGGAGGCGCTGCAGTACCGGGGCCTCGACCGGCGCTGGCGGGCTTGATCGGCTCGTCGTCGCCGGCTCGCACGCCATCCGGCCGACCCGATGGCGTGCAGTTTACTTCCGTCGAGACTATGCTCGCGACGAGGTACGATACCCTGATGAAAGACGGCCTTCCGGCGTCTCGCGCACCGATACCACCCGGACGTGGCCAGGGACGCGCGTCGCGCACGCCGGTTCCCGGAGATGCTCGAGGCGTACGAAGCGTCGTCGGATCCGGAAAAGCGCCGGCAATACGACCGCGTCTATCGCGCTCGGAGGCCGGCACCCCGACCGCGGGGGGCCGGGGTTCGGCGCCTCGAACGAGAAGGGCGAGCCGGGACCAGCTCGCGCCGCTTCGGACTCGCGATCGATATTCTGGGCCTCAGGCTCGGGCTCGCGGTGGACGCCGAGCGTCTGGGGCCTTCGGGCAAGCAGCACCGTCCGCCCTCGACCGGCCGGCGCACCGGTCCTGACCGGAGCGAGCGATGAAAGAGCTGGATGCCAACCTGATCATCGCCAACGCCCCTGACCCCGTCTTCGTGTCCGACCTGCGGGGCAAGATCCTGCTCGCGAACGAGGCGGTCTCTGAGCTCCTGGGATTCCGCAAGGACGAGGTTCTGGAGCAGTCGCTCTCACGCTTCGTCAGCCTGGACGAGGCGCGCGAACTGATGGTCGCCCTTCGCGAGGTCGTCGAGCGCGGCGTCACCCGCAACGTCCGCCTCAATCCCCACAGCGCCTCCGGCGCGGTGATCCCCACCACCCTCAACGCTTCCGCTCTGCGGGGCCCGGCGGGTGAAGTGATCGGCGTCATCGGCATCCTGCGCGACATGCGTGAGCTCGACAAGGCCCGCGCCTACGCCGAAAGCCTGATCAAGAACGCCCCTGACCCCGTCTTCGTCTCCGACCTGCAGGGCAAAATCCTCCAGGCCAACGATGCCGTCTCCGAGCTGCTCGGATTCCGCAAGGACGAGGTCCTGGAGCAATCGCTGTCGCGCCTCGTCAGCCTGGCCGAAGCGCACGAACTGATGGTCGCCCTGCGCGAGGTCGTCGACCGCGGCGTCACTCGCAACGTCCGCCTCAATCCCCGCAGCGCCTCCGGCGAGGTGATCCCCACCACTCTCAACGCCTCCGCCCTCCGGGGACCCCAGGGCGAGGTCATCGGCGTCATCGGCATCCTGCGCGACATGCGCGAGCTCGACAAAGCGCGCGCCTACGCCGAGAGCCTGATCAAGAACGCGCCCGATCCCGTCTTCGTCTCCGACCTGCAGGGCAAGATCCTCCAGGCCAACGACGCGGTCTACACGCTCCTGGGATTTCGGACGGCCGAGGTCGTCGAGCAGTCGCTGTCGCGCTTCATCAGCGTCGATGAAGCGCGGGAATTCATGGCCGCGCTCCGCGAGGTCGTGGCCCGCGGCGTCACCCGCAATGCGCGGCTGAACCCGCGGAGCGCGTCCGGGGAAATCATCCCCACGACGCTGAACGCATCGGCGCTGCGCGACGTCGACGGGACCGTGATCGGCGCCATCGGCGTCCTGCGCGACATGCGTGCCTACGAGATCGTCGTCCGCGACCTCGAGGAGTCGCGGCGGAAGCTGGACGAGGCCAACCGCGCCAAGGACGAGTTTCTGGCGACGCTGTCGCACGAGCTCCGCACGCCGCTCAACGCCATCCTGGGATGGGTGGGCCTTCTGCGCTCGGGGACGCTCGACGCCGCCAGCGCCAGCCGGGGTCCCGAGGTCATCGAGCGCAACAGCCGTCTCCTGGCTCAGTTGATCGAAGACCTCCTCGACGTGTCCCGCATCGTCACGGGGAAGCTCCGCCTGGAGGCCCGATCGGTCGATCTGGTCTCCGTCATCGTGGCGGCGATGGAGGCGGTTCAGACGGCCGCCGAGGCAAAAGGAATCCGGCTGGAGACGAGCCTGGATGCGGCCCTCGGCCCCATCTCTGCCGATCCCAATCGTCTTCAGCAGGTGGTCTGGAACCTCCTCACCAACGCGATCAAGTTCACGGCGACGGGCGGGCGCGTCGATATCCGACTGGAGCGCGCCGGCTCGACCGCGCGGATCACGGTCAGCGATACCGGCCAGGGCATTCGACCGGAGCTCCTCCCGTTCGTGTTCGATCGCTTCCGGCAAGGCGAGACGTCGATGGGGCGCCGATACGGCGGCCTCGGGCTCGGCCTCGCGATCGTGCGCCACATCGTCGAGCTCCACGGCGGTGTCGTGCGGGCCGAAAGCGCGGGGGAGAGTCGCGGGGCGATCTTCATGGTCGACCTGCCGGTCGCCCCGACCGTGAGCGGCGAGGTCGCGCCGGTGCCGGCGCGCCACCGAGACGATAGCGAGGCCGTCGTTCGGCCGGTCAGCCTGCGGGGCGTCCGCGTCCTCGTCGTCGATGACGAGGCCGACGCGCGCGAGCTGATGCGCATGATCCTGCGTTCCTCAGGCGCCGACGTGATGGCGGCCGCCTGCGCGGAGGAGGCCCTCGAGCAGGTGGAACAATGGCATCCCGACATTCTGGTCAGCGACATCGGCCTTCCGGGTGACGACGGCTACGTACTCATTCAAAAACTCAGGCAGCGGCAGGGGGACTACGGGCGCTCGATGCCGGCCCTTGCCGTGACTGCCTACGCGCGGGCCGAAGACCGAACGCGAGCCCTCTCGGCAGGGTTCCAGTTGCACGTGGCCAAACCGCTCGAGCCGGCCGATTTCGTCGCCGCCATCGCCAGGCTCGTGAGCAAGGACCGAGGGGCCGCGGCCTAGGCGTCGCGACCCAGGCTTCACCGCGGGGCGACGCCGCAATCGGCGTCGCGTCGTGGCACAATACGCGGCAGTCTCCGCTCCCGGGGGTCCGGCCATGGCACAGCCCGTCGTCGTCGTCACCGATGTGCAGGAGCGCCTGTTCGGCGCGATGGATGCCGAGCGGCGTGACGAGATGGTCCGCAATCTGAAGATCCTGCTCGCGACCGCGCGGCGCCTCGCCGCTCCCGTCGTCGTCACCGAGCAGTACCCCAAGGGATTGGGCCGCACGCTGCCCGAGCTCCGCGTGCTCCTGGACGACGCGCCCGCCCTCGAGAAGACCGCGTTCTCCGCGTGCGGCGCCGCCGGCTTCGCCGAGCGGCTTCGCGAGCTCGACGCGGCGCCGGTGATCCTCACCGGCGTGGAGGCGCACGTGTGCGTGCTGCTCACGGCGCTGGACCTGCTCGGCCGCGGTGTCCGCGTCTCGATCGTGGCCGACGCGGTCTGCTCGCGGCGCGCGGCGAGCATGGATCTCGGCCTGGCGCAGGCGCGTCAGGCGGGCGCCGTGATCACCTCGACGGAGACCGTCGTCTTCCAGCTCCTCGGCAGCTCGGACACCGAAGCCTTCCGGGAGATCAGCAAGCTCCTGCGCTGAGCGAATTGTCGAGGAGCGCCACGCCTCCGCCGGGGCGCGACGAACGTTCGGTGGGTTTGGGGGGCCCTTCGAGGCCCCCCATTACTACGGCCGCCCGCGCGGCGGGATGTTCGTGTAGGTGACCGTGCCGTCGCGCGAGATCGTCTGGTAGATGCGCGTCTGCGGCGTGCTGATGCCCTCGATGCCATACAAGCGCAGCACCCTCACCACGTAGTCCTGCGTCTCGGGATACGGCGGGATGCCGCCGTAGGCGGTCACCGCCTTCTCGCCCGCGTTGTAGGCGGCGATCGCGAACGGCAGGTTGCCGGGGAAACGGTCGAGCAGGCCGCGCAGGTGACGGACGCCGCCGTCGATGTTCTCGCGCGGATCGAAGGAGTTGCGCACGCCGAGGACGGACGCCGTCGACGGCATCAGCTGCATGAGCCCCTGGGCGCCCTTGCGCGACACGGCGCGCGGATTGAACCCGGATTCCGCGCGGATCATGGCCGTGACGAGCCGCTCGGGAATGCCGTATCGGTTGGCCGCCTCGGTGATCTCGCGCGCGTACGGCTCGGGGTCTCCCTGCGGCAGCCGCAGCCAGCCGGCCTCGGTGCCGCTGGTGAAGCCCATCCGCTGATACCTGGGATCGGCGGGCGCGTTCGTGAAATGGGTGCTGCCGTCCGGCGCCTTGAACTTGTACATCTCGGCGCTGGCCGGGGCCGCCGCCACGATGGCGGCCGTGAGGGCAATCAGGCCAAGGGATCGAGTCACGTTGACCCAATCTTAGCCGAATCGCCCTGGCGCTGTCGCGGCCAAGCGAGAGCGGCGCTGAACGGCGGTGGTTCAGCGCCCGGCGAACACCCCGCCCCGGTCGACCGGGACGGGCTCGAGCGCCACCGTCAGGACGTCACCGATCGTGTCAGCCAGATGAACGGTCAGACTCTGTCTCACCACCACCGGAACGTCCTCGAGGAGGTTCTTCTCGTTGCGCCGCGGCAGCACCACGGTGCGGAGCCCGGCGCGGTGCGCGGCCAGGACCTTCTCCTTGATGCCGCCCACGGGCAGGACCCGGCCCGACAGGCTGATCTCGCCGGTCATCGCGAGGTCCGAGCGGACGGGTCGCCCGGTGAGGAGCGACACGAGCGCCGTGGCCATCGTGACGCCGGCCGAGGGTCCGTCCTTCGGAATCGCGCCCGCCGGCACGTGGACGTGCACGTCCGAGCGCTCCCAGAATTCCGGGTCGATCCCGAGCTCGCCCGCGTGCGAGCGCACCCACGACAGCGCCGCCTGCACGGACTCCTTCATGACGTCGCCGAGCTGCCCGGTCAGCGTCAGCGTGCGCGCCCCGCGCATCCGCGTGGCCTCGACGAACAGCACGTCGCCGCCCGCCGGCGTCCAGGCGAGGCCCGTGACGACACCCGGCACGCGCGTGCGCTGCTCGACCTCCTCGAGCTCGAAGCGCGGCACGCCGAGAAACGAGACGACGACGTCCGGGGTGACGCGCACGGGCTCGGCGTTGCCCTCCGCGCGCCGCCGCGCCACTTTCCGGCACAACGACGCGATCTCGCGCTCGAGGTTTCGCACGCCGGCCTCGCGCGTGTAGCCGCGCGCCAGCAGCCGCAGCGCCTCCGGCTCGAAGACGATGGCGGCGCCGGCGTCCAGGCCGTGCTCGCGCCCCTGCTTCGGCACCAGGTGCCGCTGCGCGATCGCGACCTTCTCCTCCTCCGTGTAGCCGGCGAGGTTGATGATCTCCATCCGGTCGCGCAGCGGGGCCGGCACCGTGTCCATCACGTTCGCGGTGGTGATGAAGAGCACCCGCGAGAGGTCGAACGGCACGTCGAGATAGTGGTCCCGGAACGTCGCGTTCTGCTCCGGGTCGAGCACCTCCAGCAGGGCCGACGCAGGATCGCCGCGGAAGTCCATGCCGAGCTTGTCGACCTCGTCGAGCATGAGCACGGGGTTCTTCGTGCCTGCGCGCCGCAGTCCCTGCACGATCTGGCCGGGCAGCGCGCCGATGTACGTGCGCCGGTGCCCGCGGATCTCCGCCTCGTCACGCATGCCGCCGAGCGAGATGCGGTGGAACTTGCGGCCGAGCGTCCGCGCGATCGACTTACCCAGCGACGTCTTGCCGACACCGGGCGGGCCCACGAAGCAGAGGATCGGGTCCTTGCCGCTCGGGCGGATCTTCTTCACCGCGAGGTACTCGAGGATGCGGTCCTTGACCTTCTCCAGCCCCTCGTGGTCCTCGTCGAGGATCACCCGCGCGGGCGCGATGTCGACGGCATCGGTCGTCTCCTGCTGCCAGGGCATGGCCACGAGCCAGTCGATGTACGTTCGGGCCACCGTGTACTCGGCGGCGGCCGGTGGCATCTTGGCGAGCCGGTCCAGCTCGCGCAGCGCCTCGGCCTTCGCCTCGTCCGACATGCCCGCCGCCTCGATCTTCGCGCGGAGCGCGTCGATCTCCTGCGTGCGCTCGTCGCCCTCGCCGAGCTCCTTCTGGATGGCCTTCATCTGCTCGCGCAGGTAGTAGTCGCGCTGCGTCCTGGTCATCTCCGACTGGATCTCGGACTGGATCTTGCTGCCGAGCTCGAGGACCTCCGCCTCCTTGCCGAGGGCGGCCGCGAGCTTCGTCAGCCGCTCGCGCACGTTCACCGTCTCGAGCAGCTCCTGCTTGAGCGCGCTGGGCAGGCTCGGGAACGAGGCGGCCACCATGTCGGCGATCGCGCCGGCGCCCTCCACGTTCGCGAGCACGCCGACCAGCTCGTCCGGCAGCGCCGGCGACAGCGAGACGACCTTCGAAAAGAGCGAGGTCACGCTGCGCACGAGCGCCTCCAGCTCGACGTCCTCGGCGGGCGCCCGCTCCTCGATGGCCTCGATCCGCGCCTTCAGATAGGGCTCGGTCTGGATGATCTCGAGGAGGCGGAAGCGTCCGACGCCCTGCGCGACGAGGCGCAGCGTGCCGTCGGGCTGCTTGAGCGCCTTGTGGATCACGGTCAGGGTGCCGATCGAGTGCAGCCCGTCCGCGCCCGGCGCGTCGTCGGCCGGGTCCTTCTGGGTCACGGCGCCGACGAGACGGCCGCCCTGCAGTGCCTCCTCGATCAGGCGGACCGAGGACGCGCGGCCGGCGCCGAGTGGCACCACCGCCTGCGGGAAGAGAACCGTACCGCGGAGCGGGAGGATTCCCACCACGTCCGGCATCGGTCGATCGGCATCGCGCTTGAGGTCTGTCATCGGGAAACCAGCTTTCTCAGAAGAGATCGACGGGGCCGAGCTGCCCCGAGGCCGCGCGCACGAGCGCCTCGCGGGGCGCGCCACCGCGCTCGGGGCGCGCCTCGCCCGCGCCGCTGTCGCGGACGTAGGCGACGAGGTCTTCGATCTGCTTCTGCATATCGAGCATCCGGCGTCTCATCTTTAGGATGATTTCCACGCCGGCCAGATTCACGCCGAGGTCGCGCGTGAGCCGGAGCAGGCGCGCGATCTCCTCGACGTCCTCCGCCGAGTACATGCGCGTCTGCCCCTCCGTGCGGCTGGGCCGCACGAGCCCCTTCTTCTCGTAGAACCGCAGGGTCTGCGGGTGCACCTTGAGCATCTCGGCGACGACGCCGATCATGTAGAGCGGCTTGCCCCGGTCGGTCGTCATGCCGTCCCCCCGCGGTACCGCTCGAGGTCCCCACGCGCGGTGAGCGGCAGCAGCCGCTCGAGCTCCCGCACGAGCTCGTCGCTGCGTGCGTCGAGCCCGCCCGGCACGTCGACCCTCACCGTGACGAAGAGATCGCCCGGCGCATCGTCGCCCGGTCGCGGCACGCCCTGGCCGCGCAGCCGGAACACCTGGCCGGCCTGCGTCGCGGGCGGCACGACGAGCACCGCCTCGCCCTGGGGCGTCGGCACCCGGATGCGGGCGCCGCGCAGCGCCTCCCACACGCTGATGGGCAGCTCGCAGTGAATGCCTTCGCCTTTGCGGATGAAGAACGGATGCTCGATCACGCGCGTGCTGACGAGCAGATCGCCGCGCGGTCCGCCGAACGGTCCGGCACTCCCCTGGCCCGCCACGCGAACCTGCATGCCGGAGTCGACGCCGGCGGGAATCGCGACCCTGATGCGGTCCAGCCCCCGGCGGACGCCGCGGCCGACGCAGGCGTCGCACACGTCCCCGTCCGCGCGCCCGCGCGCGTCGCAGACGGCGCACGGGGAGAAGCGGGCGACCGCCAGCTCGACGGTCGTGCCGCGCACCACGTCGGAGAAGCCGAGCTCGACCGCGACGTGGACGTCTTCGCCGCGGCGGGCGGCGGCGAGCGCGTCGGGTCGCGCGCCGAAGCGGTCATAGATCGAGCGCGCGTCCGCGTCACTCAGGATCCGGTAGGCCTCGGCGATCTCCTCGAACAGCGTGCGCGCGGTCGTGTCCCAGAAATTGACGTCGGGCGAGTACTGCCGCGCGAGCCGGCGGTACGCCTGCCGGATCTCGCGCGGCGGAGCGGTGGCGGCCACGCCGAGCACCGCGTAGTAGTCGCGCCTCATGCCCTACTTCTTCTCTCCGAGGTCCTCGAACTCCGCGTCGACGACCTCGCCCTCCTTCGGACCGGAGGGACGGCCGGCAGCGCCGCCGGCCTGCGAACCCGCGCCTGGACCGGGCGGCTGCTGCCCTGCCTGGGCCTGCGCCTCGCGGTACATGGCCTCGCCGAGCTTGTGGGCCGCCTTCGACAACGTCTCCTGCGCCCGCTTCATGCGCTCGAGGTCGTCCGTCTTGAGCGCCTCCTTGGCCTCGGCGAGCGCATCGTCGATCGCCTTGCGGTCGGCCTCGGCGAGCTTGCTTCCGTGCTCCGAGAGCGTCCGCTCCGTCGAATAGACCAGCGAGTCCGTCTGGTTGCGGACCTCGATCTCCTGCTTGTGCCGCGCGTCGTCGGCGGCGTTGGCCTCGGCCTCCTTCACCATCTTGTCGATCTCGTCCTTGCTGAGGCCGGACGACGACGTGATGGTGATTTTCTGCTGCTTGCCGGTGGCCTTGTCCTGCGCGGACACGTTCAGGATGCCGTTGACGTCGATGTCGAACGTCACCTCGATCTGCGGCACGCCGCGCGGCGCGGGCGGGATGCCATCGAGGTGGAAGCGGCCCAGCGTGCGGTTGTCCCGCGCCATCGGGCGCTCGCCCTGGAGGACGTGCACCTCCACCGACGGCTGGCTGTCGGCGGCCGTCGTGAAGACCTCGCTCTTCTTCGTGGGGATCGTGGTGTTGCGCTCGATCAGCTTGGTCATGACGCCGCCGAGCGTTTCGATGCCGAGGGAGAGCGGCGTGACGTCCAGCAGGACCATCGACTGGATGTTCGGGTCCCGGGCGAGGATCGCTCCTTGCACTGCCGCACCCACCCCCACCACCTCGTCAGGGTTGACGCCCTTGTGCGGCTCCTTACCGAAGAGCGTCTTCACGACGTCCTGGACCTTCGGCATCCGCGTCTGGCCGCCGACGAGGATCACCTCGTTGATGTCCGAAGCGCTGGCGCCGGCGTCCTGCATGGCCTGGCGGCACGGGCCGAGCGTGCGCTCCACGAGGTCGGCCACGAGGGACTCGAGCTTGGCGCGCGTCAGCGTCAGCACGAGGTGCTTCGGCCCCGACGCGTCGGCGGTGATGAATGGCAGGTTGATCTCCGTCTGCACCGTCGTCGACAGCTCGATCTTCGCGCGCTCGGCGGCCTCCTTCAGCCGCTGCAGCGCCATCTTGTCCTTGCGGAGGTCGATGCCGTTCTCCCTCTTGAACTCCTCCGCGATCCAGTCCATCACGCGCTGGTCGAAATCGTCGCCGCCCAGGTGCGTGTCGCCGTTGGTGGCCTTGACCTCGAACACGCCCTCGCCGAGCTCGAGGACGGAGATGTCGAAGGTGCCGCCGCCGAGGTCGTAGACGCTGATGGTCTCGTCCTTCTTCTTGTCGAGACCATAGGCGAGGGCGGCCGCTGTCGGCTCGTTGATGATGCGCAGGACCTCCAGGCCGGCGATCTTGCCGGCGTCCTTGGTGGCCTGCCGCTGGGCGTCGTTGAAGTAGGCGGGCACCGTGATGACCGCCTGCGTGACCTTCTCGCCCAGGTAGGCCTCGGCGGCTTCCTTGAGCTTGCGCAGGATCATGGCGGAGATCTCGGGCGGCGAGTACTGCTTGCCGCGCACCTCGACGCGCGCGTCGCCGTTGGGCGCCTTCACGACCTTGTACGGCACGAGCTTGATCTCCTGCAGCACCTCGTCGTAGCGGCGGCCCATGAAGCGCTTGATCGAGAAGACGGTGTTCTCGGGGTTGGTGATCGCCTGTCGCTTGGCGACCTGTCCCACGAGAATTTCGCCGTCCTTCGTGAACCCGACGACCGACGGCGTGAGCCGACTGCCCTCCTGGTTCGCGATGACGGTGGGGTTGCCGCCCTCCACCACGGAGACCACGGAGTTCGTCGTTCCGAGATCGATGCCGATCACCTTGGCCATGTAATTCTCCTCGCGTTCTTTCGACCGCCGGCTTTGCCGGCGCAATCCTGGGGGAGGCATCGGAGGGGGCCGTCGCGCCGAAGGCGCGCCTGTGAGGCGGCCCCCTCCGAAGTCTCTTAGAGGACGTCGATCTTGATTTCCTTCGGCTTGAGCTCTTCCGCCTTCGGCAGCGTGATCTCGAGCACGCCGTCACGGTAGGTGGCCTTCACGCGATCGGCCTGCACCGCCATCGGCAGTTGGATCACTCGCTCGAACTTCCCGTACGTCCGCTCGACATGGAGGAGATCCTGCTCCTTCACCCGGTGTTCGAACCGGCGCTCGCCCTTGACCGTGAGCAGATCGCCCGTGCTCGACACGGTCACGTCCTTCTCACTGACCCCCGGCAACTCCAGCGTCACGACCAGATCGTCCTTCGTCGCGTACATGTCCACGGGCGGCACCCACACATGCCCGGGCAGGCTCGCCGGACGACCGAGGACGTTATCGAAGAGGCGGTTCACCTCGGCCTGAATGTCGGAAACGCGGAACGGCTCCCACCGGTCCATGGTCGAAAGCCCGAACGGACGCCAACGCTCCATCGCCATCGAATGGCCCTCCTTGATTCTCCGCCGGCTCTTCCGTCCGGCTGCTGTCATTGAGTACGTAGTCCTTATATCAGGTGAGTGTTGACCTGTCAAATCATGCCGGGATACCCCCGTCACCATAGACATCCCAAAGACTTACGGAAACGGGATGGTACTGTTCGAGCCGTGCGTCTGGGGGGGTGCCTCTCGACGGTCGTAGGATTCTTGGCGGTCGTTCTGGTGGCCGCCGCCGGGGGGTGGGTGGTCATTCGCTTGCTCCAGGCGCCGATCGTCGAGCCCGTACCGTTCTCCCCCGAGGACGGCGTCCGCGCTCAGCAGAAGATCGTCGGTCTCGTGCGGCGCAGCACGCGCGCCGGCTCCGTCGTGCTCAGCGAGGCCGAGATCAACGCGTTCGCCTCGCGGCACCTCGATCCCGCCGACCTCCCGCTTCGCGAGCCAGCGATCCGGCTGCGCGGCGACGACCTCGTCAACATCGTGGGCACCGTATCGCTCGGCCGCCTCCTGAACGAGTCGCCGCTCGCGGCGTTCGCGGAGGCCTTGCCGGCGGGATGGCTGGCGCGGCCCATCTGGCTGACCGTCGGCGCGCGCGGGCGAATCTCGACCGAGCCACGGCGCGCGCTGCGCCTCGACGCGCGGCGCGTCGTGATCGGACGTCAGCGCGTGCCGGCGCTCGTCCTCCGCCTCATGCTGGATCCGTCGAGCCTGCGACTGATGCGTGTCACACTACCGCCTCACGTGCAGGCGGTGCGGATCGAGCGCGGACGCGTGATCATCCAGGTGACTTCGTCGCCTTCACGTATCTGAGCTGCAGGTCGTAGATCAGCTCGTCGAGGCTCTGCGTCTCCTCGGCGGAGCGGTTGCCCTCGGTCTTCTCGCGCAGCAACGTCAGCAGATCGATGAGCCCCGCGGCGTGCGGGAGCTCGCGCTGGCGTTGTCCGGTCACCGGATCGGGTGCCTCGCCGAGCGCGATCACCGCCTCGGTGGCCAGCATCACGAAGAGGCCGACGAGGTTGCGCGGGTCGGGCGCGTCGTGAAGACCCTCGGGGGAGAACGTCGCCGCCGGACGCGGAGGGGAGGGCGCGCTGGAGGCCCCAGGCGCTTCGATCGTGTCCCGGCGCCGGCGGTCCGTCACCCTGAATCCTTCGTCCGGTGGCTCCGCCATTGGGCGAGCCTAGCACACGCGCAAACCCCTGCTGTATAATCGCTTAGCCTCAGGAACCGATCATGACCCAGTCCCCCGGCGCTCAGTTCGAACGGCTCCTCGAGATCATGCGGCGGCTGCGCGAACCGGGCGGGTGCCCGTGGGACCGCGAGCAGACCCGAGCCTCCCTGAAACCCTTCCTCGTCGAGGAAACCTACGAGGTGCTCGAGGCCATCGAGTCCGGCGAGGCCGAGGCGCTTCGGGAAGAGCTCGGCGACCTGCTCTTGCAGGTCGTCTTCCACGCTCAGATCGCGGCCGAGCGCGGCGAGTTCGACATGGCGGCGCTGCTCGCGCGCCTCGTCGACAAGATGATCAGCCGCCATCCGCACGTCTTCGGAGAGACCACGCTGGGCACTCCGGGCGAGGCGCTCGCGCAGTGGGAGGCGATCAAGCAGCGCGAGGCCCACGAGGCGGGGCGCCGACGCTCCGTCATCGACGGCGTGCCGCGCGCGCTGCCCTCGCTGCTGCGCGCGCAGCGCATCACGTCGAAAGCCGCGCGGGTGAACTTCGACTGGCCCGACGCGCGCGCGGCGTGGTCGAAGGTCGAGGAGGAGTGCCGCGAGGCCGCGGACGCGCTCGCCGCCGACGACCGCGCCCGGCTGCAGGACGAGCTGGGCGACGTGCTGTTTTCCCTCGTGAACGTCGCGCGCCTGGCCTCGATCGACGCGGAGGAGGCGCTGCAGGGCGCGATCGAGAAGTTCCGGCGGCGGTTCACCGGCATGGAGGACGATCTGAGCGCGCGGGGCAAGAGCGTGGGGAGCGTGTCGCAGGCAGAGCTCGAGCGCTCGTGGGAAGCGGTGAAGGCGCAGGAGCGCGGGCGATGAAGGCGAAAGTCGGGAGCGCGTCGATCGCGGTCGAGCGCGGCGACATCACCGACCGCGAGGTCGACGCGCTCGTGAACCCGGCCAACACCGCGCTCACCATGACGACGGGCGTGGCCGCCGCCATCAAGCGCAAGGGCGGCGTCATCATCGAGGAAGAGGCGATGCGCCAGGGCCCCGTCGAGGTGGGTGAGGCGCTGCTGACGCCGGGCGGAAACTTGCAAGCGACCCACGTCATCCACGCCGTGGTGATGGGACCTGACCTCAAGACCGACGCCGAGGTCATCGCCCGGGCGACGCGTGCCGTGCTGGCCGTGGCCGACAAACATCGACTGACGTCGATCGCCCTGCCGGCCCTCGGCACCGGGCTCGGCCACGTGGCGCCGGGGGCCGCCGCCGACGCCATGATGGAGGCCGTCGCAGCCCACCTGAAGGGAGGTAAGACCGCGTTGAAACGTGTCGTTTTCGTCCTGTACCTGGACGACGCGTACCGTGCCTTTACCGACACGTTGAAGCGCGTGGGTGGGATACAGTAAAAGATCTAGATGGCGCACGGAAAACTCGGCCAGCCCCAGACCCGGCGCCTCGGGGACCTCCTGGTCGCCGAGGGACTGATCACCGAGGCTCAACTCAGGCAAGCCCTCGCCGAGCAGAAGGGCAAGACCGAAAAGCTCGGCTCGATCCTTGCGCGCCTCGGCTTCATCACCGAGGAGCAGCTGATCGGCTTCCTCTCGCGGCAGTACGGCATCCCCTCCATCACGCTGAGCAACATCGACGTCGACGCGGAGACGCTGCGCCTCGTTCCCGCGCCGATCGCCCGCAAGTACGAGGTCCTCCCGGTCAAGCGCATCGGCGGCACCCTCACGCTGGCGATGGCCGACCCAACGAACGTGTTCGCGCTCGACGACGTCGCCTTCATGACGAGCCTGCAGATCCTGCCGGTGGTGGCGCCGCAGGCGGCGATCCGCAAGGCGATCGAGAAGCACTACGAGGCCGGGCAGGCGTCGATGATCGAGATGATGACGGAGATCACCGCCGACGCGAACGTCGAGGTGCTCGAGGGCGAGGCCGAAGGCGCGGGCGTCGACGTCTTCGAGCTCAAGGAGTCCGCCGACGAGGCTCCCGTCGTCAAGCTCGTGAACATGGTGCTCGTCGACGCGATCCGCAAGGGCGCCTCCGACCTGCACTGGGAGCCGTACGAGAAGCACTTCCGCATCCGATTCCGCATCGACGGCGTGCTGCACGAGATGCTCTCGCCGCCGAAGCGGCTGGAGCCCGCGATCATCTCGCGGCTGAAGATCATGTCGAACCTCGACATCTCCGAGCGCCGCGTGCCTCAGGACGGCCGCATCAAGCTGCGCTTCGGCCATCGCGAGATCGATTTTCGCGTGTCGGTCCTGCCGACGATCTTCGGCGAGAAGGCCGTCCTCCGAATCCTCGACAAGGAGTCGCTGCAGCTCGACCTTACCAAGCTCGGCTTCGATCCGTGGAGCTTCGAGAAGTTCAGCCACGCGATCCACCAGCCGTACGGCATGGTGTTGATCACGGGACCGACCGGCTCGGGCAAGACGACCACGCTCTACTCGGCGATCGCGACGATCAACTCGCCCGAGCACAACATCATGACGGCCGAGGACCCCGTCGAGTACAACCTCAAGGGCGTCAACCAGGTCCAGGTCAACGAGGGGGTGGGCCGCACGTTCGCCGCCGTCCTGCGATCCTTCCTGCGCCAGGACCCGGACGTGATCCTCGTCGGTGAGACGCGCGACCTCGAGACCGCGCAGATCTCCATCCGCGCCGCCCTCACGGGCCACCTGGTCTTCACGACGCTGCACACGAACGACTGCCCGTCGACGGTGGCGCGGCTGTTCGACATGGGCATCCAGCCGTTCCTGCTCTCCTCGGCGCTGCTGCTGATCCTCGCGCAGCGGCTGGGCCGACGGATCTGCAAGGAGTGCAAGCAGCCGATGGAGGGCAAGGAAGAGGACCTGGTGCCCTACGGCCATGTGCCGCAGGGGCGCGAGAAGGTGACGTTTTATCGCGGCAAGGGCTGCGCCACCTGCAACTTCACGGGCATGAAGGGCCGGGTGGCCATCTATGAAGTGATGCCCGTCACCGAGCCACTTCGTGACATGATCCTGAAGAACGCCGCGACCGCGGACATCCGGGAACAGGCGCAGAAGGACGGGATGAAGACCCTCCGCCAGTCCGGGTTGATGAAGGTGATCGAGGGGACCACGACGATCGAAGAAGTGTTGCGCGTTACGTTGTCCTAGCAGGAGGAAGTGTTTATGGCTGTGTTCGCGTACAGGGGACGCGCGGGCGGCGGCGCCGTGACGGGTGAGATCGAGGCGGACAGCCGCCCGGCCGCCGTCACCGCGCTGCGGGCCAAGGGCGTCATCGCGACGTCGGTGCAGGAGAAGGCGGTCAAGGCCGCCGCCGCGGCGGCGCCGAAGAAGTTCGGGGGCAGCGTCAAGGACAAGGACCTCGCGATCTACACCCGGCAATTCTCGACCATGGTCGACGCCGGCCTGCCGATCGCGCAGTGCCTGCAGATCCTCTCCGAGCAGAACGACTCCAAAACGCTGCGCGACGTGACGGCGCGCATCGCCGCGGACGTCCAGGGCGGCGCGACGCTCGCGGAGTCGTTCGGCAAGTACCCGAAGACCTTCGACCATCTGTTCACGAACATGCTGGCCGTCGGCGAGTCCGGCGGCGTGCTCGACGTCGTCCTCCAGCGGTTGTCCGGTTACATCGAGAAAGCGGCCAAGCTGAAGGCCAAGGTCAAGAGCGCCATGGTCTATCCGGTCACGATCATCGGCGTGGCGTGCCTCGTCATCATCTTCATGATGATCTTCGTGCTGCCGACCTTCGCGAACATGTTCAAGAACATGGGCGCCGAGCTGCCGCTGCCGACCAAGATCGTCATGTGGATGTCGGACATGACGCGCAAGTACGTCATCTTCATGCTCGCGGGCGTCGCGGCCGCCTTCTACGCCATCAAGCGCTACTACGGCACGGACCAGGGCAGCATGCTGATCGACACCTTCGCGCTGAAGGTGCCGGTCATCGGCATGCTGATCCGCAAGGTGGCCGTGGCGCGCTTCACGCGCACGCTCGGCACCCTGATCTCTTCCGGTGTCCCCATCCTCGAAGGCCTGCTCATCACCGCGCGCTCGGCGGGCAACCGCGTCGTCGAGAAGGCCGTGATGCAGGCGCGCCAGCACGTCACGGCGGGCGGTACGCTGTCCGAGCCGCTGAAGGCGACGCCGGTCTTCCCCCCGATGGTCGTGCACATGATCTCGGTCGGCGAGAACACGGGCGCCCTCGACGCCATGCTCAGCAAGATCGCCGACTTCTACGACGACGAGGTCGACGCCGCGGTTACCGCGCTCACCTCGTTGCTCGAGCCGATGATGATCGTCTTCCTCGGCGTGGTCGTGGGCGGCATCGTGGTGGCCATGTACCTCCCCATCTTCAAGATGGTGACGCTCGTCAAGTGACCGCCGACCGTTCGATGACGTCCGTCGACGGCCAGCGGCTGTTGCGGGGCGTGTTCTGGGCGCGGCTGGGCGTGGCCGCGCTCCTGCTCCCGCTGGGCATCCTCCTGCCCACGGAGATGACGCCCGGCATCAACCACGGCGTCCTCGCGCTGGCGCTCCTCACGGTGGCCACCTCCTCCGGCGGTCTCCTGTTCGGTCCGCCGCTCGCGCGCCCGCGGCGGATCGCGTGGCTCATCGCCCTCCTCGACGTGGCCCTCGTCACCGGGGTGGTGGCCGCCACCGGCGGCCCGCGCTCGATCTTCACCTTCCTCTACGTGATGCTGGTGACGGCGTCGTGCGTGACGCTCTCGCGCACGGGCGGCCTCACCATCGCGGCGGCCGCGTCCGTGCTCTACACCGGGCTCGTCTTCGGGCGCACCGTGTTCCCCCTCACCTCGCTGTTCGAGGCGCCGCAGGAGACGACGGCGCTCGAGATCGTCACGATGTTCGCCAACGCGGGGACCTTCCTCGTCGTCGCCATCGTCGCCGGCGGCCTCGCCGAGCGGTTCCAGATCCAGAGCCGCACGCTGCGCGACCTGCGCGCCATCAAGGACCTCGTGTTCGAGTCGGTGGGCACGGGACTGATCGCCCTCGACCGGTCGCACACGATCACCACGTTCAACCGCGCGGCGACGACGATCACCGGCGTTCCGGAGGCGGCGGCGATGGGCCGGCCGTGGCACGCGCTGTTCGGTGACCTCGTGTCGCTGCCCGCCATCGAGGCCGACCTGGCGGCCGAGCCCGACGCCCCGAGCCGTCATGAGGCCGTGCTGTCCCGCCCCGGCGGGAGCACCGTGCCCGTGCGGCTCACCTTCTGGACCCTCAGGGCCGGGGATGAGGACGAGCAGCTCGGCGTGATCTGCGCGTGCGAGGACCTCACGGCGGTGCGGGTGATGGAGGAGCGCCTGCGCCAGGCCGATCGCCTCGCGACGCTCGGCCGCATGTCGGCGAACATCGCGCACGAGATCCGCAACCCGCTCGCCTCGCTCACGGGCGCCATCGAGGTCCTCGCGAGCAGCGGGACAACCGGCGAGGTGCGCGAGCGGCTCGCGCAGATCGTCCTCAAGGAATCCGGTCGCCTCAACGACATCTTGCGCGACTTCCTCGAGTACGCGCGGCCGGCGCCGCTGGTGCGGGCGCGCGTCAACCTCGTCGAGCCGATCGACGAGGTGCTGGTGCTGCTCGAGCACCGCGCGGCGGCCGGCACGCTGAAGATCGCCCGCGAGTTTCCCCCGAGCCTCGAGTGGGTGGCGGACGCGCAACAATTCCGTCAGGCCGTGTGGAACCTGTGCCTCAACGCCGTCGAGGCCATGCCGGACGGCGGCGAGCTGCGGGTGACGGCGGGAGTGGTCGGTGGCCGGCTCGAGGTGCGCGTGGCCGACACCGGCGAGGGCATCGCGCGTGACGACCTCGGTCACGTCTTCGAGCCCTTCTTCTCCACGAAGCCCGACGGCAGCGGGCTCGGCCTCGCTCTCGTTCACCGGATCATGCAGGAGCACGGCGGCGAAGTTCACGTCGAGTCGGCGCCGGGCGCCGGCAGCGTCTTCACCCTCCGCTTCCCCGCGATCCGTGGCTGAGACCCGCGTGCTCGTCGTCGATGACGAGCAGAGCATGCGCGAGCTGCTCGGCATCATGCTGCGCCAGGTCGGGTACGCCGTCACGCTCGCCGACGGCGGCGAGGCCGCCGTGCAGGCCCTGATGACGGACGACTTCGATCTCGTCATCACCGATCTCCGGATGCGGAAGGTGGACGGCCTGGCCGTGCTGCGCGCCGCGAAGGAGCACTCGCCGCGGACGGTCGTCCTCGTGGTGACCGCCTTCGCCTCGACGGAGACGGCGGTGGAGGCGATGAAGCTCGGCGCGTACGACTACGTCACCAAGCCGTTCAAGCTCGACGAGCTGCGGCTCACCATCGCCAACGCGCTCGAGCGCAAGCGCTTGCAGGAAGAGAACCGCGAGCTCAAGCGCCAGCTGCGGCGCGAGCACGGCTTCGAGGGATTCATCGGCAAGAGCCCGCGCATCCTGGAGGTCTTCGAGACCATCCGCAAGACGGCCGACAGCGGCTCGACGGTGATGATCACCGGCGAGAGCGGTACCGGCAAGGAGCTGGTCGCGCGCGCCGTGCATCTGGAGTCGGCGCGTCGGAGCGGCCCGTTCGTGTCGGTGAACTGCGGCGCGATCCCGGAGACGCTGATGGAGTCGGAGCTCTTCGGCCACGTCAAGGGCGCGTTCACCGGCGCCGTGGCCAGCACCGAGGGTCTCTTCGCGGCGGCCGGCGGCGGCACGCTGTTCCTCGACGAGATCACCGAGATCCCCCACTCCGTCCAGGTGAAGCTGCTGCGCGCGACCCAGGAGCGCGAGGTCCGTCGCGTCGGCGACACGCGCGACGTCAAGGTCGACGTGCGCCTGATCGCCGCGTCCAATCGAGACCTCTCCAAGGCGATGGCGGACGGTGTGCTGCGCGAGGACCTCTACTACCGGCTCAACGTCATCCCGATCCACATGCCGCCGCTGCGCGAGCGCCTCGACGACATCCCGCTCCTCGTGTCGCACTTCATCGCGCGCATCACGAAGGACGTCGGCAAGAGCGTGAGGGGAATCTCGCCCGACGCGCTCGCGATCCTGGAACGCTACCACTGGCCGGGCAACATCCGCGAGCTCGAGAACGTCGTCGAGCGCGCGATCGTGCTCGGCAGCGGCGACCTCCTGTCACCCGACTCGCTGCCCCCGCACCTGCGTATGCCGCGCGACGAGCAAGCGGTGACCGTGGAGATTCCGCCGGCGGGGGTGGACCTCGAGGACACCCTCACGCGCATCGAGAACCGCTATATCCGGCTGGCTCTCGAGCGCTCGGGTTGGCTGCAGGTTCGCGCGGCGGAGCTGCTCGGCCTCTCCTTCCGTCAATTCCGCTACAAGCTCCAGAAGCACGGGTTGCGGGGCGGCCGCGGTGGTCCTAAGTCCCCCTCAACTGACTGACGAAATTGGCCAGTTTGTAGCCGGTTACTGTCGGTCCGACCGCTTTTTTTGAATCATAACTATTTGATTCGACAGTATATGTAGACGTTGCGATGATGCGGCACACTTCCTGCTCTTTTCCCGGCCTGCAGGCATCAAGTACCGAAAACCAAGGGGGACGTCATGCTCAAGTTCTGGAACAAGAAACGGGCCACGCTGGCCGGTCAGCGCGGCTTCACGCTGATCGAGCTCCTGATCGTCGTAGCGATCATCGGCATTCTCGCCGCGATCGCCATCCCGCTGTACGCCAACGTGCAGCAGCGCGCTCGCATCGCCAAGGCCCAGGCCGACGCCCGCGCGCTCGCCTCGGCCGCCTCGATCTACGGTGCCCACATGGGTGTTGTGCCGCCCAGCGGCGCCGCTGGCCTCACGGCCCTGACGCAACAGGTGACCAACGGTCAGAACCAGGTCGCCGGTCCGTTCATGGCCTCCGTCCCGAACCCGCCGTCGGGCTGGTCGGCGTACACGTACGCGTCGAACACCGCGACGGGCGTGTTCACCATCAGCGCCGACGGCGACAGCACGACCGTTTCGCTTCCGTAACGCCCGTCCGAATCCGTTTCGTGGAACCAGGGGGGAGGCGGCCTTCGCCTCCCCCGATTTTTTTGTCCTGGCCGACGGCGGCCTTCGGCGGTGACGTAAATTGTCATCCGAGCGCCAGTAAGTGACTGACGATGTTGCGCCGGGGGTCTGAGAATGTCTCCTAACCTTATGAAATAATTGGTGCTGAAAAACGATCCTGGCCTGGCATCCAGTGTGCAGCCTGTTTCCTACCAGACATCGCAAATCGCGCGAACTGCGCGAACTACCTCAAGGGGGCAGACATGAGCATGTTCCGTAAACGCCTCACGCTGGGCGGTCAGCGCGGTTTCACGCTGATCGAGCTCCTGATCGTCGTGGCGATCATCGGCATTCTCGCCGCGATCGCCATCCCGCTGTATGCCAACGTGCAGCAGCGCGCTCGCATCGCCAAGGCCCAGGCCGACGCCCGCGCGCTCGCCTCGGCTGCCTCGATCTACGGCGCCCACATGGGTGTTGTGCCGCCCAGCGGCGCCGCTGGCCTCACGGCCCTGACGCAACAGGTGACCAACGGTCAGAACCAGGTCGCCGGTCCGTTCATGGCCTCCGTCCCGAACCCGCCGTCGGGCTGGGCGGCGTACACGTACGCGGCGAACACCGCGACGGGCGTGTTCACCATCAGCAGCAGCGGCGACTCGACGACGGTCAGCTTGCCCTAACGCCGCTGGGCTCCGCCGGCTTGCCGGCGCTGACCTCATGAAGGGAGGAGGTCCTCGGGCCTCCTCCCTTCGTATTTAAACTCATGTCCACACCGACGGTGTTCGACGAGACGACCTCGGCCACGCCGCTGACCGGCGGCACGCGCCGAGCCGCATTTGCGCTAGCCCTCCGCGCTCGCCTGACGACGCTCGCGCTCCCGGAGCGCATCCTTCCCCTGGCCATCGTGCTGGCCGTCGTCGCGGTGTTCGCGGTCGGGTTGCGCAACGAGTTCGTGCAGTGGGACGACCAGGTGAACCTCGTCGAGAATCCCCACTTCCGGGGTCTCGCTCCGCGCCACCTCGCCTGGATGCTCACGACGACGCTCATGGGCCACTACATTCCCGTCACGTGGCTGAGCTTCGGTCTCGACTACGTGCTCTGGGGCATGCAGCCCGCGGGCTACCATTTCACGAACCTCGTGCTCCACGCCGCGAACGCGGTGCTCGTCTATTGGCTGGCTCGGCGCCTCCTCGCGGCCGCGCGGCCGGACACGAGCGAGATGGCGCTACGCGCGGGGGCCGCCGTGGCTGCCCTGTTCTTCGCCATCCACCCGCTGCGGGCGGAGTCGGTGGCGTGGGCGACCGAGCGGCGCGACGTCCTCTCGGCCCTGCTCTTCCTGACCTGCGTGCTGACGTATCTGCGCGCGGCGAGCGCCGAGAGCGCAGGCCGGTGGCGGCTGCTGACGGTGTCGATCGTCGCCTTCGCGCTGTCGATGCTGGCCAAGTCGATCGTGATGACGCTGCCGCTGCTGTTGATCGTCCTCGACTGGTATCCGCTGCGCCGCCTGTCGCCCGTCCCGTCGACGTGGCGCGGCCCCGAGACGCGGCGCGCGCTGCTCGAGAAGCTGCCGTTCGTCGCCGTCGCCGTCGCGGGTGCGGCCGTGTCGTACTGGGCGGTGGCCCACCACGACTACTTCACGCCGGGGACGAAGTACCCGTTGCCGTCGCGCATCGCGATGGCGTTCTACAGCATGGTCTTCTACGTCTCGAAGACGGTGCTACCGACGGATCTCTCGCCGCTGTACGAGCTGCCGGTGCGCGTAGATCCCTCCGCTCCGGAGTTCGTGCTCAGCGCGGTGGCGACGATGCTGCTCAGCGTGACCCTCGTGGCGCTCGCCGCTCGGTGGCCGGCGGGGCTCGCCGCCTACGCGTGGTACGCGATCATGCTGGCGCCCGTCGGTGGCCTCGTGCATGCCGGCTTCCAGCTGGCGCACGATCGCTACAGCTACCTGTCGTGCCTGGGATTCGCTGTACTCGTAGGCGGCGGCGTCGCGTGGCTCGTCGGCGCGCACGCCTCCGGCCGGCTGCGTCCTCCGCACTTCCGCGCGAGCTGCGCGGCGCTGGGCGTGCTGCTCACGACCCTGGCCGCGCTGACATGGCTCCAGGTCCAGGTGTGGCGCGATAGCGAGTCGCTCTGGACGCACGCGATGCTCGTCACGCCGGAGTGCTCGATCTGCCACGACAACTACGGGGCCGCGATCGTGAACCGCGAGCGCAAGGACCCGAGCGACGCGCTGATCGCGATCGGCCACTTCCTCCGCGCGCTGGCGCTCAAGCCCGACCGCGAGAAGCCGTACGGCGGCCTCGGCCTGGCCCTGCTCCAGCTCAACCGTCCCCTCGACGCCGAGGCCCCGCTGCGGCGGGCGGTCGCGAAATTCCCGACCGAGACGGGCCCGCTCAACAACCTCGGGATGGCGCTGACGCAGCAAGGACGGTTCGACGAGGCGGCGCCGTTCCTGCGGCGCGCGGTGGCGCTCAACGAGCGCAACGTCGTCGCGCGCGCGAACCTCGGCGGCGCCCTCGCGGGACTCGGGCGCTACGACGAAGCCATCACGGAATTTCGCCGGGCCGCCGAGGAGCAGCCGTTCGCGCCGGAGCCGCGCATCGGGCTCGTCCTCGCGTATCGTGACACGGGCGACGTCGTGGAAATGCGCAAGCACCTCACGATCCTTCGCCAACTGCATCCCGCGGCGGAGCGGGACATCGTCGCGCGGCATCACCTCTGAGATGCCCCTGGCGGTGGTCGTGCTCTTCGGCCTGGTCCTCGGTAGCTTCCTGAACGTGGTGATCGCCCGGCTGCCCGAGAGGCGCAGCCTGTGGGCGCCCCGTTCGGCGTGTCCCGGCTGCGGCGCGCTCATCGCCTGGTACGACAACGTGCCGCTGGTGTCGTTCGTCGTCCTGCGTGGCCGCTGTCGCGCCTGCGCGACGCCAATTCCGTGGCGCTATCCGCTCGTCGAGGCGACGACGGCGGCGCTGCTCGCGCTGGCGTGGGCCGAATTCGGGCCGGGCCTCGAGTTCGTGGTCGCCGCGGCGCTGCTCGCCGCGCTGATCGCGGTGACCGCGATCGACCTGCGTCACCAGATCATTCCCGACGCGATCACCCTACCGGGCATTCTGGCAGGGGTCACTGCCAACGTGGCGACCCGCCACCTGGGCTGGGCAGAGGTCGCGCTCGGAATCGCCCTCGGCGGCGGCGTGTTTTTCGTTATCATCGTCGTCAGCCGAGGCGGAATGGGCGCGGGCGACATGAAGCTCGGCGCGATGCTCGGCGCCTTTCTCGGCTGGAAGATCGCGCTGTTCGCGCTGATGGTTGGGGTGGTGCTCGGGGGAGCGTGGGCGGTGGCTCTGATGGCCCTCGGCGTCCGTGGTCGTAAGGACGCGATCCCGTTTGGCCCTTTCCTTGCAATTGGGGGAGCCACTGCGTTGTTTTGGGGCGAAGGAGTCGTGCAATGGTACGTCACCGGACTGCGGATGTGAGAGACCGACAAGCCGGGTTTTCGCTGGCCGAGTTGATCGTCGTGGTCGCGATGATCGGGCTTCTCGCCGCGCTCGGGCTGCCGCAATTCATGTCGTACTGGCGGAGCTCTGCGACGACGGCCGGCGCCTCGGAGCTGGCTACCGCACTCAGCCGCGCGCGTCAGCTCGCGATCACGGGCAATCAGAACTACTGCGCGGAAGTGTTGGGGGCGAGCCTGCGCTACCGGCAAAACTCCAACGCGGCGTGCACCGCCGGAACGATCTGGACCGGCACCGGCACCGACGGCGCCGGCCTCATGGCGATCTCGAACAACATGCAGCTCTCGGGCGGCCCGGTGGTCTTCACCTCGCTCGGCGCCGCGGCCCTGGCGGGGACGTTCACCGTCACCAACCCGAACGGCGGGACCCGCAACGTCGTCGTCGCCGCCTCGGGTCGTGTGAGCGTGCAATAGTCCACGGGGGGCGCGGCTTCTCGCTGGCCGAAGTGCTCGTGGCCACCGCCCTCCTGACGATCGGCCTGGTGGCGATCGCCACCGGCTTCCAGTACGCGGCGAGCGGCATCGCCACGGGCGGCGGCGAGACGGCCGCGGTGTTCCTCGCCGAGCAGCGGATCGAGCAGCTCCGAGCCCGGGCGATGACCGACTTCTCGGCGGCAGCCCTGGGCCCGGGGACGACGACGGAGCATTGTCTGTCGGGCCCCAGCGCCGCCGGCGCGTCGAATTGTCAGAGCGAGCCGGTCGCCGGCCCGTCGTACATGCGAACCACGACGATCACGGACATCAGCATCGGCACGGGCTGCCCGCCCACGCCGCTGTCGTGCAAGGAGGTCCAGGTGCGGGTGAGCTATCGTCCGCTGACCGGCTCCGGCGAGCTCAGCCAGCCACGCACGGTGGACGTCGTCACGGTGCTAGGACCGAGAGCGTGACGACGGAGCTGAGGCGACGACCGCCGACGCTGCGCAATCAGCGTGGCATCGCGCTGATCCTCGTCGTGATGGCGCTGCTCTGCCTGACCGGTCTGCTCGTCGCCTATCTCTCGGTGAGCGCGCTCGAGCCGCAGATCTCGCGCAACCTCGCCGACGCTTCGCGTGCCCGCTATCTCGCGGAGGCGGGCATCGAGCGCGGCTTCAACGTGCTGGTGAGCACGGCCGACGCGAGCGATAACTGGAGCGGCCTGCTCTCGGGCGCCACGACGGGCCTGCCGTGGGTCGCGATCGCCGGGCTCACGAACGTCGCGCTCGGCGGCCCGGCCAACGGCGGCACGTTCAGCGTCACGATCCGCAACGACAACGGCGCGGCCGACACGCCGCTCACGGGGCTCAGCAGCACCACTGAGCCGGCGATGGACACCTCGCCGATCGCGGACGACAACACGACCGTCATCATGCGGTCCGCCGGGACCTTCAGCGGCGTGACCAGGACGGTCGAGGTGGTCGTCCGGCGCGTGGCGCTGCCGCCACTTCCCGGCGCCGTCGACATCCCGGGACGGCACTCCGACACCTCCGGCAGCCTCTCGATCCGGTCCAGCCAACAGAACGTGGACATGGTCCAGTCGATGCGATCGCTGCACTCGATCACCAACTGGCGAGAGATTTAACGACTGAATCGCGATGCATGGGGCCTCGCACGTACTCCGACCCCAACGCTTGTGTGTGGGAAAAGATTGGCCGCAACCAACGATACTCCTATACTACTGACTCGACAGGGGAAATGACGTGTTGAACATCCTGAAGAGACTGCGCAGGAGCTCCGATAGTTTCGGGCTCGATATCGGCACCAGCGCCGTCAAGGTCGTGCAGATCAAGAACGGCAGCACCCCCCGGCTCATCGGGATGGCCACTGTCGGGCTGCCCGCGGACACCATTGCCGAGGGCTCGGTCCGCGACAGCCAGGTGGTGGCCGACGCGATCAAGGAGGCGGTGGCCAAGGCGGGGATCGAAGGTGTCGAGGCCGTCATCGCCGTCTGCGGGCGCGAGTTGATCATCAAGAAAGTCCAGATCCCCGAGGTGCCCGCCAAGGACGTCCACGACGTGGTGATGCTCGAGGCAGAGCACCACATCCCGTTCGCGATCGACGAGGTGTTCATCGACCATCACACGCTCGGCCGCTCCGGCGGTCAGATGGACGTCATCCTCGTCGCCGTGAAGAAGTCCAAGGTCAACGAGTACATGGCCGTCGTCGACCAGGCGGGCTTCAATCCCCTCATCGTCGACGTGGACGGCTTCGCCCTCGGCAACCAGTGGGAGCTCAACTTCCCGAGCGAGGTCCGCGAGGCGGTGGCGCTCATCGACATCGGCGCGGCGATCATGAAGACGAACGTCGTGCGCGGCGGCGCGACGATCTTCGCGCGCGACATCCCGTTCGGCGGTAACAACTACACGCAGGCGATCTCCCAGCGGCTCAACATCTCCTTCCAGCAGGCGGAGGACGCCAAGCTCGGCAAGGACGTCGGCGTGAAGTGGGAGACCCTGGTGCCGCCGCTCGAGGCGATCTCGCGCGAGCTCTCGCTCGAGGTCCAGCGGACGTTCGATTACTTTGCCTCGACGGCGGAGTCCGAGCGCATCGGCAAAATCGTGCTGGCGGGCGGCTGCGCGCAGTTACCCGGCCTGAACGAGTACCTCGCCTCCAACTGGGGGATCCCCGTCGAGCTCGCGCGGCCCTTCGAGCGCATCGAAGTCGCGCCCGCGTACGCCGAAGAGGCCGCCGCGATGGCCCCGGCCCTGGCCGTGGCCGTCGGGCTCGGCCTGCGACGGTCCGGAGACAAGGAGCAAGGGAAGTGATCAGGATCAACCTCGCGCCGGTCGAAGCGCGCCGGCGCCGTGGTCCAGGCTTCACGCTGCCGGCCCTGCCCGTCGGGCTCGGCATGCTCTTCGCCGTGCTCTACGTCGTCGCGGTCCTCGGCGTCGGCTACTCGTGGTGGAGTCTCATCGCCGAGACGTCGCGGCTCATCGCAGAGAACGATCGCACGGCCAAGGAGACCGACACGCTCAAGGCCACGCTGGGAGCGGGCGGCAACGTGAAGGCGCAGCTCGCGGACGTCCGCAAGCGCGTCCAGGTGATCGAGGAGCTGGTGCAGGGCCAGGGGAGGCCGATCCAGCTGCTCGATGCGTTCGTCGACACCGTGCCACGCGACCTCTGGATCACGTCCTTCGAGGATCGCGGCGCTTCGCTGAAGATCGCCGGCACGGCCTACTCAACGCGCGCCGTATCCGAGTTCCTGAACAACCTCAGGCAGTCGGGGAAGTTCAAGGACGTCGACATCCTGGTGTCGAGGCAGGACCTGAGCAAGAGCCCGATCATGGTGACGTTCGAGGTCACCTGCCGGTTCGAGGCGTAGCGATGACGCTGCCGCCGTTCCTCCAGAACTTCGTCGACGGCCCGAAGCTTCCAAAAGTCATCCTGGGAGTTCTTGGCCTCGTGGTGATCGTCGGCGGCGCGTGGTTCCTGCTCCTCTCCCCCGTGCAGGCCGAGATCACGACCCTCGAAGCCAGGCGCCAGCAGCTCGCGACCGAGCTGGCGCAGGCGCGCTCTCAGGTGGCCGAGCTGCAGCGCTTCCGCCGCGAGGTGGCCGAGCTGCAGACGAAGCTCGACATGCTGAAGGCCAAGCTGCCGACCGAGAAGGAGACCCCGGCCCTCTACAAGGCGGTCTCCGAGGCGGCGCAGGGCTCGGGACTCGGCGTGTCGCTCTTCCAGCCGCGCGAGCCGCGGCCAAAGGACTACGTCACGGAGATCCCGATCACGATCACCGCCGAGGGCGGGTACCACCAGCTCGGCCTCTTCTTCGAGAAGGTGGCGACCCTGGAGCGCGTCGTCAAGGTCGCCGAGATGAAGCTGACGGGCCTGGTGAAGGGCCGGACCGCGCTCCGCGCCGAGATGACGCTCGCGACCTACATGTATCGCGACGCCCCACCTCCCCCGAAGCCCGGGGCGCCCGCGGCCCCGAAGCCGGCGGCCGCGTTGTCCAGCAAGGAGGCTCGCTCGTGAAGTTGGCCATCGCCCGCGTGACGCTCGGCGGCCTCTGCGCCGTGCTCACCGCGTGCGGCGGGTCGCCGCCCGCGCCGACACCGACGGCGAGCCGGCCCCCGGCGACGCCGGCCCCGGCTCCAGTGGCGTCCGTACGTCCCGAGCAGCCCGGCCAGCCTGCTCAGTCTGCTCAGCCTGCTCAGTCTGCTCAGCCTGCTCAGTCTGCTCAGCCTGCTCAGCCGACTCAGCTCGTGCCCGCCGCGCCCGTGCTGTCGGCAGCCGACGTGCCGAAATACGAGGACAAGGGCCGCAAGGATCCGTTTCAGGAGGTGCAGCTCTCGATGGCCTCGGGTGGGCTGAGCGTGGCCACCACCAAGCTCACGGGGATCGTGCGCGGTCCCCGCGCAACGCTCGCCCTGCTCGAGACCCAGGAGGGCATCGGTTACATCCTCAAACCCGGCGACACGCTCGGCGACGGCCGGTTGATGGAAATCGGCGCCGACAACGTGGTATTCGCGGTGGGACCGAAGCCCGGCGCCGCCGCGCAGCGTGTCGTCCTACGATTGGCGGCCAATTGAGATGACTACACGGCGCGTGATGCTCCTCGTGCGGCGAGCGTTCGGCCTGGGGCTGATGCTCCTGCTCACCGGAAGTCTGGCGGTGGCGCAGCAGGCGCCGGCAACGGCTCGGCTCAGCGACATCACCGTCGCGACGCAGCCCGACGCGGTGACCGTGTTCGTCAAGACGTCGGCACCGGCCAAGTACCAGGCCGAGCTCATCGACTCGCCGACGCGGCTCGTCATCGACTTCGAGGACACCGACTATGCGTGGCGCAAGACGCCGCTCAACGTGGCGGCGTCGCCCCTCAAACAGATCCGCGGAAGCCAGTACAAAAAGGGCGTCGCGCGCGTCGTCGTTCAGCTCGACCGCAAGGTCGGCTACGCGATCCGCGAGGACGACGGCGGCCTGGCCATCGTGATCCCGACCTCGCCGCTGGCGAAGGCGCCGGCGGACACGCCGTCCTCGACGGCCGTCACCGGGTCGACCGACCAGCGGACCGAGGCCACCGAGCCGAAGGCGCCGGTCAAGCGTCCCGTCGCCAAGCCCGCGCCCCAGGTACGCGTGGCCCAGGCGCCCCCGCGCCCGGCCGCGCCCGCCCCCGCGCCGGCCGCGCCCGCCCCCGCGCCGGCCGAGCCCGTCGCTCAGCCTGCGCCACTCGCGCCGCCGGCGCCCGTCATGCCGGCGCCCGCCAACGGCCGGCGCCTGATCTCGCTCGACTTCAAGGACGCCGACGTCGTGAACTTGCTCCGCATCCTCGCCGCGGAGAGCGGGCGCAATATCGTGATCGGCGACGACGTCAAGGGCAAGATGTCGATCTCGCTGCGTAACGTGGCGTGGGACCTGGCGCTCGACACGATCATGGAGGCGCGCGGCCTCGTGAAGACCGAGCGCGACAACGTCATCCGCATCGTCTCGGCCGACCAGCTCGCCAAGGAACGGGAGTCGAAGGCGCGCGTGGAGGAGGCCAAGCTCAAGGCCGAGGCCGACGTGCGCACGAAGGTCGCCGAGGCGCAGCTCAAGGAGGCCGAGGCGCGCGGGAAGATGCTCGCGGCCGAGGCCGCTGCCGCCGAGGTCGCCGCGCGCGGCCCGCTGAAGGAAGAGACGATCCGTCTCGCCTACGCGGATCCCGAGGAGCTGGCCAAAACCCTGTCGGGCATCCTCGGCATCCCCGAGGGCGGCGCGGCGCCCGCGGCCGTGCCGGCGATCGCGCCGATCCCGGCGCCGCCGTTCTCGGCCGTGTTCGGACCGGGCGCGGCGCCCCCGCCGCTGGTTGCGCCGGCGCCCTCGGCCGACGTGCTGGCCAAAGGCATCACGATCCGCGCCCACAAGCCGACCAACTCGATCTTCATCCGCCACTACGCCAACGACCTCGAGCGGATCAAGAAGCTCATCCGGGAGAACCTCGACATCCCGCTGCCGCAGGTCAAGATCGAGGCGCGGCTGAACGAGATCAACCGCACGGACCTGTTCGAGATCGGCGTGCAGTGGGGCGGCGCCGGAGCGCGCCGCGACGGGTCGAACGTCCTGGTCGGTCAGGGCTTCGCGCCCTTCTCCCGTGAGGGGGGCCAACAGATCACCCGGGCGGTCGATATCGGGCAACGGGCCGGGGGGGTAGAGACTCTCACGGGATTTGGCGGGGCCGCCACTGCGCCAAGTAGCCAAATCACGAGCCCTATCACCAATCCGCTCTCACCGTTGGGGTTGGCCCAGCTGTTGCCGGTCAGCAGCCTCACCGGGCTTCCGCTCGGCGGCAACGCCGTCAACCTGCTGCCATCGAACCTCCCCACCGGCGGCATCTCATTCGGCCTCATCGGCACGAACTTCAACTTGAACCTCGCGCTGCAGGCTCTCGAGGAATCGTCGAAGACGCGCTCGCTGTCCAAGCCCGAGATCGTCACCGTCGAGAACGCGAAGGCCTCCATCGCCCTCGGCAGCGAGATCCCGTACGCGACGGTCAGCTCCGCCGGCACGCAGGTGCAGTTCAAGGAGGCGACACTCCGCCTCGAGGTGACGCCGACCGTCGTGTTCGAGCCGAACAACATCAACCGCATCAAGCTGCTGGTCGTGGTCGAGGACAACTCGAAGGGCGCGGACGTCAACGCGGGCGCCGGCGGCCTCATCCCCAGCATCAACAAGCGGCGCGCGGACACGCTGGTCCTCATCAAGGAAGGCGACACCCTCGTCATCGGCGGGATCACCCAGCGGACCGACGTCGAGAGCGTGCGCAAGGTGCCGTTGTTCGGCGACATCCCCGTCATCGGCTGGCTGTTCAAGACGAAGCAGATGGCGACGAACCCGAACCGCGAGCTGGTCATCTTCGTGACACCGAGCGTGGTCCGCCGCGACACGCCGCGCGCCAGCCTCCAGACCGGCGCCGCCCAGCGGTAGGTCATGGGCGGAGTCTTCCGCTTCCTCACCGCGGGCGAATCCCACGGTGAGGCGCTGGTCGCCGTCATCGACGGCGTCCCGGCCGGCCTGCCGCTGACCGAAGCCGACATCAACGGCGACCTCGCCCGGCGCCAGCGCGGCTACGGCCGCGGCGGCCGCATGAAGATCGAGCGCGACCAGGTCCACGTCCTGTCCGGCGTCCGCTGGGGCGCCACGCTCGGCTCGCCCATCACGCTCAGCATCGCCAACCGCGACTGGGAGAACTGGAAGGCGACCATGGGCGTGGCCGTGCCCGAGGCGGGCACGGCGAAGAAGGAAGTGACGCGGCCCCGTCCCGGGCACGCCGACCTCGCCGGCGCCATGAAGTACGGCCACCGGGACATCCGCAACGTGCTCGAGCGCTCCAGCGCCCGCGAGACGACCGCGCGGGTGGCCGTCGCCGGCGTGGCCAAGCGGCTGCTGGCGGAGTTCGGGATCACGATCCTGAGCCACGTCACCGAGATCGGTGGCGTGCGCGTGGGACACATCGATCTGCCGTGGGACGAGCTGGCGCGCCGGGCCGAGGCCTCCGAGGTGCGCTGCGCGGACGCCACGGCGGAGGCGGCGATCATCGCGGCCATCGACGACGCCAAGGCCAAGGGCGACACGCTGGGAGGCGTCTTCGAGGTCGTCGCGCTGGGCTGCCCGGTCGGCCTCGGCTCCTACGTGCAGTGGGACCGGCGGCTCGACGGCCGGCTCGCGCAGGCCTTTTGCTCGATCCAGGCGATCAAGGGCTGCGAGTTCGGCATGGGCTTCGAGACGGCGCGCACCCCCGGCTCGGGCGTGCACGACGAGATCCTGTTCGAGGCGGGCCAGGGCTTCAACCGCTCGACCAACAACGCGGGCGGCCTCGAGGGCGGCGTCACCAACGGCCAGCCGCTCGTCGTGCGAGCCGCGATGAAGCCGCTCTCGACGCTGCGCACGCCGCTCAAGTCGGTCGACCTCGCCACCAAGGAGACGGTGGAGGCGGTGGTGGAGCGCAGCGACGTCTGTGCGGTGCCGGCAGCGGGCGTCGTGGGCGAGGCCATGATGGCAATCGTGCTGGCCGACGCCTTCCTCGAGAAGTTCGGCGGCGACGGCATCGAGGAGGTCCGCCGCAACTACCGCGCCTACCAGGACAGCCTGAAGAGCTGGTAGCGCCCGCGCGGCGCTATCATCGAAGCGCGATGCTGATCCCCGTCGACCTCGGCCCCCGGTCCTACTCGATCGTCGTGGAGCCCGGCGCGCTCGCCAGCGTGGGCGCGCGCCTGCGCGAGCTCCGCGTCGGCTCGCGCGCGGTGCTCGTGACCGACGCCGGCATTCTCAAGCTGCACGGCCAGGTCGTGGTGGCGAGCCTGGAGGCCGCCGGGCTCTCGGTGACCGTGCTCGAGGTTCCCGACGGCGAGGCGGCCAAGACGCTGGCGGTCGCCGAGCACTGCTGGGATCGGCTGCTGGCGGCGGGCGCCGACCGCACCTCCACGGTGCTGGCGCTCGGCGGCGGCGCCGTCGGCGACCTCGCGGGCTTCGTGGCCGCGACCTATATGCGCGGCGCCAACTTCGTGCCGCTGCCGACGACGGTGCTCGCCCAGGTCGACGCCTCCAGCGGCGGCAAGACCGCCATCGACCACCCGAAGGCCAAGAACCTCATCGGCGCCTTCCACCAGCCGCGCCTGGTCATCGTTGATCCGGCGGTCGTGCTGACGCTGCCGGACCGCGACTTCCGCTCGGGCCTCGCCGAGATCGTCAAGCACGGCGTCGTGCTCGACGCCGCCTACTTCGACGACGTCGAGCGCTCGGCGGCGGCGCTCACCGCCCGCGACCTGCCCACCCTCACGCGCATCATCGGCGGATCGTGCCGGCTCAAGGCGGCGGTCATCCACCGCGACCCGGAGGAGAAGGGCGAGTGGCGCTTCGCGCTGAACAACGGCCACACGATCGGCCACGCGCTGGAGGCGGCGACGCGATTCGAGACGTGGACGCACGGTGAGGCGGTCGCGCTCGGCATGGTCGCCGAGGCGCGACTGGCCGAGCGGCTCGGCCTGGCCGACGCGGCCACGACGCGGCGACAGGAGGCGCTCCTGCGCGCCCTCGGGCTGCCGGTGCAGGCGGCGGCGGTGGAGGCCGAGGCCGTACTGGCCGCGATCGCGCACGACAAGAAGGCACGCGACGGCCGAGTGCCGTTCGTGCTCGCGCCGTCGATCGGCGCCTTCCGGGTCGTCTACGACGTCTCGCCCGCCGACGTGCGGGCGGCGCTCGCGTCCATCGTCGGGGGCGGGCGATGACGGACGAGCCGACGCCGACCGGTGCCGCGGCCTCGCCCAACGAGTTGGCGCTCGCCGCCGCCATCCGCCGCTACGAGGAGCGGCTGGCGAAGGATCCGGCATCGCTCGGCTTCGCGTTGCTCGCGGATCTCTACCGCAAGGCCGGGCGCGTCGCCGATGCGGTGGCGGCCTGCCGCGACGGTCTCATCCGCCATCCGCACTACGCCACGGCCCGACTGATCCTGGCCAAGGCGCTCCTGAGCCGTCAGGATTTTGCCGGGGCCCTGGCCGAGATCGACACCATTCTCCGGTCCAGCCCGAAGGACGTACAATGTCATCGGCTCGCCGCGGAGGTTCACCGACGGCTCGGACGCGTGGACGACGCCGTGCAACACCTCGAGCGGGCGGCGAGCCTCGACCCCGGTGATCGGGAGTCGCGCGCGCTGCTCGGCCTGCTGCGGGCGGGGGCGGCGGCCGGAGACTCGGGGGTGGCGCGGCTGCTCGCCGACGACACCTTCGTCACCGCCGCCTTCGGCACGCTGTGCCTCGACCAGGGCCTGGCCGACGAGGCGACGATCGTGTTCACGCGGCTCGTGCGAAAGGACCCCGACGACGTGGGCGCGCGGGAGCGGTTGGACACCGCGCTGCGCGCCCGGTCGCGACGGAAAGGCTGAGAACGTCCCATGCAGGTCTCGACGGCCGAGTTCAAGAAGGGATTGCGGATCGTGTTCGACGGGCAGCCGTACGCCATCGTCGACTTCCAGCACGTCAAGCCGGGCAAGGGTGGCGCCTTCGTCCGCACCAAGCTCAAGCACATGCGGCTCGGCAAGGTGATCGACAACACGTTCCGCGCGGGGGAGAAGGTCGACCTCGTCGAATACGACGAGAAGCACATGCAGTTCCTCTACAAGGACGACCGGTACCACTTCATGGACACGGAGACCTACGAGCAGGTGTCGCTGTCGGCCGACGAGGTCGGCGACGCGCGCGAGTACCTGAAGGAGAACACCGAGGTCGACGTCCTCTATATCGACGGCGCGCCGACCACGGTGGACGTGCCCAATTTCGTCGAGCTGGCCATCGCGAGCACGGACCCGGGGGTCCGCGGTGACACCGCGCAGGGCGGCACCAAGCGGGCCACGCTCGAGACGGGTGCCGTGCTCCAGGTGCCCCTGTTCCTGAACGAAGGGGACGTCGTGAAGGTCGACACGCGCACCGGCGAGTATCTCGGCCGCGTGGCCGTGGCGGGCTGATGGCGAAGCGCGCGACGCTCTCCGCGGATCCTGCCGGCGGCGGCGACGATCGGCTCATCGAGCTGACGCGGCGCCTGGCCGCGGTGGCCGCCGAGCTCGGCCTCTCGGAGATCGAGGTCGAGTCGGCCGGCACGCGCCTGCGGGTCCAGCGCGCCGGCGCGCCGGCCACGCCCGCCGTTCACGCCGGCGCCGCGCCCTCCACGAGCGCCCTCTCGCCGACGATCGAGTCGGCCCTCGTGGCCGACGTCGCGGCGCCGACCGCGATCACCATCGAGGCGCCGATGGTCGGCACGTTCTATCGGGCCTCGGCGCCCACCGCCGATCCGTTCGTCCGCGAGGGCGACGTGGTGAAGGAAGGCCAGGTCATCTGCATCATCGAAGCGATGAAGCTGATGAACGAGATCGAGTCGAAGGCGGGAGGTCGGGTCCTCAAGATCCTCGTCGAGAATGGCCAGCCCGTGGAGTACGGGCAACCGCTCTTCCTGCTCGAGCCACCGCACTGAGGCGCCTCACCGTGAGGCTGTCCATCGCCGCCCGTCGCGGGCTCCTGCCCCTCGTCGCCGTCGCTCTCGCGACCGGCGCCGCCGCGTGGTGGTCGGTGCTCCGCGCGCCCGTGCCGGCTCCCGCCGTCGTGCTCACGCGCCCCGCGGACGCCACCGCGCTGACCGACGACGCGATCCGCCTCTACGCTGCCGGCCAGCTCGCGCGCGCCTGCGACCGCTTCAGCGAGGCGGCGGGCGAGCGTCCGGACAGCGCCGCGCGCCGCGAGGACGTGGGCCGCTGCTTCGAGACGTGGGGCTGGCGCACGCTGGCGCAGGGACGCCCGGAGGAGGCGGCCCTGCTCTTCGGCCAGGGCCTCGCGGCCGTGCCCGACGACCCGGCGCTGCTCAAGGCCGCCGGCGTCGCGGCGGTGCACGCCGGGCGCGTGGACGACGCGCTGGGTCCGCTGGAGGCGGCGGCGCGCCTGCGCGCGGACGCCCAGGTGCGGATGCTGCTCGCGCGACTGTACGATCACCGCGACGAGCCCGAGCGCGCGGTCGCGCACCTGCGCGCGCTGCTCGCCGTCGATCCGGTGCACGACGAGGCGCGCCGGCTGCTCGACAAGCTCGAGCGCGAGCAGCGCACCGAGGCGGCCTTCTTGCGCGAGCCGGTGGGCGCGTTCGTCCTGCGCTACCGGCCGGGCGTCGACGCCGACGCGCGGCGCGCGGTGCTCGCCGCGCTCGAGACCGCGCGACGGCGCGTCGTCGCGCAGCTGGGTGACGCGGGCCCGGAGCCCGTGAGCGTGGTGCTGTACGAGCGGGGACAGTTCAGCGACGTCACAGGCTCCCACGCCTGGGTCAACGGGCTCTTCGACGGCCGGATCCGGCTGCCGCTGGGCCCGGCCCTGCCTGCGCGCGGGGAGCTGGCGCGGCTCCTGACCCACGAGTACGCGCACGCCGTGATCCACCACCGCGCGCGCGGGCGGGCGCCGCGCTGGCTGCAGGAGGGCCTGGCCCAGGTGCTGGAGGGCCGTGCGGCCGATCCCGCGCTGGCCGCGTCGGGCGGCCTCACGCTGAGCGGCCTGGAGGCGCTCGTGACCGACCCCGACCCGCGCCGGGCGCACGCGGGCTATGAGCTCGCGCTGTTCGTCGTCGCGGACCTGCTGGACCGCGGCGGAATGGAATCGATGCGCGCGTTGCTGGCGCGGCTGGGCGCGGGCGAAACGATCGCCGACGCGGCGCCGCGCGTCTACGGCTGGCGTCTGGCCGAGCTCGAATCGCAGTGGCGCCGACTGCTGGGAGGCTGACATGAACTGGATCTGGATCGTCTTGGCGATGATGCTGCTCGTGACGACGCCGACGTGGGCCCAGGTCGGCGCCGTGAACCCCAACGTTCCCTCAACGATCACCGTGCCACCGCCTTCCGGATCGCTGCCAGGGACCCCGTCGACCACGCGACCGAGCGTTCCGTTCACGAGCGATCCGAATCAGCAGAACAATCCCTTCCCGACGCTGCTGAACGCGGGAGTCTCGGGGACCGGCTGGTACGGGGTGCCGATCCGGCAGATCTACATCCCGCCGCAGGCCGTCCAGATCGTCGTTTATGCCCCGGAACAGGAAGTCACCGGAGACCAGTGGGTCGCGCAGTACACCGAGCTTCCTGGCTATTACGTCACCGAGACGACCCTCGGGTACCTCTATCCGGATCGCTGGACGCTGAGCAGCCCTGCGAAGGGTCTCTACCAGTGGCAGCGCGTACCCGCGGGGTTCCAGCGCAAGTAAGGGAATGTTCCACAAGATCCTCATCGCCAACCGCGGCGAGATCGCGCTGCGGATCATGCGCACCTGTCGCGAGATGGGGATCCGCACGGTGATCGCCCACTCGACGGCGGACGCGCAATCGCTGCCCGTACGCCTCGCCGACGAGACGATCTGCATCGGCCCCGATGCGGCGCGGGCGAGCTACCTCAACATGCCCTCCGTGATCTCGGCGGCCGTCGTCACCGACAGCGAGGCGATCCACCCGGGCTACGGCTTCCTCGCCGAGAATCCGACGTTCGCCGACATCTGCCGCGCCTCGGGCCTCACCTTCATCGGGCCGAGCCCCGAGGCCATCCGCCTGATGGGCGACAAGGCGCAGGCGGGCGTCATCGCCCGGCAAGCGGGCGTGCCGGTCGTGCCCGGCAGCGAGCTGCCGCTCAAGAGCGAGGCGGAGGCGCTGGACGTCGCCGACGAGGCCGGCTACCCGGTCATCTTCAAGGCGGCGGCGGGCGGCGGCGGCCGCGGCATGCGCATCGTGCGCGAGCGCGCCTCAGCCGCGCAGGCGTTCGCCGCCTGCCAGGCGGAGGCCGGCGCCGCCTTCGGCTCCTCCGAGATCTACTGCGAGAAGTACATCGAGCAATCGCGGCACGTCGAAGTGCAGGTGCTGGGCGATCGCAACGGGATGCGCGTGCACCTCGGCGAGCGCGATTGCTCCGTCCAGCGGCGCCACCAGAAGCTGATCGAGGAGTCGCCGGCGCCCTCGCTCCCCGCGGACACGCGCACGGGGCTGCATCGCGCGGCCCTGCTGGCGGCGGCGGCGGTGAACTATGTCAGCGCGGGCACGGTCGAGTTCCTCGTGGACGCCGACGGCGCCTACTACTTCATCGAGATGAACACGCGCATCCAGGTCGAGCACCCCGTGACGGAGGCGATCACGGGCCTCGACCTCATCCGCGAGCAGATCCGCATCGCCGCCGGCGAGCCGCTGGGCTATCGCCAGGACGCCATCCGCTTCGAGGGGCACGCGATCGAGTGCCGGATCAACGCCGAGGATCCCGAGACGTTCGTGCCGAGCGCGGGGCGCGTGACGGCGTGGGTGCCGCCGGGAGGCTTCGGCGTACGCGTGGACAGCCACCTGATGGCGCCGTACTCGGTCCCCCCCTTCTACGACTCGCTGCTCGGCAAGATCATCGTGCACGGCCGCGATCGCGCGGAGGCGATCGAGCGGATGCGCCGTGCGCTGAGGGAGACGGTGATCGAGGGCGTGAAGACGACCATCCCCTTCCACTTCAAGATCCTGAGCGATCCCGCCTTCGTCGACGGCCGCTTCACCAGCGCGGACGGCGCCCGCCTCCACCCCTGATGGACCCGACGCTGTACGTCGTCCTCGACCGGACGGCGGCGCGCGGGCGCGACGTCGACGACCTCCTCGCCGCCGTCATCGACGGCGGCTGCCGCATGGTCCAGCTGCGCGAGAAGGACTGGCCCTCGGGCCGGGTCCTGCCGGTGGCCCGCCGGTTGCGGGAGCGGTGCGGCCGCGCGGGCGTCACGTTCATCGTGAACGACCGCGTGGACCTCGCGGTGGCCGTCGGCGCCGACGGCGTCCACCTGGGCCAGGACGACCTGCCCGCGCGCGCCGCGCGCCCGCTGCTGCGCCCCGGCATGCTGCTCGGCGTTTCCACGCACGGCGTCGAGCAGGCGCACGCCGCGCGCGCCGACGGCGCCGACTACGTCGCCGTCGGCTCGATGTTCGCGACAACGACCAAGCCCGACTTCCAGCTGGTGGGTCCCGCGCTGATCCGGAAACTCCGCGGCGAGATCCGCGTTCCCCTCATAGGGATCGGCGGCATCACGCACGACAACGTGGCCGAGGTCGTGCGGGCCGGCGCCGACGGGGTGGCCGTCATCTCGGCGGTCTGCGCGGCGCCCGATCCGGCGTCGGCCACGCGGCGCTTCCTCGACCTCATCCGGAGCGCCCGGGCGGCTTGACCACCCGCGCGCCCTCGCTATAATTGGCGGCGCGCGCAAACCCCTCGATTCATCAACGCTCAAGGAGGGAGTCTATGAATCCGACACGCATCCGCAGCGTCCTCGCCGTCTGCGCGGCGCTCGCCATCGCCCTCCTGCCGCTGGGGTCGGGGCCGACCGCACAGGGGAAGGGCACCATCAAGATCGCCACGCAGAGCCCGCTCAGCGGCGGTCAGGCCGCGCTCGGCGAGGGCATCAAGCTCGGCACACAGCTCGCCATCGAGAAGTTCAAGGGCAACCTCGAGAAGACCGGCTTCAAGGTCGAGCTGGTGCCGTACGACGACCAGGCCAAGCCCGACGTCGGCGTGTCCAACGCGAAGAACATCATCGCCGACAAGGCCATCATGGTCGTCATCGGCCACCTGAACTCCGGCGTGGCCATCCCGTCGTCTGAGGTCTACAAGGAGGATTCGCTGGCGATGATCTCCCCGGCGAACACGAACGAGAAGGTCACCGACCGCGGCTACCCGAACGTCAACCGCGTGTGTGGCCGCGACGACGTGCAGGGCCCGGTGGGCGCCGAGTTCGCCGCCGGCACCCTGAAGACCAAGACCGCGTACGTGCTGCACGACAAGACGACCTACGGCCAGGGCGTCGCCGAGGCGTTCAAGAAGGACCTCGAACAGAAGGGCGTGAAGGTCATCGGCTTCGAAGGGACGGAGGAGAAGTCGAACTTCGACCCGCTCATCACCCCGCTCAAGGCGAAGAACCCCGACCTCGTCTACTTCGGCGGCATCTACGACCAGGGGGCGCCCTTCTTCAAGCAGGCGCGCGAGAAGGGCGTGAAGTCGAAGTTCCTCGGCCCCGACGGCATGGACTCCTCGGACTTCGTCAAGATCGGCGGCAAGACGGTCGTGGGCACGTACTACACCACGGCCGCCGCGCCGGCCTCCAGCCCGCAGGCCAAGCAGTTCGGCGTGGAGTACAAGAAGAAGTTCGGCAAGAACCCCGAGCCGTACGCGGCCGAGTCGTACGTGGCCACCGCCATCGCCATCAAGGCGCTGGAGGAAGTCACCAAAGGCGGCAAGGCGCCGACGCGCGCGGCGGTCGCCTCGGCTATCCGCAAGGTGAAGTACAGCGGCATGACGGGCGCCATCGAGTTCGACGACAAGGGCGACCCGAAGAAGGCCTCGTACTACGTCATGCAGGTCAGCACCGACAACCCCGAGAAGTGGAGCGAGAACAAGGAAGCGAAGCGGCTCGCCATCGCCGCCCCGGCGATGAAGAAGTAAGCGTCCTCCGCGGCGGCGTTCCGGGTTGACCGGGGCGCCGCCGCCGACCGTGCCATGGACTTCGAACTCCTCGTCGGGATCTTTCCTCAAGTCCTGCTCGACGGCCTCCTGCTCGGTTTCATGTACGCGCTCATCGCGCTGGGCTACACGATGGTCTACGGCGTGCTCGAGTTCATCAACTTCGCGCACTCCGAGATCTTCATCGTCGGCGCCTTCGTGGGCGTCGAGATCCTCCTCGGCTTGAAGAGCGCGGGCCTCCTCGAGACGCTGCCGTGGCCGCTCGTGCTCCTGGGCGTGATGCTGGGCGGCATGCTGGCCAGCGGCGCCCTGGCGGTGTCCATCGAGCGCGTGGCCTACCGCCCGCTGCGGTCCGCGCCGCGGCTCATCCCGCTCATCTCGGCCATCGGCATGTCGTTCTTCCTGCAGGACGTGATCCGACTCGTGGAGTCGCTCTGGCGCAACGCCTTCAACCTCGTCTATCCGACGCTGGAGCCGCTCAACGAGCGGTTCGAGCTGACGTCGACGATCGACGTCTCCGCGAAGTCGATGGTCGTGATCGTGGTCGCCCTGCTCATGCTCTGGGGTCTCCACGCGCTCGTGAACCGGACGAAGATCGGCACCGCCATCCGCGCCGTCGCCGAGGACCAGGCGGCGGCCAGCCTCATGGGGATCGACGTCAACCGGATCATCTCGCTCACGTTCCTCATCGGCGGCGCGATGGGGGGCGCCGCCGGTGTGTTGTTCGGAGTGCAGTACAGCCTGATCAATCCGTATACCGGCTTCATCCCGGGCCTGAAAGCCTTCACCGCGGCCGTCCTGGGCGGCATCGGCAACATTCCAGGCGCCATGCTCGGCGGGATCGTGCTCGGGCTCCTGGAGGCGTTCGCGGCCTCCTACATGTCGCTGCTCACGGGCGGGGCCTTCGGCGCCGAGTACAAGGACATCTTCGCCTTCTCCGTCCTGATCCTGATCCTGATCTTCCGTCCCAAGGGCCTGCTCGGCGAAGTGGTGCGAGAGCGCGCGTGATCCCCTCGGCGGCGGCGGTGGCGTTCGTCGCCCTCTCCACCGCCGCCGTCGCCCTGTTCCCCCGTTCGATCCTCGTCTTCCTGGTCTTCCAGACGAGCCTGCTCTACGCCTACGTCGCGCGGATCCCGGGCTGGCTGCGCGCGGCGCTGCTCGCGGCCGCGCTGCTCGTGCTGATGCCGGCGATCGGCGCCTACAACGGCTACTACCTGGAAGTCGCCACGCAGGTCGGCATCTTCGTGGCGCTGGCGCTCGGGCTCAACATCGTCGTCGGCCTCGCGGGACTGCTCGACCTCGGCTACGTGGCCTTCTTCGCGGTCGGCGCCTACTCGTGGGCGATCTTCGGCTCGCCGCACGCCAACGTGCTCTTCGGCGGCGGCGGCTTTCCCCTGCCCTCCTGGTGGTTCTATCCGTTCCTGGTCATCGGCCTCGCGGTGGCGGCCGGCACCGGCGTCGTGCTGGGGCTGCCCGTTCTCCGGCTGCGCGGCGACTACCTGGCCATCGTCACCCTCGGCTTCGGCGAGGTCATCCGCGTCCTCGCCAACAACCTCGACAAGCCCATCAACGTCACCAACGGGCCGCGCGGCATCACGCCGATCTCGCGTCCGCCGCTGCCGGTCGAGGTGTCGTACGCGGTCGGCTTCTACTTCCTCGTCCTGCTCATCGTCGTGGTCGTCATCCTCGTCAATCGTCGGCTGGAGGACTCGCACATCGGGCGGGCGTGGGAGGCCATGCGCGAGGACCAGCTGGCCGCGCAGGCCATGGGTGTGCCGCTCGTGCGCGCCAAGCTCCTCGCCTTCGCCGCCGGCGCCTCCTTCGCCGGCGTCATGGGCGTCGTCTTCTCGGCCAAACAGGTCTTCATCAACCCCGAGTCGTTCACCTTCCTCGAGTCCATCGGCGTGCTGGCCATGGTGATCCTCGGCGGCATGGGCTCCATCCCCGGCGCGATCATCGGAGCCACCGTGGTGACGGTGCTGAACCTCCAGGTGCTCAAGGGGCTGTCGCTCTGGCTCAACGAGCTGAAGAACGCGGGCGTGACGATCCTCGGCTACAACCTGGCGGGCCTGCCCACCCAGCTGGAGCCCGCCAAGTACGAGCGGATGATCTTCGGCTTGATCCTCGTCTTCATGATGATCTTCCGCCCGCAGGGCATCTTCCCCGCACGGCGCCGGCAGCGCGAGCTGGGCGAGCGATGACGCACGTGGCCGACGAGCGCCACGGGTTCCCCCTCTTCGAGGCTATCGACGTCACCAAGACCTTCGGCGGGCTCACCGCCGTGCAGCGCGTGACCTTCACGCTCGACGGCGGCATCGCCTCCATCATCGGCCCCAACGGCGCCGGCAAGACGACGCTCTTCAACGTCTTCACGGGCCTCTACCCCCCGGACGGCGGCAGCGTGAGCTTCCGGGGCCAGGCCCTCGTGGGCCTGCGCCCGGACGAGATCACCGCGCTCGGCGTCTGCCGCACCTTCCAGAACATCCGCCTCTTCGCCAACATGACCGCCGCCGAAAACGTGCTGGTCGGCATGCACGCCCGCATCCGGCTCGGGCTGCGCGAGGTGCTCGCGCGCGGGCCGCGCTTCGTGGAGACCGAGCGCGGGCTCTGGCAGCGAGCGGCAGCGCTGCTCGAGCGCGTGGGGCTGCGCGGCAAGGCGAACGAGGTCGCGCGGAGCCTGCCATACGGCGAGCAGCGGCGGCTGGAGCTGGCGCGCGCGCTCGCCTCCGAGCCCGCCCTGCTCCTGCTCGACGAGCCGACCGCGGGCATGACGCAGGCGGAGGCAGGGACGCTGATGGCGCTGCTCCGGCGGCTCGTCGGCGAGCTGAGCCTCGCCATCGTCCTCATCGAGCACAACATGCGGGTGGTGATGGAGGTCTCGGACCGCGTCACCGTGCTCGACCACGGCGAGAAGATCGCCGAGGGCCCGCCGCGCGACGTCCAGGCCGACCCGCGCGTGATCGAGGCGTACCTCGGTCGCCGCGCCTCCCCCGGCCGCGCCGTGCCGTAGCCATGCTGGCGCTGGAGGCCCTGGACGTCTACTACGGCGAGATCCACGCGCTACGCGGCGTGGCGCTCGAGGTGCGCGGCGGGGAGATCGTGACCCTGCTCGGCAACAACGGCGCCGGCAAGTCGACCACGCTCAAGACCATCTCGGGGCTGCTCGTTCCACGCCGCGGCGCCGTCGTCTTCGAGGGCCGCGCGCTCGGCGGCGTGCCGCCGCACGAGATCGTCGCGCGCGGGATCGCGCACGTGCCGGAGGGCCGGCGGATCTTCAACCGGCTGACGGTACGCGAAAACCTGATCATGGGCGCGTATCTTCGTACGGACGGCGGCATCGACGCCGACCTCGACCGCATCTTTGAGCTGTTCCCCCGGCTCAAGGAGCGCGTGACGCAGGTGGCCGGCACGCTCTCGGGGGGCGAGCAGCAGATGCTCGCCATCGCGCGCGCGCTCATGGCACGCCCGCGCCTGCTCCTGCTCGATGAGCCATCGATGGGCCTGGCGCCGGTGCTGGTCGAGCAGATCTTCGCGACCATCGGCTCCATCAACCGGCAGGGGACGACGATTCTGCTCGTCGAGCAGAACGCGGCCATGGCCCTGTCGATCGCGCACCGCGGCTACGTGCTCGAGACGGGCGCGGTGGTGCTCTCGGGCACCGCCGGCCAGCTCGCCGAGAACGCGGAGGTGCGGCGCGCCTACCTGGGAGAGTGACCACCATGCGGACGGACGGCCTGGACTTCGAGGGGCACAAGGTCGGCGCGGTCTATCGCACGCTCGCGCGCACCGTATCGGAGACGGACATCGTCAGCTTCGTCAACCTCTGCGGCTTCGTCGAGCCGCTCTTCATCGACATGGAGTACGTGAAGCGCGAGTCCGTCTTCAAGCGCCGCGCCGCGCCCGGCGCGCTCACGTTCTCGCTGTCCGAGGGACTCATCATGCAGACGGGCCTCATCCACGGCACCGGCATGGCGTACCTCGGCGGCGAGCTGCGCATCGTGGCTCCCGTCCTCGAGGGCGACACAATCCGCGTCGAGATCGAGGTGGTCGACAAGCGCGAGACGAAGAAACGCGACCGTGGCATCGTGACCTACCGGCACCGCGTCCTCAACCAGCGCGACGAGGTCGTGCTGGAGGCGCGCGTGCAGCGGATGATCCGCCGGGCGGAGGGCTGAAGGCGTGAGCGACCTCGGACGCATCGTCCAGCTGAGCGTCTCGAACGGTGGCGTCCCCAAGCGCGCCGTGGACACCGTCCGCCTGACCGCGCTCGGGCTCGACGGCGACGCTCACCGCGACCTCGAGCACCACGGCGGCCCGGAGCGCGCCGTCTGCCTCTTCGCGCAGGAAGCGATCCGCGAGCTGCAGGTCGAGGGGCATCCCGTCGCGCCGGGCGCCCTGGGTGAGAACGTGACGATCGAGGGCCTCGACTGGTCGGCCGTGCAGCCGGGCGCGCGCCTGAGGCTGGGCGACGAGGTCCTGCTCGAGATCACGCGCTATGCGACGCCGTGCTTCAACATCCGGCCCGCGTTCCGCGACGGCGACTACTCACGGGTCTCCCAGAAGCGCCACCCCGGCGGAAGCCGCGTCTACGCCCGCGTGGTGACGACCGGGACGCTCCGTTGCGGTGACCCGGTCCGTCTGCTCTCTGACGAGGCCACGCCCGCCCCCGGGCGCCCCGTGCGCTGAGCTGCAAGCGTTCGCCGGAGTTGGCGCTTCGGCCGTGTCGCGGGCTTCGTCCGTCTCGGGCCGGGACAGGTCTTCATGGTGGACGAGTTCACGGACCCGCCGTTTCGCCGCCGCGGGATCACGCGCCGGATGGCCGGCGCGATGACGCCGTGGCTGCTCGCGCGCGGCATCCGGGAAGTGGTCGGCGTGCACCGCGTCGACAACCACGACACGATCGCCGCCGCGCGCGCGAAGGGCATCCCGCGCGTGGGCACGGTGACGCGGACGCGTCTGCTGTGGAAGGTCTGGTTCGACTGGAGCCCGGCGGGCGCCGAGGATCAGCCGCGCGGAGCTTCGCTGCGGGGCGAGTCGCCGATGGCAACGATCACGAGGGCGCCCGGCGCGGCCACGGGCTGGACACCACGCCCGTACGCCGCCACGTCCTCGACCTGCCAGCCGGCGCACGGCGTGCTCTCGTCCAGCTGAGCACGGATCGCCGCCCATTCCTCGCGGGCGGCGGCGCCGAGCCGCGCGTGACGCGCGGCCGTCTGCACCACGAGCACGAGCCGCGCGGGCCGGCCGTCGAGCCGCTTGACCGCCGTCAGCGTCGCGTCGGCGGCGCCGTGCACGAGCGCTTCCGTCGATGGCTCGCCCGTGGCATCGCTCCAGCCGAGACCGGTCGCGTACGACGCCTCGAGACACGCCACGCTCAGGCGCGGCTCGGCGTTGCCCTGGCCGCCGCCGTAGAGGACCGGCGAGCCCAGCACGCCGCACACGGTGCGCATCTTAGGCCCCATGAAGTCACGCCAGGAGTCGAGGAACCGCAGCGCGGAGTCACCCGAATCCGAACGCGCGAAGGCGATGCCGAGACCGCGCGGATAGCGTGCGCGGAATGGCCAGCCCGAAAGCACCAGGCGGGCCGCCGCCTGTCCGGCGTCAGCGAGATCGCGACCCGTCGTGGCCGCCACCCCGCTCGCCGCGCCGTCTGCGTTCGCGACGCAGACGACCAGCGCACCGGACTTCATGGGGCCGTCATCCGTAAGAAGCAAAGCGGACGCGCCGCCCGCGACCTGGATCCGTCCGAGCACGCCACGGGCCTCCGCCATCGCGTCGCCGGCCGGCGAGGCCGTGATCACGAGGGCGAGGTGCGGCGTCGCGCCGTGCAGGCGGGAGGCCGCGGTGGTGGCCGCGCGCGTCACCGCATCGCGCCCACCGGTGGCGTACCCGAGACCAATTTCCAGGGACGAGGTCGTCGCCCCGCTGAGTGTCGTCGTCATACCGGGGTAGACGATGCACCGCGGGTGCCAAAGCGGAAGTAACTAGAAACATTGATAATTCAGACGATTGCAGAGTTGCGGGTGTCCCATCGGCACGCATCGGGTGACACGTTTCAGCAAGGATGCCCGACGCTGCCTGACAGGGACTAGAGGAGCGTCACGGGTATCGAGGAGCGCCACAGCTACGGGCTTAGAGGAGCGTCACGGGTATCGAGGAGCGCCACAGCTTTGCTGGGGCGCTGCCGAGCGTCTGGGGGGTTTGGGGGGCCATTTCTAGGCCCCCCATGACTACAGGACCCCGTACTCCTTGAGCCGGCGGTAGATCGTGCGGCGCGAGATGCCCAGCGCCTTGGCGGCCGCTTCCTTGTCGTCCTTGAACACGGCGAGCGCCTTGAGGATCAGTTCGCGCTCGACGTCAGCCAGCGCGGGCACGCTCTCGGGCGAGGTCACCGGGGTCGACGCCATCGGCGTCTTGCTGAGGCTCGGCAGGTCGGTCAGCGCGATCTGCTCGCGGGAACCCATGGCGAAGGCGCGCTCGATGAGGTTCTCGAGCTCGCGCACGTTGCCCGGGAAGGTGTAGGCCGACAGCGCGGCCAGCGCCTCGGGCGCGACCCCGCGCACGTCGCGGTGGAAGCGCTTGTTGAACCGACGCAGGAAGTGATTGATCAGCGACGGGATGTCCTCGCGACGCTCGCGCAGCGGCGGGAGCGTCACCCGGACCACGTTGAGCCGGTAGAAGAGGTCCTGGCGGAACGAGCCCTCCGTCATCGCGCGCTCGAGGTCGCGATTGGTGGCGGCGATCACGCGGACGTCGACGGGAAACGCCTTCGTCGAGCCGACCGGCCGCACCTGCATCTCCTGCAGCACGCGCAGCAGCTTCACCTGGAGCGCGGGGGACAGCTCCGCGATCTCGTCCAGGAAGATCGTGCCTTCATCGGCGCCGCGGAAGAGGCCCAGCGCATCCGCCACCGCGCCCGAAAACGCGCCGCGCACGTGGCCGAAGAACTCGGATTCCAGCAAATCCTGGGGAATCGCGCTGCAGTTCACCGGGATGAACGGGCGCTTGGCGCGGGACGACAGCCGGTGAATGGCCGCCGCCACCAGCTCCTTGCCCGTGCCGCTCTCGCCCTCGATGAGCACCGGCGAGTCCGTCACGGCGACCTTGCCGATGATCTCCTTGACGCGCTCCATCGGCACCGAGGTGCCGATCAGCTCGTTGACGGTCAGCTCCTCGCCCAGCCGCGCGCGCAGGGTGTGGATCTCGCCGCGCAGGAACTTGCGCTCCATCATTCGCGACATCAGGTGACGGAGCTCGTCGAGGATCAGCGGCTTGGAGAGGTAGTCGTAGGCGCCTTCCTTCAGCGCCTGCACCGCCGAGGCGATCGTCGGGTAGCCGGTCATCATGACGACTTCGATCGACTCGTCCTGCTTCTTCACCTCGCGCAGCAGCTCGAGGCCGCTCATGTCCGGCATGCGGATGTCCGTGATGAGCGCGTCGAACAGCTCGGACTTGAGGATCCCGAGCGCCTCGGCCGCGGAGGCGGCGGTCGTAACCAGATAGCCCCATTGGCCGAGCGCTTCTTTCAACAGGACGAGGATGGAACGTTCGTCGTCGACGACCAGGATCTTGGCGGGTTCCATGTCTTTTCCAACTTTAGCACGTTCGGGTGTCGAACTGACACGGAATCGCCTGGCCGGATGGGGGCGCCGGGTTGCGTGGGGGGGCCTGGTATGTTAGCGTGGCATTTGACTTTTCAGGAGGAGACCCCGCAATGGCCGACGCCGCCGTCCACCTGACCGAGAAGAACTTCGACGAGACCCTGGCCCTGCACGACGGGCTCATCATGGTGGACTTCTGGGCCGAATGGTGCGGCCCGTGCCGCGCGATCGCGCCCCTCCTCGAGGAACTGGTGCGGGATTCCGCCGGGCGCATCACACTGGCGAAGGTCAACGTGGACGAGAACCATGCGCTCGCGGCCCGCTATGCGATCCGGTCGATTCCCACGGTCCTCTTCGTCCGTCAGGGCAAGGTGGTGGACCAGCTCATCGGCGCCGTGCCCAAGGCGAAGATCAAGGAGAAGCTGGACGCCCTCGCCTAGGGCGCCAACGCTTGCCGTCGCATCAGCGCCGCCGGCTTAGCCATCCCGACGCTCTCCCCCACGCGCGACGAGTTCCGCGAGCTCGCCGCACGGGGTAACCTCGTCCCCGTGTTCGCCGAGCTGCCGGCGGATCTGGACACGCCGCTCTCGGCCTATCTGCGGCTGCGGCCCGGCCCCTACGCGTTCCTGCTGGAGTCCGTCGAGGGCGGCGAGAAGTGGGCGCGCTATTCGTTCCTCGGGAGCGACCCGCAGATGGTCCTGAGCGCCAAGGACGGCCGCATCACCCTGCGACGGGGCGGCCGCACCGAGCGTCTGCCGGACGGCGACCCGCTCGAGGCGCTGCGCGGGCTGCTTGGCGAGTTCCAGCCCGTCGCCGTGCCGGGCCTGCCGCGTTTCCAGGGCGGCGCCGTCGGCTACCTCGCGTACGACATGGTCCGTCACATGGAGCGGCTGCCCGCGGCCGCGCGCGACGACCTCGGGCTGCCCGACGCCGTGTTCATGCTGAGCGACACGCTGCTCGTCTTCGACAACCTGCGCCACCGGCTGCTCGTCATGGCCAACGCGCACATTGGCAAGCGCGACCCGGCGTCCCTGGACGCGGCGTACGACCGCGCCGCGGTGAACATCGGCATGACGTTGGCGAAGCTGTCACGCCCCGCGCGCGCGCCAGCGCCGCTGCCTCTCGCCCCGCCCGGCCCCCTGCTCGCGCTGGGCGAGGACGGCTTCACCTCCACGATGGACGAGGAGACTTTCAGCGATGCCGTGCGCCGGGCCAAGGAGCACATCGCCGCCGGCGACGCGTACCAGATCGTGCTCGCGCGCCGGCTCGATTGCCGGCTGCAGGCCGATCCGTTCACCGTCTACCGCGCGCTGCGGACGATCAACCCGTCGCCGTACCTCTTCTTCCTGCGCCTGGGCAAGACGACGATCGTGGGCTCGTCGCCGGAGGTCCTGGTGCGCGTCGAGGGCGACCGCGTCGAGGAGCGCCCGATCGCGGGGACCCACCCGCGGGGCACGACCGAGGCGCAGGACCTCGCCATCGAGCGGCAGATGAAGAACGATCCGAAGGAGCGCGCCGAGCACGTGATGCTGGTGGACCTGGGGCGCAACGACGTCGGGCGCGTGGCGGAGCTGGGGTCGGTGAAGGTGACGGAGTTCATGGTGACCGAGCGGTACTCGTACGTCATGCACCTGGTGAGCCACGTGATCGGCCGGCTCCGCGCGGGGGCCGACGCCTTCGACGTGCTGCGCGCGTGCTTCCCGGCCGGGACGGTATCGGGCGCCCCCAAGATCCGCGCGATGCAGATCATCGACGAGATCGAGCCGACGCGCCGCGGCCCCTACGCGGGCGCGGTCGGCTACGTGGCGTATTCCGGCAACCTCGACTCCTGCATCACGATCCGGACGATCGTCTGCCACGGCACCCGCGCCTCCGTCCAGGTCGGCGCCGGCATCGTCGCCGACTCCGATCCGAAGAGCGAGTGGCTGGAGACCTGCTCCAAGGCGCGCGGCCTCATCCTGGCCCTGCGCATGGCGGCGGCGGGACCGCGCGCATGATCCTCGTCATCGACAACTACGACTCGTTCACCTACAACCTCGTGCAGTATCTCGGCGAGCTGGGGGCCGAGCTGCACGTGGTGCGCAACGACGCCGTCGACACCGAGGGTGTCGCCGCGCTGCGCCCCGAGCGCATCGTGATCTCGCCCGGGCCGGGCACGCCGGACGACGCCGGGGTGTCGCTGGACCTCATCAGGCGGCTCGGTGAGCACACGCCGATCCTCGGCGTCTGCCTCGGGCACCAGGCCATCGGCCAGGCGTTCGGGGGGACGGTGGCGCGCGCGAAGGCGCAGATGCATGGCAAGACGTCCGACATCCGGCACGACGGGCGCGGGGTGTTCGCCGGCCTGTCCAATCCGCTCACGGCGACGCGCTACCACTCGCTGGTGATCCTGCCCCACACGGTGCCCGCGGACCTCGAGGTCACGGCGTGGGCGGAGGACGGCGAGATCATGGGCGTGCGTCACCGCCGCTGGCCGGTGGAGGGCGTGCAGTTCCACCCGGAATCCATCCTCACCGTCGAGGGGAAGCGGCTGCTCGGCAACTTCCTGGGCAGGACCGCCGTCGCCCCGTGAGCGGCGACAGACCAGGCGAGGACGACCTCGTCCGGCTGATCCGCGCGCTCGTCCGCCGGCGCGCCCCCGGCCTCCTGACCGGCGTCGGCGACGACTGCGCCGTGCTCGAGACGCGCGGCGGACCGTCGCTCCTCGCCACCACCGATCTCCTCGTCGAGGACGTGCATTTCCGCCGCCGCTGGGCGGAGCCAGCCGACATCGGCGCCAAGGCGATGGCGGTCAACGTGTCCGACATCGCGGCGATGGGCGGCACGCCGCGCTGGGCGCTCGTGGGCCTCGGCTGTCCGGAGGGCACGGGCGCCGAGGCGATCGAGGCGTTCTACGCGGGCGCGCTCGAGGTGGCCGACGCTCACGGTGTCGCCATCGTGGGCGGCGACACCTCCGCATCGCCCTCGGGATGGCTGGTGTGCGTCACGCTGCTCGGTGAGGCCGCGCGCCCCGTCCTGCGCTCCACCGCCCGGCCGGGCGATGTCGTGGCCGTCACGGGCACCCTCGGCAGGTCGGCGGCGGGCCTTGCGGTGCTCGAGCGCGAGACCGCGCCGCCCGGCCTCGATGCCGCCCTGCTCGACGACGTCACCGGCGCGCACCTGCGCCCGCGCCCGCGCGCGGCCGAGGGGCGCTGGCTCGCCGGCGCCGGCGGCGTGACGGCGATGATGGACCTGTCCGACGGTCTCGCGACCGACCTCGGCCGGCTCCTCGCCGAGAGCCGCGCCGGTGCCCGCGTGGACGTGGAGCGCCTGCCGATCGCCGCCGCCACACGGGCGGTGGCCGAGGCCCTCGACGCCGATCCGGTCGACTGGGCGACCGGCGGCGGCGAGGATTACGAGCTGCTCGTCGTCTGCGAGCCCGGAGCCTTCGCGCGCCTGCGCGCGGGTCTGGCCGACGCCACCGGCACGCCGCTCACCGCCGTCGGCGAGGTCGTCGACGGATCCGGTACGCGCTGGCTCGATGGCCGCGGCCGCGCGGTGGCCGTGGCGCCGGGATTCGAGCACTTCCGTGGGTGACGGCCTGGTCCTCCAGCTGCTGCTCCTCGTGGCGCTGATCGTCGGCTCGGGTCTGCTGTCTGGCGCCGAGGCCGCGTACTTCTCGCTCGGCCGCGCCCGCCTGCGCCGCATCGCCGCCGAACGGCCGGAGGGCGCGCTGGCGCCGGTCGTCTCGCGGCCGCACGACCTGCTCGTCACGCTGCTCGTCGGCATCACGGTCATCAACATCGGCGCCGCCGCGCTCGCCACGCACGTCGCACATTTCCTGTTCGGCCCGCGCTGGGGCCTCCTCGTCGAGCTGGTGGCGATGGTCGTCCTGCTCACCACCTTCGGCGAGGTCCTGCCGATGACCCTGGCCGTGAAATACCCGGAGCGCTTCCTGGCCATCGTGGAGCGGCCGGTGCGCTGGCTCGAGCTGCTGCTGGCGCCCATCCGCGGCGTGCTCGCCGGCCTCACCACGCTGACCGTGCGGCTCCTGGGCCGCGGGGCAGAGGCGCAGGCGGCGCTCAGCGAGGAGGAGCTGCGCACGCTGGTCGACGTGGGCGCGCGCGAGGGCGTGGTCGAGCGCGAGGAGCGGGAGATGATCCACAAGGTCTTCGAGCTCGAGGACACGCTGGTCCGCTCGGTGATGGTGCCGCGGACCGACATGTTCTGCCTCGACGTGGAGACCCCGCCCGCCGAGATCCTGCCCGCGGTGCGCGAGCAGCTGCACTCCCGCGTGCCGGTGTTCGAGGGCACGATCGACGTGATCGTCGGCGTGCTCTACACCAAGGACCTGCTGCCGTACGTGCGCGGCCTGCCGCCCGACTTCGACCTCCGGGCGCGTCTGCACCCGCCGTACTTCGTGCCGGAATCCAAGCGTGCCGACGCGCTGCTGCAGGAGTTCCAGGCCAAGAAGCTGCACGTCGCCATCGTCGTGGACGAGTACGGCGGCACGGCGGGGCTGGTGACGCTCGAAGACCTGCTCGAGGAGCTGGTCGGCGAGATCTCCGACGAGTACGACGAGCCCGAGCGGCTGATCCAGAAGATCGACGCCCGCACCTACCGCGTGGCCGGCAAGCTGCCCGTGGACGAGCTCAACGCCGCCACCGGGCTGGCTATCTCCAACGAGTCCTACGACACCGTCGGCGGCTGGGTGCTCGACCTCTTCGGCCGCGTGCCGCGCAAGGGCGAGCGCGTGGAGACGCCGGAGCTGTCGGTCACCGTCGAGAAGGTCGAGCGCACGCGCGTGATCGAGGTCCTGATCTCGCTGCGCACGCCGCAGTCCACGGAGGCGGCGGCGTGAGCCTCGTCTGGATTCCCGTCCTCTGCCTGCTGACCACGATGTTCTTCTCGGCCGCCGAGATGGCGTTCATCGCCGCCAACCGCCTCCGCCTGCGCCACCTCGCCGAAGAGGGCAGCACGACGGCCGCGCGCTACCTCGAGGCGTTCAGCCGGCCCGAGCGGATCCTGTCCACGGCCATGGTGGGCGTCACGATCTCGCACATCGTGGCCTCGTCCATCGCCACCGTCGTCTTGATCCCGGTGTACGGCGGCTGGGCGTGGCTGGTCGCCACGGCAGTGATCACCCCGGTCATGCTCGTGTTCGGCGAGATCATCCCCAAGGCGGTGGCGCGCGAGTGGGCCACGAGCCTCATCCTGCGCCTCTACCGGCCGCTGACGTGGGCCTCGAGGCTGCTGGTGCCGTTCGTCTTCACCGCCAACTTCATCGTCTCGACGATGCTGCGTCTCGTCGGCGGGCCTCGCCCCGACACGCGCCACTTCGTCTCCCGCGAGGAGCTCAAGGCGCTCCTCGCCATGGAGCCGGGCGAGGCCGAGGTCACCACGCAGGAAGCCGAGATGATCGACAAGATCTTCGACCTCGGCGACACCACCGTGCGCGAGATCATGGTGCCGCTGGTCGAGGTGGCGATGCTTCCGGACACGTCGACGCCGGACGACGCCATCGCGCTCATCCAGCGGCGCGGCTTCTCGCGGATTCCGATCTACGCGCAGCGCGTGACGAACATCGTCGGCGTCGTGGGCGCCAAGGACATCCTGGCGCGCGGCGGCGAGCCGATCACCCTCGCCCAGCTCATGCGTCCGCCCGTGTACGTCCCCGAGACCAAGCGGATCGACGACCTCTTGCGCGAGATGCAGCGCTCGCGCAATCACATGGCCGTGGTCGTGGACGAGTACGGGGGCTCCACGGGAGTGGTCACGCTCGAGGACATCCTCGAGGAGATCGTCGGCGAGATCCACGACGAGCACGACCGCGCGCCGGCCTCGGTGGAGCGGCTTCCCGACGGCAGCTACCTGGTGGCGGCACGCACGAACCTCGAGGAGCTCAACGAAGCGCTCGACTGGAACCTCCCCAAGCGCGACTACGAGACGGTCGCCGGCCTCGTGCTGGCGACGCTCCACCGCATCCCCCGCCGGGGCGAGGTCTTCCAGATCGACCGGTATACCATCACCGTGCTCGAGGCCGACGAGCGGCACGTGACGGCCGTCAAGATCACGCCGCCCGCGGCACCGGCCTCTCGGTTCACCTCGTAACCAAAGGAGATCGGCATGGCAGGAACGATGGTGCAGTTTCCGTCGAATGGCGGCACGACGTCCGGCTATCTGGCGACCCCGCAATCCGGCAAGGGCCCCGGGGTGCTCGTGATCCAGGAGTGGTGGGGGCTGGTCGGTCACATCAAGAAGGTGTGCGACCGCTTCGCCGCCGAGGGCTTCTCGGCCCTGGCGCCCGACCTGTACCACGGCAAGACGGCGGACGAGCCGGACACCGCCGGCAAGCTCTTCATGGCCCTCAACATCGCCCAGGCGGAGAAGGACCTGCGCGGGGCGTTGAAGTTTCTCGCGGGCCACTCGTCGACGGCAAAGCTCGGCGCCGTCGGCTTCTGCATGGGCGGCCAGCTCGCGCTGTTCGCGGCGACGCTCAACCCCGACGTCGGCGCGACGGTGAACTTCTACGGCATCCATCCCAACGTCAAGCCGGACTATTCCAAGCTCGCGGGCCCGGTGCTCGGGCTGTTCGCCGAGAAGGACGGGTTCGTGACGCCGCAGGTGGCGAAGGAGACCGACGCCGCGATCAAGAAGGCGGGCAAGACGTCGGAGATCCACATCTACCCGGGCGTGGACCACGGCTTCTTCAACGACGAGCGCCCCGACGTCTACAACAAGACGGCGGCCGACGACGCCGGGCGGCGTACGCTGGCGTTCTTCCGCCGGCACCTGAAATAGGCGACCGGCCGGCCGGGATCACGCGGGCGTGGTCCCGGCCGGATCCGAGGGTGAACGCGCACGTCGAGGTCACCGACCCCGACGCGCGCGCCCGCTCCCGGCCGCTTCCCTGAGCGTTACGCCGTCGCTCGGTGCACGTACCCGTAGCGGCGGTTGCTCCGCATCCCGCCGGCCGCCACGTACTCCGCCTTGATCGCGGCGACCTTGTCGCGCGTGATCTCACCGAGCGCCGCGCGCTGGTTGATGCGATACAGGCGCGCAGCGTTGCCGCCGAAGATCGCCGTCTTGACGACGCCGTCGGCCGGCCCCAGCGCGGCGAAGTTGTGCTTGCGCCGCATCTCGTCGGGGATCTCGAGCCGCCGCATCGCCTCGATCTGCCATTGCGGCGACCCGTACCAGACGGAGTCGCTGCCCCAGAGCACGTGGTCGGCGCCGAGGCCGCGCACCAGCGTCCCCATGAGGGCGGCCGCCATCCTCGGATCGGCGACGGCGCACGTGGCGAACGAGGTGCCGATCTCGCCATAGACGTTGCTGACGCCGAACTTCCCGGGGATCTCGGCGAGGTCGGTGGCCCACTTGATGCGTCCTGTCTGGTCGAACTCGGCCAGCGCGGCCGTCGGCGGCTCGAGGAACGCGCGGAGCGCCGAGTGGTAGATCACGAAGTTGATCTTCGGCCAGTCCTTGGCGGCCTTGCCGAGATCGTCCACCGTCGCGTACTGCCAGACGTTGGGCCACGACTTCTCGTAGTCGAGCGGCAGCAGGCCCTTGTGGATGCACACGGTGTTGATGCCGGCCTTCACGATCTTCTCGTAGAACGGATACATCAGCTTGTCGTCGTCGAGCCGCCAGTAGGAGCCGGCCTTCGACGGGAACAGCGGGTCGCCGATCGTGTAGCCCTTCCAGCTGTCGGGCTTCAGCTCGGCGATCGCGCGGTCCACCTCGCCCATCCAGCCGCTCTTCTTGGGCGTGAAGACGGCGTGGGCCAGCATCCGCCGCGAGTCGGCGATGCGGTTGATGGCGGCACGCCCCGCCGCGATCTGGTCGTTGGTCAGCAGGTCCCAGGTCTGGTCGTCGAACGGCGCGCCCGAGAGCAGCGCCACCTTCGTGTCGCTGTCCACGAAGACCTCGCGCACGTAGTTCTCGAACTTGAAGCGCGTCAGGTCGTTCTCGCCGGTGAGGGCGGGGTTCCAGTTCTGCTTGGCGTACTTGGCGAGGTCGAGCAGGCCGGTCTGCTTGAAGTCGTCGCGGACGAAGTGCGTCTGGACGTCCACGATGAACTGGCCGGCCAGGGCGCCGGCGCGCTGGGCGGCGACGCCGGGCTGCTGGGCCTCGGCCCGGGAGACGTCGAACACCGGGCCGAAGACGTCGTTCATGGCCAGGAAGGCCGCCGCCATGCCGGCGCTGCTGGCCAGGAACGCGCGGCGGCTCAGGCCGTGCCGCGGGCCGAGGTCGTCGGCCAGCTCCTTGATCCGCGCCTCGACGCGCCGCTGCTCGCGCGTCTGCGGCAGCGGGTTGTACTCGCCGTTGGAGACGACCTGGGTCGGAACCGGGGACTCGAAGGACTCGAGCTCCGCGGGTGCCGTCTGTCCGAGCTCATGCGCGCTGAGATAGTGAGGCATCGTCGCCCCTCCATTCGGACTACGGGTAACGAACTGCTACGCGGGATAGCGCCGCGCCAGCCCCTCCGCGTACGCGACGAGCAGATCGTGCATCTCGCGCATCGCGGCCTCGGCGGCGCGGCGATCCTCGGCGGTCTTGACGTGGCCGAGGATCGTCTTCTTCGTCTCGCCGGACTCTTCCTGCTCGATCGCTTCGTGCACCGTGTAGTTCGCGGCGCCCCACTCGGGACGCACGCCGTAGTGCTGGACCAGGGCACGGCCGACGGTGCGGGCGATCTCCACCACCTCCTCCTCCAGCAATGCGGTGGCGCACAGCGCGGCGGACCACGGGACCTCGTGAGCCAGCCGCCGGAAGAAGGCGACGATCGCCGCCATCTCGGGGACGGGCACGATGCGCGCGTACTCGTCGCGCGGGACGCCGAGGTCGTCGCCGATGCGGCGAAAGAGCTCGTCGTGATCGGGCGTGCCGCCCACCGTGCCCTCGAAGTACCCGAGGTCCTCGACGAGCAGGTGGCGCGCGCAGTCCTTGCGGACCTCGAGATCCTCGCAGCGCGTGTGGATACCGCTGAAGATCCGCGGGAACCACGCGATCAGCAGATAGTGCTGGGCGATGTGGCCCCAGACCTGCTCACGGGTCAGCGTTCCCGAGGCAAAGCGTTTGAAGTAGTCGGAGCGCCGGAAGGGGCTCTCGGCGAGCAGGGCCGCCGTCACGCCCCCGTACCACTCGTCGGTCGTCATGGTCGGCAAGTATAGCGCGGGCTAGCGACCGAGCCCGGGGAGCCAGCATCCCGCCGGATCGCGCCGGTACGCGAGGAGCTTGCAGTGCTCGACGGCGGGCCGCCGCCCTGCGCCGAGGGCGGCGTCGTGCGCCGCGCGATCGGCGGGGCGCTCGAGGTCCAGCGGCCGATCACCCTCCAGCCCGATCGCGGTCGCCGCGAGGCGGTAGGTCTGGAGACGCCCCCGCGTGGCGGCGACGCGGACGTAGGCCGTCAGGGCGCCCGGATGCGGTCCGATGGCGACCGAGCCCGGGCTGAAGAAGAGCGAGCCCCAGTAGACGTAGCCCCCGCCCGCTTCGCCGCGGAACAGGAGCCACTGGCCGCCGGCCTGGCCCCACGTCGAGCTCTCGGAAAGGGCGAGGTCGGCGACGCCGTCGCCGTCGAGGTCGTCGCGGATGCGCAGGAGCACCGTGCGCTCCGGCGTGTTGGCGAAGAAGTCGTTCTGCGAGGGATCGTAGCCGCCGACGAACTCGCGCGTCGGGTCGGCGATCCGCTCGGCGGCCGGCGCGGCGGCGGCGGCGAGGACGAGCAGGAGGCCGGCGAGGACGCCGCGCCGACGCATGACGAGGCTACGGCAGCGCGACGGGCGGCCGCGGAGCCTGCGCGAAGTCGAAGGCCTCGAGGAACGCGGCGGCATCGCGGTCGCGCACGGTGAGCGGTGCGAGGTCCCAGCGCCATTCGACGAATTTCAGCACGGAGGCGTGCTCGTACTGCCCGTGCGCGATGACGCCGCGGCGAGCGTACGGCGACACGATCAGGGCCGGCACCCGCGTGCCGAGGCCGAAGCGATCCACCACGGGCGGACGCACGTGATCGAACCAGCCGCCGCCCTCGTCGTAGGTGACGACCACGGCGATGCGTGGCCAGTAGCGGCTGGCCATGATCTCGCGCACGGTCTCGCCGATCCAGAGGTCGCCGGCGCCGACGGTGGAGTACGCGGGGTGCGCGTTGCGCGGGGCGTGCGGCTTGACGAAGGCGACCGCGGGCAGCGTGCCGTCGCGCAGCGCGGTGGGAAACTCGGAGGCGTCGCGGATCCGCTCGCGGCCCTCCGGCGTGTCCATGATCCGCTTCACGTACTGGAAGGGATTGTGATGCGGCATGAGCCCGGCCGCCACGGCGTCCTTGCCGGCGCTCCAGCCGCCCGCGTACCAGCGCCACGACACGCCCCTGGCGTCGAGCCGGTCGCCGATGGTCGGCTGCGTGAGCGGCTGCTTCATGACCGTCTTGACCCGCTGCGGCGGGTACGGCGGGTCGAGGTTGTTGACGACGAAGCCGTCGGAGCTCACCTCGCCGTCCTTCGTGATCGACCCGTCGGGTCCGGCCACCGCGCGGTACTCGGGATCGTCGGCGACGTGGGCGACGGCCGCCGTGATCAGGAAGTAGTGATTGGCGAACGAGCCGCCGTGGATCGACTGGAAGTACCGGTCGAGCAGCACGAACTCGTCGGCCAGCCGCCACTGCACGGGGCTGGCCGCGCGGTCGTAGAAGCCCATCGTGATGCCGCCGCTCGTGCCCTCCGCCACCCACTTGCCCATCGGGACGCCGTCGGCGCCGGCGGCGTACTGCCGCTGCATGTGATAGAAGCGGTGGACCGGATTGTTCGTCAGGTCGAAGGGCTGCACGAAGCGCAGGAGGGGGAACGGCGCGTTCGGCAGGTCGCCCGCGAACCGCGGATCCGGCTTGCCGTCGCGGCCGAGCGGCGGCGGCAGGGTCGCGTAGGTCGCGCCGCTCTTGTCCGCCTGTCGGCCCTTGTAGTTGGCGAGCCCGTCCGCGCCCGGGTACGTCCCGAAGAGATGATCGAAGGAACGATTCTCGAGGAAGAGGACGACGACGTGATCGATCGGGGCACGGTCGCCACGCGGCTCGCCGCCCACGCCCGCGCATGCGGCGAGCAGCGCAGCCAGCGCCGCCGCGCGGAGGCGCCGGGACATCGTCACGCGGAGGCGGCTGCGGCCTTGTCTTTCTTCTTCTTGCCCTTGGCCGCCGTCCCGCCCTCGGCCTTCGGCGCCTTTTCCTTCTTCTCGGCGCCGTCCTTGCGCGCCTTGCCGCCCTCGACGCGGTCCACCAGCTCGAGGATGACCATCGGCGCGTTGTCGCCCGGGCGCCGTCCCGTCTTGATGATGCGCGTGTAGCCGCCGTTGCGATCCGAGAAGCGAGCGGCGATCGTGTCGAAGAGGGTGCCGACCACCTCGGCGTCGGGCACCATCGTCAGCACCTGGCGCCGCGCGTGGAGGTCCTCGCGCTTGGCCAGCGTGATCATGTGCTCGGCGGCGCCGCGCACGGCCTTGGCCTTGGCCTCGGTCGTCGTGATCCGCTCGTGGCGGAACAGGGCGACCAGGAGGTTGCGGAAGAGCGCCCAGCGGTGTTGGGTGAGCCGTCCGAGCTTGTAGGTGTTCTTGCCGTGCCTCATCGGAGTCCCCCCGCCGCTCCCCGCCCGAGCGCGCCGAGGACGTTCGGGTCGATGCGCATGCCGAGGGAGAGCCCCAGCGCGGCCAGCGCCGTCTTGATCTCGTCGATGGACTTCTCGCCCAGGTTCTTGACGTCGACGAGGTCGGTCTCGCTCTTCTGGACGAGATCGGCGACCAGGTGCATGTCGGCGCCCTTGAGCGCGTTGATGGCGCGCGCGGGCAGGGCCAGCTCCTCGAGCGTCTTGCCGAGCGTCTCCCGGAGGTACGCCTCGCCGGACGCCGCCTCGGCCTCCTCGTCCTCCTCCGGCGCGCCCGTCGTCAGCGGCGCGAAGTGGTCGCGCAGGAACGTCGAGGCGCGGGTGAGCGCGTCGTCGGGGCTGACCGAGCCGTCGGTCCAGACCTCGACCACGAGCTTCTCGTAGTCGGTGATCTTGCCGAGGCGCGACATCTCCACGTTGTAGGCGACGCGGGTGATCGGCGAGAACGCCGCGTCCACCACGAGGGCGCCCGACGGCGCCTCCCGCTTGTGATCGGCCGCCTCGTAGCCGCGGCCGACGCCGATGCCCAGCTCCATGCTGACGCGGGCGCCGGACTCGACCGTGAACAGCATCACCTCGGGGTTCATGATCTCGACCTCGGTCTCGGGCACGTCCTCGCCCTTGACCGTCTTGGGCCCGGTCACCTCGAGGCGGATGACGCGCGGCTCCTGCGACGGCACCTGCACCGAGAGCTTCTTGAGGTTGAGCAGCACGTCCACCGTGCTCTCGGTGACGCCGGGGATCTTCGTGTCAGCGGTGCGGACGCCGTCGACTTTCACCCACGACACCGCCGCCCCCGGCACGATCGACAGCAGCGTGCGCCGGAGCGAGTTGCCGACGGTGAGGGCATAGCCCTTCTCGAAGGGCTCGGCCACGAGGCGGCCGTAGCGGTCGCTCAGGATCTCCCACTCGACCTTCTTCGGCTTCTGGAACGGAATACGCGGCATCGCGGGTCGGCTCCTACTTGCTGTACAGCTCGACGATGAGCTGTTCGCTGACGGGAATCTGGATGTCTTCGCGGAGCGGGAGGCTCCGGACCACGCCCTTGCGCTCGTTCGGCTCGATCTCCAGCCACTGCGGCAGCTGCCCACGGCCGGCGTTGACGTTGTCGTCCAGGCGGGCGGCCATCTTCGACGTCGGGCGCAGCTGAACCACGTCGCCCACCTTCAGGAGCATGGACGGCACCGAGGCCTTGCGGCCGTTGACCGCGAAGTGGCCGTGGGCCACCATCTGCCGGGACTCGCGCCGCGAGGCGGCGAAGCCGAGACGGTGGACGACGTTGTCCAGGCGCAGCTCGAGCAGCCGCAGCAGATTCTCGCCGGTCACACCCTTTTCCCGCTCCGCCCACTGGAAGTACTTGCGGAACTGCGACTCCAGCACGCCGTAGATCCGCTTGGCCTTCTGCTTCTCCCGGAGCTGGATGCCGTACGGCGTGAGCTTGCCGCGGTTCAGGCCGTGCTGGCCCGGCGGGTAGTTGCGCCGCTCGATCGCGCACTTGTCGGTGAAGCAGCGCGCGCCCTTGAGAAACAGCTTCTGACCCTCGCGCCGGCACAGCCGGCACTTCGCGTCGCGGTATCGCGCCATCGTCGCCCCCTACACCCGCCGCCGCTTCGGCGGGCGGCACCCGTCGTGCGGGATCGGCGTGACGTCGCGGATCGCGGTGATCTCGAGGCCCACCGCCTGCAGCGAGCGGATGGCCGCCTCGCGGCCGGCGCCCGGCCCGCGCACGAAGACCTCGATCTGCTTGAGCCCGTGCTCCATCGCCTTGCGCGCGGCCAGCTCGGCCGCCGTCTGCGCCGCGAACGGCGTGGACTTGCGGGAGCCCTTGAAGCCCGCGCTGCCGGCGCTCGACCACGACACCACGTTGCCCGTCTTGTCGGTGAGCGTGACGATCGTGTTGTTGAACGTCGCCTGGATGTGGGCGACGCCCGTGCGTACCTCGCGCCGCTCCTTGCGCTTGCCGCCCTTCTTGCGCGGGGCCGGCTTGCCCTGGGTCTGCTCCGCCATGATTTACGCTCCCGCCTTCGGGGCCGCCGCCGCGGCCGGCGCGGCCGGCGCCGCCGCCGCCACCGGCTTCTTCTTGACCATGACGCCCCGGGTCTTGCCCTTCCGCGTGCGGGCGTTGGTGTGGGTGCGCTGGCCGCGCACCGGCAGGCCGCGGCGGTGGCGGATGCCGCGGTAGGAGCCGATGTCCATGAGGCGCTTGACGTTCATCGAGATCTCGCGCCGCAGGTCGCCCTCGACCTTCAGCTCGCGCTCGATGATCTCGCGCACCCGCGCCGTCTCCTCGTCCGTCCACGCCTTGACCCGCTTGTTGCCGTCGATGTTGGCCTTCTTGAGGATGTTGATCGCGGTGGGCTTGCCGATCCCGTAGATGTACGTGACCGCAATCTCCCCCCGCTTCTCCCTCGGCAGATCCACACCCGCCACTCTCGCCATGGTCTCTCCTCGCGCCCGTTCGAGCGCCGGCTTCGCCGGCGCAATCCTGTTGTGTCTATGTCCTGGGGGAGGCATCGGAGGGGGCCACCCGGGCCCCCTCCGAAGTTCTCTCTACCCCTGCCGCTGCTTGTGCCGCGGATTCTTGCAGATGATCCGCACGACCCCGCGCCGCTTGACGATCTTGCAGTGCTCGCAGCGCACCTTGACCGACGGTCGGACCTTCATCTCCTCGCTCCTACTTGAACCGGTACGTGATCCGGCCCCGTGTGAGGTCGTACGGCGACAGCTCGACCTTCACGCGGTCCCCCGGCAGGATGCGGATGAAGTTCATGCGCATCTTGCCGCTCACGTGCGCGAGCACGCGGTGGCCGCTCTCCAGCTCCACGCGGAACATCGCGTTCGGCAGCGGCTCCACGACGGTGCCCTCGACCTCGATCGCGTCTTCTTTGGGCATGCGCCTCTCACGCCACCTGGACGGAGCGGCCCGTCCGGCTCGTCAGGACCTCGGGCTCCGTCTCGGTGACGGCGATCGTGTGCTCGAAGTGGGCGGCCAGGCTGCCGTCCCTCGTCACCGCCGTCCAGCCGTCGTCGAGAACCTTCACTTCCCAGCTTCCCATCGTGACCATCGGCTCGATCGCCAGCACCATGCCCGGCCGCAGCTGCGGCCCGCGCCCCGGGTCGCCGAAGTTCGGCACCTGGGGATCCTCGTGCAGCGCGCGACCGATACCGTGGCCGACGAACGCCCGCACGACCGAGAAGCCGTGCCGCTCCACGTGCGCCTGGACCGCGTGCGAGACGTCGGAGAGGCGCCGGCCCGGCCGGCACTCCTGGATGGCCTGATCGAGGCTCTCGCGGGTGACGTCGAGCAGCTGCTGCACCTTCGGGGGCACGTCGCCGATCGCGAGGGTGAACGCGCAGTCCGCGTAGTACCCGTCCACGATACACCCGAGGTCCAGGCCGACGATATCGCCTTCCTTGATCCGCCGGTGCGACGACGGAATGCCGTGGACGACTTCGTCGTTGATCGAAATGCACACGGTCGCGGGGAACCCTCGATACCCTTTGAACGCAGGTTTCGCGCCCCGCGCCGCGATGAACGCCTCCACATCCTCGTCGATCTCGAGCGTCGACATGCCCGGCTTCACGAACCCGCGCAGGTGCGCGACGACGTCGGACAGCACGTGGCCGGCCGTGCGCATGAGACCGAGCTCGCGGGCGGACTTCAGCTCGATCACGCTCGCGCCCCCGCCGCCGCCCCGCGCACGGCGCCGCGGATCGTCTCGATCGGTCCCTCGCCGGGCACGGAGACGAGCATGCCGCGACCGCGGTACCAGTCGAGCAGCGGCGCCGTCTGCCGCGCGTACACGCCGAGCCGGTGGCGCACGGTCGCCTCGCTGTCGTCCTCGCGCTGGTAGAGCTCGCCGCCGCAGCGGTCGCAGACGCCGGGCGACTTCGAGGGCGCCGACACCACGTGGTACGCGGTCTGGCAGGCGCGGCAGACGCGGCGCCCGGTGAGGCGGCGCAGCAGCTCCGGCTCCGACACCTCGAAGTACACGACGCGCTCGAGCGGCTGGCCGAGATCCTCGAGCAGGCGCTCGAGCCCCTCGGCCTGCGCGATCGTGCGGGGGAAGCCGTCGAGGAGGAACCCCTTGAGCGCGTCGGGCCGCCGCAGGCGCTCGGCGATCATCCGGATGATGACGCCGTCCGGCACCAGCGCGCCCGTGTCCATGTAGGCCTTGGCCTCGCGGCCGAGCGGCGTGCCGACGCTCGCCTCCTCGCGCAGCATGTCCCCGGTGGCCACGTGCGGCACGCCCCATTCGCGGGCGAGCTCGCGGGCCTGGGTGCCTTTGCCGGCGCCGGGCGGACCGAGGAAGGCGACGCGCACCCCTCAGCTCCTCGAGAACGCGCCCGACCGCGTTCGGGACTTCTTGAGGAAGCCTTCGTAGTTGCGCATGAGCAGGTGCGACTCCATCTGCCGCACGGTGTCGAGCGCGACGCCGACCACGATCAGGAGGCTCGTGCCGCCGAAGTAGAACGGCACGTTGAACCAGCGGATCAGCATGTCCGGCAGCACGGAGATCAGCGCCAGGAAGAGGGCGCCGGGCAGCGTGATGCGCGTGAGCGTCCGGTCGATGTACTCGGCGGTCTTCTTGCCCGGCCGCACGCCGGGGATGAAGCCGCCGTACTTCTTCATGTTGTCGGCGAGGTCGATCGGGTTGAAGACGATCGCCGTGTAGAAGTACGTGAAGAAGACGATCAGGCCCATGTAGAGCAGCGTGTAGGTCAGCCGCCCGGGCGACAGCGCGTCGGAGATCGTCTGCATCCACGGGTGCGGCACGAAGCGCGTGAGGGTGGCCGGGAACAGGATGAGGGACGACGCGAAGATCACCGGGATGACGCCGGCCGTGTTGATGCGCAGCGGGATGTGCGTGGACTGCCCGCCGTAGACGCGCCGCCCCACCACGCGTTTCGCGTACTGGACGGGGATCTTGCGCTGCCCCTCCTGCATCAGCACGACGGCGGCCGTCACCGCCACCATGGCCGCCACGATGATCACGAAGGTGAACAGGCTCAGCTCGCGGTTGACGATGAGGGTGTAGGAGGCGGCGATGGCCGAGGGCAGGCGCACGGCGATGCCCGCGAAGATGATCAGCGAGATGCCGTTGCCGACGCCCTTCTCCGAGATCTGCTCGCCGATCCACATGATCAGCGCGGTGCCGGCGGTGAGCGTGATCATCGTGAGCAGGCGGAAGCCCCAGCCGGGATTCGGCACGATGGCGACGCCGTCCGGCTTCATGGACTCCAGGCCGTAGGCGATGCCGAGGGACTGCACGATCGAGAGCACGATCGTGCCGTAGCGCGTGTACTGCGTGATCTTCTTGCGCCCGGCCTCGCCCTCCTTGGCCAGCCGCTCCAGGGCGGGGATCACCACGGTGAGCAGCTGCAGGATGATCGACGCCGAGATGTACGGCATGATGCCGAGCGCGAAGATCGACAGCCGGCGGAGGTTGCCGCCGGAGAAGAGGTCGACCATGCCGAGCAGCGTGTTCTGCGCCTGGTCGAACACGCGCGCGAGCGCGTGGCCGTCGATGCCGGGCGTCGGCACGTGGGCGCCGATCCGGTAGGCGATGAGCAGGCCGGCCGTGATGAGGACGCGGCGCTTCAGCTCGGGGATCTTGAAGACGTTCTGGAAGCTCGCGAGCCCTTCGATCACGAAGCCGACACCTTCTTGACGTCCAGGACTTCCACGCGACCGCCCTTGGCCTCGATCTTCGCCTTGGCGGACTCGCTCACGGCGTGGACCCGCACGGTCAGCGCGTGCCCGACCTCGCCGCCGCCGAGCACCTTGACGAGCCCGCGCTCGCCGTTCTTGATCAGCCCCGCCTTCACGAGGCCCTCGGGGTCGACCACGGCGTTGGCGGCGAACGAGCCCAGCGACTTCAGATTCACGATCGCGTAGTCCTCGCGGCCTCCGTACGGCAGGAAGCCGCGCTTGGGCAGCCGCCGATACAGCGGCATCTGCCCACCCTCGAAGCCGCCGTGCTTGCCGCCGCCGGAGCGCGCGTTGTGGCCTTTGTTGCCCTTGGTCGAGGTCTTGCCGTGACCAGACCCCGGGCCGCGGCCGACGCGCTTGCGCTTCTTCGTGGCGCCGGGCGCCGGACGCAGGTCACTGAGCTTCATGGCTCACCTGCAGCACGTGCGGCACGGCCGCGACCATACCGCGGATCGTCGGCGTGTCGTCGTGCTCGACGGACTGGTGCATGCGGCGCAGGCCGAGGGCCTTCACCGTCGCCTCCTGCGTGGGGGACAGACCGATCAGGGACCTCGTCAGCGTGATCCTAAGCTTCTTGCCGGGCACCGGCCGTCTCCTCCACGCCGCCATCGGCGGCGCCCTTGCGACGCGCGGCGTGCAGGTCTTGCAGCCGCTTGATGTGTCGAAGCGCATCGATCGTCGCCTTCAGCACGTTGTGGGGATTGTTGGTCCCGAGCGTCTTGGTCAGGATGTCCTGGATGCCGACGGCCTCCAGCACGGGCCGGACGGCGCCGCCCGCGATGACACCCGTCCCCGGCACCGCGGGCTTGAGGAACACCCGCCCGGCCCCGAAGTGGCCGGTGATCTCGATGGGAATCGTGGTGTCGCGCAGCGGCACGAAGATCAGGTCCTTCTTCGCGTGCTCGACCGCCTTGCGGATGGCCTCCGGCACTTCGTGGGCCTTGCCCAGCCCCACGCCCACGTGGCCGCGCCCGTCGCCCACGACGACCAGCGCCGTGAACGAGAAGCGGCGGCCGCCCTTGACGACCTTGGCCACGCGGTTGATGGAGACCACGCGGTCGTTCAGCTCCAGCACGCTCGCATCGATCCTCGTTTCGGCCACTCGGTTCTCCCCCTGCTCCGTTTAGAAGGTGAGGCCGCCGGCGCGCGCGGCATCCGCCAGCGCCTTCACCCGGCCGTGGTACTTGTAGCCGCCGCGATCGAACACGACGCTCTTGACGCCGGCCGCCTTGGCCTTCTCGGCCAGCAGCGTGCCGACCGCCTTGGCGGCGGCCACGTTGCCGCCGGTCTTGTGCTGCTCGAGAAACGTCTTGCTGCGGCTGTCCACCGCCAGCATCGTGCGCCCCGCATCGTCGTCGACGAGCTGCGCGTAGATGTGGCCGAGGCTCCGGAAGACGGCCAGCCGCGGCCGCGCCGACGAGCCGCGCAGGTAGCGCCGCAGGCGGTAGTGGCGCTTGTCGCGCGGGCTCCGCCGGTCCCGGGTGATCATTTCGCGCCCGCCTTCTTGCCGACCTTGCGGCGCACGTACTCGTCGGAGTAGCGGATGCCCTTGCCCTTGTAGGGATCGGGCTTGCGCAGGGCGCGCAGCTTGGCGGCTGTCTCGCCGAGCAGCGCCTTGTCGGCGCCGCGCAGCGTGATGGCCGTCTGCTTGTCGATCTCCGCCGTGATGCCGTCGGGCAGCGGGAAGATCACGGGGTGCGAGTAGCCGAGCGCCAGCTGGATCGACTTGCCCTGCATCTGGGCGCGGTAGCCGATGCCCACGATGTCGAGCTTGCGCTCGAAGCCGTCCTTCACGCCGGACACCATGTTGGCCATCAGGGCGCGCGTGAGGCCGTGGAGCGCGCGGATCTTGCGCTCGTCGTCCGGCCGCCCGATGACGAGCACGCCGCCGTCGAGCGTCGCCGAGAGCGGCGACGGGATGGGCTGGCTCAGCTTGCCCTTCGGCCCCTCGGCGCGCACGACGCCCTCGCCCACCTGGACCTTCACGCCCTGGGGAATCGGAATGGGTTTCTTGCCGATGCGAGACATGTCGGGCTCCCTACCACACGTAGGCGAGGACTTCGCCGCCGACCTTCTGCTTGCGTGCCTCGCGATCGGTCACCACGCCCTTGGACGTCGAGACGAGCGCGCAGCCCATGCCGGCGAGGATCGACGGGATCCGGTCGTGGGTGACGTAGATCCGCCGCCCCGGCGTGGACACCCGCACGAGCCCGGAGATCATCTTCTCGTTGCCGACGCCGTACTTGAGGTAGACGCGGAGCATGTTCTGCTTCTTGTCCTCGAGCACGCGGAAGTTCTTGATGAAGCCCTCCTCCTTCAGCAGCTCCGCGATGCGGACCTTGAGCTTGCTGGAGGGGATGTCGCACTTCTCGTGCTCGGCCCGGCTGGCGTTCCGGATGCGCGTGAGGAGGTCGGCGATGGGATCGCTGCGCATGTCTACCAGCTCGCCTTCGTGATGCCCGGCACCTCGCCCTTGAGGGCGAGCTCGCGGAAGCACAGGCGGCACATCTGGAACTTGCGGATGAAGGCGCGCGGGCGCCCGCACAGCTTGCAGCGGTGGTAGCCGCGCGTCTTGAACTTCGGCGTCCTCTGCGACTTCATGATGAGGGCGGTCTTCGCCATAACCTTATTGCTCCCTGAACGGCATGCCGAGCTGCGTGAGGAGCGCCTTGGCGTCCTCGTCGGTCCGGGCCGTGGTCACGAAGATGACGTCCATGCCGCGGACCTTGTCGATCTTGTCGTAGACGATCTCCGGGAAGATGAGCTGCTCGCGCAGCCCGAGCGCGTAGTTGCCGCGGCCGTCGAACCCCTTGGGCGGCACGCCCTTGAAGTCGCGCACGCGGGGCAGCGCCACGTTCACCAGCCGGTCGAAGAACTCGTACATCCGCGCCGCGCGCAGCGTGACCTTGGCGCCGATGGGCACGCCCTCGCGCAGCTTGAAGTTCGCGATCGACTTCTTGGCGCGGGTCACGATGGGCTTCTGGCCGGTGATGGCCTGGAGGTCCGCCGTCGCGAAATCCATGATCTTCGCGTTGTCGCGTCCCTCGCCCACCCCCATGTTGATCACGATCTTGTTCAGCCGCGGCACCGCCCAGACGTTCGCGTAGCCGCGCTCCTTCATGAGGGCGGGCACAACCGTCTTCGCGAAGATGTCCTTCAGGCGCGCCGGAACCTGTCCGGTGCCCTTCGGCCGGCCCTTCGCGATGGCCGGCTGCGTCTCCGGCGCCTTCTCCCGTTTGGCCTGGCCCTTGCCCGCCGGCTGCTTGCCGCCGCCGGCCGGCGGCTTGGGAGCGGGCTTCGCGTCCGCTTTCGCCATGGCTCTAGCCCCTGTCGATCGACTCGCCGCAGCGGCGGCAGGTGCGGACCTTGCGGCCGTCGGTGAGGACCTTGATCCCGGTGCGCCCGGGCTTGTCACAGCGGGGGCAGACGACGAGCACGTTGGAGAGGGCCAGCGGCCCCTCCCGCTCGATGATGCCGCCCTGCCGCAGCTTCTGCGTCGGCCGCTGGTGCTTCTTGATCATGTTGACGTGCTCCACGAGCACGCGCCCCTTCTCCGGACTCACGCGCAGCACCTTACCGCGCTTGCCCCGCTCCTTGCCGGCGATGACGCCGACGGTGTCGCCGCGACGGACGTGGACGCTCTGCATCAGATGACCTCGGGGGCGAGAGAGATGATCTTGGTGAACTGCCGCTCGCGCAGCTCGCGCGCCACCGGGCCGAAGATGCGCGTGCCCACCGGATTCTCGTCCGCCTTGATCAGCACGACGGCGTTCCGGTCGAAGCGGATGTAGGAGCCGTCCTTGCGGCGGACCTCCTTCACCGTGCGCACCACCACCGCCCGCGCCACCTCGCCCTTCTTGACGGTGCCGTCCGGCGACGCCTCCTTGATGGCCACGATCACGGTGTCTCCCAGCGAGGCGTAGCGCTTGTTGGAGCCGCCCATGACCCGGATGCACTGCACCTTCCGGGCGCCGGAGTTGTCGGCGACGTCGAGCATGGAGCGCGGCTGGATCATTGCGCCGCCTTCACCAGAATGGAGCGGATGCGCCAGCGCTTCTCCTTCGAGAGCGGGCGTGTCTCCTCGATCAGCACGCGGTCGCCCACGTGGCTCTCGTTGCCCTCGTCGTGCGCCTTGAGCTTCTTGGACACGCGGATGACCCGCTGGTAGCGCGGATGGCGGAAGACCCGCTCGATCCGCACCACCCGCGTCTTCTGCATGGCGTCGCTCACCACGACGCCCTCACGACTCTTGCGCTCGCCCACGGCTTACCCTTTCGCTGTCTTCTTCTTCGCCGCGGCCTTCGGAGCCTTGGCGGCTTTCGACACCTTCGCGGTCTTCGCCGGCGTGGCCGCGACCTTCGCCTTCGGCGCCCGCTTCGACGGCGCGGGCGCGGTCACGGCCGGCGCCGCGGCCGCCGCGGCCGGTGCCGCCAGCGGCGCGCCGCCCCGCTCGCGCTGGATCGTGTAGGCGCGCGCGAGGTCGCGCCGCGCCTGGCCGATCTTCGACGGGTTCTTGGCCACGCCCATCGAGAGCTGGAAGCGGAGATTGAAGATCTCCTCGGACAGCTCGCGCGCCTTCTGCGTCAGCTCTTCCTCGGACAGGTCACGCCATTTCGCCGCTTTCATCGAGTCTCGTCTCCGCTCGCCATCACAGGCTGCGCGTGCGCGTCACGAACTTCGTCGTGATGCCGATCTTGTTGGCGGCGGTGCGGAACGCCTCGCGCGCCACGTCCTCCGGCACGCCCTCCATCTCGTAGAGGATGCGTCCCGGCTTGACCACGGCCACCCACTCCTCGGGGTTGCCCTTGCCCTTGCCCATCCGCGTCTCCGCCGGCTTCTTCGTCACCGGCTTGTCGGGGAACACGCGGATCCAGACCTTGCCGCCTCGCTTGAGGCTCCGCGTGAGGGCCACGCGTGCCGCCTCGATCTGGCGGTTGGTCACCCAGCCCGGCTCGAGCGCCTTGAGCCCGTACTCACCGAACGACAGCGTGGAGCCGCGCTGCGCCTTGCCGCGCATGTTCCCGCGCTGGGCCTTGCGGTACTTGACCCGCTTGGGCATCAGCATGGGCCGACTCCTAGGCCTCGGTGGCCGAGGCGGGTCGCAGGACCTCGCCCTTGAAGATCCAGACCTTGACGCCGATCGTCCCCGCCGTCGTGTGCGCGGTGGCGAGACCGTAATCGATGTCAGCGCGGATCGTGTGCAGCGGCACGCGCCCGTCGCGGTACCACTCGCGGCGCGCGATCTCGCTGCCGCCCAGCCGGCCCGCGCACGCGATGCGGATGCCGTCGGCGCCCAGCCTGAGCGCGGACGTCACCGCCTTCTTCATCGCCCGCCGGAAGGCCACGCGCTTCTGCAGCTGCAGCGCGACGTTCTCGGACACGAGCTGCGCGTCCAGCTCGGGGTGGATGACCTCCTCGATGTTGAGGTAGATCTCCTTCCCCGTGCGCGCCTGGAGCTCGTTCTTCAGCTTCTCCACCTCGGCGCCCTTGCGGCCGATGATGATGCCGGGCCGCGCGGTGAAGATGGTGATCCGCGCGCGGTTCGCCGAGCGCTCGATGTCGATCTTCGCGATGCCGGCGTGGTAGAGCTGGTCCTTGATGAAGCGCCGGATCTTGACGTCCTCGTGCAGGAGGTCGGCGTAGTTCTTCGTCGCGAACCAGCGCGACGACCATGTCCGGGTCGAGCCGAGGCGGAAGCCGATCGGATGCGTCTTCTGACCCATCGCCTATTTCTTCTCCTTGGGCTTGCGTCCGCCCCGGGCGGGCGCCTTGGTCGCGGGCGCCTTGGCCGCGGCCGCCCTGGCGGCCGGCCGCCTCGTGGCGGGCGGCGCGGCGGCGGGGGCCGCCGTCGGTGCCGCCGAGCGGGCCGGGCGCGCGGCCGGGACGCGCAGGGCGCGGTCGGCCTCGTCGCTGACGCCGATGGTGAGGTGGCTGGTGCGGTGCTTGATGAAGAAGGCGCGCCCCATCGCGCGCGGCTGCACGCGCTTCATCGAGGGGCCGCCGTCGGCGATGGCCTGCACCACGCGCAGGTCGTCGAGGTTGCGGACCTGGTGGTTGTGCTCCGCGTTCGCCACCGCCGAGCGCAGCACCTTTTCGACGAGACGCGCGGCCGCGCGCGGCGTGTACTCCAGCGTGGCCAGGGCGTCGCCCACCGACTTGCCGCGGATCTGGTCGAGGACGAGCCGCGCCTTCCGCGCGGAGACGCGCACGAACCGGGCGCGGGCGACAGTGTTCATGGGATCAGGTCTTCCCCGTCGGCGAGGCGGCGGCCTTCTCGGCCTGGCCGTGCGCCTTGAACGTGCGCGTGAGCGCGAACTCGCCGAGCCGGTGGCCGACCATGTTCTCGGTCACGTACACGGGGATGAACTTCTTGCCGTTGTGGACGGCCAGCGTGTGTCCGACGAACTCCGGCGCGATGGTCGACCGGCGCGACCACGTCTTGAGCACCTTCTTCTGGCGGGAGCGGTTGAGCTCCTCGATCCGCTCGTACAGCTTCTCGTCGATGAACGGCCCCTTCTTGAGCGAACGTCCCATGCCCCGCTCCTATTTCTTTCGCCGCGTCACGATCATGGAATCCGACGGACGCGCGCCCCGGCGCGTCTTGTAGCCCTTGGTCGGCTTGCCCCACGGGGTCATCGGGTGGTTGCCCTTGCCCTTGCCCTCGCCGCCGCCCATCGGGTGGTCGACGGGGTTCATGACGGTGCCGCGCACGGTCGGGCGGAAGCCCTTCCAGCGCACGCGCCCGGCCTTGCCGACCGACACGTTCTCGTGGTCGAGGTTGCCGACCTGGCCGATGGTGGCCATGCAGTCCAGCGCGACGTACCGCACCTCGCCCGAGGGCAGCTTGAGGGTGGCACGGTCGCCCTCTTTGGCGAGCAGCTGCGCCTGCGCGCCCGCGCTCCGGCAGAGCTGGGCGCCGCGGCCCTTGTGCAGCTCGACGTTGTGCACGAGGGTGCCGACCGGGATGTTGCGGATCGGCAGCGCGTTGCCCGGCAGGATGTCCGCCTGCGGGCCGGACATCACGACCTCGTCCACCTTCAGGCCGTGCGGCGCGATGATGTAGCGCTTCTCGCCGTCGCGGTAGTGCAACAGGGCCAGCCGCGCCGAGCGATTCGGGTCGTACTCGATCGCCGCCACGCGCGCCGGGATGCCGAACTTGTCGCGCCGGAAGTCCACGTCGCGCAGCATCCGCTTCGCCCCGCCGCCCCGGTGGCGGACGGTGATGCGGCCATACACGTTGCGCCCGTTGGTGCGCCGCTTGGGCGAGAGCAGGCTTTTCTCCGGCTCCTTCTTGGTGATCTCCTCGTACGTGAGGTACGTGAGGTAGCGGCGTGCGGGCGAGGTCGGCTTGAGGGTCCGGATGCCCATGGTCGCTCTACGCCCCCTCGACGAGGTCGATCTTGTGGCCGGGGGCCAGAGTCACCACGGCCTTCTTCCAGTCGGGCCGGCGCCCGGCGAAGCGGCCCATGCGCTTGAGCTTGCCCTCGTAGGACGCCGTGCGGACGGCGGCCACCTTGACGTTGAACACCGCCTCGACGGCGGCGCGGATCTCGACCTTGTTGGCGTCGGGACGCACGCGGAAGGCCACGGTGTTCCGCTCCTCCTTCTCCCGCATCGTCTTCTCGGTCATGACCGGCCGGATGAGCACGTCGCGCGGATCCCTCATGCCCCCAGCGCCTCCTCCAGCGCGGTCAGCGCCGCGCGCTCGAACACGACGTGGCGCGCGCGCAGGAGCTGGTAGACGGAGACGTGGGCCGGCGACTCCACGATGAGCCACGGCACGTTGCGCGCGGCGCGCGCGAGCGGTTCCGTCATCGCGGCCGTCACCAGCAGCGTCGGCTCGCCGGCCACGCCGAGGGCGGTCAGCGCCGCCACCAGTGCCTTGGTCTTGCCCTCCGCCTCCACGCGCTCCACCACGCGCAGCGCGCCGTCGGCGATGCGCGCGGCCACCGCCGCCCGCAGCGCCTCGCGCCGCATCTCGCGCGGCATCGCCTTGTCGTAGGAGCGCGGCGTGGGGCCGAAGGGCTTGCCGCCGCCCTTCCACTGCGTGGCGCGGATCGATCCCTGGCGCGCGCGGCCGGTGCCCTTCTGCTTCCACGGCTTCCTGCCGCCGCCCGACACCTCGCTGCGGCCCTTCGTGTCGTGCGTGCCCGCGCGCCGATCCGCCAGCTCGCGCACCACCGCCTGGTGCAGCAGCGGCACGCGGATCTCCACGCCGAAGACGTCGGCCTTGAGCTCCACCGCGCCCATGTCCTTGCCCTTCGCGTCGACGACCTTCACGCTCGGCATCACTTCTTCTCGGCCTTCTGCTGCTGCGCCTTGGTGGTCTTGATGCTCTTGCGCACCATCACGAGCGAGCCGTTGGCGCCGGGCACGGCGCCGCGGATCAGGATCAGGTTCTGCTCGGGCAGCACGCGCGCGACGGTGACGTTGAGCGTGGTGCGCTGCACGCCGCCCATGCGGCCCGGCAGCTTGTGGCCCGGCCACACGCGCGAGGGATCCGAGGAGGCGCCGATGGAGCCCGGCGCGCGGTGGAACATCGAGCCGTGCGTCGCCTCGCCGCCGCGCCAGCCGTGGCGCTTGACACCGCCCTGGAACCCCTTGCCCTTGGTCACGCCGACGACGTCGACGATCTCGCCGGGGGCGAACATCTCCACGGTCAGCGCCTGGCCGACCTCGTACGGCTTCTCGACCTTGTCCAGCCGCACCTCGCGCAGGATGCGCGTCGGCGCGACGTTGGCCTTCTTGAAGTGGCCGGCGCGCGGCTTGGAGACGTTCTTCTTCGCCGGCTCGAAGCCGAGCTGGAGCGCATCGTAGCCGTGGGATTGCTTGCTCCGGATCTCGACGATCGTGCAGGGTCCGGCCTGGACCACCGTGACCGGCACGTGGTTGCCATCGTCGCCGAAGATCTGGGTCATCCCGACCTTGCGGCCGAGCAGCGCTTCTTTCCTGGCCATAGTCTCCCGGTCCCTAGAGCTTGATCTCGACGTCGACGCCGGCGGGGAGGTCGAGCTTCATCAGCGAGTCCACCGTTTGCGGGGTGGGATCGACGATGTCGAGCAGCCGCTTGTGCGTGCGCATCTCGAACTGCTCGCGCGAGGTCTTGTCGACGTGCGGCGAGCGGAGCACCGTCCAGCGGTTGATGATCGTCGGCAGCAGCACGGGCCCCGACACGCGCGCGCCGGTGCGCCGCACGGTCTCGACGATCTCCTTGACCGACCGATCGAGGAGGCGATGATCGTACGCCTTGAGCCGGATGCGGATCTTCTGATCGGCGGTCAGGGTCACCATCTCGCTACTCGACGATCTCGGTGACGACGCCCGCGCCCACCGTCCGCCCACCCTCCCGGATGGCGAACCGCAGCTCCTTCTCCATGGCGATCGGCGTGATCAGCTCGATCGCCATCGTCACGTTGTCGCCCGGCATCACCATCTCCGTCCCCGCCGGCAGCGTGCACACCCCCGTCACGTCCGTCGTCCGGAAGTAGAACTGCGGCCGGTACCCGTTGAAGTACGGCGTGTGCCGCCCCCC
>WNGJ01001476.1_pt1 | contig 91752 bp, 88 predicted proteins | sample 5400611 | NCBI WGS metagenome assembly WNGJ01 (sample SAMN13153375, study PRJNA577476) | soil metagenome | isolation source: 40 cm soil or saprolite under Garry oak tree replicate 1 | place: USA:California | collected 2016-06-15 | reverse complement strand
CCCGACAGCGTGCTGATCGACGCGCCAACCGACGGGCTGTCACTCGAGGACGTGATGCCGCGTGTGAAGGATGCGGACCTGGTGATCATGCACACCAGCTCGCCGTCGTTCGCCAGCGATGCGAGGGTCGCCGAGCAGCCTCAAGGCTCCGCCGCCGCGCACACGATACCGCCGGCCCCGCCAAGTGATGCCCCGGCCCAGGAATCCAGCGACCCACACCGCCACCAGCAGGCCGTCGCGGGGCGGGATCAGGATCCAATCGTACCCCAGTCTCGCTGCGCCGCGGCGCCGCTGCACCCAGTGAATACCTACCCGGTTTACGAGGGCCAAAATGCCCAGCCCCAAGGCCCACGGAGAAGGCCAGGCGAGCAGCACGCCAAGCAGCGCGATCGGCAGAAAGATCGAAAAGCCCATGAATGCGTAGCCGAGCGGGGCCACCGCGCGGATCGTTCGCATCCAGCGCAGCTCGCGATGCGCGTGAGCGCGAAAACCCTCGTCCGCCACTTCGGTCTGGACCACGACCGGGCTCAGAACGGTTTTCAGTCCAAGCCGCCTTACCCGCTCGCCGATCAGCCAGTCGTCCGCCACGTGGTCCGCTGTCACCTGCAAGCCCCCGATCGCCTCCAGCGTCTGACGGCGCAGGGCGATCGTGACGCCCGAGGCGAACGAGCGGTCGCCTAGCGCCAGTGAGATCAGCACCGCCGGGAAGTACCAGTCGTTGATGAACAGCGTCGCCACCCGCGACCACAGCCCGGTTCCGGCGCGCCCCCGGTACAGGCAGGTCACCGCGCCGACCTGCGCCGGCGCCAGCGCCGCGACCGTCGCCTCGAGGTAACCCGGCGCGACCCGCACATCGCTGTCCGAGATCACCAGGACCGAATGACGCGCATGCGGCAGCATGTTGATCAGGTTGCTCGCCTTCAGGTTCTCGCCGTGCACGCCGGGACCGACGACCAGCGCGGCGTCCAGCGCGGGAAATTCGCGCTGCAGCTGCCGGACGACCTCGACGGCCGGGTCGGCCGCCTCGCGCACGCCGAACACGATCTGCATGTGCGGGTAATCCTGGCGTGCGAACGAACGCAGACAATCCAGCAGGCGCGGCTCGGCGCCGCACAGTGGCTTCAGGATCGACACGGCTGGACGCTCGGGGCCCGAAGCCGTCAAGGTCTCACGACAGCGGAACAGCAGCAGCGCGGCGCAGGTCGAATACGCAGCGGCGATGACGGCCAGCGCCACACCGGCATGGGCGACGAATGCAGGCATGTTTCTGATCGTTGCGAGTCAGATCTCGGACGGTGGTCTTTGGGATCCCGGTCGGTGCGTTCGGCGCAATGAATGACGCGGGCAGAAGCAGCCACCGGGTGGGGGTTGTTTTTGTGGGTTTTTAATTCTACTGGCATTGTTCTTCACTCTATCCCCTCTTGACACGAACGGCCATATCAGAACGGGTAGTAGATACCGCTGAACACGGCCGGGCCCTCACTGCCAAAGCCGATATCGACGTAGCCGACGACAAAAGGCCGTGCGATTGCGCGGAAGGCCAGGCCGCCGACCTTGTGCAGCTGTGCAACGGGCGACGCGCCCATCGCGAATACCCGGCCGACATCGACGAATGGCGCCACTTCCAACTCGACATGAGTGGAGACCGCGTTGAACTCCCACGCCCTTTGTCGCACCTCGACGCTGGAGGAAAAGGAATTGCGATCGTAAAACCGGCCCGCGCCAAAGCCGCGCAACGGCTGCTCGCCTCCTGTTTCGCTTCGGGCTCCGCCGAGACTGCTGAGCGCCCAAAAGGGTGGGTCATTCGCGGTCGGCAAGTAGCGCAAGGACAGATGTGCCACCAGGACGGTTTCGCGTGCAATCGGCAAGAAGGCACGGCCGTCGATGCCCGCTTCACTGTACAGAGAATCGTTGAGCACACCCCCTCGACTGGCAACGCCCCCATAGGCAATCCATTTTGTCCCTCGATTGGGTACCGTCAAGTCATTCCGGGTGTCATAGACGATGGACAGGCGATTGAGCGCTTCGTGGCTGGTGCCCAGCTCAACGCTTCCGAATCGACTCTCGAGCGAAGGGATGCCCGGCAGTGTGCCCGGTAGCACATCGACGATGCGCACGCGTCCCGTGTAAAGCAGCTGCCAGGCGTTGCTGAGGTTCAGACCAATCTGCGCCTGCACCAGGCTCTGTTCCTCGGTGAAGCTCGTTTGCTCGCTTTGAGGCGATTCATTGCCGATTCCATAGAAGCGAGGCGTCCCGTCTCGGTCGTAAATCAGGCTGCCGGCAAAGGACCAGCGTTCCTTGCGCGAGCGTCCGCTCTGGTACTCGGCGTCGAACTCGCGTTCGACTCGCTGCTTAGCCCCTGCCAGCAGGGACCACTGCTCGTCCTGGGAGGGGTAGGAATACATGCGCGCATGGAAGCCAAACCCGAAATAGGGACTGTGCAGAAAATCCGGCGCGATGATTCGACGGATGACGTGATGTTCATCGGTGCGCAGCCAGACCGGAAGAATGCCAATCGTCGTGCCGCCGTTTGGATTGGTCGCGATCTCGGGAACAGGAAGGAACGGCGCGGTTTCCGGATCGAACCACTTCCAGAAGCCGGCGGAAGGCGCAGAAGGCTGCGCACCGCTTGCCTCCGGTCCGTGCACATCCGCGGCGGGTCCCGTGGGCTCCGACCAGCAGGGGGCCGCCATCACCAGCGTGGCCAGATAAGCCCGGAATAGATCGAACGAAAAAGCGGCCGCGCTGCGGCATTTGGCTCGAGGCGTCAGATCACGGGGCATCGCTCAGCCACTTCCGGTGATGGTGCGCGCCGACCGCAGCGGATGACACCGTTGCGAACGGCTCGCGTCACCGCAGCAGCCGGCTAAAGCACTTCAGGAACCGGTCCATGTCGGCCGAGGTCAGATTGCCCATCGTCGAGATACGAAACAATGTCTGCGACAAATCCCCCTGGCCCGCGTAAATCACGAAGCCTTCGGCCTTCAAGCCATCATGCAGCGTGGCATAGCTGAGGCCGGGCGGTAAGCGATACGCGCGCAAAACGACCGACCACTGCCCAGCGGGGAGTGCCGATTCGACTCCTAACGCTGCAAGCCCTGAGCGTACCTGCTCGGCCAGCGCCGCATAATGTCGATAGCGCGCGAGGCGGCCACCTTGCTCTGCGAACTCGCGCAAGGCCTCGACTAAACCATAATATGCGTGCACTGCCGGCGTGAATGGCGTATCGCGCTGATCTTGCAGACGCGAGAGGCGGCCAAGATCGAGGTAATAGGTGCGCCGGGTTGCCTGAGCAAGGGCACTGCGCCGGACGATGACAAACGAGGCGCCTGGCACTCCATGCAAACATTTGTTCGCAGTGGCCGCCACTGCCAACAGGCTGCTGTCGGTAAAATCGAGCGCTTCAGCGCCGAAACTGCTGACGCCGTCCACGAGCAAGTTCATTCCGTGCGCCCGGCACAGCTGGCCCAGCGGCGGCAGGTCATTGAGCCTTCCCGTCGTGGTCTCATGGTGCACGACGGCCATGTGCGTGAATCGTGCCTTCCCGCTTGGCACATCGAGGTACGAGCGGATTGCATCGAGGTCGAGCGGCTTCATCCAGGGGCCAGCCGTTCGAGCGTACGCAAGCCGGTACTGCGCACAAATTTCAGCGATCCGCTCGCCATACACGCCGTTTTCGACAACCAGCAAACGACCCGACTCAGGCACCAGGGCCGCCAGCATGCTTTCAACCGCTCCGGTACCGGACGCCGTCATCAACACGGCACTCCATTCGACCGGGTCAAGCGCATAAGTCGCCAAAAGCCGCTCGCGGGCTTCATCCTGCAAGTCAAAAAACTCGCCTTCGCGATGACACAAATCCGGTTGCGTCAGACTTCGGCGCACACGTTCCGTCAGCGTGACGGGCCCGGGATTGAGCAGGAGCATCACCGGATGCCGGCGGCAGGGGCGAAGTGTTGCATCAAGCGCGTCTTGACCTCGACGGGTCTTATGGACGGACGCGGCAGGTCGTCAGACCGAGCCGCGCGCGTCAGCAAGCGGGCGAACCTTGATCCATCGAGCGGCGGAGCATCCAGCCATGCAGCCACTTGCGCCAGATCATCCGTTTCGAGCGCCGAGGCATAGCCGCAGGCCGCAGCCACTTCGGCAAACGAAACGAGGGGAGACACCGTTGCCTGGCCGCCGGTCGATTCGTGCACTCCGTTGTCCAATAACAGATGCAGCAGATTCGGTGGGCCATACGCGCCTACGCTGCCGAACGCCCCCATCCGCATCAATGCTGCACCGTCGCCATCCAGTGCAATCACCCGCAGATCCGGGCGAGCCAGAGCCAATCCGAGCGCCAACGGCACGACGCAGCCCATAGAGCCGACCATGTAGAGGTGATTTGGACGATCGTTGACGGAATACAGTTCGCGCCCGCAAAATCCAGTCGACGCCAACACGACGCTCGTCGCGACGGGCGAACGGTCCACGACCACGCGCAAGGCATCATGTCTTGACGGCCTCGCCTCCGGCGCAACGCGGTGAGGCATGAGTACAGCCGCTGGCGCTGCCGACCGCCGCACCGGGGCGGCGAAAGCCCCGGGCTTGACCGGATACGGGGTGACGGTGCCCTTCTGCATCAGGAGAGCGTACGGCAGGCCACTGTCATCCATATGCGCCGTGGCGCGATCCAGCGCCGGCCCGATCGCATCGACTTCGCTCGGAAACAATTCCCAAGGAATCTCCATGGCCCGAAGGATGGCCGGAGTAATTGCACCCATCAGGGAATGCTGGGGCTCGTCAGGAACACCCGGCTGACCACGCCAGGTAACGATCAGCAGCTGGGGAAGGCGGAAGGTCCAAGTCAGGGAGGTCAGCGGGCTGACGGCATTGCCGAGCCCGGAGTTCTGCATCATCGAGATGCCGCGCCCAAAGGGCAAGCCGCCGGCGCCCGCGAGTGCGACTCCCGCGATCAACGCAACCGCATCGCCTTCATTGGCCATGGACAAATAGCGCAGCGACGGGTCCTGCAGCGCATAGTTGATGAATGGCGACAGGTATGAGCATGGAACACCGGCGTACCAGTCGAAGCGCCGCCGCCGCGCCGCCTCGACGAAGTCATGCGCTTGAATCATTGCCTGCGTCCGGCGACGCAGTGTCCGCCGAGAGTCCGAACGGCATTTGCTCGTGCGCAAAATCCACGGCGCGATGAAATTCTTCGAGATCGTTGACGCCACGCCAATGGCCATGCACATACAAGACCTCGATCGCCGCGCCGTCTGCCACCAGTGCGTTCAGTAGTGCCGGCACGTCGAGCGCGTCAAAGTCCGCCCGCGCCTGCATCGCGGCCAACACGCTCTTAAGCTTAGTCAGTCCCCGATCGCTCACTTTCAGCAGGCCGATCCACCGGCCTTGGAGCGGGTCCTGCTCCGCGGCCGCCTCGAATGCTTCGCGCTTCGCCGGTGGCGCGCTGGTGATGCGTTGCAGAAGTACCGGCGTTCCGAACAAGCCGCGGTCGTCGTTGCGGGAGCAACAGGCGAAATCGCGCACCGTGTGATTGCTGACGCCGGTAGGGGACGAGTCCACGATCACGGCGAAATCGGCCTGGCTATCGACCAAATTGCGCAGTACGTAACTGCGATACAGAAGGTCGCCGTAGGAGATCACGGTTTCCGATTCGAGCGCATCGAGCGCACACGCCAATGATGCGAGTTCCCCGGTGCAGGCGTAGCGCTCATTCACGACCAGCCTGATCCCGGTCGTATCGATCGCACCGGCGCAATAACCGCCGACCACCGTGATGTCGTGAATGTTCTCTTTCTTGAAGCTGTCGACCAGCCAGCGCAACAATGGCCTTCCGGCGATAGGCAGCATGACTTTCGGACGATCGGTGGTGAGCGACTCGAGTCCCTGGCCCCGACTTGCGGCCAGGACCACCGCGGACCGAGTGGCGCAGCGGGCGGACAGGTACAGACGTTCGGCAGCGGCATACTCCTCGGCATTCTGCAGACGGAAGATCTCTTCCACCGATGCAATTCGATCCTCGACGTTCACCAGTGTCTGGCTTTGGCAAATCTCCTTCGCCACGCTCTGCATGGCGGCGGCGGCTGCGCGCACCAGGTGATTTGCCCAGATCACGACGCTGATTCCGGCTTCGCGAAACACGTCGGTCGGTGTGCTGTAGTAACGCGTCGGAACGATCACCAGCGGCGCGCGGCGCGCCCATTCCCGAGCAAAAGTCAGGATTTCGTCCGGCTTCGAAAGTTTGCTGTGGATCAGGATGGCGTCCGCACCCGCCAGTCGGTACGCTTCGGCTCGCCGCAGTGCCTCATCCATGCTCCAACCGGCGATCAGCGCTTCGACTCGCGCGACGACCGAAAAGTTCGGGTCGATCTGGGTGTCCTTGCCGGCGGCTATCTTGCCGCAGAACTCCCCAATATCGGCCAGCGGCTGGCGTTCCCCGTTCAAGAAACTGTTGGCTTTGGGAAACTGCTTGTCCTCAATGCAGACGCCCGCAATCCCGCGCTGTTCGAGCTTGCGCACCAGGCGCCGCATGTTGTTGAAATTGCCGTAGCCCGTATCGCCGTCGAGCAGGATCGGCAGATCGCTGGCATCGGCCATGAACTCCAGCATGTCCACGACCTGCGTCCAGCTCGCCTCGTTGTTGTCGCGCACACCGAATTGAGCCGAGATTGCAAGTCCGGAAGCCCAGATCCCGTCAAATCCCGCCTCGCAGGCGATCCGCGCGGACAAGCCATTGTGCGCTTCCATAAGAAACTCAAGCCGCTCGCTCCGAAGCATTTGGCGCAGTCTTCCGCTGCGGGTCGCGTTGACCTGCTCGCTGGCGGCTCTGTCACACGCAGAGGCAGCGGTAATACCGGACACGTTCATTTTCATGCTGGTGGGAGCGGCTGAAGTTGCGGCAGCACGTCAAGCGACGCCCGTGCTACATCATCCGGAAAATCGATCTCGATCCACGGTGCTCCTGTGACGTCGGCGACGTCGAAGATCTGGCTGCGCTCCAGCAGCAGATCGCGCAGAGCTTCCTCGTGCGGCGCAAAGGTGCGCGCGCCTTCAACATAAGCTGCCGCCAGGACCGCAAGCCGGCGCGCGCCGGCCTCATCGAAGCGAAAGAACCCGACCGACTCGCCGATGAAGTCATATTTCAGCTCGGGCGGAATTTGCTTGCGCATTTCGATCGGTAGGCCATCCCGCATGCACACTTTGACGGGCTCGTCACCGGCCTCGAAATCGCGATCGATCAACAGGCGGTTAACCGGCCCTCGGCCCGCAACCAGGGCGGTCAGGATACGCTCGTCATATAACACATCCGCGTCCATGAGCAAGATATCACCGCCGCGCGTCATGGCTTCTGCGACGGTATGGACCGTCAGCACACTTCCGAGCTCATAGCGATCGTTCAGCATAATTTCGGGCCTCGGTCGCCAGACCAGGCGGTCGAGCTCGGCCCTGACGAGTTCGTGTCGAAAGCCGAGCGCCAGCACGATCTCATCGACGCCCACCCTCTTCAGCAAGTGCAGATGCCGCTGGAGCAGGGTCGGGCCACCAAATCGCAACAGACACTTGGGCAATTGCCGATCCTGCGCCTGCTGAAGACGTGAGCCGCAGCCCGCTGCCAGAATGACGGCGCGCATGGTGATCCCGTAAATCCCGATCGGTGCAAATAGTACGAAAAATACCTGCGACGGGGCCTGTGAATGCGCGCATCGCGGCACGGGCTGCCGCGACGCGATTCTATTCGCTCAACGCGGCGCAAGTTAGGTGGCGACGCCAGGCTTGCTCGGAACGGTGCCAGCAAAGAAGCCCCGGCAAAGCCCAGAGAATCTCCCGCGCACGCTTTGCCAGGGATAATGCCAGCCCGACGTCGGACGGCAAGCCCGCCAGCGGCGCGATCAACAGATAACCGCCTTCCTGGACACCGAGGGAACCTGGAATGGCAAACCCGGCGCCGCGGATCGCCTGCCCGAGACTCTCGACCAGCAACGCGTCGCTCCAACTGACCGGATGTGCCAGGAGTCCAAGCATCCAGTACACCTCGCCCGTTCCGACCAGCCAGCCGACCAGGCTCAGCGCAAAGCTGGCCGCTATCCGGTTCCCGCGGCCATGGGTGTGCTCTATGGCCTGGTCGATCGTCTCGGCGCGACCGACCAGTTTCGACCAGTCGCGGCGGGCCGCCAGGCGTGCCGTCAGCCGCGCGAGACGAGCGAAAAGTCCGCGTCGCTGCAGCAGGTAGAAAAGCGACAACATCAGGCCGAGCATGCCTGCGCCCATTAATAAAGACATTCCCAGGGCGTGATGCGGCATTCGGCTTGCGTGCAAGGCCAGCAGCGTGCCGATCAAGGCGAACACGAGCTGCGCGAAAGTCTGGAAGGTCGTGCTCACCGTAATCGCGGCAACCGCATCTTTCGGGCGGATACCGCGCTGAATCAGATGGCGGACCATAAACAGGGGTCCGCCGATCTGTCCGACCGGCATCACGCTGTTTGCGGTCTCGCCCACCCAGCGCGCCAACACGGCGCCCGACCAAGAACCGCGCGCCGCGGCTGTATCGAACAGCACGTAGATCGCTGCAGCGTCGATGACGAGCGGCAGCAGGTGAAACAGCGAGACCGGCAACAAGCCCCATTTCGCTGCAGCCAGAGTTGCGAAAACGGCCGCCACGCCTTGCGACGCGAGCACACCGGCGAACAGCAACACACCCGCCGGCAGGAGCCAGGCCGCTGTCCGCGTCACGCGCGCTCTCGGGCAGACCGCGGCCGGTTCCGCGCGCGGGCGCGGAAAACCTGACGAAAGCCGAAGTACGCCAGCGCGTCCTTCATATCGGAAATCAAACGCCCCCCCAAATTCATCTTCGGGTCGGTAACGTACTCAAGCGTCAGCGACACGCGGATTTCACCTTCGCCAAGCGGCGTGATGCGGTGGCGCAGCTTGTCGCCATCGAAAAAGACCAACCCCCCGGGCGGAATCTGCAGGGAGGCTGCCACGACCGCTGCGCCGCGTTCGCGTGTGTGCAATTGGTAGTCGAGCCGACACGAGGATTCGTCGATCACCCCCACCAGCAGCGTATAACGGCGGCCAGCGTAATAGGATGTGTCGTAGTGCCAGGCGATATGGTCGCCGCATCGCGTGTAGAAATAAAACGCATACGCGTGCGGATCCTCCGCCGGTACCACTCGCAAACGCTCACCCGACAGTCGTTCCAACCAGTCGATCAAGGCCGGCGAGCGGTACAGATCGGAGATTACCGGGGCCAGCTTGTCGATCATGTGACGGCCGACGCTGCCCCCCTGCTTGTGGCCGGGCAGGTAATTGCGGTTGACGGCTGGCTCGACCGCCTTGACGGCCGCAATCAATTGATCGGTGACTGAATCCGGGAGGAACGCCGGCAGATACAGGAAGGCGCCATCATCCGTAAACGCGCGGCGCAGCGCCTGCACATCGAATCCCGCCAAGCGGGCAAGCATCGCCTGATGAACATCGAACACGGGCGCAGCGGGCCCGCTGTCGTGCAGTGCTGGCATGCCACCCCGGCGGGTCGCCGATTCGATTGTCAGCTCACCCTCGCAGCAGGCGGTTTCGACTGCAGCCTCCGCAGCACCTGCAGGTAGTCGAACACTACCCAGATGGCGAATAGCGGAGCGCCTATCGAGGCCGCAACCAGGAACGGCCCGACAGCGTCGCACAGGGTCACGACCGGCAGTAAATACAATACGTCCTCCGTCTCGAATCCGCCCAGCGAAGCCTGTTTGCCCGCGGGTTTGCCAGCCATCGCCTCGATACGCATGCGCAAATAGAAGATCAATGCAATGGCGCCGCCAGCGAGCGCACCGTGCACGATCGGCGGTGCCAGCAACGCGTCCTCAGCCTCCGCGCCGACCCCCGCGCCCATGGCAACGAAAAGGAGGATCGTGACGGCCGCGTCGCTCGCCAGGTCGTACCAATGCCCGATCCGGCTACTTTTGCCGCTGATTCGCGCCAACTCGCCGTCGGTGTGATCAAGGAAATTCGACAAGACCAGCAGTAACGCGCCCAGATTCGACCACCCGTAGGTTCCGGGGAGAAAGGCCGCCGCCGCAGCGAGGCCGATCGCCAGGCGCACGCTCGTCAGATGGTTGGGCGTGACCAGGCTGTCTTTGAGCGGTGCCACCAAACGGCGAGCCAGCCGCGCATCCCAAGGACGTTGGAAAGAAGCATTGCCCATAGACGAATGATTAGAGCTCGGACAACCGGCGGTATATGAGGAGCGGCGCGCGCAACGCGTACCACGGATTCTACGCGTGGAGTACCCGTGGTCTGCCGGACGCCGCCGAATCGCGGGAGCAAGTGCAACCCTAGGCGCCGTCGCGATCGGCAGCTTCCGGACCTCCCGCTGAAACGCCGGTGCGGTTGTTACGGGACGACCGTTCGAAGCGATCGAATCTCCCTATCCCGCGAAGGGGGAGAGGGGGAGGATTAGCAGATCCCCTGTGCGAGCAAACGGCAGAGGGGAAACCCGGCTGTCAGCCAGTGCGGCGACGCCGCAATGCGCCGCGCGCGCCGCGCGCTTGCGCGGGCGCTTGCGCCGGAAGCGCCACCTCGCGTGCCAGACTCGGAAATAGCGCCCGCGCATGCGGAATCGCCATCGCTTCGACGAAGTGGGCCTGGAACTGCGGCTCGATGGCCGTTTCAATCTTCTCTACGCTGCGCACGACCTGCTCGATCTCGCGGCGGCTGGCGCCCGAGAGCAGCGCGATCAATGCTCCCGTGCCGGCCGCGTTGCCGGCCGAGGTCACCCTGGACAGATCGCAGTCCGGAATCATCCCGAGCACCATCGCGTACTTCACGTCGATGTGGCTGCCGAACGCGCCGGCCAGACGGATCCGGTCGACCCGCTCGGCGCCGATCCGATCCATCAGCAACCGTATGCCCGCGTAAAGCGCCGCCTTGGCCAGCTGGATGGCTCGCACGTCGGCCTGCGTGATCCGCAGCGCCGGCTTGCGCGCTCCGGTCTCGTACAACGTGTATGCGAAGGTGCGGCCGTCGGATTGGATTCGGCTGCTGCGCTGCGCAGCGGAGCCGTCGATCACGCCGTCCGCATCCAGGATACCTGCCAGGAACATCTCGGCAATCACTTCGATGATGCCGGAGCCGCAGATGCCGGTCACGCCAACCGCCTCGGAGGCCTGCCGGAAGGCGGGATCATCGGACCACAGGTCGCAGCCGATCACCTTGAAGCGAGGCTCCAGCGTGTCGCGGTCGATCCGAACGCGCTCGATCGCCCCCGGCGCGGCGCGCTGCCCGGCGCTGACCTGAGCGCCCTCGAAGGCCGGCCCGGTCGGACTGGAACAGGCCAGCAACCGGTTGCGGTTGCCCAGCACGATCTCCGCGTTGGTGCCGACATCGACCAGCAGCGTCATCTCGTCGTTCAGATGCGGCGCCTCGGCCAGGATCATGCCCGCCGTGTCGGCGCCGACATGGCCCGCGATGCACGGCAGCATGTAGATGCGCGCGTTCGGGTGGACCCGCAGGTCCAGCTCGGTGGCCCACAGCGTCACCGACTCGTCGGTGGCCAGCGTGAAGGGCGCCCCGCCCAGCTCCACCGGACTGATCCCCAGCAACAGGTGGTGCATGATCGGATTGCCGACGAAGGTGAGCTCCAGCACGTCGCGCGTCTCGATTCCGGCGGCCGTGCACACCTCCTGGGCCAGCTGGTTGATCGCGTCGCGCACCGCGCGCGTGAGCTCGTGCTCGCCGTCCGGGTGCATCATCACGTACGAAACCCGGCTCATCAGGTCTTCGCCGAAGCGGATCTGCGGGTTCATGATCCCGCTCGAGGCCACCACGTCGCCGGAGCCCAGGTCGCACAGGTGGGCCGCGATCGTGGTCGAGCCGACATCGATCGCCATGCCGAAGATGCGATCGCGAAATCCGGGCCATACCGCCAGGATCTGCCGCCCCTGGTGGACCGCGACCGTCACGGCCCAGTTGCCCTTGCGCAGCGCCGGTTGCAGCCGCTGCAAGGCCCGCACGTCGCAGTCCAGTCCGGACAGGCGCCACTCGAATTCCAGCGCGTCTTTCAAGCGGCGCAGATCACCCGACGGATCGTGCATGTCAGGTCCCTGGACCTCGACGTAGTACGGCCGCACCACCGGATCGCGCGCCATCGGACGCGCTTCGATGCCTTTGCGCACCAACTGGCGGTGCACCTGCGATTCCGGCGGCACATCGATCACCAGGTCGCCGAGCACCTGGGCCGAGCACGACAGGCGCCGTCCTTCGGCCAGCCCGCGCTCGGCGCGATACCGGGCTTCCACGTCCGACTGCACGCTCAGGTGCGCGGTGCCAGAGGTCACGCCGTGCTTCGGGAAATTGCCTTCGCTGACGGTGATCTGGCAGCGACCACACATGCCGCGGCCTCCACACACCGAATCGATGTCCACGCCCAGCGAGCGCGCGGCCTGCAGCACCGGGGTGCCGATCGGAAAGCGCCCGCGGCGCCCCGAGGGCGTGAAGACGACCAGCGCGTCGCGATTCACGGCGGCGAGTCCATTGGAGCGCTCAGGCGCGCCGGCGCCGGCTCTCGCGCCGCCCGCGCGCGGCCTCGATCTCGGCGCCACCCGCGGCCGGATCGCGGTAGCGCCGGATCCACCGCGTGCACTGCGGATCGTGCCCCATCAGCACGTCGGCGCCCATGATCGCCCTGACCAGGTCCTCCTGCAGCGGATTGGTGATGGCCGAGGTCATGCCGGAGGCGATCGCCATTGGCAGGAAGGCCGCGTTGATGCCCTCGCGGTTCGGCAGCCCGAAACTGACGTTGGAGGCGCCGCAACTGGTGTTGACTTTCAACTCGGTGCGCAGCCGGTGCACCAGCCGCATCACCTGGCGGCCGGCCTGCCCGATGGCGCCGATCGGCATCACCAGCGGATCGACCACGATGTCGCAGGCCGCAATCCCGTGATCGGCGGCGCGATGCACTATCTTGCGCGCCACCTCGAAGCGTACGTCCGGATCCTCGGAAATGCCGGTTTCGTCGTTGGAAATCGCGATCACGGCGGCCCCGTACTTCTTCACCAACGGCAGCACCGCTTCCAGGCGCTCCTCCTCCCCCGTCACCGAGTTCAACAGCGCCTTGCCCTTGTAGACCTTCAGTCCGGCCTCCAGTGCCGCCACGATCGAGGAGTCGATGCTCAGCGGCACGTCGGTGAGCGATTGGACCAGCTCGATGGTCCGGGCCAGGATCGCCGGCTCGTCGGCCAGCGGGATGCCGGCATTGACGTCGAGCATGTGGGCCCCGGCTTCGATCTGCGCCAGGGTGTCGGCTTTGACCCGCTCGAAGTTGCCGGCCGCCATCTCGGCAGCCAGCAGCTTGCGGCCGGTCGGGTTGATCCGTTCGCCGATGATCACGAACGGGCGCTCGAATCCGATCACCACTTCGCGGGTGGCAGAGCTGACAACGGTATCGGTCACGAATCAATCCTCTCGGGTTGCTGTTGCTGGTCGCGTTCGGGAAACCAAGGGATGCGGCCGCCGAGCACGCCGGAGCGCTCGATCACCTCGGCCACTGACTCCTCCTGGCGATAGGCCATCACATGCACGCCGCTCACACCCGGCATCTCGCGCAACTCGTGGATCAGGTCGATGCACAGGCGTCGTCCCTCCTGGGCCTGGTCCTGCGCGCCGCTCAATCGCGCGATCACCGAATCCGGAATGTGCGTGCCCGCCACATGCGTGCGCATCCATTGCGCCGATTTGGCCGATTTCAGCGGGCCGACCCCGGCCAGCACGAACGCGTTCTCGAGCAGCCCCAGGTCGCGCGCCCGGTGCATGAATTCGCGCATCATCGGAATGTCGAAGCAGTACTGGGTCTGGATGAACTGGGCTCCGGCCGCGACCTTCTTGGCCAGACGTTCGGCGCGCCACTCGAACGGCGGCGCAAACGGGTTTTCGGCCGCACCCAGGAACACGCGCGGCGCGAACGTAAGCTTGCGACCGCTCTCGAACCGCTTCTCGTCGCGCAACATCCGCGCGATCTGCAGCAGCGACAGGCTGTCCAGGTCGAACACGGGCTTGGCCTGCGGATGATCGCCGGACTGCACGCCGTCGCCGCTCAGGCACAGGATGTTGCAAACGCCCATCGCCGCGCCCCCCAGGATGTCGCCCTGGATCGCAATCCGGTTCTTGTCGCGGCAGGAGATCTGCATCACGGGGGCGTAACCGGCCCGCGTCAGCAGCGCGCACACGGCCAGGCTCGACATGTGGCAATTGGCTCCGCTGCCGTCGGTCGCGTTGACGCCGTCCACGTACCCGTCGAACACGCGCGCGCGCCGGTACACCTCCTCGGGGTCCGCCGAGTCGGGCGGATCCAGCTCGGTCGTGACCGTGAACACGCCGGCCCGCAACACGCGCTCGAGGCGCCCGGGCGAGCTGTGGCCGGGCAGGATCGGCAACGGGTAGCCGGGCACCGGCTCGTCGTCGAAGATCATCGGATCGATCCGGCGCGTTCGCGGGCTACCGCCAGCCACGAGGAGCGCCCCTGCAACCGGCGGTCCACCGGCGGCTGGACGAGGCGAATCGTGGCCCGCCCCTCGCGCATCCGGCCGCTGCCCTGGACCGCGAGGACCCACACGCACGGCATGTCCGGATCGACTTCGCAGTTGCCGTTCGCGCGGACGCCGCCGCATGGACCGTTGCGCAGGTTCTTGGGGCAGTTCATCGGGCAGGACATCCCGGTCGCGCTGAGCGCGCACTGGCCGCACATCCGGCAGTCGAACAGCAGCCCCTTGACCACGCGCTCGACCGCTGCCACCGGTGCCTCGACGCGCCGGTAGCCGAGACGACGCCACAACGGATCGAGGGCGACGAACACCCGTTCCAGGATCCGATAGGTGGTCTCCAGGCCCCGCGCATGGCGCACCGACCAGCGGCGCATCGCGATCATCACTCTTCGCCAGGCTGGGCCGGCCCGTCGAGGCCACGGGCGCGAATCAGCCGTTCCAGGTCCTCGTCGCTGTAGTGTGCCTCCAGGCGCTGCGCCTCGGTGCGCGCCTCCTGCTCGATGTCGTCGCCGCAGGCTCGCGCTTCGCTGCGCCTCCAGTCCGCCAGGTAGGCGTCGGAGCTGCCCTTGCCCGCACGCATCGCGGCCCGGTCGATCGCCATCTGGAAGCGATCGGACAGCGGCGCTCGTGCGGTGTCGCGCCCGCGCTTCACGATCACCTGGGCCGGAATGTCGCGCCAGGTCACCACGATCAGCCTGCCCATTGGATGGTCTCCCGATTGACGAACGCCAGCGCCCGCGCCAGCGGCGCCAGCCCCGTATCGCGCAACTGGAACGCCAGTCCGAGTCGCCGCGCGGCCGCGCGCGCGGCCTCGATCCGCTCGTCGCTCGGCTGCTGCGCCAGGTACACCAGCCGCCGGTAGTTGCCGAAGTACTGCGCGGCCAGGTGCGGGTAGCGGTCGATCCCGAGTCCGCGGATCACGATCCGATCGAAGTGGCGCACCAGGAAATCGGTCACGTAAAACGTGCCGGGCTCCTCGTCGGCAAGCCGCTCGAAGATCGCCGAGCCGGCCAGGAATTCATAGCAGTGCGCTCCCGCTATCCGCTCGACGCCCTCCTCGGCCAGCATCCGGTCCAGCGCCCCGCCGGTGCCGCAGTCGCCGTAAGCGACGAATACCCGGGAAAAACCACCGCGCGCGCGCGCGGCGCGGATCTTCTGGCGCACGGCCCCGGTGATCCGCTCAGGGCGGTTGTGCAAGTCAGCCGGCAGGCACTGAACGACCAGATGAGGCCAGCCGCTGGCACGCATCACGGCCAACAGCTCGTGCGCCAGCGCGCCGCAGCCGATCACCAGCGTGCGCTCGGGCGAGTCCATCGGACCTCAGGCGACGCGCGCCAGGCGGCGCGCGCGGATCAGGGCCTTCGCGGTATCGACCGCGACCGCCGCGTCACGGCAGTAGGCATCGGCGCCGACCGCCTTGCCGAACTCCTCGTTCAGCGGCGCGCCCCCCACCAGCACGATGTAGTCGTTCCGTATCCCCTTTTCCTTCATCGTGTCGATTACGACCTTCATGTACGGCATCGTGGTCGTCAACAGCGCCGACATGCCGAGGATGTCCGGATGATGGGTTTCGAGCGCCTGCAGGTACTTCTCGACCGGGTTGTTGATGCCGATGTCGATCACCTCGAAGCCGGCGCCTTCCATCATCATCGACACCAGGTTCTTGCCGATGTCGTGGATATCGCCCTTGACGGTCCCTATCACGATCTTGCCGATCGGCTCGGCCCCGGTCTGCGCCAGCAGCGGTCGCAGGATTTCCATCCCGCCTTTCATCGCGTTGGCGGCCTGCAGCACTTCCGGCACGAACAGAATGCCGTCGCGAAAGTCCACGCCGACGATCTGCATGCCACCGACCAGCGCGCGATCCAGCACGGTGTCGGCGCCCCACTTGCGCTCCAGCAGGATGCGCGTGCCCTGCTCGACTTCCTCCTTCAGACCGTTGTACAGGTCGTCGTGCATCTGCTCGACCAGCTCGTCGTCGTCGAGCGCGCGCAAATCGATCTCTTCGTAGTCGTCGGACATCCGGGGTCTCCTGTCGGCGTCCGCGGCTACGGCGCCCCCGGTGTGTTCCGACCGGGCGAAACGATGCTACCTAGGGGTGCAGCGCGCTGCTGACCGGACGGCGACGCCAGCGTGCCGGGAAGCGACACTGCCTGGGGCCGCACCTGCGGCCGCCTGGACCGGCTTTGACGCCCCTCAGCCGTCGTTGGTCACCGCCTCGAGGCGATACCCGTTCGGGTCGATGACGAATTGCGCGTGTCGTCCGCGCTCTATTGCGCGGACGAAACCGCGATTGGGTCGCTGGCCGGGAAAGTCTCCCACAACGCTTCGTCCAGGCGCTCGTCGAGCCCCGGCCGCGGCGGTTCACTCGGCGCCACCTGCCCCGGTCGCGGCGGCTCGTCGCGAGGTTCGCGCGATGTCTCGTTTCCCCACTCGACCCGTTCGAGCGCCGGCACCTCGCCCGGCGCGGTATCGGGCGCCTGGGTGCGCTCGCGGTCCGCGCTCGGCACTACGGCGCGCAAGAACTCCTCGAGGTCGACCGTTTTCTGGGCTTCAGCCTTCTTGCGGCTGAACGATTGCTCGAGCTCGACCGTCTTGTCGGCTTCCGCTGCCTTGCCAACGAGCCATCCGAGGCTGACCATGATCTCCTGCCGGGTCGGAAAAACCGCACGCGAGCATTCTTGCAGAGCGCGCAGTCGAAGCGGCGAGAATGTTTGCACACCTCGGCGCTTTCTCCCCATGCCGGCGTACGGGTCGATTAACCCGACCAGCCCGTGGTGGATCTGCGCCTGGGCAAGGGTGTCAAAGACGGATCGGGTGCCCGCTCCAGAGCTCGTCAATCCGGGTCAGGCCCCAGGCGGCCGGATCCTCGCGCCCGACGATCCGGTGAGTGTTGCGCGGGTGAGCCAGATCGATCGTTTCAGGGGCGATCCGGCTCTGAGACGAAATCGAGAAGAAGGCCTTCACGGTCGGCTTCAGCAGCGCGCGCTCGTTGTGCTCGACCACTACGCCGAGCCGCCCGCATTCGAGTCTTACCAGCGTTCCTACCGGATAGATGCCGACCGCTTTCACGAACGCCTGGAAGACTCTGTCTTCGAAGTGCCCCGGAGCCCACTCGGCCAGCTTACGGACAGCCTCGGCGGGTGCCCATCCCGTCTTGTACGGACGGTTCGAGGTGACCGCGTCGTAGACGTCACATACGCTGGCCATTTTCGCAAACACACTGATCGAATCGCCGGCCAAGCGGTGCGGATAGCCGGTGCCGTCGACTTTCTCGTGGTGGTGCAGAACCACGTCCATCGGGATCGGCCCGCAGGATCCCTTGGACAGGATCGAGTGTCCGATCTCAGGGTGGGCCTTCATCTTGATCCACTCGTCGTCGGTCAGCTTGTCGGGCTTGCGCAGTATGCGGTCGGGCACTTTCGCTTTGCCGATGTCGTGCATCAGCCCGCCCAGGGCGGCTTCGCGCGTGTCCTGCTCGCCCAGCCCGAGTTGCCTGGCAAGCGCGACCATCAGGGCGCATACGGCGACCGAATGCATGTAGGTGTAGTCGTCGGCTCGCTTCAGGCGCGACAGGCTGATCAATGCGCTCGAATTGCGCTGCACGGACTGGAAGATGTCGTCGACCATCCCGACGGCTGCCTCGGAGTCGATCGCATTGCCCATCCTCGCTTCGCTGAACAGGCTCAGCACGGCCGGACGGGCACGCGCGTACACCACGTGTGCGCGCTCCAGCTCCTCGGGGAACTCCACGCGATCGGCCGCCCGGGCGGGAGCAGCCGAGTCCGAGTGCAGCAGCTTGCGCTCGATCTCGGCTTCGGCCTCGGCCCGGGTCCGGCCGTGCGCCGTCGGCGCATCGGCATCGGGCCCCTTGTCGGTGTCGATCCACACTTCCTGGATGCCGCTTTCCGCGATGCGGCGCACGTCGAGGGCATCCTTCAGCGCGAAACGGGTGCGCCAGAACGGATGCTCCATCCACGAGCCGCACAGCTCGTCGATGTACATGCCGATCCGCAGCTCGGACACCGCGATCCGCTTCAGCACAGTCCGGGACCTCCTCAGTGGGAGGTCAAGGATCGCTCGAACGCAATCCGGGCGGCGCGCGGAATTACGGCCGAATGGCGGCCGCCTCAGCCGATTGTGGCCCCTGAAGGGGGCAAACTACCGCGCCGCGATGGACTCGGAGACCCCTGCGCGCCGCTTTTCAGCCGACTGCGAATCAACGGGGGTCAGGCCGCCTTTTTTCAGCCCGGCGGCCTCTCGCAGCTGGGCCACCTTGTCCAGCCGTTCCCAGCTGAATTCGGGCTCGTCGCGACCGAAATGGCCGTACGCGGCCGTCCTGCTGTAGATCGGCCGCATCAGATCGAGCATTTGAATGATCCCCTTGGGCCTGAGGTCGAAATGTTCGCCGATCAGCTGGGCGATCCGCTCATCGGGAATCGCGCCGGTGCCCTCGGTATACACGGTCACGTTGATCGGCCGGGAATACCCGATCGCGTAGCTGACCTGGATCTGGCACTGACGCGCCAGGCCCGCCGCCACCACGTTCTTGGCCACGTAACGAGCGGCGTAAGCAGCCGAACGGTCGACCTTGGATGGGTCCTTGCCCGAGAAAGCGCCGCCGCCGTGCGGGCAGGCGCCGCCGTACGTGTCGACGATGATCTTGCGGCCGGTCAGTCCACAGTCGCCGTGCGGCCCGCCGACCACGAAGCGGCCGGTCGGGTTGATCAGGTAGCGCGTGTGGGCCAGCCACTCCCTGGGCAGCACCGGCTTGACGATCAGCTCGATCACCGCTTCCTGCAGCGTCTTGTGCTCGACGTCCGGGTCGTGCTGCGTGGACAGAACGACCGTGTCGACGGAATGCGGCTTGCCATCGACATAGCGCAGCGTCACCTGCGACTTCGCGTCCGGCCGCAGCCACGGCAGGCGCCCGTCGCGCCGCACGTCGGCCTGCCGCTCGACCAGCCGGTGCGCGTAATAGATCGGCGCAGGCATCAGCTCGGGCGTCTCGTCGCAGGCATAGCCGAACATCAGCCCCTGGTCGCCGGCACCCTGGTCAAGGTCCAGCCCACGGCCTTCGTCGACACCCTGCGCGATGTCCGGACTCTGTCGGTCGTAGCAGGCCAGGACCGCGCACCCCCTGTAATCGATGCCGAATTCGGTGTTGTCGTAGCCGATCCGCTTGATCGTTTCGCGCGCCACCATCGGGTAGTCGACCACGGCAGTGGTCGTGATCTCGCCCGCCAGCACGACCAGACCCGTGGTCACCAGCGTTTCGGCGGCCACGCGGGCGCGCGGGTCGTGCGTCAGGATTGCGTCCAGAACGGCGTCCGAGATCTGGTCCGCTACCTTGTCCGGATGGCCCTCGGAAACCGATTCGGAGGTAAACAGGAAATCGCTCGTCATGGATCACACTCCAGTTAGGCAGCGCGCCACGACCGCGGGGAAGGGAGTGACGCTTTAGCAGAATTTTTTCGCGAACCGCGCGAATCCGATTGCGCGCTGTTATCGCGAAACGCCCTGCAAGTTGTACGTTAACTCGGCATTTTGATTATACGGGATCGGCAAGTCCGGGCATCCCGTTAGGATGCGGGCCGTGAACCAGGGGCCGTCTGAGCTGGCTATCGAACCGCAAGAGCGTCCGAAGCGACGCCGGATCGACCGGTGGGCGGCCGGCCTCGGCATCGCGCTGACCAATGGCACCGCGCGATGGCCAGCCTGGGCGCGCCGGTACCTGGCGCACGTGCTCGGCAACTTCGGCTGGCGCCTGGTCCCCTCGCGCCGGCGCGTCACGCTGGCCAACCTGACCGCGTGTTTCCCCGAACTCGACGAGCCTGCGCGCCGGCAACTGGGACGCCGCGTGTTCCGCAACCTGGCCCGTGCCACGATCGACCATTCCGTGCTCTGGAAGGGCAGTCGCCAGGACATCGAGCGTCTGGTGCGGATCGAGGGCCTGGAACGGGTGCTTGGCCCGACCAACGGCCCGCTGATCATGCTGGCGCCGCATTTCGTGGGGCTGGATGCGGGTGCCGTGCGCCTGAGCATAGAGATCCGGGCCGTCTCGATCTATGCACGCCAGTCGAACCCGGTGTGGGACCGGTGGCTGGCATACGGACGCTCGCGCTTCATGCCGCAGCTGCTGATCGCGCGCCGCGGCTGGGACCTGCGCGCCGTCGTGCGCGCGATACGCGGCGGCCTGCCCTTCTATTACCTGCCCGATATCGACGGCGGGGCGTCCAACTCGATTTTTGTTCCATTCATGGGTGTGCCGACTGCGACGCTGCCGATGGTGTCGCGTCTGGCCCGGATGATCGGGGCCCGCGTCGTGATGACGGTCACCGAGCAGACGCGCGACGGGTACGTACTTCACATAGAGCCGCCCTGGGACGATTTTCCAGGGCCCAGCATCGAGTCCGACACGGAACGGATGAACCGGGAGATCGAGCGCTGGGTGCGGCGGCTGCCGGACCAGTACCTGTGGACCCACCGGCGTTTCAAGACGCGCCCCGCCGGCGCGCCTTCGATCTACTGAATTGCTTTTTCTACTTGGTTCGTCAGCTGCGGGCCCGCGCGGCGATAATGGAGGCTATGCGCGTTCGATTCACCAAGATGCAGGGTGCCGGCAACGACTTCCTTGTACTCGATGGCATCCGGCAGAGGCTCGACCTGACCGCGCAGCGGGTGCGGGCGCTGGCCGACCGCCGCTTCGGCGTCGGCGCCGACCAGATCCTGGTGGTCGAGCGGGCGAGCGACCCGGACGCCGACTTTCGCTACCGGATCTTCAACGCCGACGGCGGCGAGGTCGAACAGTGCGGCAACGGCGCGCGCTGCTTCGTGATGTACGTGCGCGGGGCCGGCCTGACCACCCGCACCTCGATCCGGGTTCAGACCGCGGGCGGCCTGATCGAGCCGCGGCTGCTGGACGACGGCACGGTGTCGGTCGACATGGGAGCTCCGGACCTGGATCCCGCGGCGAGCGGCTTTTCGTCCGACGGGTTGAAAGCAGGCACGGAGGGTGCTGCGGCGCTGTGGCCGCTGCCGGTCAACGGGCGCGACCTGTGGGTGACGATCGTCTCGATCGGCAATCCCCACGCAGTGCAGCGCGTCGAAGACGTCGATTCGGCGCCGGTCGAGACCGACGGCCCCGCGATCGAGCGCCATCGGCGCTTCGCCCATCGCGTGAACGCCGGGTTCATGCAGATACTGGATCCCCACGCGATCCGGCTGCGCGTGTGGGAGCGCGGAGCCGGCGAGACGCTCGCCTGCGGCACGGGTGCCTGCGCCGCCGTCGTGGCTGGAATCGCGCGCGGACTGCTGTCGTCCCCGGTCGACGTGCAAACGCTCGGCGGGCACCTCAGGGTGGAGTGGAACGGCGCCGGCGCGCGCGGGGAAGGCCCGGTAAGCCCCGTATTGCTGGCCGGGCCAGCCGTCAAAGTGTTCGAAGGCGAGATCGAGATCGAATGAACGAGGACGACGTAGCAAACTTCATCCGGGACAACCCCGAATTCTTCCGGCGCAGGCCCTGGCTACTCGCCTCGATCGATCTGCCCGATCCGCATGACGGCCGGGCCGTGTCGCTGGCCGAGCGCCAGACGCAGATCCTGCGCGAGCGCGTCCGCTCGCTCGAAGCCGACCTGGCGGATCTGGCCCGCAATGGCCGCGACAACGACGTCCTCGACCAAGGCCTGGCCCGATGGTCCAGCGCGCTGCTGGCCGAACACGACGAGACACGCCTGCCGCAGCGCGTGGTCGAGGGCTTGAAGGAGGTGTTCGCGGTCCCGGCGGTGGCGGTCCGGATCTGGGAGCTCGAGCCGCGCTTCGCCGGCCTCGAATGCGCGAAACCGGTCGGCGCCGACGTGGTCCGATTCGCCGCCAGCATGCAGGCTCCGTTTTGCGGGTTGAACGCCGATTTCGAGGCGGCCGGCTGGATGCAGTCGGATGCGGCCGAGATTCGCAGCCTGGCGCTGATTCCGCTGCGCACCGAGCGCGCGGCTGCGCCATTCGGCCTGCTTACGCTCGGCTCGGCGGATCTGCACCGCTTCCGCAGCGACATGGGCACCGCATTTCTGAGCCGAATCGGGCAGCTTGCCGCCGCCGCGCTGTCCCGGCTGCGCGGATAGGCATGGATAACAGCAAAGGGCGCGACGAGCTGCCGGCCGTCGCACAGCAGTTTCTGCACGAGCTCGGCGCGGTCCGGCGCTTGTCGCCGCTCAGCGTCGCCGCCTATCGCCGGGACCTGCAGCGACTGAGCAAACTGGCCGAGGGCCGGCCGATGCCCGATCTGACGGCGGCCGATGTGCGACGCGCCGCCGGCCGCCTTCATTCCCTGGGCCTGGCCCCAGCCAGTATCGCGCGGATGCTGTCGGCCTGGCGCACCTTCTTCCGTCACCTGGCCGCTCGCGGGCTGGCCTCGTCCAATCCCGCGCTCGGCATCCGAGGTCCACGCCGCCCGCAACGCTTGCCCAAAGCGCTCGCCCCGGACCAGGCGGTTGCGCTGGCGTCGCAGCGGACTGGGCAAGGGGCGCTGGCGCTGCGCGACCATGCGATCGTCGAGCTGCTGTATTCGAGCGGACCGGCAAGGGTTCGAAGCGGCGCTCGGTTCCGGTCGGCCAGCCCGCGGTCGACTCACTGCGCGCCTGGCTTGCGGCGCGGCCGACGCTGGCGCCTGAAGCGCAGCGCGCCCTTTTCGTCTCGACTCGCGGCACCCGCCTGTCGCCACGCAGCATCCAGGTGCGGTTGCAGCAGCTGGCCGCCCGACTCGGGCTCGGGGTGCGCGTTCACCCCCACGTGCTGCGCCACTCGATGGCTTCGCATCTGCTGCAATCCAGCGGCGACCTGCGCGCCGTGCAGGAATTGCTCGGGCACGCCAACATCTCGACCACCCAGGTCTATACGCGTCTGGACTGGCAGCACCTGGCCAAAGCCTACGATGCGTACCATCCGCGCGCGCGGCGCAAGGCCTGAGCTCGGAAGCGCACGGTGCACCAGCTGGTCTTGAAACCCGGCAAGGAGCGCTCGCTTGTGCGCCGTCATCCATGGATCTATGCGACCGCCGTCGCCCGCGTGGTGGGCGAACCGGCCGCAGGCGATCTGGTCGCAGTGCACGCAGCCGACGGCCGCTGGCTCGCGTGGGCCGCGTACGCGCCCGATTCCGCGATCCGGGCGCGCTGCTGGAGCTTCGCCGAAAGCGACCGGATCGACCAGCGATGGCTGGCCGCCCGGGTGCGCGAGGCGGTGGCGCGGCGCGCCCGGCTGGCCGAGCACAGCAACGCATTGCGGCTTGTCTACGGCGAGGCCGACCTGCTGCCCGGATTGATCGCCGATCGCTACGAGCATCAGCTGGTGGTCCAGTTGCAGGCGCCCGGCGTGCAGGCGCAGTGCGAAGTGCTGCTCGAGGCGCTGTGCGAGGCCACCGGCTGCCGCGACGTGTTCGATCGGTCCGACGGCGCACTCAGGGCGCGCGAAGGCCTGACCCCCGAATCGGGCGTATTGCGCGGTCAGCAGCCCCCCGAGCGGATCCGCGTTCACGAGCACGGCCTGGCCTACTGGGTCGACGTCCGGCGCGGCCACAAGACCGGCTTTTACATCGACCAGCGCGACAACCGACTCCTGGCCCGCGGGTTGGCGCGCGAGCTCGCCTCGAGGCTCGAGCGCGCGCCGCGCGCGCTGAATGGGTTCTGCTACACGGGAGCCTTTTCGGTCGCGCTCGCGCGGGGCGGAGCCGGCGACGTGCTGTCGATCGATTCATCGGCCGAGGCACTCGCACTCGGCCGCTCGAACGCCGAGCTGAACGGACTGAACCCGGAATCGATGCGCTGGCGCTGCGACGACGTGTTCGAGCAACTGCGCGCCTGCCGCGACGCGGGCGAGCAGTTCGACCTGATCGTGCTCGACCCGCCGAAGTTCGCCGCCAGCCACCACCACGTGGAACGCGCCGCGCGCGCCTACAAGGACATCAATCTGAACGCGCTGCGACTGCTGCAGCCGGGCGGAGTGCTGATGACCTTCTCATGCTCCGGCGCGATCGACGTGGACCTGTTCCAGAAGATCGTCGCCGGTGCGGTGATCGATGCCGGCGTCGACTGCGTGATGCGTGGGCGGCTCGGCCCCGGCGCCGACCATCCGATGCTGATGACGCACCCGGAGGGGGAGTACTTGAAAGGCTTGCTGCTGCAGCGCCTCTAGCGAAGCAAAGGTCGCTGCGCTCGTCGGATTCGTGATCGAGGCGGCCGGCCGTGCGGCGACCGCAACCGATACGCTGGTCGATGTGGCTCCGAAAAACCGGGTCCCGGTCTGCAACTGCCACTGGAAGTTGTAAGTTCCCGGCGTGCTCGGAGCGCTTACGCTGAAATTGAACGTCACACTCGAACCGGGCGCGACCGCCGATGGCAAGGCGACCGAAGATACCCCCCAGGTCGCGCTGTTGGCCGGATTGGGGGAGCCGAGCACGTAGCCGCCCGCGGGCGTCCAGGATGTCGTGCCCGTGTTCCTGAATGTCAGCGACACGGCAACCCGGATGCCGACGCGCATCGATGCCGGGACCGACTGAGAGACGAAGGAAGAATTGTCCTCGGCCGCCGCCGGTCCAGCAGACAGCAGCGTGACCGCAGCGATCCCCGCGGCGACAGCAATGAGTGTGCGACGCATCGAGGAGCCTTCTTTTATCGTGGACAAGCTGGCCACTGGCAGCACCTCCACGGTGCCACAATCCAATCTTACGTGCCCCCGTTCCCTGGCAGAAGATGGCGCCGCAGGCCCATCGCATCATCCAGGATGCGCGGAACCTGAAGCGGAACGAAAACCGGGCACACGGTAGGGGCGCTGAAATCTCCTTGCCGATTCACGGCGAGGTTCGACACGGCTTGAAGAACGCCCTCAGTGTCCGGCCTGTACGAGCAAGACCGTCGCAAAGGAATTCCCTTATGTCGGAACAACTGGAAAACCCGCTTCCGTCGTTTGTTTCCGAGAACATCGACGCCATCATCGGCGCGGAGCAGGCTGCCAACCGGCGCCAGTCCCGTAGCGAGGTAATTTACGAATTTGTCGGCGGCTCGATCGGCACGTTGAACTTCGTTGTCTTTCAGCTGATCGGCGTGATCCTCTGGGTGGCGATCAACACCGGCCTGATGCCGCTTGTGCGCCCCTTCGATCATTTTCCGTTCCCCATCCTGAACCAGGTCGTCGCGCTGGAGGCTGTGCTGATGACCGCCTTCGTGCTGATGAAGCAAAATCGGATGAGCAAGCTTGCGGACCGGCGCGCGCACCTGAATCTTCAGATCAACCTGCTGATTGAACGCGAGTCGACCAAAATCATCGGGATGTTGCTTGAGATCGGCAAGCGGCTTGACATCCAGCACAAGATGCTCGACGAGGAGAGCAGTCAACTCAGCCGACTGTTGGCCATCGAGACCCTGATCGAGACATTGCACAGCAAATTCCCGGATCGGTAATCGGCCGATACCCGAGTCGCGACGTTCGTTGAACGGCGGTTCCATAACGGCCACACGGTTTTATGGCCACGACGTTTCATACGTTTGCTTGATAGCTCTACTGTGCCAAGTAAAGCATGATCCCGGCACGTGCGAGCCAAGTCGCAATCGTGGCCGGAGGGTTCACGCCAGCGTCTGATCGTACTGGGCCACCCGGCGATGGGGGACGGCCTGTCGGGGCTGGTCACCCTCAATTGCGGTAACCTCGGCCCCGCGGCCCAGTCCTTACAAATCAGAAGTGGCCGGAAGGCGGGGCCAAAAGGAGCTCAAAATGGATTTGAATCGTCGCTCGCTGCTTGCTTTCGCAGTCGCCTCCGCGCCAGTTGGTTCGATCGGCCTGCTCGGGAACCGCGCAGTTGCCGCAACGGCGGAGGATCTCAACCGCGACGCCGCCCAAGCCTTGCAAACGCTCTATCGGAGCAATCCGGTGGCGGTCAAGATATCCAAGATCGCCAAAGCCGAACTGGTCTTCCCGAATATTGTGAAGGCGGGGCTGATATTCGGAGGCGGTTACGGCGAGGGTGTGCTGATGGAAGGCTCCAAAGTCGTCGAGTACTACAACTCGATCAACGGGTCCTGGGGTTTGCAGGCCGGCGCTCAGTCGTATGGTTACGTGGTGTTCCTGATGACCGATAAGGCCATGTCTTATCTGCAAAAGTCGAAGGGATGGGAGATCGGGGTCGGTCCGACCGTGGTCCTGGTCAACGAGGGAGTTGCCAAGAATCTGTCATCCACGACCCTGCAGGACGATGCCTATGCCTTCATCTTCAATCAGCAGGGACTGATGGCCAGTCTGAGCATCGAAGGCACAAAGATCTCACGCATCAAGCGTTGAGCCGGTAGAGGGCGCGCGCCGCGACCTTAGGGCGCGGGCCGCGTCTACCGGTGCGCGGCTGCCGGCACCCCAGCGGCCTCGGTCAATCGGCGCGACTGCATCGGGTCGCGAAATACCAGCGGGTGCACGCTGGTCCGTTCGCGATCGGGCCGCTGCGCCTTCTCGACCGCCGCGGTGACTACGCCGTGAAGGGGCGACTTGTCGCACACCGGGTCGGCGTTGGCCGGATCGCCCGTAAGAAGATAGGCTTGGCAACGGCAGCCGCCCAGGTCCTTGAGCTGCTCGGGACAGCTGCGGCACGGCTCCTTCATCCACCCGGTGCCGCGAAACCGGTTGAAGCCGTCCGATTCGTACCAGATCGACCGCACGTCCAGATCGCGCACGTTCGGGAACGTCAGCCCCGGCAGCATCTTGGCCGTATGGCACGGCAGCGCGGTGCCGTCCGGCGTGATGGTCAGGAACACGTTGCCCCAGCCGTTCATGCATTTTTTCGGGCGGTTTTCATAAAAGTCCGGCACCACGAAGAACATCCGGATCTTGTCGCCGAGCCGGGCGCGGTACTCGTTGGTGACGCGCTCGGCCCGCTGCAGTTGTTCGCGCGAAGGCAGCAGATGATCGCGGTTCACGTGGGCGAACGAGTAGTACTGACTGTTGGCAAGCTCCAGGTAATCGGCGCCCAGCTGCACCGCCATCTCGATGATCTTGTCGATGAAGTCGACGTTCATCCGGTGGATCACAACGTTCAGCACCATCGGCCAGCCGTTGGCTTTGATCATCCGGGCCACCCGCTGCTTCAGTTCGAACGTCTTCGTGTGTGACAGAAAATCGTTCATCTCGCGGGTGGAGTCCTGGAACGACAGCTGGATGTGATCCAGGCCGGCCTCCTTCAGGCGGGCGGCACGCTCCTCGGTCAATCCGACGCCTGAGGTGAGCAGGTTCGTGTAGTAGCCGAGCCGGTGCGCCTCGGCCACCAGCACTTCCAGATCCTCGCGCATCATCGGCTCGCCGCCGGAGAATCCACATTGCACGGACCCCAGCGCGCGCGCTTCGCGCAGCACGCGGACCCAGTCGTCGGTGGCGAGCTCGCGCTCGGTCAGCGCGAAGTCGACCGGGTTGTAGCAGTACACGCAATGCAGCGGGCAGCGATAGGTCAGCTCCGCCAGCAGCCACAGCGGCGTGCCATTGGTCGCCGTCATCGCGCTCGCCTGCATCGTGCTGGGCTGGGGCGCTTCCATGCTAGTCCTCGATCCAGTGTTTGCCGCGGGCCAGGTCCAGGAACGCCAGTACGTCGCCCTGCAGACCCTGCACGCCGAAGCTGCCTTCCAGGTCGGCCACGATCTGGTCGACCGAGCGCTCGCCGTCGCAGCGCTTCATGATTTCGCCGGCCGAACCGTTCAGCTTGACCATGCCTTCCGGAAACAGCAGCACCCAGGACTGCTGCGCGGGCTCCCACTGGAGCCGAAAGCCAGTCCCGACTCGGGGCCTGGTCTGAAGTGCCTCGGGTGGCTGGCTCATGTCCTCACTCCGTAGCGCAGCGCCATCGCGTCGTTCATCGACCACAGCACGTCCAGCTTGAATTGGAGCACCTGCAGCGCGCGTTCCTGCAGCGGCCGTGTGTTGAAGTGGTCCAGCGTCACCTGCAGGCCCTGCTCCACGTCCCGGCGCGCCTGGCTCACGCGGTTGCGGAAGTACTGCAGGCCCGTGGGCTCGATCCACGGATAGTGTTGCGGCCAGTTGGCCAGCCGCTGCTTGTGGATCTCGGGCGCAAACAGCTCCGTCAGCGACGAGCACACCGCCTCCTGCCAGGGCGCCCGGCGTGCGAAGTTCACGTAGGCGTCGACCGCGAAGCGCACGCCCGGCACCACGTGCCTGAGGTCCAGGATCTCCTCGCGGGTCAGGCCCGCAGCAACACCGAGGCGGATCCAGGCCTCGATCCCCCCCTCGTCGCGCGTTTCGCCGATCTGGAATCCGTCGTGGTCCAGGATCCGCTGGATCCAGCTCCGGCGTACCTCGCGGTCCGGACAGTTGGAAAGGATCGCCGCGTCTTTCACCGGAATCGCTATCTGGTAATAGAAGCGGTTGGCCACCCAGCCGCGGATCTGCTCGCGCGAGGCGCCGCCGCCGTTCAGCAGCACGTTCATCGGATGGTGAATGTGGTAGGCCTTGCCTTTTTCGCGCAGCCGCGCCTCGAATTCGGCGCGGCTCCACGCCGGCTGCTGCAGGTCGCTCAGATTCATCGTCGCGCTCACAGGCTGATTTCCATGCCGTCGTATGACACTTCGATTCCGTGCCGGGCGAGCTCCCGGTGCTCGGAACTGTCCTCGTTCAGGATCGGATTGGTGTTGTTGATGTGAATCAGGATGCGCCGCGTGCCGGGCGGCAGTCCGCCGAGCTGCTCGATCATTCCGCCCGGCCCGCTCTGCGGCAGGTGACCGATGTCGCGCGCCCGCTTGGCGGACACTCCCAGGCGCACCAGCTCGTCGTCGCTCCAGCAGGTGCCGTCGACCAGCACGCAGTGCGCACTGTGCATCGCATCGCGCACGGGCGGCTCGATCTGGCCCAGGCCGGGCGCATAGAAGAGCCTCTTGCCGCTGCGTTCATCCACGATCGTCACGCCGATGTTGTCGCCCGGCTGCGGGCGGTCGCGGTGGGGCGAGTACGGAGGCGCCTTGCTGCTCAGTGCGCAGGCCACGAACCGCAAGCCTTCGATGCCGGGGATCCGGAATCCGTCGTCCGAAAGCGGCAGCTGATGGCGGCGCACGCCGGCGAAATGCCCCAGCACCTTCAGCACCGGATTGCCGGTGGTCAGATCCTGGAACACGGGCTCGGTGCACCACAGTTCGAGCGGCTGGTCGTGCTCGCGCAACATCAGCAGCCCGGTCGTGTGATCGATCTGGGCGTCGATCAGCACGATCGCGGCAATCGCGGTCGTCCGCAGCCGGTCGCCCGGCTGCAGCGCCGGGAACTCGCGGATCTGCTGCAGGATGTCGGGCGAAGCGTTGAACAGCACCCAGCGCTGGCCGTCGCCGCTGGCCGCAATCGAAGACTGGGTGCGCGCCCGGGTGCGGATCGTGCCGTCCCGCACCCCGCGGCAGTTGCCGCAGTTGCAGTTCCATTGTGGAAAGCCACCGCCAGCGGCGCTTCCAAGTATTCGGACTCTCATGCGACGGTGAGGAAAGCAGCCGGAGCAAAATGAACCGGGCGCCGTGGCGGAGCGTTCCGCCGCGGCGCCCGGTGCCGGAATCCTGCCGGGGCAGCGCCGTTCGGGGGATTAATGGACTCCGCCGCCCGTTGTCCAGGAATTCGGTGTTAGCGATTGGCCACGTACATCGTGATTTCGAAGCCAAAACGGATCTCGGCCGCAGCCGGGGTTTCCCATTTCATGGTCAAGCTCCTCATTGTCAGATCTTCAGTTCGAACGAGCCGCAAAGCCGGCCCTGCAATTTCGTACCGCACGGGTGCCGGTACCGAGCGCAGTGTGCGCGGCCCATCATCGCTTCGGCATAGACGCGGTCGGGAATCCGGCCTCATGAATTTCTTGAGTCGGCATGGTGCGACGCAGCATCCAAGCCTGCCCGCGACGGATGCCATAACATCGGGAAGGCCCCGCGAGTGAGGGTGCTCCTCCCACGAAGGACGATCAGCCGCCCCTCTGCCTTCAGGGAGAGGGGCCGCGGGTGAGGGTCCCCGATGATTTTTTGTACCTAACTTTATGAGCCTGCGACTTCAACTTCACATGATCCTCGCGACCTTGATCGCCGCCTTCACGGCGCTGCTGGTCGTGCAGGAGGTCGAGGGCACGCGACGCAGCGTGCGCGAGGAAGTCGAGGCGGCCAGCATTGTCGCCTCGCAGGTGCTGTCCCGGGTCGGCTGGATCTACGAGCAGGCCGGCGTGCCCGGCATGGTGCAGTTCCTCAGGCGCCTGGGCCACGTTCGCGGCAACGACATTTCGCTGTACGACGACGCCGGCCAGTTGATCTACAGCTCGCCGGGACCCACCTACAAGGCCGGACGCGAAGCGCCCGCCTGGTTCTCGCGGCTGGTGTCGCCACCGACCCAGCCGACCGAGATCGAGCTGAACGGCGGGCGGATCGTGCTGAAGGCCGACGCGTCCCGTCCGGTGCTGGACGGGTGGGACGACCTGATGAAGGTGGTCGGCGGCGCCACAATGGGCCTGGTCGTGGCGAACCTGCTGGCCTACGTGCTGATCCGACGCGCACTGAAGCCGTTGGGCCGGGTGGTCGAGGGCCTGCATCGGATCGGCGCGGGCGACTACTCGACCCGGCTGCCGCCGCTGCCGGGGGAGGAAGCGCGTCCGATCGGCGACGCGTTCAATCGGATGGCACAGGTGGTCCAGGACAGCGTCGAGGCGCGCCGGGTTGCGGCCGAGGCCGAGGCCAACCTGGCGCAGTCGCGCGAGCTGACCCGGATCATCCAGACCCGGATCGAGCAGGAACGTGCAGCGATCGCTCGCGAGCTGCACGATGAGCTGGGCCAGCAGGTCACCGCGATCAAAAGCGCCGGCGTGTCGATCGCGCAGCGGGTACGCGGGCAGGATTCAGCGCTCGAGCAGGCGGCGCGCCTGGTGATCGACACCGCCGGCCAGATCTACGATGTGGTGCACCAGATCATCGCGCGGATGCGGCCGCTGCCGCTCGACCATGTGGGACTGGCTGAAGCGCTGAACGATCTGCTGGGCGACTGGCGGCTGCAGCACCCGAAGGTCGAATTCGCGCTCGACGTGCAGAAGCTGCCGCCAGATCCGGGCGACACGCTGTCGACCGCCGCGTACCGGATCGTGCAGGAAGCCGTGAACAACGCGCTGCGGCACGGAGCGCCGTCGCGAGTGCGGATCCAGGTGCACCTGGAGGGAGTCGACCTGTCGATTCGCGTCACCGACAACGGCAGCGGCCTGCCGGCTGGCTGGCGGCAGCCGGGTCACTACGGCGTGCTGGGCATGCGAGAACGCGCGGTGGCGCTCGGAGGCAGCTTCGAACTGCAGAAGCCCGACAGCGGCGGCGTATGCGTGTCGGCGCGGATACCCCTGCACGCGGAACCGGTGGTGGCCGCGTGAACGCCAAGACCCGGGTGATGCTGGTGGATGACCATGCCGTCGTGCGGATGGGGTTCCGCCTGCTGTTGCAGGCAACGCAGGACATCGAAGTGGTCGGCGAGGCAGACAGCGGCGAAACGGCGTGCCAGCGCGTGGCGGAGCTGCACCCGGACGTGATCGTGATGGACCTGGCGATGCCCGGAATGGGCGGCATCGAGGCGGTCAAGCGCATCGCGGCGCGCGACCGCGACGCGAAGATCCTGGCGCTGTCAGCGCACGAGGACACCAGCCATCCAAGGCGCGCCTTGAAGGCCGGCGCGCTGGGCTACCTGTCCAAGCGCGGCGCGCCGGAGGCGCTGATCGAGGCGATCCGCACGATCGCTCGGGGCCGCCGCTACCTGGATCCTCAGATCGCGCAACGCATCGCGGTACAGGATATGGAAGGCGGCGACAACCCCACCGAACAGCTGTCAGAGCGCGAGTTCGAGGTGTTCGTCCAGCTTGCGCGCGGACTGTCGGTCAACCAGATCGCCGACAACCTGAAACTGGCCCCCTCGACGGTCGGCACGCACCTTTACAACATCAAGCAGAAGCTGGGCGTGCAGAACCAGTCGGAGCTGACACTGCTGGCGGTCCGACACGGCCTGATCGAACCTTAGCCTGCCGTGCCCCGAAGAGATTCAGTAGGTCCGTCGCGTCCGCGCCCGCTTTGACTGCGCACTCATGATCGCTTCGAACATTACTTGTTCGCGGTGCGCGGCATCCGCATCGATCAATCGCGTCACACAGGAGACCGGAATGTCGAGGTACACGCGCCGGTCGGGGTGGTGGGATGGCACGCGCCAACCGTGATCCATCAGCCATTGCCACAGTTCGTCGCTCAACCCGGCCTGGACCACCAGCCGCAGGCCCTCCTCGACGTGAACCACATAGGTTCCGATGCGCGGCTTGTGGGATCGGCGCGGCAAGCTCCGCGGAACTCGCCCGCCCAGCAGCGAGCGCAGTCGAGTGCGCAATGAGTCGATCGGATTTATCACTCCGCAGTCCCCAATGTTCGTCTTCAGAAAAGCTTGCCCGCGCGGCAGTCGCGGGTGAAGACAGTGAAGACCCTATTAGAGACCCGTTTCGTTACTTAAGTCCGACACTGCAGCCGGGTCACGAATTCGGAAAGTTCGCTCCAGCGCTCTTTTTGCGCTACCTGCAGTGCCAGTCCGCTGCGTGAAAGAAAACCCGGCAGCGACGGATCGACGATTCCGGAAGTAGCAAGTAGCGCGGGGCTAAGACGATCGGATGACAGACCGCAGCATTTGACCAGCAGCAAGCCGTCAGCGCCCAGTGCATCGCCCAGCCAGGCTGCGACCGTGTCCGATGTCACATCCCAGCTACGCGCCAGTTGCCGATCCCGGGCCATCACGCGGCTGGGCAGCCATACCGGCAAGCGACCGTCGGCCCAAGCCTTCTCGATCCGCACCCGCGTGGAACACGGGACCGCGGCGGCTTCGATTCCGCACAGCATCCGCCCGAACTGATCCATCGCGCCGATCGCCATCACATGCGCGACCTCGTCGCTGAATTGCCATACGCCTTGAGCGGTACGAACCGCGTCGGCAAAGGGACCGCCGCCCGGAACCACGACGAACCGGGCCGACCGGCTGCGCGCCAGTTCCCGCAGCCAATGCGCCAGCAGCGGATCGCGCGCCAGGCTTCCACCCAGCTTGACGACGATGCGCGCGGTCCCGCCTCCGCGCTGACGCGCTCCGTCGGGCGAGCGGCGTTGCGGCGCGGCGCTCACCGGCCCACTCTCCCGGCCAGTATCGCGACGGCCACGGCCGGCGCGCAGACCGAGAGCGCCGCCGGATCGTCCAGGCGCGAGTCGAGCAGGCGCGCGAACTCGATCACCGGCCGGTGTTGCCCGCGGGCCAGTTCCCGCACCAGGAACGCCCCGCTGCCCGCGGCCACCATCGCCCCGGCCGGATCGACTCCCGCCCGCACCAGAACCTGTCGCGATGCGCCCCGGATGCGGTCCAGTTGGATGGCACGGAACGATGAAGCCAGCGTCTGCCAGCTTTCGAACGGCCGCTCGCGCGCGTCGCGACCGATCATCCGTGCCAGGCGCCGTGCGCTCGCCGGTGGCGTTTTCTCGGCGCCGTCCGCGCTGGCGTGCTGATCGCAGCGTTCGTCCAGCTCCCCGGTGAGCCGGTATACGTCGGCGGTCGTCGCGAAGTGCTCTGCCATCAGCGCAACGCGCAGCCCTTCGAACTCGATCGCGTCGCCAAGCGCCATCAGCGGAGTTCGCACGACACCCGTGTACACCAGCTCGCCGCTGACCAGGCGCTCGAAATCGGTGCGTCCCGCCGCTACCACGCGGCCGCCGCGCACCGCAACCAGGTCCGTCGTGGTGCTGCCGATGTCGACCAGCAGGGCATCGCCGAGCTGGTCCGCAGTCAGTTGCGCGGTCGCGAGCCAGTTGGCCGAGGCCGCATCGGCCGGATTCCGAAGCGCGTGATCCGGATCCAGGAATCCGCGCTCGCCGGCGAACACGTGCAAGCGCCGCTCGCCGAAACGTCGCTTCAGCGTCGCCACGATCTGCCGCACGCCCTCGTCCCGGTCGGCGAACAGGTCGGCCAGCTCGCCGGTCATCGTGGCCGCGTGGTGCGCGTCGGCCGCACCCGCAGGCAGTGCGGCCAGAGCCTTTTCCAGCGCGCCCTCCAGCTGTTCCAGACCTCGCCACAGCGCGCACGGAACCTGCAATGCGGCCACCGCGCGGCCGCGCGCATCGATGGCGGCAACCTTCACGTGCGCACCGCCGATGTCCCACCCGACCTGAGCGACCTCAAGCGCTTGCATGGCCGTTCAAGGTCAATCGGACCGGAAAGCCCCGATGGGCGCGCCACGACGGCAGGGATGCGCCGGTGGCCGCAGCCAGCACCCGTTGGGCCACGTTCAGTCCGAGCGCGGGTTTCAAGCCCGCATAGGAGCTTGTCAGGCGCGGATTGACCTCGATCACGACCGGGCCCGCCGCGGTCCGCACGAAGTCGATCCCGAAGTAGCCATGCAGGCCCGCAATGGTGTCCGCGACCCGTTGCGCCAGCGCCGTCAAGGGCGCCGTGACCGGCTCGCAGTTCACGTCGATCGCCTCGAGCTCCACCGCACCGTCGCGTAGCCGCAGCTGCTGCCGGTTCACGGACAGCACGTCGACCTGGCCGGACGAAGCCAGCACGCAAAGGCTCATCGCGTCGCCTTCTATCCAGGGTTGCGCGATCAGGCCTTGTACGACTTCAGCACACTGCCCGCCCGCCGTGGTTGTCCCCACCGCGGCCGCCGCAGTTGCGGCCGCTTCACGGTTGCGGAAAACGCGCATACCAAGGCAGCCGGCGCCGTCATCCGGCTTGACGACCCACGCGCCCTCGATCCGCGGCCAGGTCGATCCCGGCCGAAAACAAGGCACGACGGCGATGCCGGCCCGCGCCAGGCACTGCGCCGTGGCGGACTTGCTGGCGGCCAGCGAGATGGCTTCCGGGTCGGGGCCGAACAGAACGCGCCCGGCGCTCAGCACCGCGCGCGCGGCGCGCTCCAGCTCACCGCCGGTTTCGGGCGCAATCGGCCAGGTTGCGTCGGACGCGGCTATTTCCCGTGCGAGTGCTTCAGCGGGCGCGGCCTCCGGCGCGCGCCAGCACGCCCTGGCCCCGTGCAGCCGCGCGTGGACCGGTGCCGGCAGCCGAGCATCGCGTGCGAACGACACCTGCACGCCCGGCAGTTCGAGCAGATCCCCGATCAGCGCCGCCAGCATCAGGTCGCCCTCGCGCGCAAGATGGGCCGGCACCGGCCGGCCGGCCAGCCCGCCGCCGCAGATAAACTCGAAGAGGTGAATGCGCACGACGCTGCGGCCGACGGATCCTACGAGGTCATTCCGGTGATCGACCTGATGGGCGGCCTGGTGGTGCATGCCCGCTTCGGGGATCGCGCGCATTATCGGCCGATTCGGTCGCGGCTCTGCGACTCTGCGCGAATCGAGGACGTGGTGCCGGCGTTGCTCGGCCTGTTCGCATTCCGCCGCCTGTACGTCGCGGACCTGGATGCGCTGCAGGGGCGGCCGTGGCAACTGTCCACGATCGACGCGTTGCGACGGGTGGCACCGAAGCTGCCGCTGTGGATCGACGCCGGGATCCGCGACGGCCAGGACCTTTCCCCAGTCGCCGAGCGCGGCACGCCCGTGCTCGCCTCCGAAACCCTGACGGCAGCCGCTGCCGAACGCCTGCTCGCCGCCTGCCCGACGGCGGTGCTGTCGGTCGACTATCGGGGCGAACGTCTGCTCGGAGAGCCGAGGTTGCTCGAGCGGCCGCAGCACTGGCCGGCCAACGTGATCGCGATGAATCTTGCGCGCGTCGGCAGCGGCCTCGGACCGGACCTGGGGCTGATCCGAGCGCTGCGCCGGCTGGCGCCGCGATCACGCGTGTTTGCGGCCGGTGGAGTTCGCAGCGCCCTGGACCTGCGCCGATGCCGCGAAGCCGGCGCCTCCGGGGCCCTGGTCGCCAGCGCGCTGCACGACGGCCGCATCGTGGCGCCCGACCTGGCTCAGTTCTCGTGACCGCACCGGTTGTGGCGATCTGCGCGGCCGTGTATCTGGGCATGATCCTGGGCGCGTTGCCGTTCCTGCAACTGGACCGCACGGGGATCGCGCTGCTCGGCGCGATCGCGCTCGTCGGGATCGGCGCGCTCACCCCCGAGCAGGCCGCTCTTTCGGTGCACCTGCCGACGCTGCTGCTGCTGTTTTCGTTTATGGTCATTGCCGCGCAGATGCGGCTGGGGGGCTTCTACGACTGGGTCACGCTGCGACTGGCGGCACTGCCGCTTCGGCCGCCGGCGCTGCTCGCGGCCGTGATCGGCGCGGTCGCTCTGTTGTCGGCCGTGTTCAGCAACGATGTCGTGTGCCTGGCGGTCGCGCCGGCATTGGCCGACGCCTGCGCGCGCCGCCGTCTCGACCCAACTCCTTTTCTGCTCGCGCTCGCCTGCAGCGCCAACGTCGGCTCGGCGGCCACGCTGATCGGGAATCCCCAGAACATGTTGATCGGCCAGGTGCTGAACCTGTCGTTCAGCAGCTACCTGCTCGAAGCGAGCGTCCCGGTCCTTGGAGGCCTCGTGGCGATCTGGGCGCTGATCGCGTCGCAAGCGCGCGGGCGCTGGCGCGCCGAGTCCGAGCCGTCGCGGGGACCCGCGGCCGCCGGGGCCGCGCTGGACCGGTGGCAGACCGCCAAAGGCCTGACGGTGGCCGGCGCATTGGTGGCGGTCTTTCTGTTCACGTCCTGGCCTCGCGAGGTGGCAGCGCTGATCGGCGCCGGGCTGCTGCTGATGAGCCGCAAGCTTCATTCGCGCGAGATGCTCGGACAGGTCGACTGGGAGCTGCTGATCCTGTTCATCGGCCTGTTCGTCGTGAATCGCGCCTTTGCCGATACCGGGCTGACACGGCAGGCCGTGCAATGGCTGGCCGGCGCCGGAGTGCCGCTCGGCGCGCCGGCGCCGTTGTTCGGGGTCACCTTCGTGCTGTCGAACATCGTGTCGAACGTACCAGCAGTGATGCTGCTGCTGCCGATGACGAAATCCGCTGTCGACGGGCCGTTGCTCGCATTGGCCAGCACGCTGTCGGGCAACCTGCTGATCGTCGGTTCGATCGCCAACATCATCGTGGTCGCGGCCGCTCGCCGACAGGGCATCCAGATCGACTGGCGCAGGCACGCGCGCGTCGGGGTTCCCGTCACGCTGGTCACGCTCGCAATCACTGCGGCCTGGCTGGCCGTGCGCGGCTGAGCGGCACCCTCACCCCCGACCCCTCCCGCCGCGCGGGAGAGGGGAGCCGAACGGTTCCTTCTTCCGCCCCGCGGGAGAAGGCCAGGATGAGGTCGAGCGAAGTCAGTTACCACTCCGCCTTCTGCGGCTTGCCGTCACAGATCTCGTAGTAGTCGCCCTTGTCCTTGCAAAATATGTGTTCCGCGATCGAAAGGCCCGTTAGGCCGTCCAGCGTCCCGGCGCTGATGCTGATGCGGGCCCCGGCGGTGGGCTTCCAGAACAAGACCGAGCCGCACACGCGGCAGAACCCGCGCTCGGCCTGGTCCGAGCTTCGATACCAGGTGAGCGCGGCATCGCGCTCGAGCTGGAAGGCGTCGAGCGGCACCGAGGTGTCGGCCGAGTAGTGTCCGGTCTGGCGCCGGCACTGCGTGCAGTGGCACGCGATCACATCGCGCAGCGGGCCGGTCAGACGATATCGAACCGCACCGCACAGGCACCCACCCTGGAACTCTTGCATGGAAATCACCTCTCAACTGCTCGTGGCGAACGCATTCAAGCAGCGTTCGGCCGGTCCGTCCACCCCGTCTCTCGACGGGTTCGGATAAGCTTCGGGCCCTATTCGGTATATGAGATGACGAGAAAATCCTTCTATCATTTTTGAATAGCAGATCGTGGATTTGGCATTCGTCACCGGTGCGTCGGGTTTTGTCGGGTCGGCCGTCGCGCGGGCGCTGCTCGCGGCCGGCTACCGCGTGCGCGCGCTGGTGCGGCGGACCAGCCCGCGGTCCAATCTCGACATCGAGGGGCTGCAGGTCGCCGAAGGCGACATGCTCGACGAGCGCGCGGTCGCGCGGGCCGTAGCCGAGGCACGTTACGTCTTTCACGTGGCCGCGGACTACCGCCTGTGGGCGCCGGATCCGGGCGAAATCGTCCACAACAATGTCGAAGGCACTCGCATCGTGCTGCGCGCGGCCCAGGCCGCCGGGGTCGAGCGAATCGTGTACACCAGCAGCGTGGCAACGCTCCGCCTGAACCCGGACGGCGTGCCGGCCGACGAGAGCGAGATGCTTTCGCAGGACCGCGCCATCGGCGCCTACAAGCGCAGCAAAGTCGCTGCCGAGTCGCTCGCGCTGCAGATGGCGTCCCGCGAGGGCTTACCGCTCGTGATCGTGAATCCTTCCACGCCGATCGGTCCGCGCGATGTGCGACCGACGCCGACCGGACGCATCATCGTCGAGGCGGCGTCGGGGCGTATGCCGGCGTTCGTGGACACCGGGCTGAACCTGGTGCACGTGGACGACGTCGCGGGCGGCCATCTTCTGGCGCTGCAGCGCGGGCGCATCGGCCAGCGCTACATCCTGGGCGGCGAGAACGTGACACTGGCGCGAATGCTCGAGATGATCGCCGGCCTGGTCGGCCGCCGGGCACCGCGCGTGCGCCTGCCGCGGCGGGCGATCTACCCGATCGCGTTCGCCTCCGAAGCGATCGCGCGCTTTACCGGCCGGGAGCCTTTCGCCACCTTGGATGGATTGCGAATGGCCAAGTACCGGATGTTCTTTACCAGCGCCAAGGCGCAGTCCGAGCTCGGCTACACCGCCCGTCCCGTGATCGAGGCGCTGAAGGACGCGATCGCCTGGTTCCGGCAGGCCGGCTTGATTCGATGAACGCGGCCTCCCCGGCAACCGTCGTAGCGCTGCTGACGCTGGCCGCGTGGATCGGTCTGTTGCTCGGTCGCGGCCGATTCTGGCGCTGTTCCGAACGGGACGACCGCAGCATGCCGGCATCCGACCCGGCCCGCTGGCCGGCCGTCGTGGCCGTAGTGCCGGCACGTAACGAGGCCGACCTGATTGCGCGCTCGCTGGGCTCGTTGCTGCGGCAGGATTACCCGGGCGCGTTTTCAGTGATCGTAGTGGACGATAACAGCGACGATGGGACGCTCGCGGCAGCGCGCGCTCTGGCGGCTGAAGCGGCGGGCCGGCTCACGATCGTGCAAGGGGCGAGCCTGCCGGCCGGCTGGACCGGAAAGCTGTGGGCCGTGACGCAGGGCGTTGCGCGTGCCGAGGCTTCGGGCGCGCCGCCCGATTACCTGCTGCTGACGGACGCCGATATCGGATACGCGCCGGATGTGCTGCGCGGCCTGGTCCGGCGCGCCGAAGCAGGTGGGCTGGCGCTGGTCTCTCTGATGGCAAAGCTGCGCTGTCGCAGCCTGCCCGAGCGCGCGCTGGTGCCGGCGTTCATCTTCTTCTTCCAGATGCTGTACCCGTTCAAGTGGGTCAACCGGCGCGGAACCAGGACCGCCGCAGCGGCCGGAGGCTGCATGCTGGTGCGGCGCGCCGCGCTCGCCAGGGCCGGGGGAATCGGGTCGATCCGGCACGCGCTGATCGACGACTGCGCACTGGCGGCCCGCTTGAAGCGGCAGGGTCCGATCTGGCTGGGACTGACGGAGCGGGTTCAGAGCCTGCGTACGTACCCCGCCTTCGCCGACATCCGCCGCATGGTGGCACGCAGCGCATACGCGCAGCTGCGATTTTCGCCGTGGCTGCTGGCGGCAACGATTGCACTTCTTGCGCTTGCATACCTGGCCGCGCCGCTGATCGCGCTGGCCGGATCCGGGCTCGCTCGCTGGATTGCGGTCGGGACCTGGATGCTGATGGGGTTTGCGTTCTGGCCCACGCTGCGCTTTTACGGCTTGCGGCCGTTGTGGGCGCCGGCGTTGCCGGCCATCGCCGCCGTCTACCTCGTGTTCACGATCGACAGCGCGGTCCAGCACGCGCGCGGCCGCGGCGGCTTGTGGAAAGGCCGCGTGCATGCCTTGCCGGCCGATGGTACTTAGTGTCCGGAGCACGTGCTCGATGCAAACCTGCGAAGACTTCGGCACCGGCAAGACCCGCGAAAACTTTCCGGTCGCCTCGCGCCTGATCGCTCCGGGCCTGCGTGCGCCGATCCACGCCTACTACCGCTTCGCGCGAGCCGCCGACGATGTGGCCGACCACGCGCGGCTCGAACCGGCCGCCAAGTTCGAGCTCCTCGACGGCCTGGAAGCGACGCTGCTGGGAAGGACCGACCGCGATCCGGCCGCCTTGCCGCTGCGCGCGCAACTGCGCGAGCGCGCGTTGTCGCCCCAGCACGCCCTGGATCTGCTGACCGCGTTCCGGCTCGACGTGACCAAGCACCGCTATCGGGACTGGGACGAGCTGATGCATTACTGCCGCTACTCCGCGATGCCCGTGGGCCGCTTCGTTCTGGAGCTGCACGGAGAAAGCCGCGCGACCTGGGACGCAAGCGATCCGCTGTGCTCGGCGCTGCAAGTGATCAACCATCTGCAGGATTGCGCGAAGGACTATGCGGCGCTCGACCGCGTCTATGTGCCGCTCGATGCGCTGGAGCGACATGGCCTGGGCGTGGAGGCGCTGGGCGCGCAGCGCGCGACGCCGCAGCTGCGAGCCTGCCTGCAGTCGGTCGCGCACCAGACCGCGTCGCTGCTGCCGCCGGCGGCGCAGCTTCCGATCATGGTCAAGGACCTGCGGCTGGCCATCGAGACGGCCGTGATCGTGGCGGTAGCCGGCAAGCTGACCGGATGGCTGCTGAAGCGCGATCCGCTCGGTGAGCGGGTGCACCTGAGTCGCGCCGAGGCTGTGCGGCTCGCGGCAGGGGCCGCAATTGCGGAGCTGCTGCGCCGCCTGCGCAGCGCACCCGGCCAGATCACGCATCGGGGTGACGCGTGATTCGGCCACAGGCCGCACCGGGCCGATCGGCCGCCGTATCCGCGGCGAGCACCAGTTCGTTCTATACAGCACTGCGCATCCTGCCCGAGGCGCAGCGCACGGCGATGTACCACGTATACGCGTTTTGCCGCGCTGTGGACGACATCGCCGACCGCAACGGGCCGCGGGCCGAACGACTGGCCGAGCTGGCCCAGTGGCGGCAGGACATCGCTGGCCTGTATCACGGACGCGACACACCCGCGCCTCTGCTCGGCCTGGCGGCCGTTATCGGCCGCTACGGCCTCGAACAGCGGGACTTCGACGCTATCATCGACGGCATGTGGATGGATACTGAACACGATATCCGGGCCCCGGACTGGGCCATGCTGGACCTGTACTGCGACCGCGTCGCCAGCGCAGTCGGTCGACTCGCGGTGCGTGTGTTCGAGGTGCCGCAAACGCAGGCGCAGCCGCTGGCCCACCACCTGGGCCGCGCGCTGCAGTTGACCAACATCCTGCGCGACCTGGACGAGGACGCCGCGATGGGTCGACTCTACCTGCCGCACGAGGCGCTGGCCGCAGCCGGAATCGGCGAGACCGAGCCTAGGGCGGTTCTGCTGCATCCGAAGCTCCACCAGGCGTGCGCACCGTTGCTGGCGCGTGCGCGGGAGCACTTCGCGCAGGCCGCACGGATCATGGATTCGTGCCAGCGGGCGCTGGTGCGCTCGCCGCGCCTGATGGCCTCGGTCTACTCAGAGATCCTGGACAGAATCGAGCAGCGGGGCTTTGCCGCTCCTCGCCGGCGCGTGAGCCTGGGCAAGACCCGCCTGCTGCTGACCGCGTTGCGCCACGGAGTGCTGTGATGGCGCACGACGCGGTCCGCAAGGTCGGGGTCAAGCTGGTGCGCCTGTCGCGCGCCGTCACGCGGATTCGGGCATCGGCTCCGATCGAGGGCCTGCGCCGGTCCGCGAGGTCCAACGTTCTGAATATGTCGGCTCACCTGGCCGAACCGAAAGCCGGCCTGGTTTCGCCCGGACTCGCACCCCGATCGCTGCAGCAGGCGATCGACCAGGCGACCCGCGCTTTGCTCGATCAACAAAGGGCCGATGGGCATTTCGTGTTCGAACTGGAAGCGGACTCGACGATCCCGGCCGAATACGTGCTGCTGGTGCACTGGCTGGGCGAAACGCCCGACCTTCAGCTCGAGCGCAAGATCGCCGCGTATCTGCGCCGCAAACAGGGTGAGAATGGCGGCTGGCCGCTGTTCGAAGGCGGGCGCTTCAACATCTCGGCCAGTGTGAAAGCCTATTTCGCACTGAAGATGATCGGCGACGATCCGGGTGCGCCGCATATGGTGCGCGCCCGCGAGGCGATCCTCGCGCACGGCGGGGCGGCCCGCACCAACGTGTTCACGCGCACGCTGCTGGCGCTGTACGGGGCCATCCCCTGGCGAAGCGTGCCGGTGATGCCGGTGGAGATCCTGCTGCTGCCGCGCTGGTTCCCGTTTCATATCGCGAAGGTCTCGTACTGGGGCCGCACCGTGCTGGTGCCGCTGACCGTTCTGAACGCGCTGCGGCCGCTGGCGCGCAATCCGCGGCAGGTGGTCATCCCGGAGCTGTTCTGCACGCCGCCTGAAGTGGTGCACCGGTGGCCCAAAGGCGAGCACCACCGCTTTCCGTGGAGCCAGATATTCCGCGCGATCGACCGGGTGCTGCAGGTGATCGAGCCGCACTTTCCGACCGGCCTGCGGCAGCGCGCGATTCAGGAGGCGGTGCAGTTCACGACCGAGCGGTTGAACGGGGTCGACGGGCTGGGCGCGATCTTTCCGGCCATGGCCAACTCGGTGATGATGTTCGACGCGCTGGGTTATCGCGCAGACCATCCCGACCGGGCCGCCGCGCGCCGATCGGTCGATCGGTTGCTCCTGATCAAGGACGACGAGGCCTATTGCCAGCCATGCGTTTCGCCGGTCTGGGACACCGGGCTGGCGGTGCATGCGCTGCTCGAAGTGGGGAGCGACGAGGCCGTGACGCGCGCCGGGCGGGGCCTTCAGTGGCTGCAGCCGCGGCAGGTGCTCGACACCGTCGGCGACTGGGCCATGACCCGCCCGCGCGTTCGCCCCGGCGGATGGGCTTTCCAGTACAACAATCCTCACTACCCGGATATCGACGACACCGCTGTGGTGCTGATGGCAATGGACCGCGCGATCCGTGAAGCGCGGCTGCCGGATGGCGCCGACTTCGATCAGGCGATCGCGCGCGGTGTTGAATGGGTGCTCGGGATGCAGAGCCGCGACGGCGGATTCGGCGCCTTCGACGCCGACAACGATTGCGAATATCTGAACCACATACCGTTCTCGGACCACGGCGCGCTGCTCGACCCGCCCACCGCGGATGTGACCGCGCGCTGCGTGTCGCTGCTGGCACAGCTGGAGCCGGCTGCCGGCCGCGCTCGGGCGCTACGGCGCGCGCTGCGCTTCCTGCGGCGCACGCAGGAGCCAGACGGCAGCTGGTACGGCCGCTGGGGTATGAACTACATTTATGGCACCTGGTCGGCGTTGTGCGCGCTGGGGGCAGCGGGCATCGATCAGAATGCGCCGGAAGTTCAGCGAGCCGTTCACTGGCTCGAGTCGATCCAGAACCCGGATTTCGGCTGGGGCGAAGACGGCGAAAGCTATCGGCTGAAATACCGCGGCTACGAGCCCGCGTCCAGCACGGCCTCTCAGACCGCCTGGGCACTGCTGGGCCTGATGGCGGCCGGCCGCGTCGATGATCCGGCGGTGGAGCGCGGAATCCGTTATCTACAGCGCACGCAGGGCGCCGACGGTTTATGGCCCGAGACCCGCTTCACGGCGACCGGCTTTCCGCGCGTGTTCTATCTGCGCTACCACGGATACGCGAAGTTCTTTCCCTTGTGGGCGTTGGCGCGCTATCGCAATCTGAAGGCCGCCTCTTCCCGCTCGACGTGGCTCGGAATGTAGTGTCCTGACGCGCCCTGCCTATGGCGCGCCAATTTCTGGTGGTCGTAACGGGGCTGCTGGCTGAAGCCCGCCTGGCCCGTCCAGGTTCCGGACGGGTAATCGCCGGCGGCGGCGACCTGGCCCGGCTCCAGGTCGAACTTCGCCGCGCCCTGTCGGACGGTGCCGAGGCGGTTCTCAGCTTCGGCGTGGCGGCGGGTCTGCGGCCGGGGGCGGCGCCGGGCACCCTGGTGATCCCCGCCGAGGTCGTCAGCGGGCCGGCTCGCTACGAAACGGACCCGAGCTGGAGCGATCGGATGCGCTCCGCGCTGGGAGGCGCCGACCCGCTGCCGCTGGCCGGCGTCGATTCGCCGCTGGTTCGCTCCACCGACAAGGAGCAACTCCATTGCGCCACGGGCGCAATCGCGGCCGACATGGAGTCGCATTGCGCAGCCCGTCTCGCTCTGGCAGCCGCTCGGCCGTTCGCCGCATTGCGGGTGATATCGGACCCGGCCGAGCGCAGCCTGCCGCCGGCGGCCACCGTCGGCATGAGGCGGGACGGTGGCATCGATCTGGCAGCGGTGATCGCTTCGCTGGTTCTTAGTCCGCGCCAGTTGCCCGAACTGGCCCGCGTCGCTGCCGACGTGCGCGTTGCCATGCGCACACTGGGCCGCTGCCGCAGCGTGCTGGGACCTGAGCTCGGATGGGTGCCGGCCTCAGGCGGGCCGACCCGGTAAAAGGCGGAGTCACCCAGGGCCGTGATCTGAATCAAGGGCGCCGGGTCGGCCAGCACCCGCGAATTTGACCGCACAAGATCTCGATGCCGAGCCGGCGCATCGCCTCGACGATGTTCAGGTTCAACTCGCTCTCAACCAGTCCGTAGTCTGCGACCGCGACCCAGGGCTTGGCAGCGATCGCGAAGCGATTTCAACTCGGTGTCCATCCGATGCCCCTCCGTTCGATCCGGCCGGCAATCAGTTGGCCGGAGTACCCTTCAACTCATTTTTGCATGCCCTGGAGGCGCGGGTTGCAGTTCAAGGACTATTACGAAACCCTGGGCGTGCCGCGCGACGCCAGCGCCGATCAGATCAAGAAGGCGTTTCGCCGGCTGGCGCGCAAGTACCACCCGGACGTCAGCAAGGAACCCAACGCCGAGTTGCGGATGAAGGAAATCAACGAGGCGAACGCGGTGCTGTCCGACCCCGAGAAGCGTGCCGCCTACGACGCGCTCGGCTCCGGGCATGCGGCCGGCGAGGAGTTTCGACCGCCGCCTAATTGGGATGCCGGCTTCGAATTCTCGGGCCCGGGGTTTGGGGGCGCCGACGCCGGGGACTTCTCCGACTTCTTCGCCGAGCTGTTCGGGCGCATGGGGCAGGCTCGGCACGCGGGCGGACGCGGCGCCAGGATGCGCGGTGAGGATCACCACGCCAGGATCCTGCTGGACGTCGAGGACGCCTGGCGCGGCTCGCAACAGAGAATCACCCTGCGCGTGCCGAAAGTGGACGACCAGGGTCGGGTGACGCTGGAGACGCGCACGCTGGATGTGCAGATCCCGGCCGGCGTGCGCGAGGGCCAGTTGATCCGTCTCGCCGGCCAGGGATCGCCCGCCACCGAGCAGGGCCCGGCCGGCGACTTGTACCTGGAAGTGCATTTCAAGCCGCACCCGCGCTTTCGGATCGATGGGCGCGACCTGGTGATGGAACTGCCGCTCGCGCCCTGGGAAGCCGCGCTCGGCGCCGTGGTCCCGGTCGTGTTGCCCGATGGCAAGACGCTCAAAATACGCGCGCCGCCAGGAGCGCAGACTGGCGGCCAGCTGGTCGTGCGCGGCAAGGGCGTTCCGGGCGATCCGCCGGGCGACCTGATGTTGAATCTGCGCGTGGTGCTTCCGCCGGCCGACACGCCGCGCGCCAGGGAACTCTATGAAAGCATGGCACGCGAGTTGAATTTCGACCCGCGCGCCGCCGCTGGAGGCTGAGCCGATGCCTGAGCAACCCGTCCTGATCGGCGCGCCGCTTGACGACGCGTGCCTGACGCTGGAACAGCTGTGCAGCGCCTGCGCGGTCACCCCCGAGTGGGTGTGCAGCCACGTGCTCGAGGGACGGCTGCACCCGCCGGGCGATCGGCCCTCGCAATGGCGCTTCGGCAGTGGCGAGCTGACGCGCGTGCGGCAAATCCGGCGCCTGGAAATCGCATTCGATGCGGAGCCGGAACTCGCGGCTCTGGTCGCGGACGTGCTGGAGGAACTCGACCGCTTGCGAGCTCAGTTGCGCCGGATCTCGCCCGGCTGACGGCGCCAACACGAGAACCGCTAAGCGCGCGTTATCGGCCGCCTGCGACGTCGATGATCGCCCCGGTCGTGTAGGAGGCCTCTTCCGACAGCAACCAGAGGACCGCCCCGGCGACCTCCTCGGCAGTTCCGGCGCGCCTCATCGGGATCGAGTCTTTCAGCCGCTCGACACGCCCCGGCTCGCCACCGCTCGCATGAATCTCCGTGTCGATGATTCCGGGCGACACCGCATTGACGCGGATGCCCTCTGCAGCGACCTCTTTGGCCAGACCGACCGTCAGCGTTTCGATGGCCGCTTTTGACGCCGCATAGTCGACGTATTCGCCCGGCGAGCCCAGACGGGCTGCGCGGGACGAAATATTGACGATGGCCCCGCCGGGTCCTCCATGCCTGGTCGACATCCTGCGCACGGCCTCACGCGAGCAAACGAAGGCGCCGATCACATTGGTGGAGAAAGTCCGAGCCAGCCGCTCCGAATCCATATCCTCGACGCGACGTTGCTTCTCCAGTGTCCCGGCGTTGTTCACCAGTGCGCTGACGCGCCCCAGCGACGAATCGACGTGCTCGAAGAGCAGCAGCACCTCGTGCTCGACCGCGATGTTGGCCCGAAACGCCGTCGCGGTCCCCCCGGTCCCGGTGATGGAGGCGACGACCGCGGCAGCGGCCTCCCGGTTGTTCAAGTAGTTCACGCACACGGCATAGCCACCCGCAGCGGCAAGTCGCGCGATCGCGGCTCCGATTCCTCGGCTCGCACCGGTAACGATCAGTACCTTGCGCATGCTTTTGCCCAGGTTTCAGGATACCGGCGCCCATTGCAGCGGGTTTTCTGTCCAGGACACAAAAAAACTCCCGAACGCCGCGCCACGGTCGATAACTCCCTAAAGGATGGCATTCAGAGGCCGATCTAGCTGCAAGGATTACCCGGATTGCGTCTGCCGCCCCACCGAACCCCGGTAGGGCGAGATCGGCCGCACCGGGAGATGACGGATCGGCCTGCGGCGGAGCCGGACGCCTTCACGGGTTCTGACAGCTCCGCCAAAGGCACATGCGCCCGAGCCGGCGCCCGATGAGGGGATCAACATGAGGCCGTTGTGCCACTTTCGAATCAGCGCCGCGCCCGCCAGCATGGTCGCGCTGTGCGCGGCGATTTTCGTGTCCGGGGCCCTGCTTAGCGCACCCGCCCGGGCGCAGGTAGCCCCCACGAACAAGGTCGCCGGCGACCTGCTGACCGCGATCCTGGCTCCGACGACCCCCCTGTTGAACTGGGCCACGGACCTGCTGGGCGTGCGTTACGTCAAGGCGCTGGTCGTTTCCAACAGCACCGATCCGAGCCTGGCGGCCCTGCGCGCCGCGGTGCTCGCCGACGGCGGATCCGTGTACTACCACTTCGTGTCGGTGCCCGCGCTGTCGGTGGTGCTGCCGGCGAACAAGGTGGCCAGTATCGCCGCGCGGTCAGACGTGCAAAGCATCTCGCCCAACCGCTTGACCCTGCGCATGGCCAGCACGCTGGAATACACGACCGGCGCGATTGCCCCCGGGGTGCGGACCTACTCAAGCTCCTTGCTCGGAGGCTCCTCCTACAGCGGCCTGGACGGCACCGGGGTCGGCATTGCGGTGCTCGACTCCGGCATCGCCTGGAGCCACATGAACATGAAGGGTCCCACTGGCGCACCGCGCGTGGTCCGGGCCGTCGACATGCAGAGGACGGGGGACGCGACCGGAAGCGGCGCCAGGAGCTGGACCCTCGGCATCGACCTGTCGGCCCTGCTGGCGCCGGGCAGCTCGTTACTGGCGAATCTCGAGGCGGCGATCGGCATCGCCGGGCTGCTTCGCACCGACTATTACGGCCACGGCACCCATGTCGCCTCGGTCGCCGCCGGCCGTGGCTTCTACCAATCGCACGACTCCACCGGCATCGCGCCCAATGCCAGCCTGTTCGACGTCAAGGTGCTCGGCGCCAGCGGCACCGGCCAGTTGAGCGACGTGCTGGAAGGCATCGACTGGGTCATCTATCACGCGAAGCAATACAACATCCGCGTGATGAACCTGAGCCTGGCGGCGGCTTCGACGGAAACCTACCTGACCGATCCGCTGTGCCGCGCGGTGCGCAGCGCGGTGGCCGCGGGAATCACCGTCGTCGTCGCGGCAGGCAATTTCGGCAAGAATGCCAGCGGCGCAGAAGTCTACGGCTCGATCAGCTCGCCGGGGGACGAACCGTCGGTGATCACGGTCGGGTCGGCCAATACGAAAGGGACGGTCTCGCGCACCGACGACCGCGTCAACTTCTTCAGCTCGCGTGGTCCCAGCCGGGGCTGGTACGTCGACGCCAAGGGCACGACCCAGTACGACAACCTGATCAAGCCCGACCTGGTGGCTCCGGGCAACAAGATCGTCGGCGCGCTCGGGTCGGATACCCTGGGTACTCCCCTCGAATGGGCCTACCTTCCGGCGACCTATCCCGTGCTGTCCGCACCCTACGGCGGCGCGTGGCAGGGGTGGAACGCGCAGCTGCTCGATCTGAGCGGCACGTCGATCGCGGCCCCGGCGGTGGCGGGCGCTGCGGCCTTGCTGTTGCAGGCCAATCCCGGCCTGACGCCGCCGCTGATCAAGGCGATCCTGCAATACACGGCGCAGCCGCTGCCCGGCAACTTCCTGGTCGAGCAGGGGGCCGGCGAGCTGAACATCGAAGGCGCGGTGCGGCTGGCAAAGGCGCTGCGCACCGATATCGGAACGGCGATCAGCACCGGCCAGATCCACGCCGGCGACAACCTGCTCGCGGCGGGCAAAGCGATGCCGTCGCCCGTTACGACCATCAACGGCCAGACCTTCAACTGGAGCCGGATCGCGTTCGCCGGCGGCAGTCACCTGGTGAGCGGACCAGCGCTGTTCACCCGGTATCAGCCGATGTACGACCCGGGCATCGTATGGGTGCGCCAGAACTCGATGCGCACGACGGTGACGTACTGGCCCTCGTCCGTGACGCCGAACTTTTATGTGGAATCGATCACGCAGGGGCCGATCGTCCAGGACCAGGTGCTGATCACCCCCGGCGTGGTCTGGGCGACATCGCTGGCGGGCTCCAGCTCATACCTTAGGCGCACGGGATTGTTCATTCCGACCGCAACACTGTCGGGCTGGCTGATCAACGGCAGCGGGGTCGTGCTGAACGAAGGCGTCGTGCTGAACGAAGGCGTCGTGCTGAACGAAGGCGTCGTGCTGAACGAAGGCGTCGTGCTGAACGAAGGCGTCGTGTTGAACGAAGGCATCGTGCTGAACGAAGGCGTCGTGCTGAACGAAGGCGTCGTGCTCAACGAGAGCGGGCAGCCGGGCGTCGCCAGCCTCGACAATTCGAGCCTGCTGGGCGAGCCGTAGATTCGACCCAATGAACGAAGCGCAGACCGTTGCCGCTGCGGCACCGGCCTTCGAAACGGAGGCAGGCGGCATCCGCCAGCGCTTCTTTCCTGACTACAACGCCGCGGCGACGCGCTATTGGGCCGTGCTGGTGGCCGGCGGTCTGGCGGCGGTCGGCCTGTCCGCCGTTCGGGTTTCGTCGCTTTCGCCGGCCAACATCTGGCAGGTGCTCGCCATCGGACTGGTCGCGGCAGTGGTCGGGATGTTTCCGCTGCACCCGCCGAAGACCAAAATCTCGATTGCCGCCGGCGACATTTTCATATTTCTGCTGCTGCTGCTGCACGGAACGGAATCCGCGGTCGTCGGTGCCGTGATGGAATCCGCCGTCTGCGTGTGGCGCACCTCCAGGCGCTGGTCCAGCCGCATCGCCAGCCCGGCCGCCACCGCAGTTGCGATGCTCGCTTGCGGCTACGCCTTCGAGGGCATGGTTGCCTCGTTGGCGCGAGCGGGCATTACCGGCGACGGCGTGATGTTCGCCGCGGTGATGCTGTTCGCGGCCAGCTATTTCGTCGTCAGTCCGACGCTGGTCGCGATCGTCATCTACCTGAAGCGGGAACAGTGGCCGAGCCTGGCCGAATGGCTGAAGAGTTTCGGCTGGCTCGGCCTGAGCTATGCCGCCAGCGCGTCGGTGGCCGCCGTCCTGTACCTCGCGTTCCGTCAGTTCGGCGCATCGACACTGATCGTCGCGCTGCCGATGATCGCCATGTTCCTGGCCACGCTGCACTACTACTTCGCCCAGCAGGAGGCCACCGAGCGCGAGGCCACCGAACGCTCAAGTCGGGAGCGCGCCGAGGCGGCTCAACGCGAAGCCGCGCAGCAGGCGCATTACCTGCACGAGCTCGAGCGCAGCGAAAAGCGCTTTCAGAGCGCCTTCTCGCACGCCGCCATCGGCATGGGACTGGTGTCGGTCGATGGCCGCCTGCTGCGAGCCAATCACGCGCTGTGCACCCTGCTGCAACGCTCGGGCGAGGACCTGTGCGGCGCGCCGTTCAGCGAGTTCCTGGTCCCGGACGATGCCGACACGCTCAACGCGCAACTGCAGCCCGTGTTGACGCGCCAGCTCGACGCCCTGATCCTCGAATTGCGCTGCCGCGCGCGCAAAGACACCGAGCTGTGGATCCTGCTGCACTGCGCGATCTTCGCCGATGCCGACGAGTCGGAGGCCTGCCTGATCTTTCAGGTGCAGGACATCACCGACCGTCGTCTCGCCGAGAGCAGGCTCCAGTACATCGCCTACCACGACGGCCTGACGCACCTCGCGAATCGCAACCGCTTCTACGAATGCCTGACGCAGGCGATCGAAACGCATCGCCGCGATCCGTCGCATCAGTTCGCGGTCCTGTACCTGGATTTCGACCGGTTCAAGCGTATCAACGACAGCATGGGCCACGGCGCCGGCGACAAGTTCCTGGTGCGCGCGGCGCGCCGCATCAAGCAGGTCGTGCGGCCAACCGACGTAGTGGCCCGCCTGGGCGGCGACGAATTCGCGATCCTGAGCGAACTGCGCGGCGGCACGCATCACGCCGTGGTTCTGGCCGAGCGACTGCAGGATGCGCTGCGCGAGCCCTTCCGGATCGCGGGCACCGAAATCAGCACCAGCGCCAGCATCGGCATCACGTTCAGCGATCTCTCATACGAGACGCCGGAGGAGGCGATGCGGGACGCCGACCTGGCCATGTACAAGGCAAAGAACAAGGGCAGGGCATGTTATGCGCTGTTCGACGCCAGCCTGTACGAGCTGGCGGCCGAGAGGCTGCGGCTCGAGAGCGAGCTGCAGCAGGCGCTGGAGGCCAACCAGCTGTCGCTGGCATTCCAGCCGCTGTACCGGATCGAACCACGCCGGCTGGTCGGGTTCGAGGCACTGATGCGCTGGGAGCATCCGGAGCGCGGCCAGATCAGCCCTGGAACCTTCATTCCGGTCGCGGAAGAATCGGCCCTGATCAATCAGCTGACGCACTGGGCGATCCGGCGCGTGTGCCAGCAGCTGCGCGCGTGGCACGACCAGTACCCTTCGTCGCGCGAACTGGGCGTGCACGTCAACATCTCCGGCAAGGACCTGACCGTACCGCGGTTCGCCGCCTTTGTGCGCGAGTCGCTGCGCGAGGCGGGAGTGCCCCCCTCATGCCTGACGCTGGAGATCACCGAAAGCACGCTGATGCAGCAGCTCGAGAGCGTCATCGGCACGCTGAAGGAACTGCGTGAACTGGGTGTCGGTCTGAGCGTGGACGATTTCGGAACCGGCTATTCCTCGCTCAGCTACCTTTCGGCGCTGCCGATCACCAGCCTCAAGATCGACCGCTCGTTCGTGCGCCAGATCGGCGAGACAAAGGAAAGCGGCGAGATCGTCCGTGCCATCATTCGTCTGGGCGACGCGCTGGGCAAGCGCGTGATCGCCGAGGGGGTCGAGACCAAGGCGCAGCTCGACCGCCTGCAGCAGCTCGATTGCGCCTGCGCTCAGGGCTTCCTGCTGTCCCGGCCGCTGGGCGTGACACAGGCCAGCGGGGTGCTCGCCACCTTCGCGGCGCAGTGCGAGGAGCGGCCCGAAGCGGCAGCCTGAGCGGCACGGCGCCGCGCACGATCGGGTCGACGCCGTCGGGACCGGCTCTCAAAAAAGCAGAGGAAGCAGTCCGACCGCCGCCAGTGCGGCCAGCAGGACCATGCTTTGCCTGCCCGTCTGCCCGCCGGCAAAATACCAGGCGTAGGCTCCCTTGACGGCGTTGTTGCTGGCCGCCGCGATCAGGATGGCCGATGCGGCCACGTTGAACGGCGCCGATATTCCCGCCGCTTGCGCTGATGGTGGTGGCGATCCACAAATACCGGTGAAAAACGAGCGCGCCGACCACGTAGGTGATCAGGCCCGCCATTTCGGACGTGATGCCCGCCAATCCGCCGCCGGCAACCTTGTTGGCGTACGACAGCAGCAGGAACGCCGCGACCACGGCGAAACCGACCAGCTCGGCAAGCGCAGTGCCGCCGGACAGGAACGCGATCGCATAGGCCATCAGGCCGATCAGCGGAAACGTGCGCACGCCGCCGAAGGCGTACCGCTCCGCCGCCGCGGCCTTGCGCTCTTCCCGCTCGAGCCCGATCAGGAACGACAGGAACAGCACCAGCAGAATGTTGACCGCATCGGGCGGCAACCACTCGTTCAGTGCCAAGGACATCGCTCTGCTATTGCGGCAGCTTCATCTTCGCGAGCAAGGCGCCGAATCGAGGATCCCCGCGCAGGCCACGAAGAAAGTAATCGGCCTTGATCATCGTCAGGCCGAGGTCGCGCTGCCGGTAGGCCCGCTCGAGCCATTCGAAGGCCGAATCGGTCTTTCCCTGGTACGCAAGCGCTTGCGCGATGTTGTAGGAGCTCAAGTCGGCGTATTTGTCGATCAGCAGCTTGACCGCCGCGTCTGCGTCGGCGTAACGGGCCAGCCCCCAGTAAGCGAACGGAAGACAGCCGGCCCGCGCAACCTGGTCGCTCTCCCGCTGCATTTCCTCAAGGGCCAGCTCCGGTTGCCCGCGCGCGAGCAACACCTGTCCCAGATTGCAGTGGCCGCCCGTGTAGGACGAATCCAGTGCCAGTGCCCGGCGAATCACCCGTTCGGCATCCGCGGGTCGACCCGCGTCCAGATACAGGCTTCCGAGGTCGTCGAGCATCAGCGGGTTCAGCGGATCGGCCTCCGCGTTGCGCCGCTTCAGTTCAATGGCCTCTTCGATCCGTCCAAAGGCCAGTGCGACCACGGTCAGCGCCGACAGCGCGTCGGCGTCGGACGGATCGAGCTCACGCGCCTTCTTGAATTCGGCTTGACCCGCCTCCCGGTTCAGGTCGTAATCCCAGTAGACGTAGCCCAGCATCCGGTGGGCAAGCGGCTGGTTCGGGTCGATTGCCAGGGCGTGCCGGATCGCGTCCCGGGCGCTGCCGTATGCGTTCTGGACCGTGTCCCATTGCCAGTTGCCCTGGCGAACGTAGGCGCGCGCCAGCTCGGCCCAGGCGCGCGCGTATTGCGGATCCAGCCTCAAGGCCTCGCGATAGGCGGCCACGGATTTTTGCAGATCCTCCTGGGTCGCCCGCTGATAGAAGTACCATCCCTGCAGGAACGCACTGTACGCCTCGATGTTGCGTTCCGAAGCCGGATTCGCCGGCGGATCGCCGTTCAGCGCCGCATGCAGGGCGTTGGCCACCGTGTTGCAAATTTCGTCCTGGACCTGGAAGACGTCGGTCAGATCGCGATCGTAGGTCTGCGACCACACGTGAGATCCGTCAGTGGCCTTGATCAATTGAGCAGTCACCCGGATCGTATGTCCGACCCTGCGGACGCTGCCTTCCAGAACCGTTGCCACGCCGAGCTTGCGCGCGATCTGGCGCACATCTTCGTTGCGGCCCTTGAACTGGAACGACGATGTCCTGGCGATCACGCGCAGGTTTCCGGTGCGGGCCAGGCGGTCGATCAACTCGTCGGACAGGCCGTCCGAGAAATACTCCTGGTTGCGCGCCTCGCTCAGATCGACGAACGGCAGCACCGCGATCGATTTATCCGGCGCCTGCAGCGCGATCGGCGCGCCGGCGCCTCCGAGGCGCGCCTGCAAGGCTGCGAGCCAGGGGGTCCTGCTCAGCGCCATCAGCGCGATCGCCACCGCGAGCGACGCCGTGATTGCGGCGGTCGCGCTCCGGTTCCGCACGACGAGCTTACCGATCCGGTAGGCCAGCCGAGCCGGGCGTGCTTCCACCGGCTCGCCGCTCAGGTAGCGCTGCAGGTCGTCCGCGAACGCGGTGGCGCTGGGGTAGCGATCCTCGGGATCCTTCTCGAGCGCCTTCAGCACGATCGCGTCCAGGTCGCCGCGCAGGCGCCTGATCAGCTGCTCCTGGGAGGCCGCGCGCGTCGCCGCCGCCGGCGCCTGCACCTGCGTGCTGGGTTTGTGAACCTGTGCGTCCCTGATGGCAAGCTCGAGCGGCAGCTGTGCGGCATCGGTTTTGATCCGGTACGGACGGCTTCCGACCAGCAGCTCGTACAGCACGACCCCCAGCGCATAGATATCGCTGGCCGCGCTGATCGCCTCGTTTCTGAGCTGCTCGGGGCTGGCGTAGTCCGGGGTCAGCACGCGCCCGTAGACCCGCGTGAGGTCGGTCCGATCCACATCCTCGCCAACGGCCAGCAGCTTGGCCACGCCGAAGTCGAGCAGGCGCACCTGCCCGGATTCGGTCACCAGGAGGTTCGAGGGCTTCAGATCGCGGTGAACGACCTGGCAGGCGTGCGCGTATTGCACGGCATCGAGCACCTGCAGGAAGAGCTTCAAGCGCTCCCGCACGCTGTAGCGGTGCGCATCGCACCACGCCGTCAGGGGCCGCCCCTCCACGAATTCCAGCGCCAGGTAGGGCAGACCGTCGGCCGCGACGCCGGCGTCGTACAGGCGCGCGATATTCGGGTGCTCGAGCTGGGCCAGGATGTCGCGCTCCCGCTCAAAGCGCTCGGCCAGGTCCCGCCGCAGCCGCGAAAGCAATGGAAGCTTCAGCGCGACCTCGCGCCGGAAAGCGCCGTCGGCGCGCTGCGCCAGCCACACGACCGCCATGCCGCCGGCGCCGAGCTCGCGCACCAGCTGATACGGGCCGATCCGCTGGCCAGGCTGCAGGCCCGACGTCAGCACCGTGGGCGCGCCGGGCGCGCCGCCACTGCCTGGATCCGTCTTGAACAAAGCGGAGGTGGACGTCGCGTCATCATCGAACAGCAATGCCTGGCGCAGCGCCGGCAAGAGCGTTTGATGCTCCGGCGGCAGACTCTCAAGCCACTGCCGGCGGGCCTCCGTGTCAAGCGGAAGCGCCTGGTCCAGCAGCCGGCTGAGCAGCCCGATCTGGTCCGCTGTGAGTGCCATCCTGACGAGTCCGCGACTCAAGTCCCTAGGCCTCAGGCGCAAGGCGATGCCAGAAACCGACATCCGACCCTGTCAGTTTGACGTTATGTGGCCGGCGTTGGCAACGGCTGTCCGCACCGCTCCGGGATCATCGGACATCGAGGCCTCGAGGGGATCGGCCTGCCTGGCTGCGCCTCAGTGCGGTCGCTTTGTCGGCTCGTCCGATCGCCAGCGCGAGAACAACGTCGCCGTGCGTGCGGCGACCTGGTCGACATACGCATGGACCGCGGGGGCCCAATCGTTCTGGTTCTGAGCGGTCAGCTCGATCGCGGCTGCGATCAAGGTCACGGTTGTGGCCGTCGAAAATGGATGGCGCTCCAGGAACCGGCCGAACCTGACGGTCGGCCGATCCGAGTCCGCCTCGACCCGATCGCCGTTCAGGTAACGCTTCACGTCGCTGGAGAATGCGACTGCGCTGGAATAGCGGTCCTTGGGGTGCTTGGCAAGGGCTTTGAGCACGATGGCGTCCAGATCGCCACGCAGTCGGCGCACCAGCTTTTCCCGCGTTGTGGCGCGCGTCGCGGCGGCCGTGGCCTGCACTTGCGTGCTGGGCTTGCGAATCTGTGCAACCTTGATCGCCTGCTCCAGCGGCACGGGCGAAGACTCGGACTTTATCCGGTACGGACGCTCACCGACCAGCAATTCGTACAGCACGACGCCAAGCGCGTAAATGTCGCTGGCTGCGCTGATCACAGTGCCCTGCAACTGCTCCGGACTCGCGTAGTCGGGCGTCAGCATGCGTCCGTACACCTGCGTCAGATCCGTGCGAACCACGTCCTGTCCGTCGGCCAGCATCTTGCCCACGCCGAAGTCGAGCAGTCGAACCTGCCCCCACGACGTGACCAGCAGATTGGACGGCTTCAGATCCCGATGGACGACCTGGCGGCCGTGCGCGTAGTGAACCGCGTCGAGCACCTGCAGGAATAACTCGAGGCGCTCACGCAAGCCCAGCTGGTGCGCGTCGCACCATAACGTCAATGGCTTGCCTTCCACGTATTCCAATGCGAGGTACGGCAGGCCGTCGGCCGACACCCCGGCCTCGTACATTCGCGCGATATTCGGGTGTTCGAGCTTGGCCAGAATGTCGCACTCCCGTGCGAAGCGTCCGGCCAGGTCCCGCCGCAGGCGCGACATCAGCGGCAGTTTCAAGGCGACTTCGCGCCCGGATGCGTCACCGGCTCGCTGTGCCAACCACACCACGGCCATGCCGCCTGCGCCCAGTTCGCGCACCAGCTGGTAGGGCCCTATCCGCTGGCCGGCTCGCAGTCCCAGAGCCATCACGCTCAGGTCGCCGGCGCCTTCGCTGGTCGGCAGCGTGACGCTCGCGCCGGCGCCGGCCGACAGCAGCGCCTGCCGCAACGCCGGTTCCAGCGCCTGATATTCAGGGGACAGAGCCCTCAGCCAGCGTTCGCGGCCGTCCTTATCGAGAGGCAATGCCTGGTCCAGCAGCTGGCTCAGCAGCGCGACCTGGTCTCCCGTAAGTACCATTTGACGATTCCCGCGACTGAACCCTTGCGCCTCACGCGCAAGGCCTACCGAGAGCGCGATTGCGACGGTAACAATTTGACCCCATGTACCCGGCGCTGGCAACAAAAGCCGGTACGGGGGAGTGCCTAATCAGGTTCTGGACAGCGCCTGAAGCTTTTCCGCGACGTGTCGCGTAAAAACGTATTCGGCCGGACGCTGGCTGCTGAGCGCAATGTCCGGTGCCATCGGTCCCTCGGTGCGCACGCCCCGCAGCGCAAGCTTGACCAGCTTCCACGGCCGGCTGATCGCATCGGTAACTGCGGTCGCTTCGAATCCCGAGTGCACCATGCAGTCGGCGCATTTTTCGTAATTGCCGACTCCGAAGCGATCCCAGGCGGTGGTGTCCATCAGCTCCTTGAACGTCGCGGCGTAACCCTCGCCCAGCAGGTAGCAGGGCCGTTGCCAGCCGAAGATCGTGCGGGTGGGGTTGCCCCAGGGCGTGCAGCGATACGTCTGGTTGCCGGCCAGGAAATCGAGGAACAGGCTCGATTGGAAAAACGGCCAGGACTTCGCGCCGCGCCCGTCGCGCGCGCGCCGGAAGATGCTGCGAAACAGCTCCTTGGTCGCCGTGCGGTTCAGGAAATGCTTCTGGTCGGGCGCACGCTCGTAGGCATAGCCCGGCGAGACCGTTATGCCGTCCACGCCCAGCACTTTGACATCGTCGAAAAACCGGGCGACCCGCTCCGGGTCGGCATCGTTGAACAGCGTGCAGTTGATGTTGACCCTGAAGCCGCGCTGCTTGGCCGCCCGAATCGCGGACACAGCGCGATCGTAGACGCCCTTCTGGCAGACCGACTTGTCATGCATCTGGCGATCGCCGTCCAGGTGGATCGACCAGTTGAAATAGCGGCTCGGCCGGTACTGGTCGATCGTTTTTTCCAGCAGCAGCGCGTTGGTGCAGACGGTGACGAACTTGCGGCGCGCGATCGCGCCCCGCACGATCTCGGGCAGGTCCTTGTGCAGCAAGGGCTCACCGCCGGCCAGCACCACCACCGGTGCTCCGCACTCGTCGATCGCGCCCAGCGCGTCGGCGACCGGCATGCGCTGGTTCAGGATCGGTTCCGGGTAATCGATCTTGCCGCAGCCGGCGCAGGCGAGGTTGCAGCGGAACAGCGGCTCCAGCATCAACACCAGCGGATAGCGCTTGCGGCCCGCCAGGTGCTGGCGCATCACGTAGGCCCCGACGGTCAGCGCCTCGTAAATCGAAATGGACAAGTTCGAACTCCCTCCGAAAAGCCGGCCCGCAGGCGCGGACTACTCGACCGCCGCCTCGATCAGCTGAACCGGCAGGCGGAACTGGATACGCTCCTCGATGCCGGGCAAGGTGGAGATCTGGATCGGTCCGAAGCGCTTCAAGGCCGCGACCACGTCATCCACCAGCACGTCCGGCGCCGAAGCGCCCGCGGTCAGTCCGACCGCGCGCTTGCCCTCCAGCCACTCCGGACACACCTCGCTGCCGTCGGCCACCAGGTAGCTTGGAACGCCGGACTCCTGGCCGATTTCGCGCAACCGGTTCGAGTTGGAGCTGTTGCGGGCTCCCACCACGATGATCACCTCCACCAACTTGGCGAGCTCGCGAACAGCCGTCTGACGGTTCTGGGTAGCGTAACAGATGTCTCGCGTCTCGGGCCCGACCAGGTTGGAGAAGCGCTGATGGAGCACGCCGATCACCGCCTTGGTGTCGTCCACGCTAAGCGTGGTCTGTGTGATGTAGGCGACCGGAGCATCGGCTGGTATGTCGAGCTCCTGCACGTCCTGGATGCTCTGGATCAGACGTACCGGCGCGGTCAGCTGCCCCATCGTACCTTCCACTTCGGGGTGTCCCGCATGACCGATCAGAATGACGGTGCGTCCCTGATCGACGTAGCGCTGTCCCTGCATATGAACCTTCGACACCAGCGGGCAGGTCGCATCGAGCACCGACAGGCCGCGACGCTCGGCGTCCTGCTCGACCTGGCGTGCAACCCCATGTGCGCTGAAGATCGTGACCGCACCGGTCGGAACCTCCGACAGGTCCTCCACGAAGCGCGCGCCTTTTTCTCTCAGACTGTCGACGACGTGCCGGTTGTGAACGATCTCGTGCCGCACGTAAACCGGCGCCCCGTATTTTTCGAGCGCCCGTTCGACGATCTCGATCGCACGCACGACACCGGCGCAGTAACCGCGTGGCTGAGCCAGGATCACTTTCATTTGATGAACCTCAGCTTCGAAAAGCCGCTTCTCCTGCTGACCTCGTCGGCTTCGGAACCGAAAAGCGGGAGGATCGGCCTCGCGGGTGGTCTGCGACCGTTTCGCAGTATTGTAGGGGAGGCTCCCCGGGAGCCACCCCGTCAATTCCCTACTTGGCCCGGTGCAATTGGGAATAACGCAACACTCCGGTACATTTGAAACGATGGCCCGCTGCACCCGACTGGGGAGCGCCGCCGACATGATGGCCCAGCTCCAGCAGCCAACCGCATCGTCCGAACTGCCGCTAGCGGTCCGGATCCCGCCCAACGGCACCGCGTCCTGGATCGGGCTGGGTGTCGGCCTGATCTCGCTTGCCATCCTGGCGCTGCTCGGATCGTTTGCTCCGGGGTCCTATTCGATTTCGATGTCCCGCCCGTGGTACTGGTCGGTGCTGGCAGTTTGCGCGCTCACTGCGATCGGCTGCGGACTGCGGCTGCTGACGCGATTGCCGATCATCGAAGCAACCGAGCTGGGGATCGCGACCTGGTTTCAAGGGCCGTATCGCAGCCCTTTTTTCGTGCCGTGGAGTCGTGTGCGCGCGGTCGTGCTCACGCGCGTCAGCGGCGCCGATTCGCGGGGTCTTGCAGGCGTGCGCGATGCGGTAGGCATCGAATTGATCCAGGACGAGCAGTTCCGCTTGCCCGAGCGCACGGCAAAAGCCGAGGTGCCGGTCGATGGCGCCGCGCGGGCCGACTTGGCGTGGTCGAACCGCTCCATCGGCGGAGACTTGCGCCGGTGGGCCGACCTGCTGCGGCAGATGAGGTCGGCCTACACCGAGCCAACCGAATAACAGCACCCGAGGACCGCGGACCACCCGAAAGAAAGCGGGGCGGCCTGGCCGCCCCGCACATCGTCAGCGCAAAGGTGACGTTACTTAGGCGAGAACGGATGCTTGACCGATCCCTTCTTCGCGGTAACTTCGGCCGCAGTCGGCGTACCCGCCACCGCGCGCTCGATGGCCTCCTTGGTGGCGCGATAGTTGTAGTCGAAGATCTTGTTGTCGTCGGCGGCATCCCAGTGGATGAACACGCCTACCAGCACGAACAGATTGTCGGCCTCGTCGGCGGGAATCACGCCCGCCTGCACGCTGTCGGCCACAGCGCGTGCAACCGCGGCCTGGGCCGGTCCGAACATCTGGACGGCCTGCTTGGCGCCCTTGATCGTGACCTTGTTGAACAGCACCGTGTTGGGCTTGCACTGAAGGTTCGGTGCGATCAGGGCCAACAGCGCGGTGAACCCGTCTTTGTTGTTGGTCAGCGTGTTGGCGAACGCCGTTTCCGCCGCGCTGCCGCGCGGTCCCATCAGCAAATCAATGTGCGCGACTTCATTGCCGTCGCCGACCAGCGACTCGCCGACGCGCACGTTGGTGATTTTTGCCATTCGACTGTGCTCCTTTTCGTCCGTGATTGCAGTGTCCCGGAAATACCGAGTGTTCTTGGCGCCTTCTCCGCGCGCTTCGGCGACGGGCCCCGCCCCGTGCCCGGAGGACTTTACACCGCCCGCGTCAGTTTGGCAGCAAACACGGTTGCTACAGTGAGGTCGGCGCTGGTGCCGGGATTCAATCCCGCGCTGCGCAGTTCGTGATCCCACGACAGCAGGCGCGCCTTGAAGTCGTCCAAGTCGGAATATGAAGCCAGTTGCGAGTGAAGCTCGCGTGCCCGCTCGGATACCGTCTGCGCGGTAGCGGTTCCGAACTTCCTCTCGATCAGTGAATCACGCCAGGTCGACAGATATACAAGATACAACCACGTGGCCGCCCACGACTCGTTTTCGAATCGTGCCAAGGCGTCGTGCCACTGCGAAAGCCCCAGGTCGAACACGTCGCCGTAGCCCCGCGCATACTGGCGCGCGATGCTGTCGCGATCCTGCGCCTCGCGCATCGCCTCCAGCAGCGTCACCTGCGGCTCCGCGCTCAGGTCGTGCCGCACACTGGTGCCCATCCCGCCCGGACGAGCCAGCCGGATCGCCTCGTAAACCAGCGCTGCATCCCGCCGGTCCAGCCCGGCCAGTTGCCGTGCCAGCGAGGTGCGCAGGTCTCCTCCCGTCTCGGCGGCGCAGAACAGCGGGGCCGCCAGCAACACGATGCCCAGGTTGGTATTGCATTGCACAACCCGCTGGGTGCAGCGGATTGCGGCGAGCACGCGCTGCCCGACCGATGCGCCGCGCTGGCTCAGCGCACCCGCACAAGCGTGTGCGCTGCGAACGAAATCGTCCGCGTGCATTCCGTGCGCGGGGGTCCCGACCCGCACGTTGCCGGGCTTTAAGGCGGCCACGTCCAGCTCGCAGGCAGCCAGGAAATGCCGCTGCCGGAGCGCGCCGTCCCGCCATCCCGAATTCATCGAGCGAGCGTTACGAGGCGAACGACTGCATCAGCAGTTCGTCGTTCAGAGCGCCAGCCCGGAACGTGCGTCCCGACGCGAGATTCGTCACGAAAGTCGAAGCCGTGATCCTTGAAGATCGCCCCAAACGGCTTGCCGTAATCGCGCGACCCCTGGCTGTGGAGCTGACCCGCGAGACCCTCGGCGGCCGCGTCCTCGCATCGAACGAACAGTTGAACGATGCCGCCGAACAGGATCGCATCGTTACTTCGCCCCATCGCAGTCAATGTATCCGAGCCAGGCGGGGCCAGCGGGGCGGTGGCCGCGCCGTCCACCACCGCACCCAGGGGGAATCCCAGCGTGTGCGCTTTGTGCATTCCCACTTCCAGTACGCGCGCAATGATCTGCACCATACCCGCCAGGCTATTGGTGGGCGTCAAGACGATCGTCAACTGCTCCGGCCCGACTTGACAGTCGCGCACCACCTTCTCGACCACTTCCGCCGGCGGCTCGCGGTCGACCTCAAGAACCAGGTAGGTCGACGATGCCTGATCGCGATATCCCAACTCCTCGAACAGCGCTTCCTTGACGGCCAGCGCGCGCGCCGGTCCCGACCCGAGCGCATGAAACCGGGTCTTGCCGGTGCCGCTGGACAGTGACCACCCCGCGTACTGTGAGGCCAGGCAGGCGAGTACCGGATCGTTGGCGGTGACCGACAGCGTGATGGGCCATTGTCCCCTGCTGGCGGTCAACTGAACCTGCCCCAGACCGCCCATGCAGATTTCAGCGATGCGCCGTCCGGCCTCCAAGCCGCCGGGCGCCCTGATTCCGGCGTCGACCAGCGTTGCGCCAGTGTCGTGTCTGCGCACGTCCAGCCGCAGTTCACTGCGGCGTTCCAGCAGCGACGCGACCAAGGGAGCCGCGGTGCGATTGACGCTCGGGCGCGCGATGGTTGCATTCATTCTCGGTCTCCTCCGAATCCGGTTGTCCTGTGAGCCTGAGCTCGGTCTGGCGCCGGCGCCGGCTCAACTGCCGCAGTGCCGCCCGCGCATCAGTGCCGCCGGCGTGCACGGTACAGACCGGCACATCGATCGCAAGGTCGCTGCCGGGGCGCGGAATATCGCTGCACCAGGCTGGGAATCCAATGTTGGACGCAATGCGCAGCCGGGCGCGGGCGTAGACGATCCCATGGGCCCGCACCGGCCTTGCGGGGCTCGCGCGCGAGCCCCGGGGCAAGCGCCCGCGACAGGCGTTCAAGTGTGCATCGAACAGCCCGTCGGGCCAATCCGCGTCGTACAAGTCCATCGTCGCCGACGGGCGCGGGTTGATCTCGAGAACGGCCGGACGATCGTCGTCCAACAGAAAGTCGACGCTGTTGCAGCCGACCAGTCCGGTGTGCTCGATGAGCGCCTGCAGCGCATCGCGAAGGGTGCGGGACACCGCAGCCGGAACGCCGATTGGACCCACGGCTCCTGCGTAGGTGTATCGCCGATCGCCGACGCCTCGCGTCAGCTGGCGCGAAATGCCGATCACCTCGGCGCGCCGGCCATTGGCCAGAAACAGCAGCGACAGGTTCCGACCCGCTGCGCGGCGCTGGAAATATCCGTCCCGCGCGGCCGAATCGCAGTCCACCAACGAGGCGTCGACCACGTGAGAGCCCCCGGTCGCGCCGCGCCGCTTGAACAGCCAGCCGCGACGCCGCTCGGGCCGCGCCAACACGGTCGGCGGATGCGCAATGCCGAGCCGGTCCAGCAGGCCGAAGAATTCGGCCGGATCCTTCAGACGCGCGACCAGCTCGGGCGGATTGCCGAGCAGCTCGCGGCCTCGGGCCAGCAGCGCCAGCGTCTCGGTGTCGTCCTCGAAGCCGGCCCCGTAGACCAGTCCGAGGCATCGTGATGGTGGACACAGCCGGGCAGCCCGTAGCAGCAGGTCCTGCCGATCGAATCCCGCGCCCTCGCCGGCGCGCGGCTGCGCCGCCTCGCTGTGCAGCGCAAAGCGGCCGGTGTCGGCGTCGTCGAACAGATCCAACGCGCACACCGGATGGCGCGCGCGCGCGGCAGACTGCACGAGCAAACGCGCCGAGTGCGCCACCACCAGAAAGCGGTCCGCTTCAGACATCGGATCGGTTCGCGCAGTGCCCGGTCAGACCGCTTCCAGTCGATCGGCCGCAGGCGCTAGTGTCCCGAGTCGGGGCTCAGTTCGCGAGCCAGTTCGAAGGCGTCGCGAAAATCCAGGAACACGGGGCGATCTGATGAACGCATTTTCTCGAACAGAGCCCGCTGCACCTTGAATTTGACGTTGCCAATGGCCAGGGCCCCGATGCCGAGCGCGCGGCCCGATCCGGCCACCAGCGGCTTGCCGCGGTCCATCGCGCCGACGCCTTCAATCCCCTCCGGCGGCACCGCGTTCACGTCGGCCGCCACCAGCAGCTCGCGCGCCGCGGCCAGCTCGTCGCGACTGAACAGCCGCACCCCCGCTTTGCCGCACGACAGCAACACGTGGCAGTCGCCGAGCATCGAGCGTTTCTGCTCCGAGTCGCTCGCAGAGCGGCCCCGGATCATCGCGCCAAAGCGGGCCTGGCACATCGCGGCCACGCTGCGCGCCCGCACCTCGCTGTTGTGCGAAACGATCGTCACCTGGGCGCCGGCGCCGGCGGCCAGCACCGCCGAGCAGACCCCGACCGGGCCGATGCCGTAGACGACGACATTCAGTCCCTGCAAGCCCGCGCGGTTGGAGGCCCTGAGCAGGCGCTCGACCTCGGCCACCATCGCGGCGGCCGTCGTGTAGGCACCGCTCGGATCGGCGAACACCGACGCCTCGAACGGCGGCACCATGGCCGCCTGAGCCGTCTCGAGCATCTCATGCGCCAGCTCGACCTCGCGGCCCCCGATGAAGATGCCGGTCCGTCTGACTCCGTTCGGGCCGCGCGAGAAGATCGCGTCCTGCGTCAGCGGGGCCACGTCATCAATGGTCACCTGCGTATACGGCATCACGGAATCGAACCCCGCGTCCAGCGCCATGTTCACGTCGAACGGACTGGCGTGGCGCGCGGGCGTCAGGAAATGCAGGATGTACCGATGTTCCATCAAAATCGACCTTGATTGCGCAAATGGGAATGGGCCCCAGCGGCCCGCTCAGGCCGCGACCGCCCGGCCCGCGATCGCATACACCGGATGCAATTGAGCGCCGCGGTTGCACCCGCGCGCGATCTCGATCGATTCGGCTTCGATGCCATCGCGCGCACCGGACAGGCGCTGCACCGCGGCTTCGGCCGCCGCCTGCCCGCCGAAGATCGCAAATCCAGTCGGACCCCAGGAGCTCTGGCCGTAGGCTGCGGCGCCCCAGTCGGCCAGCCGTTGTAGGCCACGCTCGACGCGCCGGCTTGCATAGCGCCCGCCCTGCGCCGGGGCAAAGTGATCACCGATCCTTTGCTGCAACTGGGTCAGCGCGGCACCGAATTCCTCGAGACGCGCTTCGGCCAGGGCCGGCAGCAGCTTCATCAACACCAGGCGCGCCAGCCGCTCGGCCTCGCGCTCGGGGAAGTGCGGCAGATCCCGGAACGCCGCAACTTCGCCTTCACCGTGCAGGCCGGTCAGCTGCCGATCGAACAGCAGCACCACGCGCCAGTCTTCCGGAAACGGCAGCCGACTGATAACGGGTGGGGCCGCATCGGCATCCCCGCGACCGCCGTCGACGACGAAGCCGCCCAGCTCGAACACGCCAGCACCGATCCCGGAGCGCGCGCCGCGCTGCAAACCTCGCGCCAGCTCCGGGACCGACACGATCTGTCCGGACAGCGCGCACAGCGCAACCGCGGCGGCCAGCGTGATCTGCGTTCCCGAACCCAGACCGGCATGCGACGGGATCGCCTCCTCGATCTCGACCCGTGCTGCAAGGTCGACGCCGTATCGCTGGTTCAGCGCACTCAATACATGCGAAACCCGCTCGGCTCCCGGACCGACGACCTCGGTTTCGGCCGCGTGCGACGCACGCAGCCGCACGGCCGGGCGGTCGATCGCCAGTCCGAGGCTGCCAAAGCGACGACCGAGTCCGCCATGCAGGTCGACGAAACCGAAGTGCAGCCGTGCCGGCGCCGTGACCCGGATATGAGCAGGGGTCGGCACTGCGTGACGGGATGCACCAGCCGGGCTTTGCATGGTTCTATCCGGGTCGGCCGCGTGGCAGCAAGCGCGGTCCCATGAAGGCCGCGGGGGAAGCTTCAGGGGCTCGCAGCCTACTCGAAGCCGATCCTCCCCGCGCGAAGGATACTACCCTGGATGTGCCTGCCAGGCTCAACGTCCTCGTGGCTACAATCGCCGCATGCTCGCGAGCCAAACCGGAAGTCAACAGCGCTCTGCCGCGGCCATAGTCTGCACTTGCCCGTTCTGCGGTCTGCTATGCGATGACGTGGGCGTCAGCGCGTCCGACGGTGGGACCGTCAGTGTCTCGGCGCGCGGCTGCGAATTGAGCCGGGCAGGCTTCGCGCGCCAGTCGGCTGCGGGGCAGGATTCGGCGCGCGTGGGCGGATCTGCCGCGACGTTCGAGCAGGCTGTCGAGGCTGCGGCCAAGATCCTGCGCGAGGCCGTGCAACCGCTGATCGGAGGACTCGCTACCGACGTAGCCGGCATGCGCGCCGCTGTCGAGCTGGCCGACCGTTGCGGCGCCGTGCTCGATCACGCAGGATCCACGGCCAAGTTCCGCAATCTGCTGGCGTTCCAGGATCGCGGCGCGATCACGACCACGCTGGCGGAAGTGCGCAATCGGGCCGACCTGCTGGTGGTCGTCGGAACCGACGTGATCAGCCGCTTTCCCCGCTTTTTCGAGCGGATCGCCGCGCCGGGAGGAACCCTGTTCGGCCTGAAGGACAAGGATCGCCGCTCGATCTTCCTCGGTGCGCGGCCGCCGCCGGACGCCCCGGGGCGCACCGATTGGATCGCATGCGGGCAGCCGGAGCTGCCCGATGTGCTCGGCGCGCTGGGCGCCTTGGTGGCCGGCGTCCGGCTGGATGCACAGCACGCCGGTTCGGTGCCGCTCGAGCGGTTGCGCGAGCTGTCGAACGCGATGCAGGCGGCCCGCTACGGCGTGCTCGTCTGGGCCGCAGCCGACCTGAACTTCCCGCACGCCGAACTGAGCGTGCAAGCGATCCAGCGCACGCTGGCGGCGCTGAGCCGCACAACGCGCTTTTCGGGAGTTCCGCTGGGCGGCAGCGAAGCCGACCTGACGGCCGACGCCGTGCTGCTGTGGCAGGTCGGCTGTCCGTTTCGGACCAGCTTCGCGACCGGCCGGCCCGAATACGATCCTTACCTGTTCGACGCGCGCCGGCTGCTGGCCCGCCGCGAGGCGGACGCGCTGACGTGGATCTCGACGCTGTCGGATCTGCCGCCGCCAGAGGATCTTGAAGCGCCGCTGATCCTTCTCGCGGGCCCGAATGCGGCCGCCGCCGACCGCGCCGACGTGTATTTTCCGGTCGCGACCCCCGGCCTCGACCATGCCGGCCACCTGGTAAGAACCGACAAGGTGCTGACGATGCGCCTGGTGGCGACGCGCCCGAGCGAGCGGGCCTCCTGCGCGCGCGTCTTGCGCGCCATCTGTCAGGAATTGCCCTGATGCTGATGCGGCTGGCCGGCGGCCGGATGATGGATCCGGCGCATGGAATCGACGGGCAAGCGCGCGACGTCTACGTGCGCGACGGACGCATCATCGACCCGCCGGCCGATGCGGCGGCCGCACAGACGCTCGACGTGTCTGGCCGCATCGTGATGGCGGGTGCGATCGACCTGCATACGCACATCGGCGGCGGCAAGGTGAACCTCGCGCGGCTGCTGCTGCCCGAGGACCACCGGCAGGCTTGCGATCCGCGAACCGCGCTGACCCGATCCAGCTGCGGCCACGCGACGCCCGGCACGCTGGCAACCGGCTATCGCTACGCCGAAATGGGGTACACCGCCTGCTTCGAGCCGGCCATGCTGCCGATCAACGCGCGCCAGACGCACCTGGAGCTGGGCGACACTCCCATCGTCGACAAAGGGTGCTATGCGCTGCTGGGCAACGACGACTTCTTCCTGCGGATGCTGGCCGCGGGACAGCCGCAGTCACGGATCAACGACTACGTGGCCTGGGTGCTGGACTGCACGCATTCGATCGCGATCAAGGTGGTCAATCCGGGCGGAATCAGCGCGTTCAAGTTCAACCAGCGCAGCCTTGACGTCGATGAGGAGCACGCCTATTACCGCGTCACTCCGCGCAGGGTGCTGCACGCGCTCACACGGGCCGTGCACGAACTGGGCGTGCCGCACGGCCTGCACGTGCACGGCTGCAATCTGGGCGTGCCGGGCAACGTCGATACGACGCTGGCCACGATCGGGGCGGCCGAAGGCTTGCCGATCCACCTGACGCATGTCCAGTTTCACAGCTATGGCACCGAGGGCGATCGCAAGTTCTCCTCGGCGGCGGGCCGCATCGCCGAGGCGATCAACGCGAATCCGAACGTGAGCGCCGACGTCGGGCAGATCATGTTCGGCCAGACCGTGACCGCCTCCGGCGACAGCATGGCGCAGTTTCGCAACGCGGACGTCGGCTCACCGCGCAAATCGGTGATCATGGATATCGAGTGCGACGCCGGCTGCGGCGTCGTACCGTTCCGCTACCGCGACCAGAGCTTCGTCAATGCGCTGCAGTGGGCTATCGGGCTGGAAATCTTCCTGTCGGTGCGCGATCCCTGGCGGATCTTCCTGACGACCGACCATCCGAACGGCGCCCCATTCACCACCTACCCGCACCTGATCCGGCTCCTTGCGGACCGCGCGTTTCGCAACGAGATGTTCGAGAAGATCAATCCGGACGCGCGCGCCGCCTCGATCCTCGGCAGCCTGACGCGCGAGTACTCGCTGTACGAGATCGCGATCATGACGCGCGCGGGGCCTGCGCGCACTCTCGGCCTGGCCGACCGCGGACATCTGGGCACCGGCGCCGCGGCCGACATCGTCGTGTACCGCGACGATCCCGACCGCGAGCGGATGTTCAGGACGCCCGAATACGTATTCAAGGACGGCCAGATGATAGTGCGCGACGGGCGCCTGGTAGCAGTCACCCGCGGCAGCGTGCACGCGGTCAAGCCGGAATACGACCGCTCGATCGAGGCCGAGGTGGCCGAATACTTCGAGCGCTACCAGACCACCTCGGCGGATGGTTTCCGGATCGATCGCGACGAACTGTGCGAGTGCGGTTCCGAGCTGATCGTGCACGCATGTCGCGAGGCCCGCAGGTGATCGTGAACGGCGTCTCGGTGGACGACACCTTCGCGGAGGCCTTCGCGATGCGCGGCACGCGCCTGATCATCACGGCTCAAACGCTGGGGTGGGCCCGGACGGCCGCCGTCTCGATGACGGGGTTCGCGACCTCGGTGATCGGATGCGGCCTCGAGGCCGGCATCGAGTGCGAGCTCGACGGGGCGCGGACGCCCGACGGACGGCCGGGCATTGCGGTGCTGCTGTTCGCAACCTCCAGCAGCGAGCTCGCCAAGCAGCTGGAGCGGCGCGTCGGTCAATGCGTCCTGACCTCGCCGACCAGCGCGGTGTTCTCCGGGATCGCCAGCGGCCGGCCGCTGCCGCTGGGCAAGACCTTGCGCTACTTCGGCGACGGTCACCAGATATCGAAAGTGATCGGGGGGCGCCACTACTGGCGCGTTCCGGTGATGGACGGCGAGTTCATCGCCGAGGACACGGCGGCGATGAGCGACGCGATCGGGGGCGGCAACTTCCTGATCCTCGCGTCCGGCGCCTCGCAGGCACTGGCGGCCGCGGAAGCCGCGATCGAGGCGATGCGACGGGTGAGCGGCGCGATCATGCCGTTTCCGGGCGGCATCGCCCGTTCCGGCTCCAAGGTCGGCTCCAAGTACAAAGCGCTGATCGCATCGACCAATCACGCGTTCTGCCCAACGCTGCGCGCCAGCGTCGACTCCGAGCTGGGGCCGGATGTCGAATGCGTTCTGGAAATCGTGATCGACGGCCTGACCGAGGAGGCGGTGCGCCATTCGATGCAGGCCGGACTGCGGGCGGTGTGCGCTGTAGGCGCTGCCGGCGGAATCCTGCGGCTGAGCGCAGGCAATTACGGCGGCAAGCTCGGCAAGTTCCACTTCCCGCTGCGGGCGCTGCTGCCGTGACGGAATTGGTGTTGCGGCTGCGCGCGGCGCCAGCGTTCCGGCTGGATCTGTCGCTGCTGACGCCGGAGCGGCTGGCGGGGCAGACCGCCGACGCGGTCGCGCGGCTGCCGCTCGCCTACGGGCGCCGCAGCGTGCCGGTGGGCGAGTGGTTCGACGTGCGCGGCACGGCCGGTCCCCGGATCCTGATCGAGGGCGACGGCGTGCGCCTGGACCGGATCGGCGCCGGCATGCAGGACGGTCAGATACGCGTCGAGGGTGGCGCCGGCGCCTACCTCGGCATCGGGATGCGCGGCGGCCGCATCGACGTGAGCGGAAGCGTCGATGCGTACGCCGCCAGCGGGCTGGTGGGGGGCTTAATGCGGATCGGCGGAGATGCCGGCGATTACCTGGGCGCGGCGCTGCCCGGCGAGCACCGCGGAATGCGCGGCGGAGTCGTGATCGTCGGCGGCCGGGTGGGCGACCGCGCCGGCGATCACATGCGGCGCGGTTTGATCCTGGCCGAGGGCGCATGCGGCGATTACTGCGGATCGCGGATGCAGGGCGGCACGATCGCCGCGCTGGGCGCGTGCGGCGCGCGGCCGGGCTTCGCGATGCGGCGTGGCTCGCTCGTGTTTGCCGGGCCACCGCCATCGCCGGGGCCGACCTTCAACGACGCCGGGGAGCTCCCGCTCGGGTTCCTGGTGCTGCTGGCGCGCTCGTGGAAGGAGCTGCCATCGCGGTTCGCGTCGTTGAGCCGGCCGTCGATCCGTGTCCGACGCTGGGTCGGGGATCTGGCGTTCGCGGGACAGGGTGAGTTGATCCACTGGCCGGGTTAGCCGGCTACGAACCGACCCAGCAGCTCAAAGGTCCTGCCGGCATCAAGTGATTTCCCGGCCGGCCACGACCCGTTGACCTGCAGATCGAGGAATACATTCGATTCCGGCTCGAACACGATTCCCCAGAAGGCCGCGCCGCCATCGCAGATGATCACCGGCGTCGATTTCTCGTCGAAGTAACCAGAAACGCTCACCGGATAGAAGTTTCCATATATCAGCCGTTTCCCGTTGACAACAATGCCGACATATTGGCGGTGATATTCCACGTCGTCCGGGATGCCGGGCTTCCGACCGGCGCCATAGCGAACGTATTTGGGCAGCAGCAATTCGAGTTTTTGGATTTGTTCGGGTGACGGATTCCAAAACTGGGAAACATTCGCCGGCGCAGCGCGGGAGCATTGCCTCAGCAGCGATTGGCCGGCATCGACCGGCAATATGAAAAGGCCGCTGCCGGGCAGCTTGATCTGCGGGGACTGCGCGATCGAGGACCCTGCCGCTGCGACTGCGCAGGCGAGCAGGAGGCCGGATGACCGCAACATACCGTAATGTTCCGTGAGCGGATCGGCGAGCCGATCCTACTTGGGCACCCCGGCGGAGGCGAACGTCAGCGTCTCGTCGATCACGGCCTCGTCCGCGGACGATCCGCTCGGCGCCCCGACGACGCCTCGCATCTCGTACACGACACCGGGGATCGTTTCGCAGATCGTGAAGACGTACTGCTTGGTGGCCAAGCGGTCGAAGCGTTCGCGGTTCGGATCGGAATCGTACGGCGAGATGGTGATCTGCTGCGCCCGCATCGTGCGGCCGCCAAAACGGATGTCGACGTCCTTGATCTGCGCCGACTGGGCCAGCGCCGTGCGGATCCTTTGCCGGAAGTGATTCGGTTGCCCGCCGGTCAAGCGCGACATTTCGCGGATTTCCCGCTCCAGATAGAACAGCAGCACCGGATTGCCCTCGGCACGCTCGACCTCGGGGTACTTGATCTGGCGCTTTCCGGAGAAAAATCTGACCACGCCCTTCTTGCTGCCGTCCGACCCGGTGGTGATGTCGATGTCGACCGTATCCGAAAAGCCCGTTTCCAGCGTTCCGCTTTTGTGGAATGCATAGTGCAGCCGGCTCGGTGGCTGCAGCTCCTTCAGGTGCGGCGACATGAACAGCAGCGTCTCGGCCCGCGAGATCTCGCTCGATTCCGCGCGCGCAGTGCCAGGCCCGAAAAGCAGCGCGAAGCTCAGCGCGGCGGCCGCAACCGGCGCGACGCGGCGCGCCGCGCGTTGACGGTCCTCGCGCCGGACCGCGCGGGCGCTTGGATGGCGATAAAACGGCATCCCGAACCGCTTCTTCAGTTGCCCACCTGAATCAGGTTGCCCCGATCGTCCAGCAGCGGGACTCCATAGGACAGAAGGATCGAGTCGATTTCCTTCTTGTTGCGGGCGATAAGGCCCGCGATCCGATCACGCCACTCCTTTTCGCCGAAGCGTACGCCCATCGAGATCTCGTAGTCGAACTTGATGTCCGGGCTGGGCGGAAACGGCAGGACCTGCATTCCCGGCGGCTTGGCGTGCCTGACGAAGTAGCCGGCAATCGGTCCCCAGGCGAACGCGACATCGACGTGGCCGGCCGCCAGTTCCTTGTCGATCAGCTCGCCGGGGTACGCCTCCGGGTCTCCGGACTGCGTGGCGAACGGCACCGCCTGCTCGATCAGGTTGTTCTTCAGAAGCCAGTCGGTCGGCGGCGAGCGCCCCACCAGCCCGAAACGCAGCTTTTTCAACTTCGCCGGGTCTATCTTCAACAGGTCATCGGGCGCATGGATATCGTCCAGCCCTTTGCCCTTCGGAATCACCATCGCCCAGGTCGAGTGGTAATAGGCGGGCGTGGTCAGCGTCAGTTCGTATCCGACCGGAACTCCGATCACCAGATCGCACTTGAAGCGGTCCTGGTCTGCGTCGCGCGCTCTCAGCGTGTTCCGGATGAACCCCATGCGCTGAGGAAACCAGGTGTACTCCAGCTTCCAGCCGAGTTCCCGCGCCAGCAATTCGGCGATCCGGTTCTCGTAGCCCTCGCCGTTGCGGTTCGACAGCGGCATGTTGTTCGGATCGGCGCAAACGCGCAGCACGCCGTCACCGGCCGGCGGGGCAGTGTCGGCGGCGCGCGCGCCGGCCGCAAACGCGAGCGCCGCCGCAGCGGCCGCGATCCAGTTGCGCGGACGGATCGGCCCGGTCACTCGATTTCCTTCAAATGACCGGTCGGGATGGCTCCGTCCGAGCGCCCCTTCAGGAACGCGTACAGGTCGTCGAGGTTGTCGGCCAACGACTTGATCCCACCGAAGTTCGGCATGCCTTTGTCGATGCGGCCCTCGAGAACGCACTTGTTGAAGTCCTCCCGGGACAGCGTTTTCAGGTCGTCCACCAGCGAGGGGCCGACCAGACCCTCCTGGTTCGCGCCGTGGCAGCGCTCGCACGCCAGCGCGCGCCAGGTACGCCACCCCTTCATCGTGTTGGCATCGACGTGGTTGCCGTCAACCACGCGGTACAGCGGCTTGTCCCCGCCCCCGCCCGCTGCAGGGCTCGCGGCCGGTTGCGGCGCGGCGGCCGGTTGCGGCACGGCAGCCGGTTCCTGCTTGGCGGCGCCTGCGGCCGGCTGAGGCCCGGTCACGGGCGGAGCGTCGTCCGCCGCGGCGAGTCCGGCCGCCCCGGTCAGCGCGGCGACGACGAGGGTCCACACCCAGCCGCGAAACAAAACACTCATTCGATCCCTTTCAACTTTCCTGGCTTGATGGCGCCATCCGAGCGCCCTTTCAGGTATGCATACAGGTTGTCGATGTTGTCGACCACGGTCTGCACAGCGCTGAAACCGGGCATCCCCTTTTCAACTCGCCCGTCCAACACGGCCGCCTTGAACTCGTCCTTCGTCATAACCTTCAATGACTGCACAAGCGATGGACCCACCAGCCCTTCCTGGTCCGGCCCATGGCAACGGTCGCACGCCATCGCTCGCCAAGTTTGCCAGCCCTTCAACGTATTGGCGTCAACGTGATCGCCGTCGACGACGCGGTACGGAGCGGCATCGGCGGTGCCGGCGGGCGCCGGGACCGCAGCCTGATCCGAGCCGGCCGCCGCCGGCACGTCAGCTCCTGGAACGTTTGTCGGCGGATCATCCGCGTAAACGGGTTGAACTACTGCAATCGTCGAAAAAAGCGCAAGCGCACTGAACGAAGCCGCTCCCATTGTCTGCCTCCCGCCGCCCCATCGTTTGGGGTTCTGCTCTCGATGGGTCGCTCCGTCCTAGCGGCACACGCTAGGCAACAACAACGCGCCAGATCCTACCTTGGTGTACCAGAGTTCGCCTGGACATGCTGCGCCGCGCCATCACCTCCGTCGATCCCACCGGACATCAACATCCGGTAGTCCGGCCCGACCGGAACCCCGTTGCGACGCGGCGCGACGCGGGAACTGCGGGACTTTGCGGCTCGCCTCTCGATGGAAATGCCGACCTTGACGCCATCGCCCAACACGCCAAGTTTGACGACCGTCACACGCACCCACGGCGATCCGAATTCGTCGAGCAGGATGCCGGCGATGGCCTGAGACATCTGTTCCAGCAAGCCGAACCGGACACGGGCCAGCTCGGCCCGGATCCGCTCCGAAACCGCCGCGTAGTCGACCGTGTCGGCGACGTCGCCCGATCGGAACACCCGGTCGCCCGGCACTGCGATCTCCAGGTCGATTTCGACCGGGCGCGAAGAGGTCCGCTCGTCCGGGTAGATGCCGACCATCGCCTCGACGCGCAGGCCGCTTAGAAAGATCTTGTCCATGTCGGTTCCGATTCGCTCGTGACGCAGCTGGCGGAAACTGCGCCTGCTGCCACCGCATAAAAAAGCGCGCGAGCCAGGCTCGCGCGCCCCTATCGACAACGACTCGAAGTTATTGCGACAGCGTGAAGACCGTCAGCTGACCGCCCAACTCCGTGTACTTGGACAGCTCCTTGTAGCCACCGACCGCACCCAGGCCGTCGGTGTCCTTCTCCAGACCCGCGGCCATGCCGATGCCGGCCCAGCCACCGATCCCGGACAGCACACCGATGTACTGCTTGCCCTTGTAGGTCCAGGTGTTCACGTTACCGATGATGCCGGACGGCGTCTTGAACTTGTACAGTTCCTTGTTGACGTCGTTCGCATCGACGCACTTCAGGTAGCCCTCCAGCGTTCCGTAACAGGCGATGCCGCCGTCGGTCGTCAGCACGCCGCTCCATACCGAGAACTTCTCCGGATGCGACTTCACGATCTTGCCGGTGCCCGCATCCCACTCGATCAGCGAGCCCATGCTGCCCTGCATCCCGTTGACCGGGGTCGTCGGGCCCGGGAACATCGTCAGCGTGGCCCCGACATAGGGCTGGCCGGCGGTGTACTCGACCTTGAACGGCTCATAGGTCATGCAGACATGATTGGTCGGAACGTAGAAGTGGCCGGTCTGCGGATCGAACGACGCCGGTTGCTGGTCCTTGGTACCCAGAGCGGCCGGGCACACGTCCTTGGTCGTCACGTCCTGACCGTTGTGCTCGGTCGAGTACTTCGGAACGCCTACCGGTCGGCCAGTCTTCATATCGACGCCCGTGGCCCAGTTCACCGACGGGTCATACTTCTCGGCCACGAGCAGCATGCCGTTGGTGCGATCCAGCGTGTAGCCGAAGCCGTTGCGGTCGAAGTGCACCACGGTCTTGGTCGGCTTGCCGTGCACCGGGATGTCGGCCAGGATCATCTCGTTGATGCCGTCGAAGTCCCACTCGTCGTGCGGCGTCATCTGATAGACCCACTTGACCGAGCCGGTATCGACATCGCGCGACCAGATCGACATGGACCACTTGTTGTCGCCGGGACGCTGCGTCGGGTTCCAGGTCGACGGGTTGCCAGAGCCGTAGAACATCTGGTTCAGCTGCGGGTCATAGCCGTACCAACCCCACGTCGTGCCGCCGCCGATCTTCCACTGGTCGCCTTGCCAGGTCTTCAGCGACGAATCCGCGCCAACCGGAACCGTCTTGCCGTCGGCGTACGTCGTTGTCGTGCTCGGGTTGATCAGCATGTCCGTGTCCGGACCCATGCTGTAGCCCTTCCAGACCTGTTTTCCGGTGTTGATGTCGTACGCCGCGACGTAGCCGCGAACGCCGAACTCGCCGCCCGAAATGCCGGTCAATACCTTGTCCTTCATGATGAACGGGGCGTTGGTATTGGTGGCACCGACTTTCGGATCGCCGTTCTTCACCGACCAGATCACCTTGCCGGTCTTGGCATCGAGCGCGACCAGCGTGGTGTCAGCCTGCTGCAGGAAGATCTTGCCTTCCGCATAAGCCAGACCGCGGTTGACGGTGTCGCAACACATCACCGGAATCACCGACGGATCCTGCTTCGGCTCGTACTTCCATTTGATCGTCTGGTCTTCCAGGTTCAATGCCCAGACCTTGTTCGGAAATGCCGAATGGACATACAGCGTGTCGCCGATGACCAGAGGACCGCCCTCGTGTCCGCGCAGAACGCCGGTCGAGAAGGTCCAGGCCACTTGCAGCTTGTGAACGTTGCTCTTGTTGATTTGATTCAGCTTGCTATGGCGCGTGAGGGCGAAATCGCCCGACTGCGCAGCCCAGTTGTTCGAATCGGCTTCTAACTTGGCCAGATCAGAATTCGCCATCGCGGTACCCGCCATCGCTGCGGCTGCCGCTCCGACTAATAGAAAGCGTATTCCCCCATGCATGAGCGTCTCCTTACGTTTGCCCTCAAAGCTGTCGCGCGCCTCTCGCGAGCCGCACGGCCGCCGCTGAACGCTGATTGCAGTATCCACCTCACGCCCTTGAATCACCGCCGGCAAGACCTCTGGTGCTGTCTCACCGGGATGAATTGTCCGTGCGTTTCGGTTTGCGTTATTTGACAATCCGCGATCTGCCATTGAAGTTACAGCAAAATTCGGCGCTCTGGCAATCCCGCTGCCATCCGTTTTTCATTCACGCATGCTGTGGTGCAGCAAACAAGACCCCGCCTGCATCATCATGGTTCGTCGTTAATCTCAAAGCCCGCGCTCTCGACCGCGCCGCGCGCGAAGCCAAACCTGATATGCCAGCGACGGTATACCCTAGGCGTCGAATGCGCCTTGAGAATGCACCTTGAAGGAGCACTTGCGATGAGCACGTCGACGAAGCGGTCTGAAGTCGCCTACTCCGAGGAGCAGGTCGCCGAGCGGCTCGCAGCCGAGCTACCGCACTGGACCTACGAGAACGGCTGGATTCGCCGCAAGTACCGCACCGAGGGCTGGAAAGGCACGCTGATGGTCATCAATGCCGTCGGCCATCTGGCCGAGGCGGCCTGGCACCATCCGGACCTGGCGGTGTCGTACGCATTCGTGATCGTGAAGTTGTGCACGCATACGGCCAAAGGAGTCACCGACAAGGACTTCGCCCTCGCGAAGAAGATCGAGGAGGTGATCCAGTGGCAGCCGGGCCTGGAGGGCGGGCCGCTGGAAGGCACGCCGCGCGACGATCAGCGCTTCCGCTACATCAAGTACGACTAGCCCGCAGCCGGCGCGCGATCCCGATCGGCAAACGACGGATCGGCCCGATCGCAAAAACGAGAAGCGCGAGCGCAATCGCCGCCAGCGGTGCGCGCGCATCGACCGGCACCGCGAGGCTTCGCGTGCATCGTTGGTCCTGCAGCAGGTCGGCGACGTCGGTCGTCGGCTGCAGGCGCACGTAGCCAAGACCGGTGAGCGCGGCGAGCTCGCGCAGATGCGACTGCTTCAGCGAACTGAGGTGTTCGGTGCCCGCGGGTGCCCCGGCTGCCGACCCGGCCGAGCCCTGCTGAACCGGGTCGAACGATTCGCGCGGGGGCGCCTGCATCACGTCCTCCGGACCCCAGAGTCCGATCGGGTGCCCCGTGGGGTCGAACTTGGGAATCGGGCGCAGCACGTCGCCGCCCACGCCCACGATGATCCCGTGCGGGTCGGTCGCGTCGTCCGGCACGATCGGGACGAAGTCGCTGCGCAGCGGCGGCGCCTCGTGACCGTCCGTGAAAAACACGATGGCCGGATGCTCCGGTATCCGCGCGCTGATTCGCAGAGCCGACATCAGGCCCTTGCTGATCTGGCTGCCGCCGGCCCACGCCATCGTGCCGTCGATCCGGTCCAAAGTCGCCGCCAGCTCCGCGTAATTCGCACACACCTCCACCGGCAGCAGCAATACGTAAGTGCGGTACTCGGTAAACACGGCCCAACCCAGCCGTGCGCCGCACGGCAACCGTGCCAGCGCGCGGCGCAGCCGGGCTTTCGCAAACGCGAGGCGGCTCGCCGGTTGTCCGTCGAGCAGCGCATCTAGCGTGTTCATGCTTTGCGTGATGTCCAGCACCGCAATGCCGTCCAACACGCGCTGCGGCAGCACCGGATGCGGCGCCGCGAGCGCCAGCGCGGTCAGCGCACTGGCGGCCAGCAACGCCGCCCGAACCGGCAACGCGCCGCTTGCGCGAGCGAGCAGGCGGCTAAACGCCGCGAGGCTCATGGCAGCCCGAGCGTGAACGCCCGCATCGTCGTGACCGCGCGCTCGCCGGTCAGGATCTGCGGAGCGCCGGTGTCGTCCGGATCCGGATCCGGCGCCAGGCGCAACGCCAGTTCCAGGTTGAATTTGGCGTCCCACAGGTCGGGACGCTCCAGCAGCGCGCTGCGATAACTCTCCTTGGCCAGTTCGAGCAGCGGCAGTGCCGACGCGTCGGCGCCGCTTTCGCGCACCCTGAGCGCCTCCTTCAGGTACAGATTGCCCAGGTCGTACAGCGCAACCTGGCGCAACTCGCCGCGCGAGGCATCGGCGGCGCGTCGCAGCAGCGCGGCCGCCTGCGCGACACCACCGGCGCTGAACGACGGTCGAGCCGCCGCGACCCACAGCCGGGGATCGCTTGCGGTCGATGCGAGCTGCGCCGGCTGTTCCGGGCGACGGGCCAGCCGCTGCGCCAGTTGCCGATTCACTTCCTGCGCGCGCGCAAGCTGCCAGCATTCGAGCGCCAAAGCGCCGGCCATCGCGGCGCTGGCAAGGAGCAGCGCGATCCGGAGCGCGCCCCGAGCAGAGCGCTTCACGGGACCACCTGCCATGGCCTCACCATCCGCAGATTGGCGAAAACCATCACAGCAGCCGCGACCAGCGCGAGCGCGAGCGGCCAGCGCCGCAGGTCAGCGCCCGCCCGCAGCGTGCGCAGCTGCAGCGGCGCGCGCTCCAACCGCCCCAGATCGACGATCGCCCGCTGCAGAGCGTCGGCATCCTCGGCCTCGTACACGCGATACGGGCTCTTCAGGCTGCGGAAGTACCGATTCAGCGCGCGCTCCGGGATCACGTCGTCGGCCGGCGAGTCGCTGCGGCCCGCAACCGACAGCCCGGGGCCGAAGCGGGAGCGGATGTACAGCCAGTACAGTGCGATCCGCCCCCGCAGATAGGCATCGGCGATGCGTTCGCGGGTGACCGGATCGAGCTGCGCCCCGCCGTCCGACACCAGCACCACCACACGCGAGCCGGAGTAGACGCGACGGTCAAAGTAGCTGGCCGCCGCCAGCAACCCGAGACCGACATCGGTGTCTGCGAGCGCGCGGCTGGTGCCGGTGGCGCCGATCGCGCCCTGGATCACGTCCTGGTCCTGCGTGAACGGCAGCACCGGCAGCGGAAAGGTGCTGAACAGCACGAGCCCGAACAGGTCGTCGGCGCGCTGGCGCGCGAACTCGCCGATCAAGCGCTGCGCGACCTGCGCCTTGGTCTGTCCGCTCAGGTCCAGCACCGCGTTGGACGGCTTGCCGAACGGCTGGTCCATGCTCAGGCTGCGGTCCAGCAGCACCACGATCTCCGCGCCACGACCGACCGTCTCCACCGTCGTTTCGGGCGAGCGCGGCGCGGCCAGCGCGATCACCAGCGACGCGATCGCAACGCTCGCGCACCCGCGCAACAGCCGGCCGGCCCAGCGCGACAGCGCGTCGGGCGCGATCATCAACAGCGCGGGGTAATGGGCCTGCGCGGCACGCGCGCTCGGCAGCCACGGCAGCAGCGCCAGCGGCAGCAAGCACAGCAGCGTGCGATGCTCGAACACGATCACCTTCGGCGTTCCAGGTCGGCCAGCTGGCCCGCCACCGCCAACAGGCGCTCGCGAGGCGGCGGAGGCGCCTCGCCGAAAAACGCGGCGCGCGAGTCGGCCAGCAGGGACTGCACCGATGCCCGGGCCGGCGCCAGCCACGGGTGAGTCCCGAACAGCAGCTCCACGTTATCCAGCGCCAGGGTCCGGCCGGCCGCTTCGTCGAGTGCCTGGTGCAAGCAGCGAAGCGCGCGACGCCGCGCGGCGACATCATCGCCGCGCAGAAACGATCGGTGCAACGCGCGCCGGGCGCGACCGAAAGGTCCGGCTGGGCGCCACCCGAAGCGAGGTGCCAGCGCCGGCGCCAGCTGCACCGCCGCCAGCGCGATCAGTGCGGCCGCGTACGCGAGCACCCGTTCGCGCCGGCTCGCGGTGTCGATCGGCCGCGGGTCGAGGTCAGGCCGAACGTTGTCGGCCTGGATCACGTCATCGGGGCCGAAGTGCGCGACCGGCGTCATTGCCACGGTAAACGGCCCGACGTCAGCTTCCTGCGTGTGTCCGTCCGGAGCGATCACGCGCACGCGCAGCGACGGCAGGTTCTCCTGTTGCGGTTGGAGCGGCACGTTGACGATCTGGTAGGCCAGCCGCACGCCATCCGGCACGAAGGCGGCCTCGCGCAACTGAAACCAGCGGCCGTAGCGGCCCGGCCGCGGCAGGCTGGCAGGATCCACGGTGCCGTCGCGGGCCCGATCGACCAGCAGCCGGCGCTCCAGCACATCGCCCACCGTGTAGCCGAACGGGCGCGGCTCCGCGGTTTCCACCGACAGCGCCCACGCCGCGCCGGCCAGCGGCGCCAGCGCCGCGGCCAGCAGCGCCCTAGGCGCGATCCTCGCCATGAAAGTACGCATTGAGCGCCGCCGCGTGAAACGCGCCATCGCAGAAAAACGGACGCCAGCCGTAGTCGGCAAATCGCGCCCGCAGCTCGGCGCGGCGCTGCGCCCCGGCGCGCGCCATCGCGGCCGCCAGGGACGGGCGGAACCAGACGGCGCGGCGCTCGCCGCTTTCCAGGTCCTGCACTTCCGCCAGACCACGCCGCGGCCAGCGGTCGAACTCGTCAGGGGCCCACAGCACCACGGGCACGACATCGCGCGAGGCCAGTGCGGCGCACGCGGCCTGCAGCACGGGCTCGGGCCAATGAAAGTCCGAAGCCAGGAAAACGAGCGCGTCACGCCGCCGGCCCAGTCGCAGCGCGGCCAAACTGATCGCGCCCGCGCCGGCGCCGTTTAAATGGGCGCCGCGCAGCCGCCGTGCCAGCTCCACCGTCGCGCCGCGACTGCGGGTCGGCGCCAGCGTCCATTGCTCCCGCACGGCCTCGTCGGCACCGACGAAGCCGATCGCGTCGCCCACACGCCAGGCCGAATGCCCCAGCGCGTCGACAAAGTCGGCGAGCGCGTCCTGCTTGCGCGGCGCCCGGCCGAACGTCATCGAGGCCGACAGGTCGGCCAGCACGATCAGGGTCGCGCTGGATCGCTGGCGGGGCAGCCGCACGATCCAATGGCCGAACGGATCGCGCGCCGACACGTGCAGATCGAGGCGCCGTACGTCCGGAAAGATGGCCAGCGGCGCGAACCCGTGCACATCCAGCCCCGGGCCGGGCGCCCGCGAGTGGTGCCGACCGGGCCGGCCGCGCAAGGGGCGGCGCGCCAGCCGGTACAGGATCTCCTGACCGATGTCGCCGGCGCGGCGGTCGACCATCACGGAGCCGGAACGCGATCCAGAACCCGCGCCAGCAGGCGCGGCACCAGTTCGGCGCGCCGCAGTTCGAACACCGGATCCAGCACGAGCCGGTGCGTCATCACTTCGTGCCACGGATCGCGCAGGTCCTCGGGAGCCAGGTAGTCGCGACCGTCGAGCCAGGCCCGCACGCGCGCCATCCGCAGCAGCATCGAAACGCCGCGCGGGCTGGCCCCCGCGAGCAGCAGTCGTCCGACATCGGCGCCGTCCAGCACCAGGCCATGCGCCGCCGGCCGATTCAGCACGTCCCACAGCGCCAGCGCGTAGCGCCGCAGCGCGTCGCTGGCGCGCACCGAGCGCTGGATCGCCTGGGCGCACTGGCGCAGCGAGTGGAAGTCGAGCACCCCGCGCGGCACCCGCTCGAGCAACTGGTCCGCGTCATGGAACTGCGGCTCGCTGATCAGCAGCCAGCGCAGGTCCTCCTCGAGCGGCGCATCGACCGACACTTCGATCATGAAGCGGTCGCGCGCGGCCGCGGCGAGCTCGAAGGTCTCCTCGCGTTCGACCCGGTTGCGATCGGCGAACACGGTGACGAACGGCAGCGAGCTGTCGCGGTTGAAAGCGCGCACGCTGCCTTCGGCCATCACGCGCAGCAGCAGCGACTGCACCTGGGGCCGCGCGCGGTTGATCTCGTTGAAGAAGAACACCGCCAGATCAGGGCCATGATGCAGCAACGGTCCCGGCTCGACCCGTGGGCGGCCCTCCGCGTCGATGTAGGCGTGGTAGATCAGATCGCTGGGCATCAGGTCCACGGTACCCTCGATGCGCTCGAATCCGCCCCCGATCGAGCGCGCGAACGCGCGCAGCAGCGTGGTCTTGCCGACGCCGACGTTGCCCTCGAGCAGCACGTGGCCGCCAGCCAGCAGGGCCATCGTGGTCAGGCGGATCGCGCGCGGCTGCCCCACGACCGCCTGCGCGACACCGGCTTCCAGTGCGAGCGCGTGTTGGCGCCAGCGGTCGAATTGCGTCAGATCGGTCATGCGGCGGCTCGGGCCCGGATCGAATGCAGACCAGCTCGGCCTCGGACCTGGTCGTGGTTGCTAGGATAACAACCGGCTTCCGATACCCGATGGACGATTTTCCGATGCCGGCGGCGCACCGCCTGGCGTGGCTCGCGACGAACGCGTGGCTGATCGCGCTGGCGCTCGCCGGCCGCTGCGCCGTCGCCGAGTCGATCACCCCGCTTGCGGTCACGCCGGTCGGCGCGGGCGCGTACGTCTTCTACGGAACGCAGGAGGAAACATCGGCCGCCAACCTGGGCGCGATCGCCAACGTCGGTTTCGTGGTCGGTGACCGCTGTGTTGCGGTGATCGACACCGGCGGCTCGCCGATCGAGGGCGCGCAGTTGCGCGCGGCGGTGCGGGCGGCGACCGACCGGCCGGTGTGCGCGGTGATCAACACCCACATGCACCCCGACCATGTGTATGGCAACAGCGCGTTTGCGGCCGATGATCCGCAGTTCATCGGCCATGTGCATCTGGGGCCGGCGCTGGCGGCGCGCAGCACCGCCTACGCCAGTGCGCTGCGGCGGGCGCTCGGCGAGCAGGCGGGCGATTCACATCTGGTGATGCCGACCCGCCTGGTGGCGCCGGGCCAGCCCTTTTCGCTGGACCTGGGCGGGCGGACCCTGATCCTGAAGGCATGGCGCACCGCACACACGGACAACGACCTGACCGTCTACGACGAACGCACCGGAACCTTGTGGGCCGGCGATCTGCTGTTCGCGGGCAGGATTCCGTCTCTGGACGGCAGCGTGACCGGGTGGCTGGCCGCGATGGACGAGATCGAGCAGATGGGCCCGCAGCGCATCATCCCGGGCCACGGACCTTCCGGCAACTGGCGCGACGCTGTCGCGGCGCAGCGGCGTTACCTGCGGGCGCTGGCCGAGGGCACCCGCGCGGCGATCCGCGCGCACCATCCGATCGGCCAGGCGCTGCAGGAAGTTGCGCGCGAGGAGCGCGACCGCTGGCTGCTGTTTGACGGGTATCATCGACGCAACATCTCGGCCGCGTACGCCGAGCTCGAATGGGAAGAATGAACCGGAACGATCCGATCTGGCTGGTGGGGGCGCTGCTGCTGGCCGGCGTGCTCAGTGCGCCGGCGCGCGCGCAGGAAACGCAGACCGAGACCTGGCGCAAGGTGCGCGAGGCGCAGTTCGCCGGCCGCGCCTTCGAGGCCGATGCCGATCAGGTCGTGTCGCTCGAGGCTCCGAATCGCGCCGAGGACGCGGCCGTGGTGCCGATCCTCATTCACGCGGCGCAGCCGCAGCAGCCGCAGCGCTGGATTCGCAGAATCTACCTGGTGATCGACAAGAACCCGTCGCCGCTGGGGGCGGTGTTCACCCTGACACCGGACAGCGGCCGGGCCGACATCGAGACCCGGATACGCATCGAGGATTACACCTGGGTGCGCGCGATCGCCGAGATGCAGGACGGCAAGCTGTACATGACGATGAAGTACGTGAAGGCAGCGGGCGGATGTTCAGCGCCCGCCGGCAAGGACCTGGAAGCCGCGATGGCGCGCCTGGGCCGGATGAAAATCCGCACCGAGGGCGGTGTCCAGCTGGATCAACCGAACCTGGTCGAGCTGATGATCAGCCACCCGAACGTGTCCGGACTGGCGATGGATCAGGTCACGCGCCTGTACGCCCCGCCCCGCTTCGTCCGGACGGTGCAGGTCAGCTATGCGGGCAAGCCGGTGATGAGCGCCGACATCGACTTCACGATCAGCGAAAACCCGAACTTCCGCTTCTACTTCGTCCCGCACGCCGATGGCGATCTGAAGGCCGAAGTGGTGGATTCGAGCAACGCGACCTTCGAAACCTCGTTTGCGATCCGCAGTGCGGTGGCCGCCGGGTCCTGACCGGATGCGGCGGGACGCGCCGCCGGGATCACTTCGGCACGCTACACAGTTTCTTCGCGTCGGCTTCGACCTCACGAAACCGCTTGGCGGCCGCGCGCTCGTCCGGGGAATCGCGGAACATTCCCATGCCTTCCCCCGGCATCGTCTGGTAGCGCGCGATCGTCGAGGAATCGATGAACTCGTCGTACTTGTATTTCTGCGCGATCGAGTCGATCACGCAAGAGCACTTGTAGACGTACACGCTTGAACCGCCGTTGCGGTACATGCATTCGAGCACGTACTGCACGCGGTCGGCAGTGGGATAGTCGTAGGCGAACGCCGCGGGGGCGGCGAATGCCGTGAAGGCAAGCGCGATAGCGGCGATCGAAACGCGCATCGACATGAAAGGATTCTCCCTGACGCTCCGTGCGCTCGCGCGCCGGGGCGGACCGTGGTGTGTTGTGGGTGCGATTATTGCGCACTTGCGATGCCGCCCGCTCCGCGCCCTGGCGGCCGCGTGGCTGGCCGCAGCCGCGCCGGCGTGGGCCGCGGCCGATTACGGACCGCTGCAGCGGATGGCGCCCGGCGTGTACGTACAGCGCGGGGCCGACGAGGCCGCCTCCATGGCAAACCGGGGCGCAGTGGCCAACCTGGGCGTGCTGGTCGGCTCGAGCGGCGTGATCGTCGTGAACACCGGCAGCAGCGCCGAGCACGGCGCCGCGCTGCTGGCCGCGGTGGCGCGGCTGACGGATCGGCCCGTCGTGCTGGCGATCGACACGCAAGCCAGCCCGGACCAGGTGCTGGGTAACTCGGCCTTCACCGCGCGCGGCATCCCGGTGCTGGCGCATCGCGAAACCGACGCTTTCATGCACAAGCACTGCGATGCCTGCGTCGCCGATGTGAAAGCCACGGCCGATACCGACGCACTGGCCGCAACCCGCGTGGTCTGGCCGACCCGGCTGATCGAAGGCAGCCAGACGATCAGCGCGGGCGGCCGCACGATTCAAATTCTGCATTTCGGCTGGACCGAGCAACCCGGATCCGTGGCCGTGCTGGACAGCGAGTCCCGCGTGCTTTTCACCGGCGACATCGCAAGTTTCGGGGTCGTTCCGCAGACGCAGCTCGGTCGGCCGTCCCAATGGATCGACGCGCTCGGCCAGCTGCAAGCGCTGGCGCCCGCGATCGTGGTGCCGGGTCACGGTGCGCCGGGCCCCGCCCGCCGGCTTGAGCAAATGCGCGAGTACCTGCGGTCGCTGCAGGACGAAACGCGCGCCGCCTACCTGCGCGGCGACGGCTTGCTGGAGACGGTCGAGCATCTGGAGCTTGCGCGTTTCCGCAGCTGGGCCCTGTACGAAGCGCATCACCGGCGCAACGTGCACTTCGCCTACCTGCAGATCGAGGAGCATGACCTATTCACGAACACCCGCTTCGAAAAGCGGCCGCGTTTGCCGTAGTTCTCGGCTCACGAACCCCAGCTTCGGAAAGCGGCCCGAGGTGCTTCGGTCCACCCTTTAATGCACGACCCCGATCGTGAGCTTGCCCGGACGGCACGTCGTGTGCACGTCGCGGCCGCACGGCTCCGGATGCAGATCGCGCGACAGGCAGATCCGGGCCTCCTCGAGCTTCGGACCCCGGCAGCGCAACGCGATCGAGCGGCCGGTCAGCGACGGGTTGGCCTTCACGAACGCGGAAACGATCTGAGCGGCAGTCAGGCTGCGAGGCTTCTCGCCGTCGAACTCGGACGGAATCGACAGTCGGCCGATCGCCTGGATCAGCGTCACGAAATAGTCGTGAGGAGACAAGCCGCTGCAGGTGCCGTGCACGACCCACTCGTGGCGGATCAGGCGCTCGTCGGGCATCGCCGATTTGACGCGTTCGATCGTTGCCGGATCCAGCGAATCGGCGCCACCGCAGTGCTCCGGACCGCCGCCGCCCGCGTACTGCGGCCACAGACCATGCACCGTAAAGCCCCGCCGCAGTCCGCACTCGGGACGATCGGCCGGATGCGACGCGCAGAACGTCGGCGCCCACGACAGCGCCAGCACGTAGTAGTCGAACGGGGCATCGGCCGACTCGTAGTTCGCACGAGCCGGCAAAGCCGCAGCCAGCATCAGGCCGGCTGCGCAGCAGCTGATGAGCGTGCGCACCGCGCTCACGGCGCGGTCCCCGCCTGGGCCGGCGTATCGACTCCGAGAATCTTGTGCACCCGGGTCGACGTAGTCGTGTATTGCAGGTGGATCGGCTTGTTCGGGAATACGTAGCGGGCGGCGCCGAATGCGGCCAGCGCGGCCTCGTGGAAGCCCGACAGGATCAGCTTCTTCTTGCCCGGATAGATACTGATGTCGCCGACCGCGAAAACACCCGCCACGTTCGTCTCGAATCGCTCGGTGTCGACTGCGATCGCGCGCTTCTCCAGTTCCAGACCCCAGTCGGCGATCGGGCCCAGCCGCGGCGTCAGCCCGAAGAAAACCAGCAGCGCATCCAGCGGCACGCGCGTGACCACCTGATCGTCGGCGCCGGTCAACTGCGCCGCGACCAGGCGACCGCCGGCCTGCTCGAAACCGGTGACTTGACCGGTGATCAGACGGATCCGGCCCTCGGCGACCAGCTCGTGCATCCTGGCCGCGTTGGCCGGCGCGGCGCGAAACTCGTGGCGTCGATGAACCAGCACCAGGCTGTCGGCCGAATGGGTGCCGTCGCGCGCGAAATTCAGCGCCCAGTCGAGCGCGGAATCGCCACCTCCCGCGATCACCAGCCGCTTCCCGGCGAACGCGCCCGGATCGCGCACCCGGTAGAACAGCTGCGTGTTCTCGAAATCGGACAGGCCCTCGACCCTCATCCGGCGCGGCTCGAAGGCGCCGACGCCGGCCGCGATGATCACGGTGCGCGTCAGAAAGCGGGTGCCGCGCGAGGTCTCGAGCAGGAAACGGCCGTCGTCCTGGCGCTGCAGCGCGCTGACCGTCTGGCCAAGGTGGAAGGTCGAGTGAAACGGCTCGATCTGCTTCAGCAGCGACTCGGTCAATTCGCGTCCGGAGACCACGGGAACCGCCGGAATGTCGTAGATCGGCTTGTCCGGATACAGCTCCATGCACTGGCCGCCGATGTGCGGCAGTGAATCGACCACGTGCGCCTTGATCTCGAGCAGGCCGAGCTCGAACACCTGGAACAGGCCCACGGGTCCCGCACCGATGATCACCGCGTCGGTCTGGATCGGCTCGGCGCCGACCTGGTCTGCGTCCGGAGTTTCGGTGCGGTTCAGTGGCGGGCGTGAGTGCGTGGACATCGGCGCGATTTGGATTGGATGGGCAATTCGATGTGCGGCTTCAATGCGCCGCGGTGGACGTTCGAGTGTAAAGGCTGTGCGTGGGCCGCTTTTCCGTCACGCCGGAATGGCCGGAGCGAACTTGCTCCGGTGCACCGAGAAAAAGCTCCTGACGTTACGCACGTTGGCCTGCGCGCTCAGCGCGCGGTGGGCGAACGCGTGATACGCCGCCATGTCCGCCACGTAGACGACCAGCACGAAGTCGGGTCCTGCCGACACCCGGTAGCACTGTTGGACGGCGGATTCCGGGTTCAACTGCTGTTCGAACTGCGCCAGCAATTCGGCCGATTGCCGCTCCAGCGTAACTTCGACGATCGCGGTCAGGCCGGCGGCCAGCGCCGCGGCCGACACGATCGCGATCTGTCGCTCGATCACCCCCTCCTCCACCAGGCGGCGCACCCGGCGCAGGCAGGTTGGGGCCGACACATGGACCCGTTCGGCCAACTCCTGGTTCGTCAGCGCGCAGTCCTGCTGCAACACGTTCAGGATGCGGCGGTCCGTTTCGTCGAGCTGTGTCATTCAGGATATTGCATCAATAGGCAACATTCTTTCATTATATTTCACAGAATCATCCACTAGAAAGAAGATGTTGGGGGCACTGATAAAATGCAACTTAATTTCTCAGCCGCCCATTTACGATCCGTAAGCTTATCCAGCAGGAAAGGCTTGCCATGTGTGGGATCGTCGGCGCCGTTGCGCAGAGAAATATCGTTCCGACCTTGGTAGAGGGTCTGCGGCGACTCGAATACCGTGGCTACGACTCGTGCGGAGTCGCCGTCCACGCCGATGGCGAACTGAAGCGGCTGCGCAGTGTCGCGCGTGTGGCCGAGCTGAACCACCAGGTCGAGTCGCTGTCGTCCTTTCTCGGAATCGCCCACACGCGCTGGGCGACGCACGGCGCGCCGACGACCGCCAACGCGCACCCGCACGTATCGGCCGGGCCCGGTGTTCCGAAGGGGGGCGTGACTCGACGCGCCCGCGTCGCCGTAGTCCATAACGGCATCATCGAGAACTACGAGGGCCTGCGGGACGAGCTGAAGTCGAGCGGGTACACGTTCGAGAGCCAGACCGACACCGAGGTGATCGCGCATCTGATCGACCATCACTACCAGGGCGATCTGTTCGAGGCGGTGCAGGCGGCGGTGCGCGAGCTGGAGGGCGCGTACGCGATCGCGGTGTTCTGCCGCGAGGAGCCGCACCGGGTGATCGGCGCGCGTTCGGGCAGCCCGCTGGTGATCGGTGTCGGCATGAACGAGAACTTCCTCGCATCGGATGCGCTGGCGCTGGCGGGGGTCACCGATCGCTACATCTACCTGGAAGAAGGCGATGTCGCGGACCTGCAGCTGGGACGCGTGTGGCTGGTGGACCGCCACGGCCAGCCGGTGCAGCGGACGGCGCGGACCCTGAGCGCGTTCTCCAACGCGGTCGAGCTGGGCCCGTACCGGCACTTCATGCAGAAGGAGATTTTCGAACAGCCCAAGGCGATCGCCGACACGCTGGACCAGGCGATCGCGCTGGATCCGCTGCTGTTCGGCGAAAAGGCCGACGATGTCCTTCAGGGCATCGACCGCGTCCTGATCCTGGCCTGCGGAACGAGCTATTACGCCGGTTGCGTAGCGCGCAGCTGGATCGAGTCGATCGCCCAGGTGCCGACAGAAGTCGAAATCGCCAGCGAATACCGCTCCCGGATCTCGGTTCCGGATCGGGCCACGCTGGTGGTCGTGGTGTCGCAGTCGGGCGAGACCGCCGACACGCTGGCGGCCCTGCGGCACGCCCGGTCGCTCGGAATGACGTACACGCTCGCGGTGTGCAACGTGGCCACCAGCGCGATCATGCGCGAGACCCGGTTGCAGTTTCTGACGCGCGCCGGCGTGGAGGTCGGCGTCGCCTCGACCAAAGCCTTCACCACCCAGCTGGTTGCGCTTTACCTGCTGGCCACGACGCTCGCGAAGATCAAGGGGCGACTGAACGCAGCTCACGAGCGCGACGTGGTGCGCAGCCTGCGCCACCTTCCCGCGGCGGTCCAGAGCGTGCTGGCCTTGGAGCCCAACGTGATCGCCTGGAGCGACGTGTTCGCCCGCAAGGAAAACGCCCTTTTCCTCGGACGAGGAATGCACTTTCCGATCGCGATGGAGGGCGCCTTGAAGCTGAAGGAGATCAGCTACATCCACGCCGAAGCCTACCCGGCCGGCGAGTTGAAGCACGGCCCGCTCGCGCTGGTGACCGACGAAATGCCGGTGGTCACGGTGGCCCCGAACGACCTGCTGCTGGAGAAGCTGAAGAACAACATGATGGAGGTGCGCGCCCGCGGCGGGCAATTGTTCGTGTGCGCCGACGCCGGCACGCACATCGAGCCCAGCGAAGGCGTACACGTGATCCGGCTGCCCGAGCACTACGGCGACCTGTCGCCGCTGCTGCACGTGGTGCCGCTGCAGCTGCTCGCCTATCACACCGCCGTCGCGCGCGGGACCGACATCGACAAGCCGAGGAACCTGGCGAAGAGCGTGACGGTGGAGTAGGCGAGGTGCAGTTTTTCCGAACGGTGTTCGATGGAAATAAAGTCTGTCGGGAAAATTCCAGATGGTGGAACGAACAGGGGGGCGGATTCAGGGCAAGCGGAATCCCCAGCGCGAGTGACGCCGACTGGGGACGATCAATGGGTGGGCACCCACCCGGTGATTACGCGTACATCCGCCCACCAGCGGCGTATCGTGGGGAGCAGATGGACGCCCGGCATGGGTGCAGAGAGCGAGCAGTGGAAGTTCTGATCCTTGAAACCAAGACAGGCAGGCTGGCTGCAAAGATCGCGATAGTTGTAGGTCGGAACTGTTTGGTATCGAAGCAGGAGTGCTTTGGCCGGGCCTGGAAAGTAGCCGTTGCTGTCAAGAGCATCGACCCAACACGCCGTAACGATTACAGCTTCAAATTCGCGTAGTCGAGCAGGTTGCGGCGCCCCCGTGCGCAGGCTGGGCACCTACTAATAGCTTCCTCGTGGCGTTCGTTGTCAGCGGGTCCGCAATGCCGCCAAGATGAGCTGAAACAAGCGGCTCGGGCCTTGCTAGGCTAGCGGCCGACGCGCCTCGCTCAATGGGTCTTCTCCGACACACGGGCGATCAGATCGTCGATTCTTGACAGAAAAAGCTTGAGTAGCGCAGAAGTGTTGGCTCTATGGTGGCCGACGACCAGGTCGATGGTTGGCACTTCTCCCTCAAGGGGTCGACTGACGACGGACCAGGGAAGAAAGTTCTTCGCGTAAATCGGCAGCAGAGCGACGCCACGCGTTGACGCCACCAAGGATATCGCCATCGACAGGTTGTCGGCCTCGTGATCCGGAGTGATGTCGATTCCGGAGCGCTTGAGGTACTCGTCGATCACAGCGCGCAGCACGGGCGCTGTATTCGACACGCCGATGAACGTCTCATCCGCGATGTCGTGCACACGGATGGCGTCATTCGAAGTCAGCGGGTGATCGCTCGGCAACACGACGACCAGTGGTTCCTTGGCCACTGGCCTGAAAACCAGATCGGGCGCGTGCAATTCGGGTCGGAGAAACGCCACGTCCAGCTTTCCCCTCACGAGCGCTTCTGCAAGGTCGGGGGAATACCGACTGGACACCGTGACCTCGATGTTGGGCAGCTCGTCCCGCAGGATGCGCATGGCTTCCGGGAGCCAGTCCATCTCCTGTCCCGTCAGGAAGCCAAGGGCGAATGAC
>WNGJ01000079.1_pt1 | contig 91971 bp, 78 predicted proteins | sample 5400611 | NCBI WGS metagenome assembly WNGJ01 (sample SAMN13153375, study PRJNA577476) | soil metagenome | isolation source: 40 cm soil or saprolite under Garry oak tree replicate 1 | place: USA:California | collected 2016-06-15 | reverse complement strand
CGGACCTCCCCGAGGCGCAGGCATGTTTGCCACTGCAAACGCCGCGAGAACCGCGTCGCGCCCACCTGCGACCACCTCCAGATCGAGCCAAGCTCAGCGAATCTTCAGGCCTGCGGTCTGGTAGCTTGACAATACGCGTATATGCTCCTTATAGTCGGGCGCATGTGCGCGTATTGTGTTGTCGACGACGAAAAGTGTTCAACCATGCGTGCTCATGGTGTTCTATTCAAATGAATGTGTTTGCGAGAGGGCACGTGCATGCGGCCAAGGAAACGGGATATGCCCGGTGGGCCCAGGGTTGCAACGCGCGAAATTGTGAGTCGCGTGGGCGGCAAGTGGGGAATCTGCGTCATCGGATATCTGCATGACGGACCGATGCGGTTTAGCGCACTACAACGAGACATCGAAGGTATTTCTCAGCGCATGCTGGCTCTTACCTTGCGCAACCTACAACGAGACGGCCTTCTGACGCGGAACGTATTGCCGACAGCTCCACCGCGTGTCGATTACACGCTCACTCCGCTTGGTCGCACCCTCGTAAAACCGCTGCTTGCCCTGACGACCTGGGCCGAAAGGCATCGCCTACAGATCCGTCGCGCGCGCGATGCATTCGACGGAATGGAGCGTTCGACCGGCCCTGGAAAGGCCGTCACGCAACAACCACTTCGCTGATTTGAATGATCGGCGTGAGATCCGTGTAGTTGGGGATGTCCGCCATGATCTCCTTCGCGTGGGGACCGAAACCGGCCTGGAACGCCTCTATGGAATTACAGAAAATGTGACACATTCCAACATAGATGGCTGGCGCGCCCGGAGCGCCGCCGGCGAGTCCCCTATCGACCGTATAGTGTGTGCAGGCGTCGCCCATCTTGCTCTTGACCATCGGCATGTGCTTATCTTTGTAGTATTTGTGGTCAAAGCGCGCCCCGGGGGTGTTTGGATACATCACGCTCACCTTAATCATCGTCTCTCCTTCGACTTGGGTTGCAAGCAAAACGATCTGTGGTGCGACACCGCCCCATCATTACATGCCGAGGTAAGCTTGCTTCACCTGCTCGTTGTTCAGCAGATTCTCTCCAGTGCCCGTAAGAATCGTGCGTCCCGTCTCCATCACGTATCCGACGTCGGCGATGGAAAGCGCAGCGTGGGCATTTTGCTCGACCAGGAAAATCGTAATGCCCTCAGACTTCAAGTGCTTGACCACACGGAAGGTCTCCTCGACCAGCAACGGTGCAAGTCCCATCGACGGCTCGTCCAGCAACAGCAGTCTTGGCTGTCCCATGAGCGCGCGGGCCATGGCGAGCATCTGCTGCTGGCCGCCGGACAGCGTCCCAGCCGGCAGCGCACGCTTTTCCTTGAGAATCGGAAACAACTCGTACATTCGTTCGAGGTCGGCGTCGAGATTGTTGCGGGCGCGTGCATAAGCTCCGAGCCGCAGATTGTCTTCGATGCTCATCGGGCCAAAAACGTGGCGGCCCTCCGGGACCTGGCAGATACCAAGCCGGACACGCTCGTAGGGGGGAAGGCGGGTGATGTCGCGACCGAATAAGTGTATGGATCCGGCCGAGGCCGGCTGAACCCCGGAAATGGTCCGCAGCAAGGTCGTCTTGCCAGCCCCATTGGCGCCGACCAGGGCGACCAGTTGCCCTTGCTTTACATCCAGGTCAACGCCGTGCAGCGCTTGGATGCGGCCGTAGCGGCTGGAAATACTTCGGATCTCCAGCATGGTCACGGCACTCGCGGGTTCGCGTGTCGACCGAACCTGATTTCGAGTGCGCGCATGCTCTATCTCTAGGCGGATGCCCCGAGGTAGGCCGCAATGACCTCGGGATTGGTGCGAACTTCGGCTGCCGTGCCTTCAGCTAGCTTTTTGCCGTAGTCGAGTACCAGAATGCGGTCGGAGAGATTCATCACCAGCTTCATGTCATGTTCCACCAGAACAACGGTGACGCCTGATGCTGCGACCTTCTGGATCAATATATCGATTTCGGCGGTTTCAGTGTGATTCAGCCCGGCCGCGGGCTCATCGAGGAGCAGCAGCTTCGGCTTGGCGGCCAGCGCCCTGGCGATTTCCAGGCGCTTTAGTGCACCATAGGGCATCTGGCTCGCATGCGCCCTGATATAGCTGCCGACGCCTGCAAATTCCATCAGTTCGGAAGCTTCTTGGTGACATTTTTTTTCGGCCCGGCTGAGGGAGGGCATACGCAGCATGCCGGCGAACAGTCCACTGTTCAACCTCAGGTGTGCACCGATCATCACATTTTCGAGGGCACTCATGTTCATGCACACCTGTAGATTCTGGAACGTTCGGCTCATGCCACGGCGCGCAAGCTTGTCCGGACTCTCGTTGGCGATGTTCTCGCCGTCCAGCAGGATCTCGCCTTCGCTTGGTGTGCAGATTCCGCTGATCAGGTTAAACAGTGTGGTCTTGCCGGCGCCGTTGGGGCCGATCACGGAGTAGATCGTTCGCTCCTTGATAGAAAAGGAGATGCCTTGCACTGCCTTGACGCCGCCGAACGTCTTGGAGACCTTGTTGACGACAAGCATCAGCTCTCTCCGCGGCTGAATCGGAGGCGCAACGTAGGCACCAGTCCCTTGGGCAAGAAAATCATCGTCACCATCAAAATGACGCCAAAGACGACCGTCTCCCATCCTTCGAACGCGGACAACAGTTGCGGCAGCATGGTCAGGATCACGGCGCCCAGGATGGAACCGAACACCGAGGCCATGCCCCCGACGATGACCATGGTTACCAGTTCGATGGAGTGGAAGAAGCCCGCCACGCTGGGCGTCACAAAACCAACGTAATGGGCGCTCAGGCTGCCCATGGCGCTGGCCAGTACTGCGGACAGAACAAAGACTCGAACCTTGAACGCGGCGGCGTCGACGCCAACCACCCGTGCGGCAACTTCGGAGCCGCGAATCGCCTGCAGTGCCCTCCCGGCCGGGGCGTTGATCAGGTTCAAGGCAAGCCACGTAACGACCAGCAGTAGGCATGCCACGACCCAGTACCACGAACGTTCGCCGGCAATCTCCCATCCAAAGAGCTGGAAGGCACTGACCGGCATGCCGTCGGGACCGCCGGTCCAGGCAGCCTCGTTGACGAAAATGATTGTCAAGATCATCCCGAGACCGAGCGTGGCCATCGCCAGATAGTGGCCCTTTAGCTTGAGAATCGGCCGTGCGACCAAGAACGCCAGCAAACCGGCTGCTGTCGCCCCGGCCAGCAATGCTCCCGCCGGTACCCAGTCAAAGTGAGCGGTGAGGATCGCCGACGTGTAGGCGCCGATGCCGAAAAAGCCAGCGTGCCCGAGGCTGATCTGACCCGTGTAACCGATCAGCAGGTTCAAGCCGATCGCGACACAGGCATTTATCGCGATGCGGATTGCAACGTCGTAGTAGTAGACGTTCGGAAGCGCCAGTGGCAGCGCAAGAAGGACCAGAGCCAAAACGATCCAACCGATCAGCGTCCGGTTCATCGTCACACCCGGTCGGTGGCCTTTTTGCTGAAGAGTCCTTGCGGCAGGAGGAAGAGTACGAACAGTATCAACACGAATGGAGTCGCGTCCTTGTACGCAGAAGAGATATAGCCGGCGGTCATCGCTTCAACAATCCCGAGGAGCAAGCCTCCTGCAACTGCACCGACGCCGCTGCCTAAACCGCCGAGCGTCGCGGCGACGAAGCCTTTGAGGCCGAGCATGATGCCGACGTCGTAGCTCGTGTACGTGATCGGCGCAACCAGGATGCCGCCGCTGGCTCCCAATGCGGCAGCAAGGCCGAAAGACAACATCAGGATAAAGCGCGTGTTGATACCGACCAACTGTGCAGCCAGTTTGTCGTGTGCGGTGGCCAGCATCGCTTTGCCGGTGAGTGTCCGGCCGAAAAACCATGTGAGTGCGGCAACGATTACGGCGGTTACGCCGAGTACCCAAAGGCTCTGGGGCAACAGAGCCGCACCCAGAACGGGGATCGGTGTCTCCCCGGAAAACGCCGGCAGGGCGTGCGCGCCTTTGCCGAAGAAAACCTGCGCGAGGCCGCGGATCGCGAGTGACGCGCCGATGGTGATGATGATCAGCGTTCCCACCTCCGCATCGCCGGCCGGCTCGATGGCCGCCTTCTCCACCAACATCCCAACCAGTGCAGTGATCAGCACCGCGAGCCCAATTGCAATCGGCAGCGGCACCCCGACCTGGATCAGCATCAACGCCAACATGCCGCCAAGCATGATGAACTCGCCTTGGGCGAAATTGATCACGCCCGAAGCGTTGTAGATCAGGGTGAAGCCCAGCGCCGCCAGCGCATACGTGGCGCCAACTGTCACGCCCGAGAACAAGATCTGCAGCAATTGAGCGAACACGATGCCTTCCCTCAGGTCAAGCGGACCTGGCCATGCAGAACAGCCGGGTTGCTTGGGAATTCCCGTGCTCCTTGGAAAGCGCCGGCCTGAGGCCAGCGACCGAGTCCGGGAAAAGACCGGGCTATTGCGCCAGGGTCCATTCGCCGCCCTTGACCTCCAGCATGCGGAACGAAGACAGGTCCAGCCCCAAATGATCGGTTGCGGACATGTTGAAAGTCCCGCTCGTGCCGACAAAACCCCGGGTTGCTTCGATCGCGTCGCGTACCTTGACCTTGTCGGTACCCCCAGCCTTCCTGATCGCCTCGACCGCAAGCATCAGGCCGTCATAGGCGTAGCCGCCGAATGTCGAAACGTCCTGCTTGTAGACTTCCTTGAAGGATTTCTCGTAGGCGGCGACCACGGGCTTTTGCGGATCGTTGGCGGCCAATTTCTCCGGGATCAGTTGGGCCGGGGACGGCAGGCGCACACCCTCAGCGGCCGAGCCGGCAAGTTTCAGGTACTCGCCCGAGGCGACACCGTGTGACTGGTAGAGCGGCAAGGTAATGCCCAGCTGGCGGTAGTTGCGGGTGACGATGGCCGGGCCCTGACCAAGACCGAATACGAACACGGCCTGCGCGCTGGCAATGCCCTTGATCTTGCTCAGCTGCGGACTCATGTCCGTATCTTTGGGGCCATACGTTTCGTCGGCGACCAGCGTGATTCCGTACTTGCCCGCCACGGCCTCGCTTTCCTTCCTACCGGATTGGCCGAAGCCGCTGGTCTCGGACAACAGCGCGATGTTGGTTAAACCGCGTTTTTTCATGTCCTCGAAGACCTTCTCCGCGGCCATGCGGTCGGTGTGTGGTGTCTTGAACACCCATTTCTTGACCGGCTCGATGATGACCACGGCACCGGCGAGCGAGATGAAGGGGAGGTTCGCCTTTTCTACCAGCGGTACCATCGACATGGTGGAACCGGTGGTCGTACCTCCGACCAGAATGTCGACCTTGTCGTCTTCGATCAGGCGTTTGCCGAAGCTGTTCGCTTTGGCGGCGTCGCTGCCGTCGTCGTAATAGACCAGTTGCAGGGGACGGCCAAGCACGCCGCCCTTCTTGTTGATGTCTTCCACGTACATTTGAAGTGTCTTGAGCTCCGGATCACCCAGGAATGCCGCCGGGCCGGTTATTGAGAGCACAGAACCGATCTTGATCGGCTCTGCATTGGCAGACAGAGCACCAAGAGCGAGAACGGTGCCGGAAAAAAAACTCCTCATTGTTTTGTTCATGCGTGATCTCCTCCGTGAAAAATCAGAATCATTCGAACAGGACGGCCATGCTCTTGCACGCAAGCGCGCGCTTGTCCCCGGTGCCGACAGCAGCAACGAGGAACGGGCAGGGAAGATCATTCGCCTTTGAACTCTGGAATGCGCTTTTGCATGAATGCCGCCACCCCCTCGGCATAGTCCGGGCTCCATCCGAGTTCGCGCATGAACGAGCCTTCCATGGAGAGTTGCTGTTCCAGCGTATGGATCGGTGCGGCATGCATAGCCTGGCGAGTACGTACCAGGGCCTTGGTTGCGGCGGTCGATAGCTGTTTTGCCAGCCGGTCGATTGACTCTGCGAACTGGTCGTCTTCGACAGCGGCCCAGATCAGGCCCCACTCGGCGGCCTTCTGGGCGGGCAGCTTTTCTGCCAGAAGTGCGAGACCCATCGCGCGTGCCATGCCGATGCGCTGAGGCAAGAGCCAGGTACCGCCGGTGTCCGGAATCAGGCCGATTTTGCTGAAGGCTTGCAAAAATGCAGCCGACTTGGCTGCGACGACCAGGTCGCAGGCCAACGCGATATTTGCACCGGCGCCTGCGGCGATGCCATTGACAGCGGCGATGGTCGGCACGCGCAGGTTGGCGAGACGCAGTATCAACGGTTTGTAGTTGCGCTCGACCGTGTTGCCGATGTCGGGCATCTTGCCCGACTGCATCTGCATGGCGCGGTCGCCCAAATCCTGGCCGGCGCAAAAGCCCCGTCCGGCGCCCGTCAGCACCAGCACGCGCGCAGACGGATCAGCATGAACCGCGTCCAGCGCACTGCGCAGCTCCGTGTGCATTTCCTCAGTGAGGCTGTTCAGCTTGTCGGGACGATTGAACGTGATTCTCGCGATACCGTCCGCGAGTACATACAGGATGTTTTCGAAATTCATGCTGTCCTCTATCTTCAAAGCGACGCGATTTGCCGAGACCTAACTTCGCGGTGTTTCCAGCAAAGGGCGTACGTGGGGCACCCTGAGAGACGGTCGTCCCGAATCTAGAGCGATCAGGGGTGAGACTTCCCTCATCGTTGCAAGACAACGCTCGGTCAGGTGCTGGTAGCTCTCGGTTGCCACTTGCTTCCAGGCAAGTTCCTGCGCACCGAGCGCGCGCATCAGTTTCGCGGGCGTTCCGCCGACCAGCGTACGCGGAGCGATCTTCATTCCCGCACGGACAAAGCTATTCGCGGCGACGAACGCCTCTTCGCCGATATCGGCATCGTCCATGACGACGGAATTCATGCCGACCAGGGCGCCGCGCCTGACGGTGCAACTGTGCAGGATCGCTCCGTGCCCTATGTGGCCGTTCTCTTCCACCAAGGTGTCGTGGCCGGGAAATCCGTGCAGTACGCAACCGTCTTGCACGTTGGAACCGGTTCTCATCTCGATTCGGCTGAAGTCGCCTCGCAGGCTAGCCAGCGGTCCGACGTAGCAATTTGGTCCGACGACGACGTCGCCGATCAGGATTGCGGACGGGTGAACGTAGGCGCTTGGGGCTACGACCGGAACCACGCCGTCGATTGAAAAAAACGACATATTTGGCCCCCGTTAGACGGTATTAGATAGAGTTGGCCGAACATCCCCATGTTTCCGCCAACGGAAGATGACTGATTTGCGCCCAAAAATGACTTGCACAGAACGCGAATTTGTCGATAATGATATGCATTACCGACCGGTCGGTCAATTAATTTATGACCCGCTGAAACCTTCGTCCAAATCCCCAAACAAGCTGGCGCCAAGGATTCGGTCATCGCCGAGACGCCGCCCAACTGCCGCTCAGGAGTTCCGCTACGTGACGGATGAAACAAGCCAGGCGCAGAGATTGGCCGTTGCGGTAGCGGACTTCTTGCTCGCCCACGACAAGGCTGCCTGCGGTCTGGGCATCTCGGTTTTCAGGGTAGGGATCGGGTCCGCCATCATGAAAATGACAGTTCGATCCGACATGCTGAACGCCTTTGACATTTGCCATGGCGGCGTTGTGACTGCCCTCGCAGATACGGCATTCGCCGTCGCCTGCAATAGCTATGACCAGCTCGCAGTCGCGTCCTGTATTTCGGTCGATTTCACGAAGCCTGCACGGGAGGGCGACTGCCTGACCGCTACGGCGACGGAGGTGGCAACGACAGGTCGAACCGGCCTGTACGACGTCGAAGTCACCAACCAGGATGGCTTGGCGGTCGCCGTTTTTCGTGGGCGCTCCGCCCGGATTTCGGGTCGCACGGTCCTTCCTAAGAAGCCGCTGTGATTCTTGTAGCCGCCAGCGCCTTTCGGTCGCGCGAACCAGACAAAACGATGGGGAGACCGGGATGCCCGTGAGGAACGCCGTACCGGCAGATTTGGAGCCCATTGAACGGGCAAGTCGCGACGAAGTCGAGGGTCTGCAGCTCGAACGATTGAAATGGTCGCTGCAGCATGCGTACGACAACGTAGCGCACTATCGATGTGTCTTTGACGAAGCAAAGGTGCATCCGTCGCACTTGAAGCAATTGAGCGATCTGGCGCGATTTCCCTTCACGACCAAGAAGGACTTGCGCGATAACTATCCGTTCGGAATGTTCGCCGTGCCGCGCGAGCGCGTCGCACGTATCCACGCGTCGTCGGGGACCACTGGAAAGCCGACCGTTGTCGGCTACACGCTCAAGGATATTGATACGTGGGCCCATCTCGTGGCGCGCGCGATTCGCGCTGCTGGAGGCCGGCGAGGGGACACGGTACACGTTGCCTACGGCTACGGCCTTTTTACCGGCGGGCTCGGCGCCCACTACGGCGCCGAACGCGCCGGCTGCACGGTCATCCCGATGTCCGGTGGACAGACGGAGCGCCAAGTCCAACTCATTGAGGACTTCAAGCCCGACATCATCATGGTCACCCCGTCCTACATGCAAGTGTTGATCGAAGAATTCGTCCGGCAGGGCCTTGATCCAAAGGCGTCTTCGCTGAAAGTCGGAATCTTTGGAGCCGAACCGTGGACCGAGGCGATGCGAAAGGACATCGAGCGATCCGCCGGCATCGACGCGGTCGACATCTACGGACTATCGGAAGTAATGGGTCCAGGTGTTGCAAGCGAGTGCATCGAATCCAAAGACGGGCCCGTGATTGCAGAAGATCACTTCCTGCCCGAGATCATTGATCCGGAGACTGGGGAAGTCTTGCCCGATGGCGAAGAAGGTGAATTGGTCTTTACGACACTGTCCAAAGAGGCGTTGCCGGTCATTCGCTACCGGACACGTGATTTGACTCGCCTGCTGCCGCCGACGGCACGCTCGTTCCGGCGAATTGCGAAGATTACCGGTCGATCCGATGACATGCTGATCGTCCGGGGCGTGAACGTCTTTCCGACCCAGATCGAAGAGATCGTCCTGCAGAGCGAGCGCTTATCCGGGCAGTACCAGATTGTCGTTAGCCGAGACGGGATCCTCGACGAAGTTCAGGTTCGCTGCGAATTGCGGGAGGCCAGCGCCAGGCTTTCAGCGGCGGAGGTTGGCAATGTCGGAAGCTGGCTGGCGCACCGCATCAAGACGTTGGTTGGCGTTTCGTGCCAGGTCACCGTGGAGGCGCCGGGATCCATCGAGCGAACACTGGTTGGCAAGGCGCGTCGCGTTGTCGATCGGCGCCCGAAATAGTTGAAGATTTCCGTAGATTGTCATCGCCAGGAGACGCGGATGTATACCCAGGCAATGGACCTTGTCCCGCAACAATCGGAAAGCGGCACTAAGGAAACCTCGGTAGATGAGAACGAGCTTCAGCTGCAATTCGACGCGCGCATCGATGCCGGAGAGTTCATCGAGGCGAAAGACTGGATGCCCGAGAATTTCCGCAAGACTTTGATTCGCCAGATCAGCCAGCACGCGCACTCGGAGATCGTCGGGATGCTGCCCGAAGGCAACTGGGTCACCCGAGCTCCAACGCTCAAACGCAAGGCGATCCTGCTTGCCAAGATCCAGGACGAAGGCGGGCACGGGCTCTACCTCTATGCTGCTGCCGAAACGCTGGGGATCTCGCGTGATCAGATGCTCGAGGCGCTGCACAGCGGCCGGGCCAAATACAGCTCGATTTTCAACTATCCCACGCTGACCTGGGCCGATATGGGTGTCATCGGCTGGCTTGTCGACGGGGCGGCGATCATGAACCAGGTGCCGATTTGCCGGTGTTCCTACGCACCCTACGCGCGTGCGATGGTCCGAATCTGCCGAGAGGAGTCCTTTCACCAACGGCAAGGATTTGACGCGCTTCTGACAATGATGACTAAGGGCACGGCAGGACAGCGCGCGATGGTGCAGGACGCGGTGAATCGCTGGTGGTGGCCATCCCTGATGATGTTTGGCCCGCCGGATGCGGACTCGCCGAATTCCGCCCAGTCCATGCGCTGGGGCATCAAACGGATTTCCAATGATGATTTGCGTCAAAAATTCATCGATGCCGCTGTGCCGCAATCCGAGGTTCTTGGCGTGCGGCTACCGGACCCGGATCTGAAGTGGAACGAGACCCGCGGTCACTACGACTATGGTCCGATCGATTGGAAGGAATTCTGGCAAGTGGTCGGTGGCGACGGGCCGTGCAACCGAGAGCGCCTTGCGGCCCGGGTGAGCGCCTGGGAGGACGGCGCCTGGGTGCGTGAGGCTGCCATGGCCTATGCCGAAAAGCACGCGGAACTGCAGCCGGCTTCGTGAGGGTCAGGAATTCTTTGGGAGAGATGGACGTGAACAGCGAAAGGAAAGAATGGCCGCTGTGGGAAGTTTTCGTTCGAAGCAAGGCCGGACTCGACCACAAGCACTGCGGCAGTCTGCATGCGCCGGATGGAAAAATGGCCCTGAAGATGGCCCGCGATGTGTACACGCGTCGTATGGAGGGCACGAGTATCTGGGTCGTGCGGTCCGACCAGATTTTTGCGTCCGATCCGGGGGAAAAAGGCATGCTGTTCGATCCCATGGAAAGCAAGGTGTATCGGCATCCGACGTTTTACGAATTGCCCGAGTCGGTAAACCACATGTGAGTCCCAGATGAATCCTTCTATTCAAATCTCCGAGGATTCCTCACTGCGCTACTTGCTGAGCATCGCCGACCTGTGTTTGATCCACGCTCAGCGGCTTGGCGAGTGGAGCGGACACGCCCCTGTCTTGGAGGAGGACATCGGCTTGACCAACATCGCGTTGGATCTCATCGGCCAGACGCGGGCACTGTATTCGCATGTCGCCAAGCTTGAGCGCGCGGGACACGATGAAGATCAACTGGCTTTTCTGCGTGACGAGCGAGATTATTTCAACCCCACCATGGTGGAGTTGCCCAAGGGCGACTTCGCGCACACTTGCCTGCGCAATCTCGCCGTTTCGACGCTCCTGAGTCTTCTTTGGGATGGTTTGCAAAAATCCAACGACCCCGAGGTTGCGGCGATTGCGGGCAAGGCGATAAAAGAGTCTCGTTACCATCAACAACATGCCGCGGACTGGTGTGTGCGTCTTGGCGACGGTACGGAAGAATCGGCCCGTCGCATGTTTTTGGCTCTGAACAGCCTGTGGCCGTACGTTCCGGAGCTCTTTGAGGCGACTCCGGAAGATTCAGCTGCCCGGGCGTCCGGATTGGGACCTGCCTGGGGAGAGGTTGAAGGGCCCTGGCGGACGGAGCTGCATGAAGTGCTGAAGGAAGCGCGCCTCTCGGCGCCACCGGCGGTCGCTTTTCGATCGTATGGTCGACGCGGCCGGCATAGCGAACACATGGGTTACCTCCTGGCCGAGATGCAATATCTTCAGCGAGCCTTCCCGGAAGGAGCATGGTGAGCATGGACGCGATCATCGGCACAACGCGCGTCGAACACGCATGGAACGTGCTCGCTGAGGTGCCGGACCCGGAGGTGCCCGCTATCTCGGTTTGCGATCTTGGCGTCGTGCGGAATGTGATCGACGCTGGTGAGATGCTGGAGGTCGTCCTTACGCCCACCTACTCCGGGTGTCCGGCGACCGAAGTCATCGAACGTAGCGTCGTTGAGGCGATCCGTGCAGCGGGATTGGGTCCGGTTCGAGTCAGCCTGCAGCGCGCTCCGGCGTGGACCACGGACTGGATTAGCGAACGCGGCCGCCAGCGTTTGAAGGATTACGGCATCGCTCCTCCAGGCGCACGGCAGGTTTCAAGCCAGCGCCCGGTGCGTTTCGTGCGGACGCAATCGAAGGTCCATAGTCCCGCTTGCCCCCGATGCGGCAGCGCCGACACCGAGATGCTATCGAGCTTCGGTTCAACAGCGTGCAAGGCGCTTTATCGCTGCGTTCGTTGTCGCGAGCCGTTTGAATACTTTAAGCCGATTTGAGCTGTCGATGGCGGCAGGCCGATGAGCACGGACTTTCATGAATTGAGAATTGCGGACATCCGCCAGGATACGGAGGATGCCGTCATCGTCTCGTTTGAGCTTCCATCGAGCTTGCGCGAGACCTATCGCTTCGAGCCGGGGCAACATCTCACGCTGCGCGCGCTGGTGGAAGGAAGCGATCTTCGGCGCTCGTACTCCATCTGCAGTGGGGAGAACGACGATTCCATCTTCATCGGCGTGCGCAAGGTGCCGGGCGGCGTTTTCTCCACCTGGCTGCACGAGCAGGCCAAACCGGGCCTGTCCATTCCTGTCATGCCGCCGCAGGGACGCTTTTGCGTCAAGCGCACCGCCCCGGCCGGACGCCACTACCTGGGTATCGCAGGAGGCAGCGGCATCACGCCGGTCCTTTCGATACTCAAATCGGTACTGGCGCGCGATCCCGAGAGCCGCTTCACGTTGATCTACGGTAATCGCTCGCAAAAGTCCACGATGTTCAAGGAGGAAATCGAGGACCTGAAGAATCGCTACATGACCCGTTTGGTGCTTCACCATGTGTTCTCCCGTGAACAGATGGATGCACCGTTGAATTCAGGACGAATGAATCGCGAGAAAATTGCCGAGTTCCTGGGCTCTGTCGTCGATCCCGCTGACATCGACCAGGTCTACATCTGCGGTCCCCATGATGTGAACGATGAGGCCGAAAAGGCCGTGCGCGCTTCCGGGATCGACGAGTGCAAGATCCATATCGAACGGTTCGGTGTGCCCGTCGCGCGCCCTGCGGGTGATATGGGGGAGCCGGATGTTGCCGACGAATTGACGGGTTCCCGACTGGTCATCATTCGCGACGGATTGAGCCGGGAGATCGAATTTCGAAAAGGAGACAGGAGCGTCCTTGACTCAGCCGCCAATGCCGGATTGGACGTCCCGTTTTCCTGCAAGGCCGGTGTTTGTGCGACATGCCGCGCGAAGCTACTTGAGGGGGAGGTGCGCATGACGCGCAATTTTGCCCTGGAAAAGGGCGAACTCGAGTCCGGTTTCATCCTGACATGCCAGGCGCACCCTCTCACGCCGAGGGTCGTGGTCTCTTTTGATGAACGCTGAACGCCGGTTCGCGACACTCCGCTTCGCGCGAGCGCGTGACGCGCAGCGCGAATGTGTCCGATCTAGTCTAGGGTGATGGTTCATGGCCCGCAGACGTGCGCCAGGTTTCGAGATCCAGCGCGAGCAAATCCTTGCAGAGGCGGCGTTGCTCTTTGCACAGCGTGGATATGCCTCGACGTCCATGAACGAGGTTGCCGAGCGCTGCGGCGTCTCGAAGCCGGCTCTTTACCACTATTTCAAGGACAAGAACGAACTACTCGCGTTCATTTGCGAAGAGCATCTGGCCCGACTCAAGGCGGTCGTGCTGGAGGTCGAGGCGCTGGGACTCGATCCGGGGCCGGCGATCCGGCTCATGATTCGTCGTTTCGTCGAGGAGTACGCCGATGCGCAAAATGAACATCGCGTCCTGACGGAAGACGTGAAGTTTCTGGCCTCCGAAGACCGCACCCGGGTCCTGGAGGGAGAGCGATTCATCGTGCGTGCGTTGGCTGCGGCCGTGGCGCGAATGCGGCCGGACCTTGATGCGGCCGGTTTGGTCAAGCCGTTGACCATGCTGTTGTTCGGAATGATCAATTGGATGTTTACCTGGTTTAAGTCCGGTAGGCGGGTTACTCATGCAGCCATGGCACCCATCGTGGCGGATCTGTTTTTCGGTGGATTGGGGGCTGTAGTGGAGACCGCTCCCCTTGCGCTCGAATCTGAAGGAGACAAGGACGGCAGCAGCCAGTGTGGCTTGGATCGTTGATGGTATTCGGACCCTATAGGTCGCTATGGTGGTGCTCTTGTAACGGTTCGGCCCGATAATCCAGCGAGGGTTGGGGCTGCCGGACGACGCGGCGCACGTAAATCGAAAGCGCCTGAAAGAAAGGGAAATCATGAGTACGGATACTTCCACCACCCTTCGCAGCTTTTCGGCGGGGCGCTGGGTCGGCCGTGAACGAGCGCAGACGCTGAGCAGTGCAGTAACGGGTGCACCCATTTTCTTTACACACGGCGAGTCGATCGATTTTGACGAAATGCTCGATTTTGGCCGAAGAACCGGCGTATCCGGACTTCTGGGACTCGATTTCCAGCAGCGCGCGACCATGCTCAGGGCGCTTGCGAAATTCCTTCAGGAACGAAAGGATGCGTTGTACTCCCTCTCTTATTTGACAGGAGCGACCCGCTCGGACAGCTGGGTCGATATTGAGGGGGGAATCGGGACGCTGATGGCGTATGCCAGCATCGGCAGCAATGACTTTCCATCAGGCAATGTCGTGCACGAGGGGCCCGCCTTCCCGCTTGGAAAGAAGGGGGGATTTGCCGGCACGCATATCCTGGTTCCGCGCGGCGGGATTGCCGTTCATATCAACGCGTTCAATTTTCCAGTCTGGGGCTTGCTGGAAAAGTTTGCTCCGGCGTTTCTGGCAGGCATGCCTTGTGTCGCGAAGCCGGCAACAGCCACCAGCTTTCTGACCGAAGCGCTGGTAAGGCAAATCGACGATTCCGGCATTTTGCCCGCGGGCAGCCTGCAACTGGTGATCGGTAGTACCGGAGATCTCCTGGATCGGCTGCTATGCCAGGACGTCGTCACTTTTACCGGATCAGCCGACACGGCGGCCAAGTTGCGGGTCAATCGAAATCTGATTGCGAACGCGGTCCCCTTTAACGCCGAAGCAGACTCGCTGAATTGCGCCATTCTCGCGCCGGATGTGGGTCCAGACGATGAGGAGTTCGAGTTGTTCGTACGCGAGGTCGCCCGGGAGATGATATCCAAGGCGGGCCAGAAGTGCACGGCGATCCGCCGGGCAATCGTTCCGCGCCGCCATGTGGAAACGGTTGCAGAAAGGTTGCGGGCCCGCCTGAAGAGCACGGTGGTCGGCGACCCAGCGGACAAGTCGGTGCAAATGGGGCCGCTAGCCTCAAAGGCGCAGCAGGCGGACGTCGCAGAGCGCGTCGCTCTGCTGCGCAAGGTCACCGATCTGGTATTCGGTGCCGAAGACGGCTTCCAACTTCATGGAGAGGACTTGAAAGGCGGCGCATTCTTCGCACCGACCTTGCTGCTTTGTCGCGACGGCTTCAAGGCCGACGCGGTGCATGACGTCGAGGCCTTCGGTCCTGTCAGTACCCTGATTGGCTACGACACGGTCGAGGAGGCGCTGGCACTGGCGGCACGTGGACGCGGCAGTCTCGTCGCGACGCTAGTTACCGGGGACCCGGCGCTGGCGGCCACCGTTGTTCCTGCGGTTGCCGTCTTGCACGGTCGCATACTCGTCTTGGATCGGGAAGCCGCGGTCGATTCGACTGGACACGGATCGCCGCTTCCTCAGCTCAAGCACGGCGGCCCCGGACGGGCTGGCGGCGGCGAGGAGCTTGCTGGAAAACGCGCCGTGAACCATTACCTGCAGCGCGCGGCGGTTCAAGGATCACCAACGATGCTGGCAGCCGTGACTCGCGAGCACGTGCGCGGCGCTGCCGTGAGAGAGTCGGATATACATCCCTTCCGTCGCTACTTTGAGGACCTGCAGATCGGTGATTCGCTGCTGACGCACCGCAGAACCGTTACCGAGGCTGATATCGTGAATTTTGGCGGTGTGTCGGGCGATTATTTCTACATGCACTTCGACGATATCGCGGCTCGGGAATCGGCGTTTGGTCAACGTATCGCTCACGGGTATTTTGTTCTTTCCGCCGCAGCTGGACTCTTCGTCTCGCCAGGCCCGGGGCCTGTGCTGGCAAATTATGGTCTGGACACCCTGCGTTTCGTGAAACCGGTAGCCATAGGTGACACCATTCGAGCACGCCTGACAGCCAAGCGCAAGATTGACCGAAACAAAAAGGATGAAAAGGGGGTGGGGCAGGGCGTCGTTGTGTGGGATGTCGAAGTTACCAATCAGCGAGATGAATTGGTGGCGAGCTATGACATTCTCACGCTCGTAGTCAAGCGGGCCTGATACGAAGGTTCGTTGAAGTCAATGGCACGAGACTGAAGCGCGAGACGTTTCATGTGAGGCCTCCGAATCGGTGATAGAACCACGGCGACAACTCCGCCAATGCACCGCCGGATGACATCACTGTTTGAGAAAGGAAGTCCTCGGCATCTCGATAGATCGCTTGATAGATTTGATGACAAAGTTGGCGCGCTGCGTGACCTGGCCAATCGTCCGACAGTAAGGCACCTGGAATCTGCGGGTCGTGCAGCGTCACGCGACGAAACCAATGAATAAGTAGGGTTCTCACCACGAAAGACTCGGAAGGTGCAAGTCGAGGGAGGCTTTGCATATCAGCGAACATTCCGAATCGTTGCGTGAAGGCGCGATAGCCGTTTGCGAGGCTATCGAGATTCCAGGATTGATCGACGAGTTTCCGCAGCGGCAATGTCGCCAATACGTCGAGTGGTCGTGCAGACAGAATGAAGACGCGATTGGACATATCCAGCCCGTCGAGGAGTTCGCGCAATGACCCCAGTTCAGGCGAAGGATGGCCAAATACATTTGGCGCGAGCTTGCCAAATCCCTCCCACTCCAACTCGCGCTCCAGACGATTTCGTTCGCGTGCGGGATCCTGCTGGTTAGGAGGCGCATATAGCAGGGTCCACGACCCGTCCCACTCCCGTTGCTGCTCGGAATACACGCGCTTGTACGCGCGCTGGAACCGCACCGCTCCCTGCTTTGTGAGCGAATAAACACTATGACGGCCTTGGCGCCGGGAGACGAACCAGCCCTCCCCCATTAGACGAAATACGCACGTGCGAACCAGGCGTTCATTGACGCCGAACCAGTTCAAGACGCTGATAAGGTCGCTCAATCGGATCGCCCCGCCGCGCGGCTCGATTGCGTCCCCGAATAGGGTGATGACCAGCGACTTCGACTTTGGGGGCGACGCTTCCCAGGTTCTTCGAAACCAGTCGGATATGGATGGCATGAGTCACGTGTACTGAGTTGAAGCTACATGATACATGATGCAAACATAGCTGTATCGGATAATTGTGAACAAGAGGTCGGTTGACTTTCAATTTAGCTCACGCTTAAGCGGTTATTAGGGGTCCGCCGATGCCCGCATCGGATGCTGAAGCGATACGGAATGTTAGAATGAGTAAGTAATTTTGTATTGTATTGTTGGGGCAAGGCTGATATCGTCGGCAACGAGATAAGCGATGCCTTTCCTTCTTGATCAAGGTTGGCTCGGGCAGCATCTCGCGAAAACTACAAGGAGGAGCCATGAAGATCAAGCAGTCCGACCGCGTCGGATACGGCGTAGCGGAAAAGTTTCCTTTGTCGTCGTGTGTCCCATTCGTCGCGTCAGTACTCTTCGCGTCCGGTGCGAGCGCAGGCCAAGGCGATTGCTCAAACCTCACCGCGCTCCAGATTCCCGACACGACGATTACGTCGGCCGAGTATGTGGCAGCGGCCAACGGTCTGCCGGGTTACTGCGATCTTCTCGCAACGGTCGCACCCCAGACCGACGTCGAGGTGCGTCTTCCGGATGATTGGAGCGGTCGTTACTTGCATTTCGGCGGCGGCGGTTTTGATGGTCGGATCCCCAACCTCAACTCTGCCGCGATGTCGTCCGGGAACCCGCTATCGAACCACTTCGTTGTGGTCGGATCGAACGGCGGTCATCGAGCAATCAGCTATCCCGGCGCCAGCTTTTCCACCGACAAAACGCTGACGCTCGACTATGCGAGCGGAGCACTGCAGGAGGCGGACCTGGTGGGCAATGCGGCAGTTCTCGCTTATTACCGACAGCCGCCCAAATACAGATATTTTGACGGCTGTTCCAACGGAGGCAAGAACGCCTCAGTTGTGATGGCGGTGCTCGGGGACAACTATGATGGCGTGGTTGCTGGCGACGGCGTCTACGGCCATTCGAACGAAAACACCGGCGGCAGCGACATGTCAGGTATGACGGCAGCTTGGGCGCGTGCGCAGCAACAGGTGCCTTTGAGCGCGGCAAAGGGTGCGTTGGTCTACCGCGCCGAGCTGGCGGCTTGCGACGCGCTCGATGGCATTGCGGACGGCATCGTTTCTAATCCCGAAGCATGTCATTTCAATCCCGAGGTCTTACTGTGTGCCGGCAGCTCCAACGACAGCTGTCTTACCGCGGCAGAGATCCAGGCCGTCAATGCGATACGGAGCGATCTGAAGGATGCAACAGGACGTGTTATCGGCGCACCCTACGGTCTGGGCGATCCGTCGCAAGCGGCGCCATTTACCGGCGCGCTTTCCTCGGGCTTTCTGGCAATGGCATTTCGTACGACGACCTACGATCCGACGACGTTCAACGTCGATCGTGACTTCACGACCGTGATGCAAGTCCTTGATGGCGTCTACGGAATGAGCGGAAGTATCGAAGGTATTGGTAATTACCTGAAACAAGGCAAGAAGCTGATCGTCTATCACGGTTGGGACGATATGCTCGTGCAACCCTATGTGAGCACGCGGCTATATGCGGCGCTGAAGAAGCGAGTCGGTCCAGACCTGGCGAACGCGCGTCTTTACATGTTTCCGGGAATGGGGCATTGCGGGGGCGGTGTTGGTGCCTCCACCGCCGACTTGCTGAGCGGCGTGGTCAATTGGGTCGAGCACGGTATTGCACCCGACGACTCGCTTGTGGCCGCGAAGCTGAATAGCGCCGGCGGTGTCCTTTTAACCAGACCACTCTGCGAGTATCCGAAGACTCCAAGGTATGTAGGGGGCCTGCCAAGCGACGCGCGAAGCTTCAGTTGCGTGGCACCGCGCGATAGCGAGTGAACGCCACCGTCGGATCGCGCCAGCCGGCCGATCGCCTGCTCGGCGTTTCCACCGCTTCCTGGTGAATTGCGCTATTGACGACCGTTAGACGAAATCACTCGCGGGGGCCACCATGAAAACGAACCCGTTCGTCCTTCTGTCGCTTACCCTTGCCGCCGGCGTCGCGTGCGCAGCGGACAATGTGCAAATTTACGTCCTCTCCAACCGCGCCGACCTGATATCCGGCGGCGACGCACTGGTGGAGGTAACCATTCCCGCAGGAGCCAACCCCTCGGCGATGCGCGTGGCGGTCGGCAAGCGTGACGTTACTTCCGCCTTTGCGGTGCGCGCCGACGGGCGCTATCTCGGCCTGATCGAGGGGCTCGCGCTGGGCGAGAACGTCGTCACCGCGCAGCTCCCTGGCGGCGGCGCCGCGCGCATCACCATTGCCAGCCATCCCAGCGGCGGGCCGGTGTTCAGCGGCCCGCAGGTTCAGCCCTGGTCGTGCAATCCTGGAGGGACCGATGCGCTCTGTACTCGGGCGCCGAGTTACCAGTACTTTTATGTTCCGGCGGGCGTTGACCCGCAGGCGACGCCGGGACTCATCGGTGGGCCTGGCGGCCAGGATACGTATTTTGTGCCTTACAACCCGGCCAGTCCTCCACCCGCTGCGTTGATTGCGCAGACCACGACCGATCAGGGGCAAACAGTTACGTTCATCGTTCGAGTGGAGACCGGTTCGGTGGACCGGGGGCAGTACCAGATCGCGGTCCTGTATGACCCGTCCAAGCCCTGGGACTTTGGAAATCCACAAGTCGGCTGGAACCGAAAACTGTTTCTTGTCGGAGGTGCCGGATGCGGTATCTCGTACCAGGAAGGAGCGGCGCCTGGCGTGCTGTACGGCAAGGTGCTGGGACGTGGCTTTGCGACGATGTCCACCGACTTGGAGGCGACCGGAAACAACTGCAACATGGTCGTGCAGGCTGAGTCGCTGATGATGGCTAAAGAGCACTTTATAGAAGTGTATGGTCCAGTCCGCTACACGTTTTCCATCGGCGGATCCGGCGCAGCGGTCGTGCAGCATTGGACCGCTAATGCTTATCCGGGCATCTATGACGGGCTGGTCGTCGAAGCCAGTTTTCCAGATGCCTGGACCTTGATGGAGAACACGGAGGATTGCATCTCCCTGGTCAACTACTGGACGGATCCAGCGCGTTGGGCTCCGGGGGTACTCTGGAGCCCGGCCGATCAAAGCTTCGTGGAAGACGGCGACGCGCCGTCCAGTTGCGTGGCATGGGTCGCGGGTTTCAAGGGGTTGTTCACGCCCGCGGACGAGACGGGTCAGGTACCGGCAAGCGAAGTCTACGATCCGCAAACGAATCCAAATGGGGTCCGTGGGACGTTATGGGACTACAGCGTTGCTCAGCTTGGCCGCCGGCCGCCGGGGGCGTGGGGTCCGATCGAAAAGACTATTGGGCACGGATTCGCGAATCGCCCGCTTGACACCGTCGGGATCCAGTACGGGCTGAAGGCGTTGATGAATGGGCTGATTACGCCGGCGCAGTTCGTTGATCTCAACGCCAAAGTGGGTGGGCACGACATCGACTACAACGCCCAACCCGACCGTACCCCGGCGGATCCCGCCGCATTGACTGTGGTGTATCGATCGGGGTATCTCAACCAGGCTAATAACCTGCACGTCCCCATCATCGACATTCGCGGCACCAGCAACGTCGAGCTCCACGACACTTATCATAGCTGGTCGATGCGTGCGCGCCTCGACCGCGCCAACGGCAACCACGACAACCAGATCATCTGGGATTCGTTTACCGCCTCCGGATTTGTGATCGATCCAGCTCTTGAAGCACAGGCGTTCGATCTAATGGATCGGTGGCTGTCGGCGATCGAGGCGGACATGAGCGCCCGGACACTCGCCGAGAAGGTTGTTTATGACAAGCCGCCCGATGCGGTGGATCGATGCACCGTACCGGGCACGGGTGTCGCGGGTCCCTGCGTCATTCCTCAGAGCGGGTCGCCGCGTCTGGGCGCGGGCGAGCCACTCACCGACGACACCGCGAAATGTCAGCTCAAGGCGATGAACCGCACCGACTACTTCCCGAATCTTTTCACCGATGCGCAGTGGAGCCAGCTCCAGCAGGCGTTTCCGAGTGGAGTGTGCGACTACGCCCAGGCTGGCGTAAACCAGCAGGCGACGGTTCCATGGATGACCTATGAAAACGGGCCGGGAGGGCAACCGCTGGGCGATGCGCCTCAGTCCGTACCGTTCTGACCGTACCGAGACGGCCGCCCCGATCATCAGGTCATCGACCCCGGCAACTCGCTCTGCCGGGTGATGATTTTCGAAACTAGCCCGTACTCGATCGCCTCCTCGGCCGACATCCATCGATCGCGGTCGATATCCGCGAGCACCGACGCTAACGAGCGCCCCGTTTCCCGCGCAATCACGCCCGCGATGCGCTGGCGCGCACGCACCAGCTCGCGCGCCTGGATTTCGATATCCGAGGCCTGGCCGCCGGCGCCGCCGCTGGGTTGATGGATCAGGAATCGGGTGTTCGGCAGGCAAAACCTGCGCTCCTGCGGGACGGCTAGATAGAGGTGCGTCGCGGCGCTTCCGACCCAGCCCGTGCCGATCATATTCACCGGTGCGCGGATAAAGCGCACGATGTCGTGGATCACGTCGCCGGATTCGACGTGCCCACCGGGCGACGAAACGAGAAGATTGATCGGGGCGTCCGATGCCGACGAGAGCGCGATGAGTCGCCCGACCGTAGCTCCGGCCAGCGTATCCGTGATCTGCCCGAAAACCAGCACCGTTCGGGCCCGGAACGTCTTTTCCTCCAGGAATGCGCCGACCGACCCGGCATCTGCCGCTCTCTCTTCATCCATGAACCTGATCCTCTTCAGATGAGTAATGGCGCAGCTCGCTGGCGTCGACGCCGACATGCGAATATAACGGACAGACCTCGCGGTTTCGGTGTCGGCGGTTGCTCACTCGCATCACCCGGGCAACATGCGCTGGAACACGCTGTCCTTGTCCACCAGCAGGTGCTTCAGCGCCGCGGCAACGTGAATCACAATCAGCACTGCGAACACAAGAGCGGCCAGCCGATGTACCGCCGCAAAGTTTCCCCGCAGCGCCGCATCCTCCCATCCCCATTGCGGGAGCGGGATGCCGAAGAGCTTCGGGCCGTATTTGCTGAAGGAGGACGTGACATAGCCGGCGAGCGTCACGAGCACCATGAAGACGTAGAACAGGCGGTGGCTGAGGACGGCCGCCGTTCTTTCCCACCTCGGCATGGTCGTGGGCAGCGCCGGCGCCGCATGCATGATGCGCCAGACGATCAGCGTCACGATTACGAACGCCGTAGTGATGCCGAGCGACTTGTGCAGGTTGAAGAAGAAGGCGCGTTCGGGGGTGTTTTTCGCCGTGCCGACCATGTACCAGCCGGTCGCCAGCAAGGCAATGATCAGCAGCGCCGCGATCCAGTGAAGGACCACGGCCATGCGCCCGTAGCGGGCGGACGGCTTCATGCCGACAGTCTCCGTGGTCATCACTGCCCCGTTACTCTGGCGATCATTCGATTGTTTTTTTGATGTTTTCAGAAAATCGCGGCCTTGGCTACGAATCAAGGGCTCGTGGGTTCGAATTCTGCTGGGCGCACCAAGAATCAAGCACTTACGCACCTTTCGGGGTGGCGTTGTGCTATTCACGGCCGCTTGTGCTATGTAGCGCGATCGCCGTCGAACGGCGGGAGGAAGGCAGGTGAAATCGAAACTGTCGCGGAACCTCGCAGATTCAGATCGTCGATGCTCGCCCCACAGACGGCGGGCGTTGTTCACCTTGCTTGGAACCGCGGTGACGGCATTGAGGGCTGGGCCGTCCGATGGCCAGAGCACCAAGCCCGGTCACGACGGCGCAGCGCTGATGTGCGTCGCCACACCCGAGCAGACCGAGGGCCCGTACTTTGTCGACGAACATCTGAATCGATCGGACATTCGATCCGATCCGGTCGATGGCTCGGTCCGGCCCGGCTTGCCTCTGAGACTTCAAATCCGTGTGGGCCGGATCGATTCGACCGGATGCCGACCGCTGGTCGGGGCCACCGTCGACATCTGGCACTGCGATGCGCAGGGGGTGTATTCCGATGTCAGCGAGCGTCCCTTCAGGACGCTGGGGTCCCGATTCCTGCGCGGCTACCAGGTGACGGACGCGAGCGGGTCCGTGCGCTTTGTGACGATCTATCCCGGCTGGTATCCGGGGCGAACGGTGCATATCCATTGCAAGATCCGCACGGGACCGGATGCGGCGCGAGCCCTGCAATGGACCTCACAACTCTACTTCGACGACGCAATCACGGATCAGGCGCATCGGCATATCGCCTACCCCCAACGGGAAAGACCCAGGACGAGAAATGGAGGGGACGGCATCTTTCAGGATGACGGCCGCAGCCTGATGCTGACGCTGTCTGGCGCCACCGAGGGCTACGACGCACGCTTTGAGGTTGGACTCAAGTTGCATTCCTGACAGCCCGCTGCAAAACGGCTCCGCGAGCGACCGCGTTGATCGGAGCGGACGGCATCCACCTCACGCACCGGATTGGGTGCTCCTGCGCACGGCTGCGACGAAGATCCAGACAAGGAACAGCGGGATCAAGAGTGGCAGCAGAAATGGAAAGGCGAACCAGACCGCCAGCAGACCTGCAAGCACCAACACACCGAGGACAATCAGTCCTACTCCGGCGAACACGAAAACAAGCAGGATCGCCACGCTGAAGAGCGCTACGATCGCCACCAGCACGCCCCAGCCTTCGGTGGCGAGCTTTGCTGGCCCAACGAGCCTCTGCCCGTTTACGATGATGGCAATATCGCTCGACTGAAGCAGTACCACGGCGAGCAGCGCAAGAACCAGAATCACCAGCACAATCGCGATCTTCTTCATCGTGCCTGTTTCTCCTCGCGGGGGGAGTCACGTTTCATGCTCGATTCGATGAAACGCCACATTCTAATTGCCCATCCCACGCTCCAGCATACGACGATGCGGCTCGCTGACCTGCGTGCGCAACCACAGCGCGAAGCGTGCGACGTCGCGGCGCGAGCTGCGCTCCAGCCACGCCTGCATGCCCGTCTCGGTGAAAGCCAATTGCCCCGTCCTCGGCACTGTGCGGAGACCATCGCGGCCAACAATTGCCCGGATGCGCTCGGCCTGGCGGCCGCGTCCCTCGATACCCACCGCATCCAATACGTCGGTGGCCACGATTAACAGCCGGTCGTCCTCGTCGACCAGCACTCGAATCTGGAAGTTCCCGAATGCGTAGTAGCGTCCCTGCCAGGCTGCGAGCGGAGCTTCGCGCATCTTCTGCAACACGAACCTTCCGCCTTGCCAGAGGGGCCACATCAGGTAAAGAGCGATCAGCGGCGCCTTCATTAGCCAGGGGATTGCATCCGTGGACTCGCGAATCGGCGCGACAACCCAAGCCCAGACGAGGGCCACCGTGAACCCGGCCCAAATCATCCAGATCGAGCGCCGAGTACGCCTGTCCGGATCGTCAGTTCCCGCCGTCGAACTCCGGGATCACCGCTGCCATCTTCGAGACCGTAAAGTGCTGGACCCTCAAGGTCCAGGCCGAATCCACGGCCGGCTCCGCACCCGCATAGGGCAGGTAAAGCGTCAGGTTCGACACGTAGAGCGTTTTGCCGTCCAGGCTGAAGGCCGGGCTCGCTGGAAACAGAAGGCCGCGCGCGACGCCGCGTTCGTCGATCCCGTTGAAGTCGCCCAGTTTCGCGATCACTTTGCCGGTCTTGTCGACCACGATGATGTCGTCTTCCTGGTTGGCGCAGATCCAGAGATTGTCGTGCTGGTCGACCGCAATGCCGTCCGGCGCATTGATGCCGGTAATGAAGATCGACGCGGTTCCAGCGCTTCCATCCTGGTTGACCGGGATCTTGATGATCTGATGTGAAGCCGTGTTGGCCACATATATCGCGGTGCCCGCGTTGTTGAACTCGACGCCGTTCGCTCCGAATGGCGGCGTCAGGCCGGTTCCGGGGCCGAGCAGCGGATCGTTGCTCCAGGCCGTCGGCGACCCGCCGTTCGGACCGACTCTCCAGATGACGCCGTTGAAGGAGTCGGAGACGTAGACGTTGCCGACTCTGTCGAACGTCAACGCGTTAAGGCCGGAGCCGGCGATCGGGCCCATGAAAACCGACGAGGCGCCGGTGGTCGGATCGACACGCAGAACCTTGCCGGCTCCGAAGTCGAGCACCAGCAGGAATCCAGTGACCGGATTGAACGCCAATCCCAGCATGTGGGGACTTGAATTGGCGATAGTGACCTGGCGCAGCAACTTGCCGTCCGGCCTGATCACGTAGAGGACGGCGTTGCCGGTGAGCGCGCCTTTGGCGTTGAACCCGAACGTCGGTACGTAGATATTGCCGTCTGGACCCACCGTCAGGCCTTCGACGCTGCTGGGTTGGCCGGGGCTAGCGTCCGGCAGCACTGCCAGCACATCGACTTCGCCGCGGTCCCACGCAGCTGCGGGCGCCGCCGTCAGCACACCGAGAGCAAGACCAAGTGCGGTCGTCACAACTCGAAACCTTGACATGTCGCTCCTCCCCAATTGGGCCGATACGTGCAAGGCCGCTCGTCCCTGGCCTCGATAATTGGAATTCTGCACCCGTTCGGATTCACCAACAACGCCGACGCCTGATCCCGCAGGAACATCGAGGCGAGCCTGAGCGCGTGCCGGCGAGGTTGACGGCTGTGTTGTGCGTCGGGTTCGACCATGAATCCGGTAAGCGTGATCACGGTCACGTCGGAGGTGCGCTACGAACCAAGGGATCGTCGGTTCCGAAATTTACCGGGCGAGCCATCAATTCGAGGGCTTGCAGAACGGCGCGACCGCGGCGAGCCGACCGCGGCCAGGGACTCGGTCTCCAGCGTCGCTGCGGAAGCCTCGCCGCCGCTGGTCGGCCGAGAAGACGATCTGAATGAACTCGGGGCCCGGATACTTGCGCATCGGATCGTCACCGTCGTCGGCGGACAAGGCCTACGTGAAGTCCGTCAGCGCCCGCACGCGCGCGGCTCTCGGCGACGCAAGGTTTGAGCAACTGCTCGCGACCGGGCGCGAGTTGGCTCTCGATGAAGCGCTCGCGCAGATGCAGCAGTACCTCAAAGAGGAACCCTGAACCCGCAAGCGCCGGTAGCACTAAATATGCTTACAGCTCAATAGCTTACAAGGCGTACTTAAGGCCATTTCTCCTGGTTGTCCGATTCGACGCTTCGGACGAGATCGACCTGGTCGGCGGGCCGCCTTGTTTCGCCTCTACGGGAACGTCGCGTCGGTCACGACGCCGGCGTCGGTTATCAGCGTCACGTTGACGGGCATCTTCAGCAGAACCTCGCAACCCAACAAGGCATAGGACGCCACGTAGCGTTGCGCCATGAACGTGAACAGGGTGTTCGCCATCACCGGGAACGGCGACGGGCGAGCAGCGAGCAGGCTTCGGTCCAGCGCAAGCCTGGCCGGATGGATCGAGCGCAGGTTCGAGCAGTACGCGGACGGATCCGCGTCCTTGTGGGACCGCGCCAGCGGCTGGTCGACGCCGCGCCGGTAGGCATTGACCTTGACGAGGCTGTCGGCGCCGTTGTCCAGTGCCATCGGATCGTTCAAGGGCACCAGCGCGACCGGAGCGGGCTGGAACGCGTGTGCCTGCAGCTCGTTCAAGGGCAGCGCCGGGACGTCGACGCCGGGATTGCTCAACTCCGGCGCGGTCCACGGGGTGCATTTGAGCGCCGGATCCAGCAACAGGTCCACGAGCCGGTTGTCGCTGGGGTTGCCGAACTTCGCTGCGCCGGTCAGCGCGGCGAAGTTGGCCGCGTTGTACTGCGCGACCTGACCGTTGAAGGCGAGGTAGTTCGTCGGCACGTTGTCGCTCTGGTCCTGGTCGACAACCGTGAAACTGCGCACCGACGGGCACAGCTGGCCGTCGACGCCTGTCCCCAGCGGAGGAATCACCAGCTTGCCGGCGGCGACGGCCGTGTTGGCCGCCTCGAAGAACTCGACCGCATTGCAGTACGAGAACTGACTGAACAGGCTGCCCCGGTGGCCGTTGACGCAATGATTTTCCGCCAATGGCGCCTCGTCGTCCCATGCGTCGGTCCGGCCACCGCTCGCCTTCAGCTTCAGATTGTCGCCGTTGAAGCCGAACCAAAGCGCGACGACCGCGTTCGGCGGCAGCACCGGAACGATCGGCGCGACCGCGGGCTTCGTGCCCTTGTCGACGACCAGTGGAGCATAGATCGATATTTGGCCGGAATGCGGATCGAGGATCGCCGCCTGCACGAACGCGGACTGGTTCGGGTCGAGCTCGTGGCAGACGTCGCCGGCGTGCAGGTTCGTGAGCTGGAACGGCGTTGACAGCCCCTCCGCGGTCAGCGGATTCCTCGGCAGAATCAACTTGCAGTCGGTCGCGGGCGTCTGCGCGTGGCCGGTAAGTGCAGTCGATGCTGCCAGCGCTGCGACGAACATCGAGAGTCTGTTCATGAACGGATCTCCTCCGCGGGCGCGCCTTGCAAGGGAACCGGTTCATCGGGCACCGCGCAGACCCATCGACCGCGGAGGATTATGCGTTGCAACTATGGGTCGCGAAATCATGCCGATTACCGACGCGCCTGACGTCCAGAGGGTCGTCAGGATCATCCGTACTCATTGCGGAAGCCGCAGGCTGCGCGACGGCTCCGTGCATTCAACCGCAGCAAGTTGCGGTTCTCAAAGAGATTCCTGAAAGGTGGATACGTTATCGATACTCCGCGCAATAAGTCAACCCGATTGAAGGACTGGCCGCACGACTCGGTCGAAGCAGCGCAAGCACCGAACCTTGCTCTGGATGTCGCTGAAGCGCTTTGACGCTATGCCGCGAGCTTGCCGTGTGCGAGCATCGCCGGGTTTTGAGTCAGCGAGCGATCACCTGGCGCAGAACGTTCAAGGAGTGCAACAAAGTCCTTTGCGGGGACGGCAGGGCTGAAGTAGTAGCCCTGGTACTGATCGCACCCCAGGGTCTTGAGGAACTCCAGCTGTTCGGCGGTTTCGACACCCTCGGCAACGACCTTCAGACGCAGGCTGTGCGCGAGGGAGACGATGGCTCGGACGATGGAAGCATCGTCCGGACGTGACATGACTTCGCGGATGAACTCACGATCAATCTTCAGCTTGGCGACAGGCAGTCGTCTCAGGTAACTCATGCTCGAGTACCCGGTACCAAAGTCGTCCACCGACACCAGAACACCCATCTGGCTCAACTGCTCGAGAATGGTGACGGACGTTTCGGGTTCAGTCATCACCGCGCTCTCGGTGAGCTCCACTTCAAGAAAGCGGGCTTCGAGACCAGCGTCGTCCAGGGCGTGCCGGATCGTCGCGAGCAAATTACCGTGGCGAAACTGGGTGGGCGAAAGATTGACGGCGATGCGGATGGGCGGGAGCCCGGCGTCTTGCCAGGCCCGTCCCTGGCGGCACGCTTCGCGCACCACCCAGTCGCCGATCGGGCCGATCAGTCCGCACTCCTCCGCGATCGGAATGAAGTCCGCCGGGGGTACCAGCCCGCGGTCTGGATGGCGCCACCGGATGAGGGCCTCGGCGCTGTCGACTTCTCCGGTCGCCGTGTCGACTTTGGGCTGATAGTGAAGCTCGAGCTGTCCCAGCCGCAGTGCGCTCTCCAGTTCGCTCTCGACCCTGAGCTTCTCCTGCGTCATGGCGTTCATACCCGACGCGAAGCACTGGACGTTGTTGCGTCCACGCTGCTTCGCGCAGTACATCGCGACGTCCGCGTGGTTCAGAAGCAGGGCCATGGAATCGCCATCCTTCGGATGAAAGGCGATTCCGATGCTGGTGGAGGCGTGAAGTTCGACTCCTTGGATGCGGATCGAGGGGGCCAACGCGGCAAGTGCGCGTTCCGCCACCCGCAGGCACTCCTCACGCTCCATTACGGACTGCAGTACCAGGACGAATTCGTCGCCGCCGAGACGCGCGACCGTGTCGACTCCGCGGACGACGCTGCGCAGCCTTTGCGCAACTTCCTTCAGCAGTTCATCGCCCGCACGATGGCCCATGGAGTCATTGACGGATTTGAATCGATCGAGATCCAACAGCATCAATGCGAAGGGCTGGCGCCTCCCGTCGGCAAGCGTCATCGCCTGGCTGATCCGGTCCTCCAGCAGGGCGCGATTCGGCAGTCCGGTGAGCGCGTCATGGGTGGCAAGGTAGCGCAGCTGCGCGTTCGCGGCCTCGAGTCCCTCGGTGCGATCCGTGACGACTTTTTCGAGCGTCTCGACCTGGCGGCGAACGACCCACTCGTTTTGCCACTTGCGGGTCAGCGCGTTGGCGCATTGCAACACCTCGATCGGCTCGAAGGGCTTCTTGACGACCAGCAATTTGTCCGCGTGCCCGAGCCGGACGACGAGCTCCGTCCAGTCATAGCCAGCATGTGCTGAGCAGATGACAACCTGCACGTCGGGGTCGACTCTCCACAGTCGCTCGATGGTTTCGAGCCCGTCCCACCCGGGCGGCATCTGCATGTCGACGATCGCCATTGCATACGGGCGGCCCACGCGCAGCGCTTCGCGCACGCGCTCCACACCCTCCTGCCCCTGCAGCGCCGAGTCAACCTCGAAGTGGGGGCGAGTGGACGCCAACGCGGGTGCCCCGAAAAGCGCCTGCTCGTCGGCCTCGAGAGCCGCGGGCTCGTCGAGCCCCGCGCCCAGTACCTTGCGGAAATCTTTGTGAATGGCCGGATTGTCGTCGATGACGAGGACTCGGCGGTTCACAATCGCGGCGGATTCACCCATGGCCGGCCTGCGCGGGTGTCAACGGTAGATCGAGAGTGAAGATCGCGCCCTGCTCGCACCCACCGCTTTCGACTCGCAATTCGCCACCGAGCTCGCGGGCAGTCAGCGCCCCGCTGTGCAATCCGAATCCATGCCCTTGCTTCTTCGTGGTAAATCCGTGACTGAATATACGAGTCAGGTTCTCGGCAGGGATACCGACGCCGTTGTCTCTCACGCTGACTTGTACACCCAGCCCGCTCGTGGTGACCCGCACGGTCACCATCTTCTCGGCGCAATCGGACTCTTCGCAGGCCTGCTTGGCGTTGCGGATGAGGTTAACCAGTATCTGCAACACCCTGTGTTTGTCGACGACGATCGTCGGCACATCCTCGAATTCGCGACGAAGGGCGATGCCGTGACGTGTCAGCGCAGCTTCATTGAAGCGCAGACTGTCTTCCACGAGACTGGTCACGTTGATGACGTCCGCGACGCCACCGAGCCTCGCGTAGTCTTGTTGCATCGCCACGATGTCCTTGATGTGGTCGATACCGTTCTTCAGTTCTGCGAGCTCCGCCAGGACCTGCTCCTGATCCACATCGACCTGGCGAGCCAGCTTCCCAAGGTAGCCCGGCAGGCGCTTGCCTCGGTCGTCCTGCCCAAAGAAGGCGGTCAAATTGGCTTCGTTCGCTTGAAGCAGAGTTACGACCCGATGTAAGTCCAGAAGCCGTGAGTTTCTGATGCGGGAGGTTGTGAGGTCCGCCGACACGTTGACGCTGTTCAGGACGTTGCCGACGTTGTGTAGAACGCTGGTCGCAATCTCGGCGCGCCCAGCCAGTCGCGAAGCATGAACGAGTTGCTTGTGTAGCGCCTCAAGCTCGGCCTGAGCCCGCTTGAGCTCGGTCACGTCCGTGATCGTACCGACAAATCCACTGACGCCCTGGGCGGTCACTGCAACGACGTGCTCCGCCATATGGCGGATCTCACCCGCGCTCGCCTGGGTACGATATTCAAAACGCACGGACGTTGCCCGACGGCGAAAGAACTCGGCCCACGCCGCTTCCATCCGAGGCCGATCGGTCGGATGCACGGCCTGTGCCCAATCATCCAGGCTCTGCCCGGGTATCAGTCCGAACATCGCACGATACTGGGGGTTTCCATAGGTGAGATGACCGGCGCCATCGGCATGGTAGATAGCGACCGGGGCGCTGTGGGCCAGAGCCCTGATCAGGTGTATGTCACTCAGGCGCTGCTCGCGTGACACGTCATCCGCAATCGTCGGGCCAGCGTCAGCGCAACCATCGGCTGCGGGCGTGTCGGGTCGCGAACTCTGTAGGGGCGTCATGTTTGCCGCGCAGCATCCATCCAGGATGGCAGGTCCACCCCTAAGTTCATCGGCCCGGACTAAGATATCTTGAACCGCGACGGCGCCCAGCGACCCAAGTAACTGCTTGTTTTCCCATAGTTTTCAGACGATCACCGCGTTGCCGGCTGGCCAAAGATCGTGGCTTCGAATCCTGCCGGGCGCGCCAATACAATGCGGCAAATCAAGGGCTTAGGGGGATTGCCATGGCCGGTACGAACCAGGACGCGTGCCAAGGGCGCGCACGAACGGATTGACTAAGCGGCACGTGGCCCCAGGCCGAAGCTCGGGTCCGTCGTTGCGAGGCGCGCTCGTCGGGAGTACGGCCCTCGCTCCGGAGGACCTGTTCGCGGGCGGCGGCGAGATGAGCGCGCTGATGCGCTCGACGGACTGGTCCAAGACAAAGCTCGGTCCGGTCGAAAACTGGCCGAGAAGTCTAAAAACAATGCTGGGTGTCGTGCTGGGCAGCCGGTTCCCCATGCTGCTTTGGTGGGGCCCTGAACTGCTGCATCTGTACAACGATGCGTATCGCCCAATCTTGAGGGATAAACACCCTGCGTCGCTCGCGGCTCCTGCCGCGCAAGTCTGGTCCGAGGTCTGGGACGTCGCCGGGCCTATGGCCAGGAGTGTCCAAGAGGGAGGGCCAGCCACATGGACCGAGGACCTGCAGCTGTTCATCAGCAGCGGTGGAATGGCCGAAGAGACGTACTTCACCTTCTCGTACAGTCCCGTGCCCGGGGACGACGGAGCGATCGGCGGCCTGCTGAATACCGTGCAGGAAACGACCGCCAAGGTCCAGAGCGAACGCCAGATCCGGATGCTGCACGATCTGTCCGCGCGCGCCGCGGAAGGGAAGACCGAAGAGGAGGCGTATCGCGTTGCCGCCGAGACTCTGTCTGCCAATGAGCTGGATCTCCCATTCGTCCTTTTCTATCTTCTCGACGAAAAAGGCGAGGATGCGCAGCTTGTCGCCGTGAGCGGATGGAAGGACTACCAGGGTCCCGCCAAGCCGGTGCATCTGCCGATTGCGCAGCACATGACCGCGGTTTCGTGGCCCCTGGCCGAGGTGGTCCGGACCCCTCGCGAGCTTGTGGTCGAGGATCTGGCCGCACGCTTCGGGCCGCTGCCGGCCGGCCGCTGGAACGCGCGGCCGAATCAAGCGATCGTCCTGCCGCTCTCCCGCGCGGGCCGCTCTACGCCGTACGCGCTGCTGGTCGCCGGCGTCAGCCCCCATCGCGCCCTCGACAACAGGTATCTGAGATTCTTTCGAGCCACCGCTGCTCAGGTCATGTCGGCCATTGCGACCGCTCGCGCGTATGAGGCGGAGACGAACCGTGCGGAAGCGCTCGCAGAGATCGACCGCGCGAAGACGACATTTTTCAGCAACGTCTCGCACGAATTCCGGACGCCGCTCACACTGCTGCTCGGGCCGCTGGAGATGCTTCTCGCCGAGGCGACGCTGGGCGGAGAGACCCGGGAACGGCTCGGCCAGATGCAGCGAAATGCACTGCGCCTGCTGCGGCTGGTGAACGCGCTACTCGACTTCTCGCGGATGGAGGCCGGGCGGCACTCAGCACGATTCGTTCCGACCGACCTTGCACGCTACACCGCGGATCTGGCGAGCGCCTTCCACTCCGCGTTCAACAAGGCGGGGCTTTCGTTCGCGGTCGATTGCCGGTCGCTGGCGGCGCCGATCTACGTCGACCGCGACATGTGGGAAAAAATCGTGATGAATCTTCTCTCGAATGCGCTCAAGTTTACGTTCGAGGGTGGAGTCAGCGTGCGACTCGCGCCGGCTGAGGGCGGCGCGCTGCTGATCGTGAAGGACACCGGCATCGGTATCGCCCGGGGTGAGCAATCCAAGCTGTTCCATCGGTTTCACCGGGTCGAAGGCGCGCGGTCGCGCTCGTACGAGGGGACCGGCATAGGTCTTGCGCTCGTGCACGAACTCGTGGCACTGCACGGGGGCACGATTCGCGTCGCCAGCGATGAAGGCAAGGGCACGGAATTTGCGGTCATGCTGCGCGCGGGGCGAGATCACCTGCCGCCCGAGCATGTGGCCGAAGCCTCCGACGCCTCGACGGCGCCCAGAAGCGCGGCCGCCTATCTGGATGAGGCGTTGCAGTGGTTGCCCTACGAATCGCGGGCGGTTGCCTCGCCTCCCGCCAAGTTGAGCGCTCGCGTGCTGGTGGCGGATGACAATAGCGACTTGCGGACGTTCTTAAGCAGCCTGCTCACACCACACTACGAGGTGCAGACCGTGGTCGATGGGCGCCAGGCGCTTGCCGCCGTGCAGGCGAGAAAACCGGATCTCGTATTGAGCGACGTGATGATGCCCAACCTCGATGGGCTGGGCCTGGTACGCGCGTTGCGCGAGAATCCGGAAACGCGCACGCTGCCGGTGATCCTGCTGTCGGCGCGCGCCGGGCAGGAAGCTTCGCTGGAAGGCCTGGCCGCCGGCGCGGACGACTACCTGGCCAAGCCGTTCACGTCGCAGGAGCTTCTGGCGCGAGTGCGCACGCATCTGACGATGGCACGAGCACGCGATGAGCTGGTCACGAAACTCACGCAGGCCAACGAGGATCTAAGAGCTTTCAACTCCTCGGTGTCACACGACTTGCGAGCGCCGCTGCGGGCGCTGGATGGATTTGCCGGCATTCTCGAGGAAGATCATGCCGCTGAATTGAATGACGAGGCGAGACGCAAGATCAGAATTATTCGAGACTCCGTACAGCGCATGGCAGACATTGTCGACGCCTTGCTCGCCCTTTCTCGAATAGGGTACCAGGTGGTCAAGAAGGAGCGATTCGATACCGGCGCTCTGGTGGCGCGGATCTGCACGGAATTGACCACGTCCGACACGGGCGCGGACGCGGATATTTCGATCGGTAGTTTGCCGCAGACCTTGGCCGACCAGACCTTGCTGCGCCAGGTCTGGGTGAACTTGATATCGAACGCACTGAAGTACAGTTCGACCAGGGTTCGCCCACGCGTGCAGATATCCGGATTCGACAAGGGCGAAGAAAGCGTCTTTTGCATCAAGGACAATGGCGTCGGCTTTGACATGTCCAATATCGACCGGCTGTTCGGCGTGTTCCAACGCTTGCACCGGAGCGAGGAATTTTCCGGCACGGGGATTGGTCTGGCCATCGTCAAGCGCATCGTGGAAAAGCATCTTGGCCGGGTCTGGGCCGAGAGCACATTGAATGAGGGCGCCGCGTTTTTCTTCAGTCTGCCGCGGCAGAACGAGTCGGAGCGTTAGATGGCATCGCTCAGGCCACGAACCTGCATTGCGACGCAGGCGTACGGGTGTCCATGTTCCGGCCGCGGTTCAGGTGGTCGTCGATTTCCGCGGCGCAGCCCAGCATGCGCGGGTACAGGAAGATCGTGAATGCGGCAGTTTCCAGCGCTTTCTCGCTGAAAGCCGTTGTATTCGCCCCGTTTCCGGAACAGCTCGCGTACGTAGACCCGGGGTCAGCCGCCCCTGACGGTCCGGACGCATGCGGATGGGATTGAGCTCGAGCGTGGTCATTCCGAAGTTGTGATAGAGCTCCCAGAGCTTGGGAAGCTGCTGCACCAGGGGCGAGATCAACTCTTTCGGAGCATCCAGCTGGGACAGCGCGTTGGCCACGACGAAAGCCTTCAGTCCGGTGAGTGGGTCGAAGGGGATTTCCGCGACCTGGCCCTTGTCGAGTTCTTCGATGTCCACGCCGCCGTGGTGGGTGAGCATCATGGTCGGGGCACGGAAATGCGTCGAGTCCGTGATCGAAAAATAGACCTCGTGCTTGGCGGGCACCGCACCTTCGAACGTGACGCCGTTGGCCTTCGCGATCTGATTGCCGTGGCGGTGCTCGACGAAGTAAAGCCTCTCTTTCTCCTTGAGCGCGGACTTCAAGTCCTTGGCTCGCCCCACCAACCCCGCCTTGCCTTTCTTTCCCACGCCGCCCTTGAACACCGGCTTGATGATCGTCTCGCCGTGCTTCTCGATCAGTGCCCCGATCTCGTCTTCGCTGGCGGCGGGGCCGAGCACTTCGGAGGTCGGAAATCCGACGAACCGGAGCATCCGGGCGCCATACAGCATGCCGGTCACTTGCATCGGGAGCGCTCACTCGTGCGCGCGCACGAGACCTCGATACAGCAGCACCGTTGCCGCGAGCCCGCTCACGGCCGCGCACGACATCCAGTAGCCGGGTGCGGCTTTGTCGCCGGTCAGCTGGATCAGCCACGTCGAGACCGCCGGGGTGAAACCGCCAAAGATCGCGGTCGCGAGGCTGTATGCGAGCGAAAATCCGGCGGTCCGCACGCTGACGGGCATCACCTCGGTCAATGCAACGACCATTGCGCCGTTGTAACTGCCGTAAAGGAAGGACAGCCACAGCTCGGCCGCCAGCATCTTGGCGAACGTCGGCTCGGCCACGAGCCATGCCAGCACCGGGTAGGCCGTCAGCACGGTGAGGATCGTGAAGGCGACCAGAATCGGACGGCGTCCGATGCGGTCGGACAGCGAGCCCATCACCGGCAGCCAGAAGAAATTTGAGATACCGACGCAGAACGTCACGATCAGGCTGTCGGTGGTGGACAGCTTGAGCACGCTCCGGCCGAAGGTCGGCGTGTAGACGGTGATCAGATAGAACGACACGGTGGTCATGACGACCAGCATCATCCCGGCCAACACGACCCCCCAGTTGCGGATCATCGAGCGGTACACCTCGGCCACGCTCGGATGATGGGTCCGGGCCAGGAACTCGCCCGTCTCCTGCAGCGAACGCCGGATCACGAAGATGAACGGCACGATCAGGCTGCCGACCACGAACGGAATTCGCCAGCCCCATTCCGAAATCTCGTTCGGCGACAAGCTGACGTTCAGGCCGTAGCCGATCGCGGCGGCGACGATAATCGCGACCTGCTGGCTGGCCGACTGCCAGCTGACGTAGAAACCCTTGTGGCCCGGGGTCGCCATCTCGGACAGGTAGACGGAAACGCCGCCCAGTTCGACGCCGGCCGAGAAGCCCTGCAGCAACCGGCCAACCAGCACCAGCAGCGGCGCCGCGACGCCAAGCGTCGCGTAGGTCGGAACGAAGGCGATCATCAGGGTGCCACAGGCCATGATCGACAGCGTGACGATCAGACCCTTGCGCCGCCCGATACGATCGATGTACGAGCCCAGCACGATCGCTCCGAGCGGACGCATCAGGAAGCCGGCGCCGAACGTCACAAAAGTCAGCATCAGCGAGGCGTATTCGTTGCCGACCGGGAAAAAGGCCTTGGCGATGTACGTCGCGTAAAAGCCGTACAGGAAGAAGTCGAACATCTCCAGGAAGTTGCCGCTCGTGACGCGCAGCACCGTCGCAAGCTTGGAGCGTCTCGCGTCGTTCGTTGGAGGGGCGATCCCGACGGTCATCGCATTCATTCGAGTCTCCTCGGATTATTTGGGCGAATACGTGAGGACGGTGAAGGTGTCCGGGAAGTAGCGGTTCGGATAGAACGGTGCGACCGCCTTGTTGATCTTCTTCGCCGGATCAGCCGTGCCCTCGGCAGTGACCAGATAAAGCTTCTTTGTTTTCGGATCCAGAGCCATGGTGCGCGCGTACGGGCGCGTGGTGGTCGCCTCGGCGAGCTTGTAAGTGTCCGGCGCGACCTGGTCGTAGATGACCAGATTCGCGTCGACTCCGTTGGACGTATAGATCTTGCGCGTTGCGCCGTCGTAGATGACGCCATCGTTGCCGTGCCCGATCTCCAGCGTCGTGATCAGCTTGCCGGAATCGGAATCAAGCACCGCAAGGACAGGATTCTTACCGCGGCATCCGACGAAGATGCGTTTGTTGGCCTTGTCGAAGGCGACGGCGGTCGGCTCTTCGCAGGGCGCCGTGTTCCATTGGCCGGTCATCTTGCGTTGCGCGGCGTCGATCTTGACTACCAGATTGCGATCGCGGAGCGCCATGAACAGGTTGCCTTCGCCATCGGGCACGGTGCCGTCGAGTTTCTTGCTGTCCATCGGCAGCTCGCCGAGGATCTTCCCCGTCTTGGCGTCGACGAAGGCGATCTTCCTGCTGTCGCCCATGGTGAAGGCAAGTTGCTTGGTTGCCGGGTCATAGAACGCCGAATCCGCATCCTCGCCGATCTTGATGCGATCGATCGACTTCAGCGTGGAGAGCTGGAAGGCCGTGGTCGTGCCGTCGCCGTTGATCGTGTAGCCGCGGTCGAACTCGGGAACGAGCACGGCGGCGTTCGCATCCTCGGACTTGTCGATGTTACGGACGACCTTTTGCGCATTGACGTCGAAGACGGTCACGCCGTCGGCGCGGCGACCGATGAAAAGATAGCCCCGCGCCGGATCGAGCGTGACGTAGTCCCACTCCGGCGCGGCTCCAGTGAGCGTGACCGCGGAGTCCAGGTGATAGAACGGCTGCGCCTGGGCTGCAGCACCGAAGGCCGCCAGTCCGGCTAGAGCGCACACGACAAGTGGCTTCATGGCGTCTGCGGAACTCATAGTGGTGCAGCCACGATGTCGTAGCGAAGGATTGCGCCACCGGTATTGCCTTCGCCGGGCGAGACCGCGACATAGAGGCGCTTCAGTTCGGGCACCAGAATTCCCGTCTTGGCGCCCGCCGCCGACCTGACGCGCGCAAGCTCCACGTAGTGGTCGGGATCCTTTTGTTGAAAGACGCCGATGTAGCCTTCGCCGCCAAGCGCGTAGATCCGCCGGTTGGCGGCATCCCAGATCACCTGGTCGCAGCGTTCGGGGGCCTTGAAGCTCGCGACGGACGCGCCCGTGTCGGCATTCAGGACGATCAGCGTGCCAGGCTTGCGCGCAATGATGAACAGGCGCTTGCCGGGCTCGTCGAAGGCAAGCGGGGCGTTCTGCTCCGCTTCCTTGATGGGCCAGGTCGCGAGCACGGCGAGCGTTGCCTTGTCCACGACAGCCATGTAGTTCTTTCCGGTGACGTTGACATAGAGCCTGTTGCCCTTGCTCTCGATCGCCATTGCTTCGACCTTCTCGGAGTCGAACTTCAGGTCGCCGTGCCGTTCCAAGGTGACAGGATCGACGACGGAAACGTACGTTTCCCGCATCTTGGCATCGCGCCCTCCGTTGGCAACATACAGGCGCTGGCGGGTAGCGTCGTAGCCGAGCGAGTCCGCGCCTGGTGCCGCCAGCTTGATGGTGTTTGTCACCTTGTAACTGCTGGCGTCGATCACGCGGGTCAGCATGTCTCCGCCGCTATCGGTCACCACCAGACGGTTCTTTTCCGGCACATAGACGATGCCATGCGGAGTTGCCACGATTCCCTTGAGGCTCATTTGAGCCTTCAGGGTGTTCAGATCGAAGACATCGAGTGTTCCGTGGTCCTCGGCGGCAAGCCACAGCCGGTTGCCCTTCAGGTCGTATTCGAAGTGATCGAAGTCGCCGGTGTACCCGGGCAGGTCGTGGCGATCGGCAAGCCGCAGCGCCTCGTCCGCGGCGGGTGCAGCAACGCCGGTTGCGCAAAGCATTGCGCAGCCAATGATCGAAGCGATTTTCGAGTTCATCCGATTCTTTCTGGAAGTGGAAGCCAGTCGAGAACACCAGACTCAGGGGTCGAGCTCGACGAGGTTGTCGAGCGAGGGAATTTGCGTTTTCAGCTCGGCGCGGAGCTGTTCCGCCTTCGACAGGAACGCCTTTGCGTCGTCGCCGCTCTTGTAACGGAAGCCCACGCTCAGCGCGCCGATCGTCTGGCCCGCCGCGTTGTGTAGGGGAAGCTCGACACCGTAGCGTTTTCCTTCCCCGGACACCCCGACGATCGGCTGGCCGGAGCTGATCACCTTCATGTCGTCCGCGTCCGCTTTCTTTCCGATTCGGCCGAAGTTGGAGGCCAGAATGATGTTTTCCTTGGCCTTCGGCCGGGTCACGTGCATGGCGAGCGAGATGATCTCGGGGTGCTTCGAAAGCATTCCGTCGACGAGCTTTTGCGCGTGAGTCTTGGTCGTCGCAAGCGGCTCGTAGGGATGGAGTTCGACGAGGCTGGCGGAGTTCAGAATCCGCCTGGCCAGCCCGTCCCGGATGCCGATGGCCGTCTTCTCGAGCGCCTCCTTGTCGTCGCCGTTCTTGAACGGAAAGACAAGCCCAAGCGCACCGATATTCGTTCCGGCGACATCGCGCAGCACCAGCTCGACCTCGAAGCGGCCGCCACCATGAGCGACTTCGAGGTTGGTCTTTTCCGTCGTTATCACCCGCATGTCATCTTCGTCCGCGAGCTTGCCGATGCGGCCGATGTTCGATGCGACGATTGGATAGTTCGGAACGTTGGGCGGCGACGCGTGAAAGACGATCACGAGCAGTCCGGGGTATCTCGCGGTGACCTGGTCGACCAGCTCCTGGCCGTAGCTTTTTACAGGCAGCTGCGCGTGGAGCGGCAAGCCCACCATCGAAGCAAGCAGGAAAAGCGCGGCGCGCGTCATTGGCTAACCTCTTTCTGTCTTTGATGCGAGCAGCTTAGTTTCCCGGCCTGAAATCAATCTGACTGCATCGTGAATTCGCGTTCAGGGATCCGAAGCGAGTGCCCTCCAGGCCAACGACATGCTGAAATGCCGTTCAGGATCCCTTCAGGCTGATGTCAGGTTCGTCACGCACTGTCGATTCGAAGGTATTTGCTCCGAACGGGGGGAAGACGATGATCCGACGGGCCGTGATGACGCTGATCGTGGCCGCACTTGCGACGCCCTTGGTCCATGCGGCAGAGGCGGGCGAGGGGGACTCGGTCGAAGTGCAGGCAGCCCGCGAGAAGTGGGTCAAGAAGAAGGGCTACGAGGTTCACTATACGAAGAAGTTCGACCTGAGCGATCTGCCGCATTACAAGCCCGAGCAGAAGGCTTCCGGCACGATCCGCATGTGGGGATCGAATTACTTCACGGACAGCCCGCTCGCGGATTACTGGATCGAGGAGTTCCACAAGTACCAGCCCGACGTGAAGTTCGCGCTGCACCTTAAAACGACGTTGCACGCGATTCCGGGGTTGATCTTCGGCATGTCCGATATCGGGCCGATGGGGCGTCAAATCACATGGGACGAGCTGCTCTCCTATCAGCGCGAGCGCAATCATTTGCCGCTGGGCATCGTTGTGGTTACCGGAAGCTACGATGTGTCGGGCTGGAACCCGCCCATCGGCGTGTACCTGCACAAGGACAACCCGCTGTCGAAGCTGTCCCTTCAGCAGCTCGACGGCATTTTCGGCGCGCAGCGGTCAGCCGCCTGGCGGGAGCTCACCTGGGACAAGTCGCTCGCCCGGGGGCCGGAAAAGAACATCCGCACCTGGGGCCAGCTGGGTCTCACCGGCGAGTGGGCCGACAAGCCAATACACGTCTACGGCTACAACCTGCAGTTTCATTTTCCGCAGGAGATCGAATCGAGGGCGTTTGGCGGCGTATCGGGAAAGTGGAACGAGAACCTGGTCGAATACGACAACCTGCTGCAGCCCGACGGCAGTTTCAAGCTCGCAGGGCAGCTGATGCTGGAGGATCTGGCCAAGGATCCCTATGGGATCGCCTACTGCGCCGGAGGCAATGCATGGCTGACGCCGCAAATCAAGGCCATCGCTCTTTCGATCAAGGACGGCGGCCCGCATTACGAGCTGACGCTCGATAACGTGCGCAACCGCACCTATCCGATGTATGCGGATGTCTTCTTTTACATCGATCGCGATCCGAAGAAGCCCGTCGATCCCAAGGTGAAGGAGTTCCTGCGTTATGTCCTGAGCAGCGAGGGCCAGGCGCAGGTGATGCGCGACGGCAAGTATCTTCCCCTTACCGCCGAAGTCGTTCGCGCGCAGCTGAAACTGCTCGATTAGCGCGAGCGTTGAAGAGGCTGTCCGCCCGCCGCGAACCGCTCGCGGAACCATTGCGCCAGCATCCTCTTTTCGTAGACCAGCGGGTCGTGCTCGTTGTATTGCGTCTCGAGGGGCCGCAGATAGTCGGGGTCGCAGACCCGCTCGCGTCGCGATTGCAATACCTTGTTGCCGGCTTCGAGCGTGTAGCTGAGCTCGATGCACGGCATGTCGGCCTTTCCGGTGACGATTCGGATTTCCGTAGGCAGATTCATGTAGGGGCGGCCCGCACGGTCGAGGTCGAGCACCTCGATCTTCAGATCGCTCTGCTTTGGCAGGTAACGGTCGCCCAGTTCCTGCAGATATCGCTCGAGCGTCAGCATGACCTGGCGCGGATCGCTGTTGCGGTCGCCTGCATCCGTGAAACGGTCCGGATCCCCGTAGGAAACGGTGACCCCCGCATGAAGCGGCAGCGCCACGAGCAGCATGGCGCCTGCCGAAGCGAAGACCAGGCGGCTAGGCACGGGACAACTCCGACGGCTGCCTCTAGGCATTCTCGAATTGGCGGTTTACAGGAACACTACTCCAGTTTCTTCAGCTGTTCGCGCACCACGTCGGCAGTGAGCGGAAGGTATTTGCCGTCGCGCATCACGTCGGCCTGTCCCTCCTGGCTGAGGACGTAGCGCAGAAACTCCTTCGCCTTCGGGTCCATTGCCGTGCCGGGCTTGACGCTCGCATAGAAATACTGCTCGTTGTAGAGCGGATAGGTGCGGTTCTGGACAGTGTCGAGCGTGTGTTCGATGCAGGCCTTGCTTGCCCCGGCGGCGACCGCCAGGCGCTTTACCTTGGCGCGATTGCCCCTGAATCGGTTATAGGCGATGCCGTAGCGGTCCTTCCCCAGGTTGTCGGTGATCTGGTCTGCCTCGATGTAGCGCGAGCCGTCGGGGTTCACGATGTTGCCGTAGCCGTGGATGTTCTCGTTCCATTTGTCGCTCGATTTCAGCACTCGATCGGAGAAGTCGGTGGCCGTGTTGTAGCGCAGGCTGAATCCGTAGACGTTGATCGGCTTGTCCGCCCATTCTCCTGTCAGTCCCAGCTGGCCCCAGGTGCGGATGTTCTTCTCGGGACCACGCGCCCAATCGGACCGCCAGTTCGTTCCCGCCCAGCCGCCATCGCGCGCTGCGCCGAACACACCATCGAGCTGCTCCATGTTGATGCACTTGAGCGGATTGTCTTCGTTCACCAGAATCGTGAGGGAATTCTCCCAGCCGCCGACGTCGAATGATCCGGTGACCGCGGTGATTTCGACCGGATCGAAGTTCATCACCCGCTCATACGCCAGCAGATCGTAAAAGCCCGGTCTGTGGCCCATGACCAGATCGGCCTGGTTGTAGTAGAGCGCGGCAAAAGCCAGCGCCGACGTCGGGAGAAAGTACGAGATCCGGATGCCAGGCTGGTATTTTGCAAACCCCTGCTGCCACAGCTCGCCGAGCATTCCATCGCTGAGATAGTTGTTTCCGTGGAGGCGGATCCAGCCCGTGAGCTGCTGCTTTGGCACATAGTGCGGCATCCCGCTCAAGTCGAACTTCTGCGTATAGTGCGCCGCCCTTCCGCGCTCGTAGATAACCCTGGCCCGATCCGCCTGTGCACGCAGCGCCTTTTCGGTGTCTTCCGATTGCGATTGCTGAGCCAATGAAATGCCTGCGGTCAGCAACGCAGACAATTCAAGGATCACCGCGATGTAACGGATTGTTCGGTTCACTCTACTTCCTATGTCATTCGAGTTTCCTCAGCTCTTCTTGCACGACCTCGGGCTTCAGAGGAATGAACACCCGCTCGTCGGCGACCACCTGCTGGCCCTCTCTGCTCAGCACGAGCCTGAGAAACTCCTTGACCTTGGCCGGCAAGGGCTTGCCGGGTGCCTTGTTCACATAGATGTAGACGTAGCGGCTGAACGGATACCGGTGCGCATAGACGTTCTCGACGGTCGGCTCGTAGCATGTCCCGCCTTCCTTCCAGGACAGCTTGAGCACCTTCACGTTGGGCGTGACGTTCGCCAGCAGCGCGTAGGTGAGGCCGCCCGGGTGGGTCGCCATGTCCTGCGCAGCCACGGTGAACGCATGCGTGAAGCCCTTGCCCTTGACGAACTGGATGTCGTCCTTGTATTCGCCGCCATCCATCGCCACCATCTTGAAGTACTGCTCGATGCCGTTGACCGGCTTCAGGCCGTACAAATGGATCGGCCGGTTCGCCCACTCGCCTTTTGCGCCCAGGTCGCCCCAGGTGCCGACCTCCTTGTAGCCGAGCTTGCGTGTCTTCGAATAGATCGCGTCAAGCTGCGGCAGGCTCAGGCAGTCGATAGGGTTGTCCTTGTCCACCAGGATCACGCTCGATGCGGTCTTGCCCAGAGAGCCGACGCTGCCGGTCGCAACCTTGACCGCGAACGGCTTGTAACCGTACGTGTCGGCGAAGGATTTCTCTTCCGCCGGAAACATCTCGCGGCCGACGGGCGCCAGGTCGCCCTTGCCGGACACGAGCCCCGGAGCGCCTGCACCCGACGCACGCAGGTCCTCCGTGACGCTCAGCCGCGGGTACTGCTTCCGGTAGATCTTCACCCAGCCGAGCACGATCTCGTCCATGATGTCGGCACCGACGATGTTGAGCTCCTCCTCGGGTTCGCTCTTCACCTCCCCAGGCTGCCAGCTCGGAAGGGTCGGATCGGCCTTCAGATTATGTTCGGGCTGCGCGTACTTGAGCGCGAACGCGGGCGATGAGAAAGCGGCCGACAGGGCGGTCAGGCAGGCGGCAAGCTGAAGCCTTGGGTTCATTGGTCCTCCCCTTGTTTACTTGGCTGGATCGAACAGCGCCTTGTAGGTCGGAATCTGTTTGGCCAGGCTGTCGCGCAAAGCCGTGGCCTTGTCCAAATACCCCTTCTCCGCCGCACTGGTACTGGGATCCTTCGGGTTCTTGAACGCGTAGACGACCAGGCCGACATTCTCTCCGGAGTTGTCGCGCATCGGCATCAGCACAACGAACTTCTTGGTGGTGTCATTGGTCCGGTGCCAGCGCGGATCCAGAATGGTGATGCCTTTCTTGCTCACGTCGATATCGTCCGGGTCGTCCGGATTGCCGATGCGTTCGGGGTAGGAGCCGGCGAACATGGTGTACACGTTGTCCTGTCCAGGCGGGACGCCATGCAAGGTAATACTGAGCAATTCGGGGTGCTTTGCCATCGTCTCGTCCGAGAGCTTTTGCGCGTAGATCTTCTGCGCAGGCGCCGTCCAGTTCTTCTTCGGCGCATCGGCAGCCCAAGGGGCCGTGCTGGCTAGCACAGCGCAGGCGCCAAGAGCAGTGATCGACACGAGTCTTGCGAGCTTCTTCATGAATTTCTCTCCTTGAGCTGCCGGTTTTCCAGAGACAGGGACGCGATCGTAGTTTCCTCGCCTAAACGGGGCATGAATGTGTGCTGAATTCGAATTCAGGCACGCTGGCCGGTGTGCGATCGGTCAAGGCAAGGCTTTCGGCGTTTCACTTGCCAATCAGGGCACGGCTGGTCTGGACCTGGTTCGCTCGCAGGGGGATATAGGCGGCGTGCTCGAGCACGATCTGCTGCCCCTCGCGGCTCAGAATGAAGCGAAGGAACTCATCGAGCGCCGGATTGAGCGGCTGGCCGGGCGCCTTGTTGGTGTTGAAGAACGTGAGGCGGCTCAACGGATAGGTGGCGAGTGCAACGTTCTCGTAAGTCGGCGCCTGCGGAAGCCCACCGGCTTTTTCGATCACGGGAATAACCTTCACGCCCGCATCGATGTAGGCGATTCCGGAGTAGCCGATTCCGTAACGATCTCCGGATACCTTCTTTGCCATGGGGAAGACGACCTTTTCGAAAGCGATGTCCTCCCGCCACTCGCCACGCTGGTCGCCGACGCTGAGGATCCGTTGGCGCACGAATTCCTCGAAGCCGTTCCAGGGTTTGATGCCGTAGAGCTTGACCGGCTTGTCCGCCCACTCGCCGGTCAGCCCGAGATCTCCCCACTTGGTAATCGGCTTGCCGCCGCGACGATGCGTGCTCGAGTACATCGCGTCGAGCTGATCGAAGGTGATCTCCTCGAGCGGATTGTCCTTGTTCACGTAGAACGCGATCGCGTCCAGAGCACCAAAGTGCCGGTAGGAGCCTCCGGATACTGGGATGCTCAGCGGGTCGTAGCCGAACTTGCCGCTGAATTCCTTGACGTCGTCGGGTCTGAGCTCGCGCGACACGAAGACGAAATCGAGGTCGCCCTTGACGAGCTCGACGGCGCCGAGACTCCCGGCGTAGGGCAGCGAGATCGTGAGGGTTACTTCAGGATGGTAAATCTTGAATTTCTCGAACCACCTTTCGACGAGTGTTTTCAGCACGTCGGACGAAGCACCCTTGAAATTTCCCGTCAATTTCTCCTTGCGCGGCTCGAAGGCGGGCAGGGCGGGGTCGAGGATTGGCTGGAGAACTTCTGGCGGCGGCAGTTTGCGGCCGGAGCGTTGCCCTTCTTTCGCTTCCTCCGCTGTCTGCGGCACGTTGCTCTTCAGCGCCGGGATGATCCATTCGACCATCGGCCGGGTATCGGTCGACTGCGCCGGGGCGGCGGCGGCAACGACAACTGCGCTGGCCGATAGCGTGATTCGGGCGGCGATACGTATCCTGTTCATTCGACTTCCTCCTGGTCGCACCCATCAGTGCTGTTGCCGATACGGCGGGTGCCCTGGCTATCTGGCCGCGTCTTCGAGTTTCTTCAGTTGGGCCTTGGCGACTTCAGGCGTGAGCGGCAGATACTTGCCATCGCGCATCACGGCAGCCTGGCCTTCCTGGCTCAGCACGAAGCGCAGGAATTCCAGCACCCGGGGGTCCATCGGTTTGCCCGGCACGCGATCCGTATAGGCGTAGATCCGGTCATAGAGCGGATACGACCGGTCATGCAGAGTCTCCAGCGTGTATGGGACGTAAGGTCCGCCGTCCGTTTCGGCGACAGGCAGGACTTTCAGCGCCGGCTGGGACGCGCCTGAGCCCAGACTGGTGGTCGGCGCTGCAATGATGCCGATCCCATAGCGATCGTTGGCAAGATCGCCGTTCATGCTTCGCTCGAGCTTGCCCGCTGCCGATACGTAGTTGGCGTAGATCTTCAGGTGCTCGTTCCACTTGTCGCTGCCTTTCAGCACCATGTCGGAGATCTCGGTCGCCTGGTGGTAGCGCAGGGTCAGGCCATAGACGTTGATGGGTTTGTCCTTCCACTCCCCGGTCAGACCGAGCTGTCCCCAGGTACGGACGTTCTCCTCGGGCCCGCGTGCCACATGGGGTCGCCAACTCGTGCCTTCCCAGCCGCCGGAGCGCTCGGAGCCGAAGATCCCGTCCAGCTGCTTCATCGTCACCTGCTGAACGGGATTGTCCTTGTGCACGACCACGCCGTAACCGGGCTGCCAGCCGGGCACGTCGTAAGACCCGGTGGCCACCTCGATCTCGATCGGAGGGCGGTCGGTGTAGCGCTCGAAGAGCTCCTGCTCCGAGAAAGTGATCTTGCGGCCGATGCCGATGTCGCTCACCCCGAAGATAAGCGACGGGACCGCGGCCAGCGTCGTCTTCATGTGAAAGTCGATCTTGACGTCCGGGTGGTACTTCTTGAAAGCCGTTTCCCAGTAACCGCCCAGGAAGCCGTCGGTGATGTAATTGCTGCCCCACGTGCGGATGCTGCCGTTAATCTTTTGCTTCGGCTCGTACTGCGGCAGGCCGCTCAGGTCCCATTTCGAGGTGTAGGCGATCTTCTTGCCGCGCTCGGTCATCATCTTCGCGCGCGCCGCCTGCATGTCGAGCCCTTCCGTGGACGTCTTGCCCTGCTGGGCCGAGGCCTGCGAAGCGGCGCACGCGAGCAGGGCGACGCTTGTCGCGGCGACGGCAAATTGTTGGATCATGGTTTGCGCTCTCTCAGTTGAGTTTCTTCAGTTCCTCGCGTGCCACCTCCGCGGTCAATGGGAGGTACTTGCCGTCCTTCTGTACCAGCTCCTGGCCCTCCCTGGAAAGGACGAACCGTATGAACTCGCGCACCTTGGGATCCATGTTGGTGCCCGGCTTCACGCTGACCCAGAAGGACTGGTCGCCCCACAGCGGATAGCTGCGGTTCTGCAGCGAGTCGATGCTGTATTCGACGTAAGGGCCGCTGTCGTCCTTCGCCACCGCGAGGATCTTGATGTCCTTGGGAAAGCCTTCGTGATAGCGCGCGTAGCCGATGGCGTAGGGATCCTTCCTTACGTGATCGTAGATCTGGTCCGCCTCCAGGTAGGTGGTGCCATCGGGTCTGCGGTAATTCGCGTACGCGTGCAGGTCCCCGTTCCACTTGTCGCTCGCCTGCAGGACCTTGTTGGAGAACTCGATCGCCGTGGCATAGCGCAGGCTGTAGCCGTGCACGCTGATCGGTTTGTCGGCCCGGTCGCCGGATAGTCCCAGCTGGCCCCATTTGCGGATGTCGCCCGCGGGACCGCGGCTGAACTCGGGATGCCAGGTCGTTCCGACCCAGCCGCCGTCGCGGGCCGAACCGAAGACCCCGTCGAGCTGCTTCAGCGTGATCCTGGTGATGGGATTGTCCTTGTTGACGATGATCACGATGTTGTTCTGCCATCCGACGTAGTCGAATGAGCCGGTGAAGACCGAGATCCCGGTCGGCTCGAAACCCTTCAGGCGCAGATGCCCCAGGCTGTCGTAGAAGCTGGGCTCGTGATTGATGCCGATGTCCGCCAGGTCGAAATACAGGCGAGGGATGGCGATGGCCGCCGACGGCAGGTAGTACTCGATCCTGATGCCCGGCTGGAATTTCTCGAAGGCTTCCTTCCACCAGCCGCCAAGGGGCGCGTCGCCGACATAGTTATTGCCGGCGATCCGCAACGTTCCGCTGGGCTTGTCTTCCGGAACGTAGTGCGGAAGCCCGCTCAAGTCGAACTTCTTGGTATAGGCCGGCTGGTTCGCCCGTGCGGCCATCCGCGCCTTGCGCTCTGCCGCGGAGCCGGCGGGCAGTTTCTTCGATTCCTCGGTCGGTTGGGACTGTTGCGCTATCGCATGGCCGGTCGCCAACGTGAAGAACGATGTAAGCGATACCGCGCCCAGGATGTATCGAATGGTTTTCATGGCGATCAGTCGAGCTTCTTCAGCTGGTCGCGAATGTACGAAGCGGGGAGCGCAGAGTAGACGCCCGCCTTCTGGATGATTTCCTGGCCCTCGCGGCTCAGCACGAAGCGGATGAATTCGCGCACTTTCGGGTCCATCGGGCGGCCCGGCGCCTTGTTGACGTAGATGTAGGCGTCGCGAATCAGCGGATAGCTTCGGTTCCTGACGTTGTCGGCCGTGAGCGCGATGGCCGGGCCGTCGGCAGCCTTCGACAAGGCGATCACTTTCAAGCCGCGATACCCGGGACACTTCGAGCCATCCGGATTCACGCACGTGCCATTGACGTGCATCAGCGCGCCCCAGCCGATGCCATACCTGTCCTTCTCGAGCGCTTCGTACATGCGTTGGCTGACGACAGCGCTGCCGGCGGGATCTGCCGTGGCCTCCTTCGCCTCGACGAACTCCTTGAAGTTGGGATTCCACTTCACCGACCAGTGCATTACCTGGCGCTCGAAGTTCGTCGCAAAGCCCGGCGCGACGTAGCCGTAGGTCTGGATCTCCTTGTCGGCCCAGTCGCCGGTCAGGCCAAGCTGGCTCCATTGGCGGATGTTCGTCCCGGGGCCGCGCGCGTAGCTGCCCGTGAAAAGGAGATTGTTATCCGCGTTGGCGCCGACTTCCCAGCCGCCGGTGCGCTCCGAACCGAAAATGCGGTCGAGCTGGTCCATCGAGAGCTTCGCGATCGGATTGTCCTTGTTGACAATGATCGCCCACGCGAAGAGCGTGCCGCGCTGGTCGTAGCCGCCGGTGGCAATCGATATCTCGGTCGGCACGTAGCGAAACGTGTTGTAAAAGGGCATCTGGTCGGGAATCTTGGCGTCGTCGCCCATCGGCGCCACGTCCGAAGCCCCGGAAAACATCATGCCGAGCGCTCCCTCGCTGCTGGTCATGAAGTTGGTCGTGACCACCGCGCCGGGGTGGAATTTTTTGAATCCTTCGACCAGCAGCTCGACGTTGCCCTTCAGTTCGCTGCCGGCGATGCGCAGGCCTCCAGCAACGCGGTACTCGGGTTTGTAGGGTGCAATTTCGTTCAGGTTCGGCGACTGCGCCTGCGCGCTGAGCGCGCAAAGAGCGAATGCGAGAAATGCCGGATTCAAGTTGGACTTCATCGAGGAATCCCTTGCGTAGGATCAGTCAGTCGAGTTTTCGGAGCTGCGCGCGAACCACGGACGCGGTGAGCGGAAGGTAGCTGGCGTTCTCGGCCACCGTTTCCTGTCCCTCGCGACTCAAGACGTAGTGCAGGAACTCCCGGAGCTTCGGGTCGAGAGGCTTGCCGGGCGCGCGATTTACGTAGATGTAGATGCTGCGCACCAGCGGGTACGTGCGATCCTGAAAGCTTGCCTTGCTCGGCATAACGTAGCTGCTTCCTTCGCGCGGTGCCACCGCGATGAGCTTGATGCCGGAAACGCCCTTCGCCTGCGGCATGACCGTCCACGCAATTCCGTAGCGGTCGTTGGCGAGCTCGTTCTTGAGCATGGACCGCAATCCCAGGTGCTCCGCGGCACGGTCCTCGTCGGCGATCATCTTGCTGCCGCTCTCGACATATTCCCGGAAGTTGGGGTTCCATTTGTCGCCGTTCTTGAGCACCTTCCACTGGAAAAAGCGCGCAGTGCCCGATGGCGCGTGGCCGTAGGTCTGGATCTGGTGGTGTGCCCACTCCCCGGTCAGGCCGAGCTGACCCCAGGTGCGGATGTCCCGGTCGGCGCCGCGGGCGTCGGATGGGGACCACTTGAAACCGCGCATGCCCGCAGTGCGCTCGGAGCCGAAGATGCCGTCGAGCTGGTCCATTGTCAGGCGGTCGATCGGATTGTCCTTGTTGACGAAGATGACCGGCCCATTGGACTTGCCATCGACCTCAAAGGCGCCGGAGGCGACCGTGATGTCGGTCACCGCGTAGCCGTACACCTCGAAGAACGAAAGGTTCTCGGTCAACGTTGCTTCACCGCCGTCAGGGGCAAGATCGGCGACCCCGGTGACCAGCGCCGGAATCGCCGCGTCGCTGGTCGGCAGCTTGTCGTCGAAGCGGATTCCAGGGTGAATCTTCCGAAAAGCCTCCTCCCATAACTGGAGCACGCCGCCCAATCCGAAACCGAAATTCCGGATGGTGCCGGCCACTTGCTGCTCGGGCTTGTAGCGCGACAGCTCGTGCAGGTCGAATTCCCCGAGATCGCTGGCGGTGGCGGGCACGGATAGTCCCAGTGATCCGGCGAACAGCAGGAGCAGATAGCCCAAGACGCGCCTCATTTCAACAGCTGGATGCCGAGATAAAAGACGAAGCGCCGCTGATCGTCGGTGTGGGTTCCGAACTCCCGACCGGCTGAGGCCAGCACAATCCGGGATTCGTTCAGCTTAAAGTGGACCCCGACGTTCAGCAGTGTTTGCGAGTTGTGCGGGGCCAGGACTTCGTGCACCTCGCCAAGGCATTCGAGGTTCTTCCCGCATGAGTGCGCCACGATGGCCCCCGCGACCCATTGGTCCGCTCCGAACTGAACAAGATTGCGGCCGACCTCTGCGTCGAGCGCATAGTCACCCGCGACGGTCGCCACTTCGATCGGCAACAGAAACTGCCCCCCGGGCGCGCTTATTCCCCTCGTCGCCGAAGACGACAGCCAGTTCCTCGCGTACTGAGGGTACGTCGACATCGAGAATCCGGAGTCCTCGATGTCGACGAAGCGCCACTTGACCCCCAGGTCCGGCGCTCCGAGTCCCGATTTCCATGGTTGATCGGTTTCATGGACAAAGAGCCATGGAACGTCGAGCTTCAGCTGGACGTGCTCGCCCCAGCCGTAGTTGATGTCCACATCCGGGGCCGCAATGTCCCATTGTCCCGACGTGTGCGCTCCTGTGGCTGCCAGGTTGATCTCCCAGTGGCCATTGCCCGGCGTTTCCGGATCGTCGGTCACGAGTGGAGGTCCACCTTGCGCAAAGACCGCTGCCGATGCGACCAACGTCAACGCGGCGCCAACAATCCAAATGCAGCTTGCGAGGAGCCGCCGATCTTCGATTGTGAAAGTGGTCTTCAAGGTCCTGTGAGCACGCTAAAAGGATGCACCGGAGCCGGCATGAGCAGGAGGTCAACGGGTCGCTGGAAAGGACTCGACCAGCTTTCCCAGCTTAGGGATTTGTTCGGCAAGCTCGTCCCTGATCTTTTCTGCCCGCTTTTCGAACTGCGACTTGTCATCGCCCGCCTTGTACGGGAACACGATCGCAAGCGCTCCGATCGGTTTCTGAGACGCATCGTGCAGCACCAGTTCCACCTCGAAACGATCTGCGTTCTTGTTGACTTTCGCGAGCGTCTGGCCGGTACCGATCACCTTCAGATCCTCCGCGTCCGCCCTCTTGCCGATCCGTCCGACGTTGGAAGCGATGATCACATTCTGGGAACTTCCCGGCGGCGTCACGTGCATTGCGACCACCCGCAGATCGGGATACTTTGCGACGATCCGGTTCACCAGCTCCTGGGCGTATATATTCTGTGGAGCCTCGGCGTGTAGCGGCCAGGCGATTGCAGCTGGAAGAAGGAGAAAGGCGATCCGCATCGTCGTGGTCATAGCTCCCTCATGGCGTTGCGCACGAATCGATTGTCGTACAGCTGATCGATCTTCACCTTGGAATTCTCGCCCGTTGCTCGCCACTGCCCCTCCGGGCTCGAGTCGAAAGCAGACGCCTGGATCGCGTCGACGACCAACTCGACGGCGGCCGGCGAAAACGAGTAATCGCCCTTGGCATAGGTTGGGAGCGTGTCGCGGATGAACTTGATCTGGGCCGACCGATCCTTCTTGTCGAAGTAGTCCGGCGGCAGCTTTTCGGCGATTTCTTCCGCCGTACGACCGTTCACGAAACGCATTGCTTTCACCAACGCGTTGACGAGGTGCTGCACGGTGTCGGGATGCGCTTCGATGTACGCAGGCGATATGAGCAGACTTTGGGCCGGAAACGCGGCGCCGAGTACCTTGGTCGTCGCCTCCTTGCTGTTCAGGTCGTACAGGGTCGAAACCATGTTCGACTCCAGGAGCGCGGATGTGGTCGGCTCCTGGAACGTCATGACCTGCACGGTTCCTGCTTTCAGTCCTTGGAGGACGGCCTGCAGCCTTCCTTCGGATTCGACCATCACCGGCGTGAAGCTGCCCGGCGCGACGCCGGCCTTCCGTGCGAGGTAGCTCGTGATGACAGCCTTGGTCCCGTATTGGGCGCCATCGGCAATGTTCTTTCCCTTGAAATCCGCGGCGCTCTTGATTTTGTCCTTGAGGCGATTGGCGACCATGACCGTCATCCCGGGCGCATCGTTGACGAGCATGACCGCCTTGATGGGAAGGCTGTGGCGCGCTCCGAAGATCGTGTGGTTGAACCAGTGATACGAAGCGTCGATCTGGCCCTTGGTCAAGGGCTCCTGCATCAGGTAGTCGTACTTCGCAATCTTCTCGAGATCGACGGGAACGATCTCGATTCCCTCCTGCTTGAAGTAGCCGAGGCTGTTCGCGAGGCGAAGCACGATCGGATCCTCGTCGATGCTCATTCTCACCTGGGTGAGTCTCTCGGCGGCCGCGATGGGTGCCCCAGCAAGAGCGCTGCCTGTAGCGGCGAGCGCCATTACGACGAGCCTTGCGGCGGATCGCTTGATTAAGGGTTTCGCCGATGTAGTTTTCATGTTCATTCCCCCAGGAGTTCCAGCTCCGGGGGAGGCATCGTCGAGTCGAGCTTCCTGAGCTGCTCTTGCACGGTCGCGAGCGGCAGGGGCAGATAGTCTCCTGCGCGAACGACGTCCTGCTGCCCCTGTTTGCTCAGGATGTAGCGCAGGAACTCCCTCACTTTTGGATCGACCCTCGGATTGGCGATCTCGCTTTTTTCATTGTCGATCGTGTAGACGATGTACACCGGACGCGACAAGGGGTAGCTGCGATCCATGACGCTCCTTTTGGTAAGGCCTATGTAGGGGCCGGCCGTCGTTTCGGCAATCGAGACCGGCTTTACATCGGCGCTTCGATAGCCGAGTGCGGTGTATGCGATGCCGTACGGGTCCTTGCCCAGTTCGACGATCATCCGTTTGCGGTCGGCATATTCGCGCAGGTCTTCATTCCAGGTGTCGCCGCCGTCAAGTACCTTGGACTGGAACAACGTGACCGAACCGGCGCCCAGCAGGGGCGGGCCATAGACATGAATGGCTTTGTCGGACCACGCGCCCTTAAGGCCCAGCTGGCCCCAGGTGCGGATGTTCTCCGCACTCGTCCGGGCGGCACTCACATCCCAGGTCAATGCTTTCCATCCGCCGCCCCGTTCGGCACCGAAAATGCCGTCCAGCTGCTTGACCGTGAGCTGCGCAACAGGGTTGTCCTTGTGCACAAGGATTGCGTAGGCCGGCGACTTGTGAGGGGTTTCGAAGCTGCCGGTGGCCACCTCGATCTCGACCGGATACACCCATGAGCGCTCGTAGGATCCGTACCGTTCGTACGGATTGATCGGGCGGCCCATCACGGCGATATCCGCGGTGCGCATTTCCAGTCCATACATTCCGGAAGCGCTGCCCACGAGCGTGTCCGCGAACTCGATATCGGGCTGGTACTTCTTGAAGCCTCTTTCCCACTGCTTCATCAGTGCGGCCATCTGGTCGTTGCCCCGGCTGCGGAGCAGGCCCGAGACCTGCTGAGCGGGTCGATAGTCGGGCAGCGCCGCTGGATCCTGCGCGGAGGCGTTCACCGTCCACGCAAGCGCAAGCAAGAAGCCCGTTGGGAGCATTTTCATGGTCAATCGAGTTTCTTGAGCTCGGCCCGCACTTGCGCCGCGTTAAGTGGGATGAAGATGCGGCTGTCGGCGACGATCTGCTGGCCCTCCCGGCTGAGAACGAAACGCACGAACTCCTTCTCCCGAGGCGACAGCGGCTTGCCGGGCACCCGGTTCAAGTACAGATAGGCGCCGTTATGCATCGGATAGCTTCCGTCGAAGAAGGTCTGTGGAGTCGGCGCGACGTAAGGGTCACCCGCATTCGCGGCGAGCGGCAAAACCTTCACATCCGACCCGGTCGCATTGATGACGCGCTGGAACATGAATCCGACGGCCAGCGGGTCGTTCTGAACGCCCTCGATGATTTCCTGGTCGCGCGTCTTTCCATGTGCTTTCAACCCGATGTCGGCACGCGGCCCCTCGATGATTGCCGGATTCCACTTCTTGCCGCCCTTGAATGCCTCCCGCTCGATGAGATCCGACCAGTTGCTCAGGGTGACGTCGGAGCCATGCACATGGATGGGCTTGTCCGCCCATTCGCCGGTGAGACCAAGCTGGCCCCAGGTCCTGATGTTCGCCTCGGGCCCGCGCGCCGCTGTGGTCGACCACTTCGTGCCGTCCCAACCACCGGTGCGCTGCGCGCTGAAGATGCCGTCGATCTGCGATAGCGTCAGGCCCTGCAGCGGATTGCCCTTCGGCACGATGAACATCAGGCCCGGCGTCGAGCCCTCCGGATCGTCATACGAACCGGTGGCAAATCGGATCTCGAGCGGGTCATATCCGAAGGCCTGGTGGAATCCCATCAGACTGGTGTGCCAGGTGCGATGGCCCATCAGTCCGATGTCGGCTTGACCGGTCAGCAAGCCGGCGAATGCCTGCGACGTGTTGATCAGATACGCCTTCAGGCGAACGTGCCCCTGCTTTTGCCGGAATTCGAAAGCCCAGCGACCGACCAGCGACTCGAGGGGCGTGCCGTAGATGCGTAGAACTCCGAGCGCCATCTGCTCCGGCTTGTACGCCGGCAATGCGCTCAAGTCGTATGTTGCGGGCGTGAATTCGGCCGCGTTGACGGCGCTGCAGGTGGCGAGGAGGATCGCAGCGATCTTGTAGAGCGAGTCCAAACGCCTTCGCAACAAGCGATGGCACTCTGAAAGGAACGTGTTCAATGAAGGCTCTGGCAGCCTGACGGACCGCGTCGATGACCGTCGAAGGTTGCGGTCGATCCTAGAAATCCACTTTCGCACTGAATTTGATGCTGCGATCCATACCGGTGCCATAGGTTCCCGTCTGGACCGAGTTCCAATACCGCTTATTGGCAATGTTGTCCATGTTGACTTGAAAAGCCGCTCGGTGGCCTCGAATCCTTGTTACATAGCCGGCACTGGCCGTGTACAAGGTGTACCCCGGAATGTAGCCTTGGTCCTGGGGATTGACGGGACGCTTCGACACGCTGCTCGCACCGGCCGTCACAGTGAGCCCCGGGATCCGTGCGACACGGTAGGTCACTGCAGCATTGCCTAGCCATTTCGGCGTGTTCTCCGGAACCAGCCCATTGATCAATGGCTGCAACGGAGAATTCTGTACTGCGCTCAGCCACTGTACGGCGGCGTTTACGGTCCAGCTCCGATTGATGTCGTAGCTGATGGTCGACTCCACACCCTTGTACTCGAGATCGCCGTTGTTCTCGAATACATTGGTGATGGGATCGGTTACGGCATTGGCGCGCTGGATTCGGAAATATGACCCGCTGACGGAAAGACCTTCGAAATACGAGTCGCGGATGCCGATTTCCCTTTGATGCGAGATGGCCGATGGCAGGATCACGTTCATGTTGGCGGCATTGGCTGGGGCCGTGGCGCCGGCTTCCAGGCCTTCCATGTAGCTGGCGAATAGAGTCGTCGTGGGCCGGATGTCGTAGAGCACGCCAAAGGCGGGCGTATTGATGGTCGTCGAGCTCTTCTTGACTCCGTTGTTTTCGTCATCCCGGGTGCGCCGAATGCCGAGCAAGAGCTTGAATTTGTGCCAGATGCCGATCGTGTCGTAGGCATACACGGCGGTGTCTTTGCTGGTTTGTCGTGGCAATGCGGTGAACGGTTTGGTAAAGACCGGTGGTTTGAGCTCAATCGGGTCGAAGATGTTCTGCTTCTGAGACAAGGTCACATTGTTCTGGTCGGTCGTGTTCGAGTCTCTTTCAGTGATCGACGGGCCGACCGTCAGATCGTGGGTAAGGATCCAGGTCGAGAACTTGCCGAGCAATTCGGCCCGCTGGAAGTCGTTGATGTAGGCGTTGGTGACCGGCTGAACGGTCACAATCCCGCCCGCCCCGGTAAGCGGATTGTATTTACCGATGCGAACCGTGAACCTCGAACGACGCGAATCGGAGCGGCCAACTTCGGCCAGCACCTTCCAGTTCTCCGTGATGATGAAGTCGGCACGGCCCTGAGCGTTGGTCGTGTCCGGCGTATAAAGGCCCCAGGTGCCCGACAACAGATTTCTCGGATCGGGAACAGGCGTGATCGGAACGACCCCTTTGACGGCCGGCAACAGGCTGATCCCGGCTTGCTCTGGAAGGCGCTTGCTGTAATGCTCGAAATCGCCCTGGAAGCTCAAGCGATCGTTCACTTTCAAGTCCGCTCCCACACTTTCAAAGTCTCCGTGTCCGCCCAGGCCGTAAACACCGTTTTCCAAATGCGTGTCCGACGCATTGACGCGGATGCCAAGCTTTTTATCGGGAAGGAAACGGCGACCGATGTCGAATGTCGCGCCGTACTGTCCGAACAGGTTGCCGGCCACTCCGAAGGTCGTTACATCGTGGTCGGTTGCCCGCTTGGTGACTTCGTTGATGATGCCGGCCGGACTGGCAACGCCGAACATCAATGCGTTGGCCCCTTTCAGCGCTTCGATGCGCTCCTTGTCCTCGTTGGGGGTCGAAATCACGCCGGCGATCGGCAGCCCTCCATTGAGACGATAGTTTGAGAACAGATTGAGCTTGATGCCGCGGATATAAATGGAATCGTTGGGGCTGCCCTTGGAGTTCGCCGGCGCGACGCCTGCGACATTTCTGACGGCCTCGGCATAACCCTCTTGCGAGGCCTCCTCCAGCGCCTTGCCCGAAACCACTGCCTTGGTCATGGGCAACTCCTGTTCGTTGCCCAATTCCTGCTTGTTGTATTCCTCGATCGGCCCGGTCGGCACGGGAAGCTTCGGCGCCGTCATTTCGGTTGGAGCCGGCTCGACCAGAGTCGCCACCCCTGGGATCTGCACGCCCAGTTCGTCCCGGATGGCTTGCGCCTTCCTGATGAGAGCTTCCGGGTCGAAGCCCGCCACGTACGGAAAGGTCATCTCGATCGACCCGACGGTCCGCCGATGCTGATCGATCAGTGGAATTTCGACCTCGACGTTGTAGTCGCCGACCCTGTTGATTTCCACGCGCGGATCGCCTGTCTTGGCGACCTGGAGGTCGTCCGGGTCCGATTTGTGACCGACGCGATCTGCGGACTTGGCGGCGATGATCGCGCTCTGAGTGCCCCCTGGAGGCACCGCGTGCATATCGAGTTCAAGCAGCTCGGGATGCCGGGCCACGGTCGCTTCGACCAGAGCCTGCGCGTAATTCTTCGCTGAAGGCGGCGCCGGTAGAGTCTGGGCGCAAAGCGGAAGCGAGACGGCAGCTACCAGGCACAGCGGCGCGATACGTACCATTTGTCTCCTCGATGTATCCGACCCCTCGTACCGCACGGCTTGAAAACTTACCGTCGATACCATGGCTTCGCCGGCCTTGTCCCGCAGACTGCGGCTCATGTGACGAGAAGTCGCAGGCTACGAGGCGATCCTAAATGGATCCTGACAGGATCCTTAACTTCCATTTAGCCCACCGTGGCGCAAATCGAGCTACCATTTATTCGCCATGAAAGTGCTGATCGTCGAAGACCAGCAACGCCTGGGCCAGTTCCTGGAGCGGGGGCTCAAAGAGTGCGCCTACACCGCCAAATGGGTGGGTACCTGCAAGGATGCGCTCGACGCGCTCGCCGAATCGCCGTACGACATTATCGTGCTCGACCTGGGGCTGCCCGACGGCGACGGCATCGAGCTGCTCCGGCGCTGGCGAGCCAGCGGTTTCAACGAGCCAGTGCTGATCCTGAGCGCCCGCGATTCGGTCGAAGACCGCATCAAGGGCCTCGACGTGGGCGCGGACGATTATCTTCCGAAGCCATTCAGCTTCGAGGAGCTGCTAGCGCGAGTGCGATCACTGGTGCGGCGCCAATCCACCGTGAAGCAGGTGGTCCTGGAGCATCGAGGAATTCGAGTCGATCTGCTCAGTCACACAGTCCAGCTCAACGGCCGACCCGTCGATTTAACAAGCCGTGAATACGCGCTCCTGGAGATCTTCATGCAGAACCCGGGGCGCATACTCACGCGCACGCTCATCTCCGAGAAGATCTGGGCTTCCAACTACGATGTCGACACCAATCTGCTCGACGTGTACATGAGCCGACTGCGAGCGAAGCTCGAAACCTCACCGCTGAGGCCGCTTTTCAAGACTGTCCGTGGGGTCGGATACCAGCTGCTGTGAAATCGATCGGTTCGCGCATCACGCTCTGGTATGCGGTGACGGTTGTCAGCACGCTCGCCTGCCTGTTCATCGCAGGGAATTACCTTCTCGAGAACCAGCTCATTCACCAGCTGGACAAGCTCAACGAAACGCAATTCAAGCAGCTGAAGTCCACCTTGGGCCCGAACTACAAGACCTTGACGGCGCAGACGATCGACGATCGAATCCGCGAGGTGACGGAATCCGCTTCGGCGCTCTTCTACATCGACCTCCACGGACCGATGACCAACCGCTTTTTCAAGTCCAACAACCTGCGAGGCCAGACGATTCCGGATATCCCCGGCGAGGACGTCTACACCGTGGACATGAGCGGCATCGGCGAGCTTCGGGTGGGCGAATATCCCCTTCCGCCCTTTGAGGTGACGGTCGGAACTCCGATGGCGCCGTTGCGGGATGCGATGACGGGATATCGCAAGGTGTTTCTCGGGTTGCTGATAGCGACGCTGATCGTGAGCATCGCCATCGGCTACGCGCTCAGCCAGCTCATGCTGCAGCCGGTGCGCGTAATCCAGACAACGGCAAACCGCATTCGCTCGGACAATCTGAACGAAAGAATTCCGGTTGGAGATGTGAAGGACGAGATCTCGCAGCTGGCGCGTTTCCTGAACCAGATGTTCGATCGCCTGGAAACGTCGTTTGCCGAGATACGGCGTTTCACCGCCGACGCTTCGCACGAGCTGAAGACCCCGCTTTCGCTCGTGCGCCTGCATGCCGAGCGCTTGCTGGTGAATGACTACCTTGGGTCGGCACAAAAGGAATCGGTGCATGTTCAGCTCGAGGAGCTCGCGCGGGTCAACCGGATTATCGACGAGCTGCTTTTCCTGTCGCGCGCAGACGCGCGGGCAGTCAGCGTGGACATGAAGGAGCAGGAACCGGCCGCCTTCCTGCAGGCGTTCGCGCAGGACGCGAGCGCACTGGCCGAGCACCATGGACGACATTTTTCGTACACGCACGAGGGCGATGGCGCAGTGGCGTTCGGGGAACAACGCATGCGGCAGGTGCTTCTGAACCTGCTGTCGAACGCAGTCAGCGCCTCTCCACCGGATGGCTGCATCACGCTTCGATCCGAGCTTCTGGCGGATGTCTGGCGCATTACCGTCGATGACGAGGGGCCGGGCCTCGATGCGGAGCAGCGAAGCAGAGTCTTCGAGCGCTTCGTTCGTTTCAATCACGCGGGTTCCGACGACAAGGGCAGCGGTCTTGGCCTCGCGATATGCCGCAGCATCGTGCAATTGCACCGCGGCCGCATCTTCGCTGCTCCCGGCGAGAACGGTCGCGGTCTGCAGATGGTGATCGAGATTCCCTTCGCAACTTCTTCCACCGAGCGCAAGACTCGGTCCGATCATTCCAGCCTGGAGAGTTCCTCCCTTACCAATTCGGCGGTGAGCGGGGAGTAACACAGCGCGGCTGAAGGCTTCGGAATTACGTCGCCGAATCCTGAATTTGCGTTTAGCCCACGGTCAGCCAGCGTTTAGGTCGGCGCACTACGCTGCCGCAACACTGTTCAATCAATCTGAGTGTCTTGAGAGCGTAACTTGTCGACCGGCCAAATGTTGACCCTTGCCCGCTTCCGCCTTGGCCGTGTCGTCCTTCATCTGCTCGCGATGCTGGGCGATCGATGCGTGCATTTCCACATCGCGGGCATCATCAGAGAGTTACCTTGGGTCGCGGCGGGTGCTGGTCACGTAGTGACCGAGCGATACGGCGGCGCAGCGACGCTGCATTAGAGATCGATCGCCGCAAGATTGGCCGAGAAGCCAACGAAACAAGTCAACGGGGAGACAGAATTGAAGAAGCTCCAGAAGCAAAGAAGATCTGCGGCGCTGGTACCCGGGCTGATCCTCACGTCGACCATCAGCATCGGCGCGCTGACGCCCGTGCTCGCGCAGACTGACGCTGCGCAGCCGGCGGCACCGGCCGCCACCAGCCCCGAGTCGACCCAAGCGCAGCCCGCGGCCGTGGCCGCTGCTACCGCGGAGTCGACGAAACCGCAGCCCACGGCGCTGGAAGCAGTCGTCGTCACGGGGTCCAACTTGCCGACTGCTCCCGACGAGGTGGCGGTTCCGGTCAGCGTGCTGGGGGCGGATCTGATCGATCGGGCAGGCGTCAATTCCAACGTGCTGGAGGTGCTGCGCAAGTCGCTGCCGTCTTTTGCCGGCCGCAGCAATGCAGGCAACAGCAACGCCAACAATAACAATCAGAACACTGCGGGCGGATCGCAGGTGCAGCTGCGCAACCTCGACACGCTCGTGCTCGTCAACGGCCGGCGCGTCGCAACCAGCGGCATCAATGCGATCGGCGGCAAGAATTTCGTCGATGTCAATCAGATCCCGGCCGCGGCGATCGATCGCATCGAGGTACTGACCGACGGTGCGTCGGCGATCTACGGTTCCGATGCCATCGGCGGCGTAGTTAACATCATCTTGAAATCGAACACCGAGGGCCTGGAGGCCGGCAGCCGGCTCGGATTCGCCGACGGCAATTACAACGAGAACTCGGTCTATTTCGTCGGCGGCGCGGACCTGAAAGGGGTCAAGGTTACGTTGACTGGAAGTGTTTCGCACACCGACCCGCTGTTTCAGAACCAGCGTCCGTTTTCGTCGCCTTCACCGTTGGCCGGTCGCACGGCGGCCGTGCCCGGGGCGGTTGGCGCGAACGGACTGAACCCGGGCGCATTGCTGGCTCCTGGCCTCGGTTCACCGCGCGACACCAACCCGACGGGCACCGCTGCAACCGCAGGCTCGGTCGCAGCGCTGATCGCCAACGGCACCTATATTCCGGCGACCCCGAAAAGCGTTCAGGCGTCCTACGACTTGTCGCCGTTTCAGACGCTGCTGCTGCGCCAGGACCAGGACTCGCTGGTCGCAACTTTCGAAACCGACCTGCAGCCGAGCGGGAAGTTGACGGCGTTCGGCGACGCCATGTTATCGAAGACCGACAGCTTCACGCAGTTCATCCCGATTGTGACCTCGGTGACGGTGCCCGCCGGAGCTCCGTATAACCCGTTGACGACCGCGTTTCCGCAGGTCCAGGTCGGCTACACGCCTTATCCGCACCAGTTCTATGACACGGCCGAAGGCACGCGCGTTACTGCGGGCCTGCGTGGCGACCTGTGGGGTTGGAACTGGGAGACGGCCTATGTCTACAGTCAAAGCCTGCTGACCCAGCGGCAGACGAATCTGATCTACAAACCGAACCTTCCGCGCGCGATCGCCGGTGGCTACGACGCCAACGGCAACCCGACGGCAGGCGGCAAATATAGTCTCGTCGCGCCCGGGTTCAGCGAAAACAATGGCCGGGTCCTCCAACCCGCGCTCGACCCGTTTGCACGCGCCAGCGGCGCAGTTCCGGGATCGCTCGCCAATCTCTTTGGAACCGAAGTCATCAACGCTGGCAGCCGCCTTGCGTCGATCGACGCCAAGGTCGCCGGAGCACCCTTTAGTTTGCCCGCGGGCAAGTTCCGTGTGGCGGTCGGTGCCAGTTTCCGCCGCGAGAGCCTGTCGGGTCAGACGGACCCGAATGGGTTCAACACGGGTCCAACTGCTCAGCGCTGGATCGGCGGCACCTTTGCGGATCCGTTCAGCGGCAGTCGGCACATCAGCGCCGCGTTCGCGGAATTTCGTGCGCCGCTGACGAGCCCGAGCATGGAACTGCCGGGCGTGCACGCGTTCGACTTGATCGGCGCGGCACGTGCCGAACGTTACAGCGATGCGGGCGGCTCCGTGGTTCCAAAAGTGGGTTTCCGCTGGCAACCGGTCAACCCGCAGGTCACGGTTCGCGGAACCTACGCAAAATCGTTTACCGCTCCGACGCTTTTTGCCTTGAATGGCCCAACCGATACGCGGCTCGTCGGCCCTGGCGTCGTGCAGTCCGTGTTCGGCATCGCCGGCGACCAAATCAACGGCGAGGACGGCAACAACCCGAAGCTGGAACCCAGCAAGGCGAAGTCGTATTCGGTCGGCTTTGCGATCTCGCCGCAAGCGCTGGCGGGGCTTAACGTGACGGTCGACTTTTCGGACATTCGCCAGCAGGGCTATCCGGGCGGGATCGGCTTCACGAATATTCTGCAAAGCATCGACCAGCTGGGATCGGCCTCGCCGTTCTACAACAATCTCGGCTTTGGCAATTTCCCGGGCTCGGCCGGCGCGACGCAGCCTTTCGGAACGCCGGGCTCACTGGGCGCGTACCTGCGCGGGGGCGGCAACTCCTTGAACCTGTACGCGATCGACCAGTTCCGCAATCTGGGCGGCGTGAAGGAAGACTCGATCAACGTCAGCGTCGACTACGAACTGCCGGCACACGGCCTTGGAACCTTCACGGTAGGTACGACCGGCGCGATCTTCCTGCATTACCAGTTCCAGGCTTTGCCGGGCCAGAAGTTCTATGAGTACGCGGGCACCGTCACCAACGGCGGCACGGGCGTCCAGGGCACGGTACCACGCGTTCGCTTCTATTCGACCCTCGACTGGAAGCTTGAAAAATACGACGTAACGCTCGGCAACACGTTCATTTCTTCGGTGACCGACATCGGCCCTGGCGGCATCGTTTACGAAAACAGCAAGACGCTGAAGGCGCTCCCCGTCGCGAGCTACATCACCTGGGATCTGCGCGCCGCGTATACCGATGACACGCCCAGCAGCACGATCCGCCCGATCAAGGGCTGGGCCGTCGCGATGGGCGTCAACAACATTGCCAATCGGATGCCACCGCTCGCTCCGCAGGCTTACACCGACAACAACGCAGACGTCTCGACCTATTCGCCGATAGGTCGCCTGGTATATGTCATGGGTAACGTGAAGTTCTGAAGATGCCAAGGGTCCTTCGCCATGCCATCGGCGGGTTAAGGCCGACGGGACTCGAGGAGGCAACAAAATGACGTTGTTGGGGGCCCTTCAACGCTTCTCGGGGTTTATCCGATGAGCTTCGTCCAACCCGAGAAGAGCGCGACCATATCGACGGCCGGCATTGGCGTCGCCGTTGCCTTCCACATTGTGCTGTTGTGGGCGCTGATGAATGGGCTCGGGCACAAGGTCATGCAGGTAATCAATGCGCCCATCGAGACCAAGATCATCGATGAGGTTAAAGCGCCTCCGCCTCCGCCCAAAGTGATCGAGTTGCCGCCGCCACCCAAGTTCACGCCGCCTCCGCCCGCTTTTGTACCTCCACCCGAGGTGCAGGTGCAGGCCCCGCCGCCGCCACAAACGACCATCAGTGCAGTCGTCGCCGAGCCCCCGCCCGTGGTGCCTGCGGTAGCTCCTCGGGCCACGGCACCGGCGCCCGCAACGGCACCAGCGCCTGTATCGGCTTCGGTCGCGTGTTCCAACTACGCCAAGGTCATGGGCGATGCCGGATTCCCACGTGAAGCGATCCGCGCGGGGCTCGAAGAGGGCAGCGCCTTGGTCCAGTTCACTCTGGGCGCAAACGGCGAGGTCAAGGACGTCACGGCGCTCAGCGCCTCGCATCCCGTATTTGCAAAGGGAAGCATGAAAATCGTCAGCCAATACAAGTGCGCGGGCCTGGGGCATGACGTCGCGGTCCAGGTGCCATTCGTCTTCAGGTCCCGCTAGGGCGACCGGGAGCCCGCTTAACCGCTTTTGTCCTCGAACCATCCACGACGATTGGAGAAAAAATGTCCACCACCACACGAATGACCATGCTTCCGGCGACTCTGCTACTGGTCGCTGGGCTGGCGCTGGGCGCTACCACCGTCGCGCGCGCCCAATCCGAGCCGGTGAATGCGGCGACTGCCCTCCCAGGTGCCGCGGAGTCGCTCGATAACCCCTATGGCTTGAAAGACATCCTTCGGCACGGCGACTTGGTGTCCAAGGGCGTGCTGGGTGTCTTGATGATCATGTCTCTGGGCACCTGGTTCATCCTGGTCGCAAAGCTGCTCGAGCAGCGCAAGCTGCTGAGGGAAGCCAAGGCTGTCGGAACAGGCTCGACCTTCTGGGAGTCGGGAACACTGCAGAAAGGAACCGAAGGGCTGGCGAAAGAAGGCGCCTTCCGCTTTATTGCCGATACGGCCATCGAAGCCAGCAAGCGACACGAAGGGGTGCTGGCAGGAGTCGACCTCAGTTCCTGGATCACCACGTCGCTTGAAGAGGCCAATGAGGACGTGGAGCATCGCTTGCAAAAGGGCCTGGCTTTCCTTGCCACGGTGGGCTCGACCAGTCCTTTCATCGGTCTGTTCGGCACGGTCTGGGGAATCCTCAATGCGCTCACTGCAATCGGCGTCGCCGGCCAGGCGAGCATCGACAAGGTAGCCGGTCCGGTCGGCGAAGCTCTGATCATGACCGCTCTTGGCCTGGCGGTAGCCGTGCCCGCAGTGCTTGGGTACAACTGGCTGGTCGGTCGCAACACGAGCGCATTGCATCACGTGACAACGTTCGGATCGAAGTTGCGCGCCATGCTTCTGGCTGCCCCGGCGGCCGCGTGAGGAGAGCCTGATGGGCACGAGCGTGGGCGCGTCTCGAGGCGTCAGTCAATGCAACTCGCAAATCAACACCACTCCCTTGGTGGACGTGATGTTGGTCCTGCTCATCATTTTCCTTATCACGATTCCCGTGGCGGTGACGTCGATCAAGCTGAACCTCCCGAAGGAGTCGAACCAGCCGCGCACGAGCAAGCCCGAGAACATCGTTGTATCGGTTGACAAGGATGGAGACATCTATTGGAACGATCTGCACATTCCGGACGCGTCTGCCTTCCTGCAGCGATTGAAGGTGGAGTCCGTCAAGGTCCCGCAGCCCGAGGTGCATATCCGGGGCGACGGCGCGAGCCGCTACGAGGCGATAGGCCGAATCATCTTCGCTTGCCAGCGTGCCGGCATCACAAGGGTCGCTTTCGTGACCGAACCACCGGCACGGCAAATGGGGAGATGACCATGGGAATGAGCCTTGCTCAAAATGGGGGAAAGAAGGGTCGACCACAGGTCATGGGTGAAATGAACACCACGCCCTTGATCGACGTGATGCTGGTCCTGCTCGTCATGCTGATCATCACGATTCCGATCCAGTTGCATTCGGTCAGCCTCAACCTGCCGTCGGGCAAAGCCCCGCCCGCAACGACGGAACCCGAGATCGTTCGTATTGATGTCGACTTCGACGGCACCGTGCTGTGGAACGGCGAGGTCATCGCCGATCGGGCGGCGCTGGAATCAAGGATGAAGGAAAAGGCCGCCCAGGCCATCCAGCCCGAGGTCCATCTGCGTCCCAACAAGCTGGTGAAGTATGACCGCGTGGCCGCGGTGATGGCTTCCGCCCAGCGCCTGGGCCTGAAGAAGATCGGCATGATCGGCAACGAGCAGTTCATCAAGTGAGCGCCATGGCAGGAAACGCACGATTGTTCGTGGCTGCGCTGATGCTGGCGGCGGGCCTGGCACAGGCGCAGGAAACGCTGCGCCCGGAGATCGGTAAACCGCTGCAGGCCGCGCAGGAGTTGCTGAAAGAAGGCAAGTACAAGGATGCGCTGGGCAAGGTCCGCGAAGCGGACGCCGTCAGCGACCGCACGCCGTACGAGAATTACATTCTCGATCGAATGCGTGGCAGCGCCGCTGCGGGTGCCGGCGACGATGCGACTGCCACCAGGTCCTTCGAGGCCGTGCTGACCAGCGGCCGGCTGCAGACGGCCGAAAAGCTGCAAATACTCGAGGCCATCGCGAACGTGTCGTACCGGGCAAAAGACTACGCCAAGGCGATCGAATGGTCGCAGCGCTATTTCAAGGAGGGCGGCAGCAGCGAACAGATGAACAGTCTGCAGGCCAGTGCCCACTACCTGAGCGGTGACTATGCTGGCCTGGTAAGGGATATGCAACAAAAGGTCCAGGCCGTCGAACAGTCCGTCCCTTTGGTGGACGAGTCCACACTCAGGATGCTGGCGGCCAGCTATGCAAAGCTTAAAGACGATGCGGGATACATGAGCACGCTCGAAAAACTGCTCATCCATCACCCGAAGAAGGACTACTGGGCCGAGATGTTGGCGCGGATTCAGAACAAGCCCGGCTTTTCCAATCGTCTGGTGCTCGACGTCTACCGTTTGCAAATCGTCACCGGGACGCTGAACGAGCCGGCGCAATATCTGGAGATGGCGGAGCTCGCACTGCAGGACGGACTGCCAGCTGAAGCAAGGAAGGTTGTGGAGGCCGGTTACGCCGCTGGCAAGCTCGGAACTGGAGCGGAAGCCGGGCGGCACAAGCGGCTGCGCGACATGGCGAATAAGCAGACCGCCGAGGACGAGAAGTCGCTCAATGCAGATGTCATTGGCCGAAACGCCGAAGCTCTGGTCAGCACCGGACAGGCCTTGGTTTCGGTGGGACGCGTCGATGAGGGAATCGAGCTAATCGACAAGGGCATTGCCAAGGGCGGGCTCAAGCACGCCGAGGAGGCCAAGCTGCATCTCGGGCAGGCGTACCTCATCGGCAGCAACAAGAGCAAGGCCATCGAGGTGTTCAAGTCCATCAAGGGCGCCGACGGCGTCGGCGACCTTGCGCGACTGTGGGCTATCCAGGCAAGTCACTCCTGATTGGATCGGTTTCAACGAGCCCGTCCCTCCGCCGCACCTCAACGAACCGGAGGCCGCGGACCAACCTGAGGTAGACTCGGTGCGGCGCGCGGAAATGCTGGCAGAGGCTCAGCTTGGGTTCGGTGCGGAACCTTCCTGTCAGTACCGGACAGCCGACGCGGTCTCTATCAGGCCGAGGATCCGCTGCTGCAAGAGCATTTGCAGCGGCTGGCAGCAGCGATGAACAGAGCATTTTCCAATATCCGGAAGCGGCGTGTAGCAATCGCGGTCATTGGGTTCTTGCTGGGCGCCGCGTTCCTTGCCTTCTGGCTGACCCAAGGGCGGACATCGCAACCCGCGGTATCTACGCCCGCAGTGCCGGCGACCGTGGGAACGCCGACCTTAAGGGATTTGCCGATCTGGCTCTACGGCATCGGCACGGTCCAGCCGCAAAACGTCGTGAACATCAAGGTGCGGGTCGACGGCGCACTGCTGCGGGTGAATTTCGTCGAAGGTCAGGAGGTCAAGCCTGGGGATGTGCTGGCGCAGATCGACCCGCGTCCTTTTCAGGCGCAATTGAAACAAGCGCAGGCGAATCTTCGAAAGGACCAGGCGCAGCTCGCCAATTCGCAGCTAGAGCTGACGCGCTATACCAGCCTGGCTGAATTGGGGGCCGCTCCAAGCCAAAACGTCGACACGTGGAAGGCGGAGGTGTCATCGCTGACAGCAGCCGTTCTGGCCGACCAGGCCATGGTCGACACGGCCGCACTGCAGCTCGAATTCACCACGGTCACGTCCCCCATAGCCGGCCGCGTCGGCCTGCGCCAGGTCGATCCCGGCTCAATAGTCCACACCACCGATGCAAACGGACTGGTGACCATCGCCCAAATGCATCCGATCGCGGTCATTTTCTCTCTGCCCCAGGACGAGATAGGGGAAATTCTTGCGCAGCAGGCTCTGGGCAAGCTACCCGTTGCGGCCTATACCAGGGACGGCACACGCCACTTGGCCGATGGCAAGCTGGAGGTCGTGGATAACCAAGTGGACCAGAGTTCGGGGCAAATTCGCCTCAAGGCTTCCTTTGCAAACAATGACCGTGCTCTTTGGCCAGGCGAATTCGTCTCGGCCCGGCTATTGTTGCGTACCGAGCGTAACGCGGTCGTGGTGCCCGCCCAAGCCGTGATGACCGGCGCCAATGGCACCTACCTCTATGTGCTGGCGCCAGATGGCACAGCTGAGTCGCGCCCCGTGAAGGTCGGTCCCACGGTCGAAGGATTGGCCGCGATCCTCTCCGGCCTTACACCGGCGGAGACAGTGGTTCTCGAGGGGCAGGCCCGGCTTTCTCCCGGGGCCAAGGTTGAGGTGAGGCGGGCATCCAGCGAAGCGATTGGCGCTCAAGCCACACCATGACCTTCTCAGAGATATTTATCCGCCGCCGCGTCGGCACTTCTCTGCTGGCGTTGGGGGTGACGCTGATTGGAGCGCTCGCCTTTTTTCTCCTGCCGGTGGCGCCGCTGCCGCAGGTCGATTTCCCAACGATACAAGTGGTGGCTCACCTTCCGGGCGCAAGTGCCGAGACCATGGCGACCTCCGTCACTACGCCTCTGGAACGGGAGTTCTCGGTCATTCCGGGCACTAGCGAAATGACTTCATCGAGTGCGCTGGGCTCTTCAGCGATAACTCTCCAATTCGACCTCAGCAAAAACATCGACGGCGCTGCCCAGGATGTGCAGACGGCCATCAATGCGGCGCAAGGAACATTACCCAAGAATCTGCCCAGCCCGCCGACCTATTACAAAGTCAATCCAGCTGACGCGCCCTTGCTGTCACTGGCCCTGACCTCCGATACCTTGTCGTTGCCGGAACTTGGCCGGTATGCCGAGGACTTTATCACCCAGCAACTCACGCAAATGCCCGGGGTTGGGTTCATCGACTACCATGGCCAGCAGCGTCCCGCGGTGCGCGTGCAACTCGATCCAGATCGGGTAGCGGGCATGGGTTTGACTCTCGAAGATGTTCGCGACGCCATAGGCAGCCACAGCGTCAACAGTCCCAAGGGTACTCTCAACGGCCCCCATCAAGCGGTCGTGCTGCAGGCGACCGACCAGATCCTGAACGCCGAGGGCTACCGCTCGCTGGTAGTGGCTTCCCGCAACGGCGCTCCGATCCGCTTGGGGGAACTTGGCAGCGTTATTGACGCCGCCGAGGATATGCAAACCGCGGCCTGGGTGCAGGGCAAGCGTGCGATCCTCATCGACGTCCATAAACAGGTCGGCTTTAATGTGGTCAGTACGGTCCAGCAGATCAAAGAGCGCTTAACTGAGCTGGCGGCCCTGTTGCCGCCGGCCGCCAAGCTGCGCATCGTGAGCGACCGCACCCAGACGATCCGGGGGTCGGTGCACGACGTCGAGTTCACCATACTGCTCACCATCGGCCTTGTGGTCGGTGTCATCTTTCTGTTCCTGCGCAACCTGCGCGCAACGGCAATTCCCAGTCTGACGATTCCGCTGTCGCTGATCGCGACGTTTGCCGTCATGTATGTGCTTCATTACAGCGTCGACAACTTGTCGTTGATGGCGCTAGAGAAGTTGCCTCTACGATCGTTTCGATGACGCTGTCGCTGATGGCAGTGTTCATTCCGGTTCTATTCATGGGAGGGGTCACTGGGCGGTACTTTCGCGAATTTGGAGTGACCATCAGCGTCGCCGTTCTAATGTCCGGGATCTTCTCGTTGACGGTGACACCCATGGCGTGCGCGTGGCTGCTTCGTCATCAGCCTTCACGTGCACGAGGGCGCCTCTACCAGTGGTCCGAGCGATTTTTCGATCGCGTGAACGACACCTATGCGCGGTGGCTGAGCACGGTGCTCCAATATCAGCGGCTGACCCTCGTCATCACACTCGCGACCGTCTGCCTCGCCGGCGCGCTCTACGTGTTGGTACCCAAGGGTTTCTTCCCGGCGGTCGATACCGGGCTCATCGACGGCTTCACGCAAGCATCACCCGACATTTCGTTTGATGCGATGTCAGGCCGAATGCGACGCATCGGCGACATCGTCATGGCAGATCCCGACGTCGCAGATGTGGGCTACTGGATCGGGGCGAATCCGACAATCAGCCAGGGGCGGGTGATGGTCAGCCTGAAACCGTTCGGGCACCGCGGCTCTACGGCCGCGCAGATCGCTGACCGTCTCAAGCGACGCGTGGCCGGCGTCGAAGGCATTTCCCTCAACCTTCAGCCTCGCCAAGATCTCCGAATTGGAGGCCGGATCACCGCATCGCAGTACCAATATACCTTGAAGGATGCCGATGTGCCCGAGTTGGACAAGTGGGCGACGGTGATGCTTCAGAAGCTCAAATCCCTGCCCCAGTTGCGCGACGTGACTTCTGATGCGCAGGCTTCCGCGACCACAGCAACCTTGAAAATTGATCGAGACACGGCTTCACGCTTGGGTATCACCACTCAAGCGATCGACGATACACTCTATGATGCGTTTGGGCAGCGACAGGTTGCAACGCTGTTTACCCAATTGAATCAGTACCACGTCGTCGAGGAGGTGGATCCGCGCTTTCAGCTTTCTACCGAGGCGCTGAAGCATCTCTATTTAAGATCATCGATTTCGAACCAGCTGGTTCCGCTGAGTCTTCTCGCAACGGTCGTTGATGGCGTGTCTTCGCCCATCATTACCCATCAAGCGTTGTTTCCGTCGGTCACACTTTCGTTCAATCTGGCACCTGGCTATGCGTTGGGTGATGCGGTCGACGCGGTGCGCATCGCTGAGGGGAGGGCGGGTAAGCCATCCAGTGTCGTCGCCGGTTTCCAGGGGACAGCGCAAGCCTTCCAGAGCTCACTCAAAAGCCAGCCTTGGCTGATCGTCGCGGCTCTGGTCGCGGTTTATATCGTGCTCGGAGTGCTGTACGAGAGCGCCATTCATCCGTTGACCGTCATCTCGACGCTGCCCTCCGCCGGCGTCGGAGCCTTGGTTGCGCTTATCCTTTTCGGATACGATCTGTCGGTCATGGGCTTGATTGGCATCTTCCTTCTCATCGGCATCGTGAAAAAAAACGCCATTATGATGATCGACTTTGCGCTGGTGGCGCAACGCGAGCAGGGGCTATCGCCACGCGAAGCCATCTACCAGGGTGCGCTGCTGCGGTTCCGACCGATCATGATGACGACCATGGCAGCCCTGCTGGGGGCGCTTCCGCTTGCGTTGGGAACTGGGCCCGGGTCCGAGCTTCGGGTTCCCCTGGGCATATCCATAGCCGGAGGCCTACTGGTGTCGCAGGCTTTGACGCTCTTCACGACCCCGGTGGTCTACATATGGTTCGAGCGTATGAGGCAGGCCTCTCGAGGCGCTGAACGCTCACAGTCTGAAGGGGTGGATCTGAGCGCCAGGCATACGAGTTGAGGAAGGAGGTGAGAATCGTTCATGCCTAAGCGATCGACAGTCCCAGAAGTCGACCCAATCCGAAGGTCACGGCAGCCGCGGCAAGCCCGATCGCGAGTTGGCGCAGGCCCGAGAAGATAACGCTGCGGCCGGTGAAGAGGCTGGTCACGGCGCCGATTGTGTACAGCGCAAGAGCGCTGACGACGAGGCTTGCAATGACCGCGGTGTTTCCGCCCAGCATGAAAAACGGAATGACCGGGAAGATGGCGCCGATCATGAAAACAAAAAACGAGGCTGCAGCGGCTGACCACGCAGAACCGCCGAGTTCCTTCGGATTGACGCCGATTTCCTCCCGCACCAGGGTGTCGAGCGCCTCGTCCTTGTGCGCCATCACGCGTTCGGCGGTCTGTTCCGCTGCGGCACGGTCCATCCCCTTGGACTGATAGATCAGGACCAGCTCCTCCTTTTCCTCGTCGGGCACCTGGGCGAGCTCGTCGGCCTCGGTGGCAATTTGCTTCTGATACAGCTCCCGCGAGCTCTGGACCGACAACCACTCGCCCATCGCCATCGAGCACGCGCCGGCGACCAGTCCGGCCAGGCCGGTCACCAGAACGGTATGGTTTGAGAACGCAGCACCCGCCACGCCCATGACCAGGCTCAGGTTCGAGACGAGCCCATCATTGGCACCGAGCACCGCCGCGCGCAGTGCGTTACCGCCGCCGGCGCCGTGGCGTCCTTCGAACCGGGAATAGGCGGCCCCGTCCCACGTCGTGCGCGCCGCACCGCTCAAGCGGCTCAGTACGCGCGCGTGCGATCGCTCCTGGGCCGGCATCCCGGTGCTGCGCGATTCCGGCTGGTCGTCGTAATGGTCCCGATCGATTTGTTCCAGCGTGCGCAGCGTGGGTACTACGAAGTCCGGGCCGAACCGCTTAGCGATCAGGATCAGCAACCTGGTGCGCCATGTCGGGCGAGGTGCGCGTCGCGGCGCGCCCAGGTCCGCCAGCCGCTTCAGCCAGAAGGACGCGTGGATTTCCTCGACCGTCGCCAGGCGCCGATAGACGTCGGCGCGCTCCGGTTGCGATTCAAGCTCGGCCATCGCCCGGTACACGGCCGCGCTGTCGATCTCGCCCTGCAGGTTCGCGCGGTAGCGACCGATATCGTCTTTGGCAGGCACGAGGACTGGGGCCGTCGCTAGGATCAGCGAGAATACGCCCGTGCGGAGGATGCCGAAGGCGATGTCGCAATCTAGACGACTCCGGCCTGTGATGTCGACAGGGGATATTTGATGACTACACGCGGATTTTCCGGACGGCGGCCGAGCGACGAAGTAGCGCAGCGCCTGCCACCCGGGCAGCACCCGACGGAGGACTTTCCGGTGCTGGCCAAAGGACCGACGCCGAGCGTAGATCCCGCAATCTGGAGATTCACCATCCACGACGGATCGCAGCTTCTGGCGCAGTGGACCTGGGCGCAGTTCGAGACCCTGCCTCAGACGGTCTGGCGCGGCGACATCCATTGCGTAACCAAATGGTCCAAGCTGGATACGACCTGGAGTGGCGTCACCATCGACGATCTGTTCCAAAGCGCAGGCGTCACGCCTCCGAGCGCGTACCTGCTGGCCGAATCGCACGACGACTACGACACCAACCTGCCGGTCGCGGATCTGCTGGGTGGAAAGGCGATGATTGCGACCCGTTTTGCGGGCGCGCCGCTAGCGGCGGAGCATGGCGGCCCGGCAAGACTTCTAGTCCCTCATCTGTATTTCTGGAAGAGCGCGAAGTGGATCAAAGGTCTTCGCTTCACCGCGCGTGACGAGGCGGGGTTCTGGGAGCAGCGCGGCTATCACATGTACGGGGACCCGTGGCGCGAACAACGCTACACGAACGACCCATGACGGTGGAGACCTCCGCCACGCCAGTGCGCTGGGAGCAGGCGGTCATCGAGCGGATCGTGCCGCGCACGCCTCGCGTCACCAGCGTCTTCCTGCGAACCCGACTGGCGCCGCATGTGGCAGGGCAGCACGTGGACGTCCGGCTGACGGCACCCGACGGTTATCAGGCACAACGCAGCTACTCCATCGCTTCGGCCCCCGGGACCGGGCTCATGGAGCTCGCTATCGAGCAGTTGGACGACGGGGAAGTCTCGCCGTTCTTTCACGACGTGGCGCGACCCGGAGACACGATCGAGGTTCGCGGCCCGATCGGCGGCCACTTCGTTTGGCGCGTCGAAGACGGTGGCCCGATTCTCCTGATTGCCGGCGGCTCCGGCGTCGTGCCCCTGATGGCGATCGTGCGCGGCTGGTCGGCCGCCGAACCGAAGACGTCGGTGCTGCTCGTCTATTCGGCCCGCACCTGGGAGGAATTGGTGTTTCGCGACGAGCTGCTGAGCATCCAGGCGCGCGAAGCGGACTTCACCTTTATCGCGACGACAACGCGCGGGGCGCGACACCGTCCTGAAGACCTCGACCGGCGCCTGGACCGGCCGCTGATGCACGAGATATTGACGCGCTGGGGGCGCTCGCCGCGCGAAATCTACGTTTGCGGCTCCAATGTGTTCGTCGAAGCCGTCACCAGCAGTCTGGTTCTGGAGGCCGTGCCCCCCGGACTCATCCGCACCGAGCGCTTCGGCGGGAAAGATTGAAAGGAAATATCCATGCGCGCTGCGATTGGCCCCGAAGTCTGGTTTGCCGCAGGCGTCCGCACGCCTTTCGCGAAGGTCGATGGCCCGCTCGGCAAATTCGATGCGCTCAGTCTTTCCGTTCCCGTGGTACGGCACATGATCGAACGGTTGGGCGGCGCAGTGCCCGACTTCGCCGTCTGGGGCGCGGTCGTACCCAACCTGACCTGGAGCAACATCGCGCGCGAGGTGCTGATGGACGCCGGTGTTGCACCGACCATCCCGGCATTCTCAACCATCATGGCGTGTTCGACGAGCATGATCGGGGCGATCGAGGCGGCGGGCATGATCAACGGGGTCGACCGCAACCTCGCGCTGGTCGGCGGCGTTGAGAGCCTGAGCCGGATCCAGCTCGGCCTGGGGCAATCCCTTTCTGACTGGGTCCGCAAGTTTCAGCAGGCGCGGTCGCTCGGACAGAAGATCTCGCACGTCTCGGATCTGAAGCTTGGCGACGTCAAGCTCTATATTCCCGCCGTAAGCAACCGCACCACCGGCATGAGCATGGGGGAGCATACCGAGGTCACGGCCAGGCAGTGGCAGATAGGGCGCGAAGAGCAGGATCGGGTCGCGCTGGAGAGTCACCAGCGCGCGGTCGCGGCGTGGGATCGAGGTTTCTTCGACGACCTGGTCATCCCGATCGGCGATCTGCGCCGCGACACCATCCCGCGCAAAGATACGTCCCTTGAGAAACTGGCGAAGCTGCCGCCGAGTTTCGATCGCACCAGCGGCCGGGGCACGCTGACGGCCGGAAATTCATCGCCATTGACCGATGGCGCTGCAAGTCTTTGGGTGGCCTCGCAGGTGGGTCTGGCCAGACTGCCGGCCAACATCCAAAAGGCCAGGTTGATCGACTGGGAGATCGCCTCCATCGATTTGCGCACGGAAGGGCTGCTGATGGCCCCGGCCTTCGCGATCCCGCGCCTGCTAGCACGCAATGGCCTGACCTATGCCGACATCGATCTGTGGGAAATCCACGAGGCTTTTGCGGCCCAGGTCGTGGCGCACATCAAGGCCTTGGAAAGCCCCGACTTTCTGCGCCACAGGGCTGGGGTCGAAGTGGCCTTGGGCACGCTTTCACGCGAAAAAATGAATCCGAACGGCGGCAGCGTCGCATTAGGCCATCCCTTCGGAGCAACGGGAGCGCGGATCCTGAGCCAGACCGTGAAGGAACTGTCTGCGCGGCCGGCAGGACAGCGCGCGATTGTCAGCATTTGTGCGGACGGCGGTCAAGGCAGCGTGGTTCTATTGGAAGCGACGTAGTTCGAGCACCAAGAACGGCTAACCGGCTGCAGACCGCGGTGTGAATCAAGGAGGCGTGATGGGCTCAACGGCGGTACCGCAGATCGACCGCAGGCTCTCCTGGTACAGCGGTCTCAGTCCGAAGCACTGGCGCGTGCTGACCGCCAGTTTCCTGGGTTGGGTGTTCGACGGTTACGAGGCGTACGCGCTGGTGATCGTGATCCCTTTCGTCTTGAAGTCGATGCTGACGCCGGTCCAGTTTGCCGAAAGGGCCATCTGGGCCGGCGTCGCGATTGGCCTGACGTTGCTGGGATGGGGGATCGGCGGCCTGGCAGGCGGCGTCCTGGCGGACTACGTGGGACGCAAGCGGATGATGATCTACTCGGTCTTCGGCTACGCGCTCTTCAGCGGGATCACGGCGTTCGCAACCGACTTCTGGACCTTCTGTTTCCTTCGCTTGATCACCGGATTCGCGATGGGCAGTGAGTGGAGCACCGGGGTCGCGCTGCTGGCCGAGACCTGGCCGAACCACGCGCGGCCGAAAGGGGCGGGCTTTCTGCAATCGGGATTCGGCTTCGGCACGCTGATCGCTGCGCTGGTCTGGTTCGGGCTGAGCCAGACCAATCCGCTCGGGCAGGATACGTGGCGCCTGGTGTTCGTCATTGGCGCGCTGCCCGCCTTGTTCTGCCTATACATCCGGCGTGCGGTCGACGAGTCGGACCGGTGGCGGCAGGCGATCCTGCAGCAGCGATGGGCCGCAACCGAGCAGGGCGACTCTGCGCCGACCGCGCCCACGCGCGGCAAGCGACCGTTTACGCTGGCGGAGATCTTTCGCGAGCCCGAAGGCCGCAGACGCGCGCTGCTCGCCTTTCTGTTATCGATGACCACGACGATCGGCTGGTGGGCGATCTCGAGCTGGCTGCCCCAGTTCGCAGCGCAAATGGCCAGCGCGGCGGCCGCGCCCAACCCGGCGCAGTCGGCACTGCACGCGGTGCTGCTGTACACGTGCGGGGCGGTCGTCGCCTACCTGCTGTCGGGCTTCCTGGCCGATCTGCTGGGTCGCCGGGTGTACCTGTTCCTGACGTTTCTTGGCTCGCTGGCCACGACTGCTTTGGTATATCTTTGGACGAAGTCGCTCGACACGCTGCTGTGGACTTCGTTCGTCAACGGGTTCTTCACGCTAGGCTGCGCATATTCGTGGATGGCGATATACCCGGCCGAACTGTTTACGTCGAGCGTGCGGGCGACCGCGGCCGCGTTCATCTTCAACGCCGCTCGCTTGATCGCATGGGTTTTTCCGATCCTCGCGGGAACGCTGATCCATGCTTTCGGGAGCATCCCGCGCGCGGCGATGACGCTGGCATCGGTCTACGTCGTCGGGCTCATCGTGCCGTGGTTCATGCCCGAGACACGCGGCAAAGCCTTGCCCGAGTGACTGCGCCAGCGAGCCTGGTCACGCTGGTCGTGCATCATTGGTCGCCGAATATCGCTAGACTTTCCGGGGGAACAGATGATCGAGCTTGTCATTGAGCAGCGTCGCCGCGATCTTGGCGGCTTCGAAGTGGGACGCGTGCTTCCCTTCGCGAAGCGCCGCATGGTGGGTCCCTTCGTGTTCTTCGATCACATGGGTCCGATCGACTTCGCGCCGGGAATCCCGCGCTCGGTCGATGTGCGACCGCATCCGCACATCGGACTGTCGACCGTCACTTACCTGTTTGACGGCGAAGTGATGCATCGTGACAGCCTGGGCTCGGAACAGGCGATTCGGCCGGGCGAGGTCAACTGGATGACCGCCGGTCGCGGCATCACGCACTCGGAGCGCTTCGAGCGCGCGCGTCGTGAGGGCGGGCGCTTGCACGGCATCCAGGCCTGGGTGGGCCTGCCGCGGGAGTATGAGGAGATCGAGCCCGCGTTCGATCATTACTCGTCGCGCGACCTACCCGTGTACGAGTCGGGCGGCCTGTGGGCGCGTCTGGTCGCAGGCGAGGCGTTCGGCGCCAAGGCCGCGGTCCGGACGCATTCGCCGCTGTTCTATGTCCACTGGAGGCTCGCCGCGGGCACGCACGCGCAACTCGATGCGCAGTACCCGGAACGCGCGGCTTACATTGCCGCCGGGTCGGTGGAAGTGGAGGGCAGCACATTCGAAGCGGGGCGCCTGCTTGTCTTCGGATCCGGGCAGCCGATCGTTTTCAGCTGTGTGACGCCGGCCGTGGTCATGCTGCTCGGCGGCGAGCCGATCGGCGAACGCTTCATCGAGTGGAACTTCGTTTCCTCGTCGCGCGCCAGAATCGAGCAGGCCAAGGCCGACTGGCGCGAAGGGCGCATGAAGCTTCCCGTTCATGACGACGTCGAATTCGTCCCGCTGCCGCCCGACAGCGCAGAGCGGGCCAATCCGATGTCTTAAGCCGTTTCCTTGACCGGGTACCCGTGGAGTTGGAAAGTCTCCAACGGCTGAGGCCGCGCGATGCCAAAGCCCTGGCCATAGTCGACCCCGAGGTTGCGCACGGCTTCCAGCGTTTCCGCGTCCTCGACATACTCCGCGATGGTCTTGATCCCCAGAGCGTGTCCGATTTCGTTGGTCGCTTTGACGATCGCCAGATTGACCGGGTCCCGAGCGATGTTCTTGACGAACGTGCCGTCGATCTTCAGGAAGTCGACGGGCAGGTGTTTCAGATAGGCGAACGAAGACAGGCCGGTCCCAAAATCGTCGAGAGCGAATCGACAGCCGCGGGCGCGCAGCTCGCTGATCAGGCGAAGCGCGCGATTCATGTTGGCGATGGTCGCGGTCTCGGTGATTTCAAAACACACGAGCCTGGGAGAAACTCCATACTCGACCAGCTTGCCCTGGATGTACGGTAACAGCTGCTCATCGGTGAGCGACGAACCGGACAGATTGATGCAGCATGTCTGCAAAGGGTGGGCGTCGGCGGGCAGGTTGCCGACGAACCGCAACGCGCTGTCGATGACCCAGCGATCGATCGAAGGCATCAGGTTGTAACGTTCCGCCGCCGGAATGAACGCATCCGGACCGATGATCAGCCCATTTTCATCGACCATCGAGACCAGCATCTCGAAATGCACGGGCGGGCCCGCGCATGAGGAAAGCGCGACGATGGGTTGATAGCGCAGGCGAAAGCGCCCGTCGTCGAGGGCGCGCGTGATGCGGTTGACCCAGCTCATCTCGGTCCGCCGCCGCCTCAGCTCCTCGTTTTCCGGGCGGTAGACCTGGACCTGGTTGCGGCCCGAGTCCTTGGCTGCATAACAAGCGGCGTCGGCTGCGGACAGCACGTTCGCCAGCGGAATCGAATCGCCGTCGATCGGAACCACTCCGATCGATGCTCCGACCGTGAAGATCCGCGACTCCCAGAAGAAGCGGAAGCCGGCGACGGCTTCGCGCAACTTTTCCGCCACCTGGCAAGCCCGGTCCATGTCGCAATCGAGCAGGAGCACTCCGAATTCGTCGCCTCCGAGGCGCGCCACCAGGTCATCCTGGCGCAGCGTGGTCTGGAGCAGGTGCGCGAGCTGGCGCAGCAACTGATCGCCGGCCGAATGGCCGCAGGTGTCGTTGACGATCTTGAATTGATCCAGATCGATGTACATCACCGCGTGTCGACCGGCCCGGATCTCCGGATCGGCCAGGACCTCGCTGAGGCGCTGATGAAAGTATTCCCGGTTGGGCAGCGCGGTCAGCGAGTCGTGATAGGCAAGGTGCATCATGAACCGCTCGGCTCGTCGGCTGGCGAGCAGATGACGTACGCGCTGCCGTAGCACCGGAAGCAGGATCGGTTTCGTGACGTAGTCGCTCGCCCCGCAGACCAGGGCGCGGTGGATGGAGGCGTCGTCATCCAGCGACGTGATCATCAGGACCGGGGTCGCTTTGTAGCGCTCCAGGGTCCTGATCCGGGCGCATGCGTCGACGCCGTCGAGCTCGGGCATGATGTAGTCGAGCAGGATCAGGTCCGCTGAAACGGACTCACACAGACGCACCGCCTCGGCTCCCGTCTCCGCCGCGACGACCTTGTATCCCTCGCGCTCCATCACGCGCCTCAGCAGGACGCGTGTCGCCTTGTCGTCGTCGGCGATCAGGATCAGCGGCGAATCGGCGCCGTTGTCACGGGATTGGAGGACTGCTGACATGCTGCTTCGCCGGGGTCCGATTCAGCTGACCGCGGACTGCGCGCACAACGCGCGAAGTTCGGGCAGCAGTTGTTCGAGTTCGCCGCGCAGCCTTCGATAGGACTGCTGCACGGTCTGCATGTACTCGTCGCGGCCGCACTGCTCGAGCTCGAGCGCCGTTTCATACAGAGGGCCGGTGCTGAAGGTCGCGACCGAGCCTTTCAGGGTGTGAGCGGCCCGCCGCAGCGCCTTGGGATCGCCCGCCAGCACGGCCACTTCCACCGCGCTCACGGTTGCCTCACAGGCCTCCAGAAAGGCCGCAACGACCTCCCTCAGAAGCTCCTCGTCACCGCCCATTTTCAGCAAAGCGGCGTCCCTGCAGAAAACGCGGGAAGCGGGTTCCGGCGCGGCCTGGGCGCGATTCGGGATTTGAAGCGCTTGAGGCTGCGGCTGGCCGGCAATTCGATTCAGGGTCGCGATCAGGTTCTCGATCTGGATCGGTTTCGATACGTAGTCGTCCATTCCGCCGGCCAGGCAGGCTTCGCGGTCGCCTTGCATCGCATTGGCGGTCATCGCGATGATGTGGATATGGCCCCCGTCGATCGCCTCCCGGGCCCGAATCGCGGCGGTCGCCTCGAGCCCGCTCATGTTCGGCATCTGCACGTCCATCAGGATGGCGTCGAAACGGGAATCCCGCAGCATCGTGAGCACTTCGGTGCCGTCGTTCGCCAGGGCGACCGAGTGCCCAAGCTTCTCGAGCACACGCAGCGCGTACTTTTGATTGACCAGATGGTCCTCGGCGACCAGGATCGACAGCCGGTTCAATCCCCGCACCAGGCGCATCCCGGGATGCTCTTCGACCGCCTGCGCCCGGACCATCGTCGGATCCGTCGCGGAGATGATCGCGTCGAGCAGATCGGTTCCCGACACCGGCTTCAAAAGGAATTCGTTGATGCCGAGCGCCCGGCAGCGCTGCGGATCATGGCGCGCGCCGGAGGAGGTCAACATGACAAGCGCCGTCCGATTCAGGTCCGGCGAGCGCTTGATGGACCGCGCTACCTCGAAGCCGTCCATCGCGGGCATGCAGCCGTCAAGCAGCGCGAGGCTGTAGGGCGAGCCGTTCCTGGCGCAACGCTCCAGCTCGGACAGCGCTGTGAGCCCGTTTTCCACCGACACCGGTTGCAGGCCCCACTTGGCGAGCCACACTTCGAGCAATCGGCGGTTGGTGGCGTTGTCGTCGACGATCAAGGCGCGCATGCCTTTCAAGCGAGCTGCGTCCTGGCGCAGCCCGCAACCCGCCGTATCCGCTTGCAGCCCGAGGCGCATCGTGAAGCTGAAGGAGCTGCCCCGCCCGACGGCGCTGTCCACGCTGATGCTGCCGCCCAACAACTCGACCAGCCGCGACGAGATCGTCAGACCCAGACCCGTGCCGCCGTACTGGCGGGTGGTCGACGAGTCGGCCTGTGCGAAGGCTTCGAAGATGTGGTGATGCTTTTCCGGGGGTATTCCGATGCCGGTGTCCCGGACGCAGCAGCGCAGCGTCACCGCCCCCTCGGCTTGCGACACGGTTTCGATCCGCAGCTCGACCTCGCCGGAATCGGTGAACTTGATTGCATTGCCGACCAGATTCAGGATCACCTGCCGAATACGAACCGGATCGCCGATTACCCGGTCCGGAACGTCCGGCAGCACGGCGGCGATCAGCTCGAGGCCTTTCTCGTGCGCCCGCGAGGCGACGGACTTGAGTGCGCGCGTCACGCACTCGTGCAGCGAGAATGGCAGCGCCTCGAATCTGAGACGCCCGGCGTCGATCTTCGAGTAATCCAGGATGTCGTTCAGCAGCGAGAGCAGGGCGTCCGCCGAGTACTTGACCATCGTCAGGTATTCGCGCTGCTCCGCGTTCAGCCCGGTATCGAGCGCGAGTTCCGTCATGCCGATGATCCCGTTCATCGGCGTTCGGATCTCATGACTCATGTTGGCGACGAATTCGCTTTTTGCGCGCGCCGCCGCCTGCGCCTCGGCCATCGCGAGCTCGAGCGCTTGCGTGCGATCGGTAATCCTGCGTTCCAGCTCGCTGCGATGCTCTTCGACCTCGCTGCGGTATCGCGACAGGCTATGGTTCATGCGCCCGAGCGAGCGAAGCAAGCCGCCGATGTCGCGCTCCGTGCCGACCTCTCCGGGCGGAACGAATTCGCCCTCCGCAACGCGATTTGCGACCCGGACGGCCTTTCTGAGCGGTCGGGTCAGGCCGACGACCATTCCTCGAATGAATACGACCGTCAGCACCAGCGTGGCGAGCATCGCGGACGGCACGACCCATGACTCGATTCGCGCCGTTTCCAGCGCCAGACGAATCGCGGCCTCGTGCTGTCTCTGGTATTGCAGCTGCAAGGCCTGCAGCGCCTGGGCGAGTCGGTAGATGGAGTCTTTCTGCGCCGACAGCGCCTTCAGTCCGGAATTGGCGTTCAGGGAGGAGATCGAGCTCAGCAGGGCGGAGGTCGTGCTCGGATCGAAGGCGGGGTCTGCCAACTCGATCCCCTGCAACGCGTGCCGCGTCTGCTCGAGCCCCTCGATCGCCGACGGGCCGAGATAGTTCCTGTCCACGGAATCGACGACGCCGTTGACAAGACTCGACCCGAGTCATTTCCTCTGGTCTCCTGTCTAATCGCCGCTGGCCACCTCGGTCGACCTAATAGGGCGTATGTATCTCTTAACGGCTTACCCATCTTCATCTTGAGGGGGAAAGTGCCCCGTTCCGGCCTCGTTGGGCGGGGCTTAAATCGCTAAAAAGCACGCATCTTCAACAGGTTATAGACGATACTTCGCGTGCAAACTGGAAACGCATCCGAAACCGACGCCAAATCCAAGGATTCGGCCAGCGGCCAACGCTCTCCTAAGGCGAGCCGCCGCAATTGGGTGGCTGCGCCCGGTGGCTCGCGTCTCTAGCCGGCCTTGCGCTCGCGCGTCAGCGGCACGAAGCGGACCGGAAGCTTGTTTTCGGTCACCGTGCGCCCGTCGCTCTGCTTCGAGATCACCAGAAGTTCCTGATCCTGATCGGGGCCGACCGGCAGTACCATCCGGCCGCCTGGCTTCAATTGCTCGATCAGCGGATGCGGCACGTGATCCGGCGCCGCAGTCACGACGATGCGGTCGAACGGGGCCGCTTCAGGCCAACCCAGGTAGCCGTCGCCGACGCGCACCTGGACGTTGCGATACCCGAGCTCGGACAGCAGCGCGGTCGCGCGCTCGCCGAGCGAGCGCACGATTTCGACCGTGAATACCTGTGCAACGCACTCGGCCAGTACCGCCGCTTGATAGCCCGATCCGGTGCCGACCTCCAACACGCGATCGGCCGGCCCGCTGTCCAGCAGCTCGGTCATCAGCGCAACGATGAAAGGCTGCGAGATCGTCTGACCTTCACCGATCGGCAAAGGGCGGTCCGCGTAGGCAAATTCCTGTTGGGCCGATGGGACGAAGCGGTGGCGCGGAACGCGAGCCATGGCATCGCGAACACGGGCGCTGAGCTGCGTGCGCCCAGTCTGCTCCCCGGTGGCCCGCATCATCGCATCGATCACGTCCAGCATGCGTTCGCGTTGGCGCGCAAACGGTACCTGGCCCGGCGCCCGCGCCGCGAACGGCAGCAGCACGATCGTCGTCACCAGGAGACGGCGGCTTCTTTGACTGCATGACCGCGGCGGAGCCGCCGCCAGCTCGGTCATGCGGCCGCGACCCGAACGCGCCTGCGGCGGCCCCGGCCAAGTCCACCCTTGAACTCGTCAAACCGGCCGGCAATTCCTGTCCCGCATTGCGGACACTGGCCGCTCGCGTCGAGCCTGCACGACAAAACGTCGTGCCAGTCGCGCTCGATCAGCGGTTCGCGGCAGCGCGGGCAGAACGTCGTGCCACCTTTCACATCGTGCACGTTGCCCGTGTACACGTAGTGCAGACCGTTTGCGATCCCGATCGAGCGGGCCCGATGCAGCGTCGCAGCGGGGGTGGGCGGTACGTCGGTCATCTTGTAGTCGGGATGGAAGGCGGTGAAGTGCAGCGGCACCTCGGGCCCGAGCCGGTCGGCGATCCACCGCGTCAACGCCTCCAGCTCGGCCGTGCTGTCGTTCAGACCGGGGATCAGCAGCGTCGTGATCTCCAACCAGCAATCCGTTTCGTGGTGCAGGTACTGCAGCGTGTCCAGCACCGGGGCCAGATGCGCTCCGGTCTGCTGGAAGTAGAAGTCCTCGGTGAATCCCTTCAGGTCCACGTTGGCCGCATCCATCTTGGCGTAGAACTCGCGCCGCGGCTCGGCGTGAATGTAGCCCGCCGTGACTGCGACCGCGCGCAACCCGATCTCGTGACAGGCATCGGCGGTGTCCATCGCGTATTCGGCGAAGATCACCGGATCGTTGTAGGTGAACGCCACGCTCACGCAAGCATGGTCTCGCGCCAGTTGCGCGATTTGTCCGCCAGAGGCCGCATCGGTCAGCCGGTCCATCTCGCGGCTTTTCGAGATGTCCCAGTTCTGGCAGAACTTGCAGGCGAGGTTGCAGCCGGCGGTGCCGAACGAGAACACGCTCGAGCCCGGAAAGAAGTGATTCAGCGGCTTTTTCTCGATCGGGTCGATGCAGAAGCCCGAGCTGCGACCGTATGTCGTCAGCGTCATCGCATCGCCGGCGCGTCGGCGCACGAAGCACATGCCGCGCTGACCTTCGTGCAGACGGCAGTCGCGAGGGCACAGGTCGCACTGGATGCGGCCGTCCTCGAGCCGGTGCCACCAGCGCGCAGGGTACCCGGCGCCGCTGGAGCTTTCTTGTGCGCCCATCACGGGGGATCGAACGCGAAAGCGCCGTAGCCGACCACCCGGCGCAGGTCGCCCGTGATCTGGCCGGAATCGCGCAGATCGAGCAGCCGCGGCACGAGGCCGTGGTCGCGTGCCGCCAGCAGCGCACCGTTGATCGGGGTTGCACCGCAGGCCTGCTGTGGATCGAGGCGCGCGTCGAACTCCAGGATCTGCTGCGCGGTCGCGCGATCGACCAGTTGGGCGCGCACGTGCGGAAGGTAGTGCGACAGGTCCGAGCTCACGACGATGCATGTTTCGTCGCCACCCCAGAGCCGAACCAGCACCTGCGCGACCTCGGCCGGGCGCGCCTCGCCCGCCACGATCGGCACCAGAGTGAACTCGTCGAGCACTTCCTGCAGGAAGGGCAGCTGCACCTCCAGCGAGTGCTCGCCGGCGTGCGGCAAGTCATCGCGCCGGACCTGTGCAAGCCCGGCCAGGTCGGCGGTCGCGGCCTGGTCGAGCGGCACCAGGCCCAGCGGCGTCTCGAAGGCATCCACCCCGGGAAGCGCCATCGCCCGCAAGGCGGCTCGATGGGCGGGCCCGATCAGCACGACGCGTTTGACCGGGTCGCGCCGGCCTGACAAGCGCGCATACGCGTGCGCCGCGACTGCACCCGAGTACTCGTAGCCGGCGTGCGGAACGATCACCATCTTGGGCGGGCGCGCCGCACGGTCCGAACCGTATGGGCCGGATGCGTTCAGGCAATGCGCGATACGCGCGCGCAGGGCCTCCGGCTCGGCCGGGTAGAACAGGCCCGCCACGGCCGCTGGACGCACATCACGAGTAGGCCGCACATCGGCGATCGTGAACCGAAACCCGTGCTCGCGCAAATCCGCCTCGGGCAGTGGCCACATGCCTGTGCCGTCGTCGTAGGCATTCGTACGTGCCAGGGATCTTTTCATCACAATCTCGGCTGCAGAATACGAGGAAAGACCCATGACGAAGCCTGGAACGCGTTTTACCGAGGCGACCGGTGCACACTCGATTTCGCGTCGCGAGTTCACGTCCCTGTCGCTGGTGGCGTGCGTCGCAGCCGGCGCCCGCGTGGACATCGCTCAGGCCGCTGCGACGGTGAGCGACGAGATGGTCGATATCCGGACGCCCAGCGGCGTTTGCGACGCCGCGCTGGCGCGCCCGCAGGGCAACGGCGCCTGGCCCGCCGTGATCCTGTTTCCGGATGTGTACGGGCTGCGGCCGACGATGCGCGAGATGGGCAGGCGCCTGGCCACCGAGGGGTACACCGTAGTGGTGCCGAATCCGTTTTATCGCTCGACGCGGGCTCCCGGCGTCAGCCCCGATTTCGATTTCAAGAACCCGGCCGACCTGGCCAAGCTCACGAAGTTGCGCGCACCGTTGACAAACGATGGCGTGATGCAGGATGCAGTCGCGTTAACCGCCTTTCTCGATACGCAGGCGGCCGTGAACAAGAAAGCCAAGATGGGGGTCGTAGGCTATTGCATGAGCGGTCCGTTCACGATCAGGGCGGCCGCCGGGGTGCCAGATCGGATCGGCGCGGGCGCATCGTTCCACGGCGGCGGGCTGGTGACGGACAAGCCGGACAGCCCTCATCTGCTGGTACCCAAGATGAAGGCGCAGTTCTATTTCGGGATCGCAGCGAGTGACGATGAGCGCGAACCCGACGCCAAGCGCAAGCTCGCCGATGCATTTGCCGCCGCGCACCTGCCTGCGAAGATCGAGGTCTACGAAGGCACGCTGCACGGCTGGTGCGTGAAGGACATGCCTTCTCGAGAGGGCCAGCCCGTTTACAACGAGGCGCAGGCGGAGCGGGCCTGGAAGGAGTTGCTGGCCCTGTTCAAGCGGGCGCTGGTCTGAATCCCGGGGCGGTCGCGGCCGCGCTCGCGAACGCGGTGTTCGCCGCGACGGGGGGTGTGGTGGCTATCCCTCTCCCTAGGGAGAGGGGCTTGGATACATGTAATCGCGTGTCAACGGCAGTGCCCGGGTGCCCGAGCCGGCCTTCACGGCCAGAATCTGGTGCAAGGCCGTCCATTCCTGAGCGAACGCGTAGGCACAGCCGGCCAGGTACATGCGCCAGATGCGCCAGCGCTTGTCCCCGGCGATTTCGCGCAACTGCTGATCGTGGGCCTCGAAGCGCTCGCACCAATGCGTCAAGGTCAGCGCATAGTGGCGCCGCAGGTTCTCCACGTCGACCGGCTCCAGCCCGGCGGCGCACATTTCGTACAGCGTGCGGCTGATGTGCGGCAGCTCGCCGTGCGGGAAGACGTAGCGCTCGATATAGTCGCTGGCGCCCAGCGGCGACTCGGCCGAATCGGGATCACCGGTCGTGATTCCATGATTCAGCACCGTGCCCTCGTCCTGCAGCAGCGAACGTATCTTGGCGAAATACTCCCGCAGGTGTTGAAGTCCGACGTGCTCGAACATGCCGACACTGGCGATCCGGTCGAATTTGCCGGTCACGTCCCGGTAGTCCTCAAGCCGCACCTCGCACCGGTCCGCGAGGCCCGCCGCGGCGATCCGCTCGCGCGCCAGCTCGTATTGGTTCGGCGACAGCGTGACGCCGACTGCCCTGGCGCCGAACTTTTCCGCGGCCCGCATGACCAGCGCTCCCCAGCCGCATCCGATGTCGAGCAGGCGGTCGCCCGGCTTCACGCGCAGCTTGACCAGGATATGATCGATCTTCTGGATCTGCGCGGTTTCCAGGCTATCCTCGGGAGAGCGGAAATAGGCGCACGAATAGACCATGTTCGTGTCGAGCCACAGCGCGTAAAACTGGTTGGAAACGTCGTAGTGGTAGCGGATTGCCTCAGCGTCGGCCGCGCGCGTGTGCCGGAACATCCGCGGTCCGCGGCGCGTTCGCGGAGCGCTGTGCGCGGCGAGGCGGATCGCCACTTGCAGGATGTCCGCGAGTTTGCCTTCGACCTCCATCACGCCTTCTACATAGGCCGTTCCCAGCCGGTCCAGCGAAGGGCGGATCAACTGCCGCAAAGACGCCACACTGGGAATCGTGAACGTCACGCGTGGCTCGTCCCCCAACACGGCCTCGAATCCGTTCCACAGCCGCACGCGCAGCGGTATCGCGTGGTCGCGCATCCGCGCGACGAACCGATCGAATTGTCGCTGCCAGAACAGGGCGGCCGGCGAGGCAATCCCACGCACGCTCCGCGACAATGAGCTCGGTTCTACGACAGCTTGCCTCATTGGGCCCTCCAAACGAGATGCAACCCGCTGCGTCGCAACAATGTCCCTCAACCAATCGCCGGGCGGCGATTGCCAAGCATCGGGCGCAAAAAGAAGCGATGAGCGCGACCGCTCTCTCTCTGGACCCTGATTCGTTTCAGGACGATACTAACCAAAACGAATTCCAATTCAACCGGTCGCGCTGCAAGGGTGTTGCGCGGCTGGCGCAAGGCCGACACAGGGGTCGGTCGAGGGAACACGCAATGAGTGAAGGGGCCTTTCCATGGACATGAACCGACGACAATTCTTCAGGGTGAGCGCCGCCGGGCTGGCCGGCTCGAGCCTGGCGATGCTGGGGTTTTCGCCGACCGGGGTTCTGGCTGAGACGCGCGAGTTCAAGCTCGCTCGCACCACCGAGACGCGCAATACCTGTCCTTACTGTGCGGTCGGATGCGGCGTGATCATGTACGGGCTTGGCGACCGGGCCAAGAACGTGACCACCTCGATCATTCACATCGAGGGCGATCCGGATCACCCGGTCAACCGGGGCACGCTGTGCCCGAAGGGTGCCGGACTGCTGGATTTCGTGCACAGCCCGAACCGGCTGAAGTACCCGGAAGTGCGCGAGCCGGGCACCAACGAGTGGAAGCGGCTGTCCTGGGACGAGGCGCTGTCGCGGATTGCGAAGCTGATGAAGGCCGACCGCGACGCCAATTTCGTCACGCACAACGCCGACGGCAAGGTGGTGAACCGCTGGCTGACCACCGGCATGCTGTGCGCGTCGGCTTCTTCCAACGAAACCGGCTACCTGACCCACAAGACGATGCGTAGCCTGGGGATGCTCGTATTCGATAATCAGGCACGTGTCTGACACGGCCCGACGGTGGCCAGTCTGGCCCCGACGTTTGGCCGCGGCGCGATGACCAACCACTGGGTGGACATCAAGAACGCCGATGTCGTGATGATCATGGGCGGCAACGCCGCCGAGGCCCACCCGTGCGGCTTCAAGTGGGTGATCGAGGCCAAGCAACACAACAAGGCGAAGCTGATCGTGGTGGACCCGCGCTTCACGCGTTCGGCCGCGATGTCGGACGAGTACGTCCCGTTGCGCGCCGGCACCGATATCGCCTTCCTGGCCGGAGTGATCAATTACCTGCTGTCCAACGACAAGCTGCAGCACGACTACGTTCGCCATTACACGAACGCCTCGTTCATCGTGGGCGAGGATTACCGGTTCGAGGACGGGATCTTCTCCGGCTACGACGCCGAGAAGCACAGGTACGACCCGTCCAGCTGGGGCTACGAGCTCGACCCCAAGGGGTACGCGAAAGTCGACGAGACGATGCAGCATCCGCGCTGCGTGCTGCAGATCATGAAGCAGCACTACTCGCGCTACACACCGGACATGGTCGCCAGGGTGTGCGGAACGCCGAAGGACCGGTTCCTGAAGATCTGCGAAGTGATTGCCTCGACCGCCGATGCAAAGCGCGCGATGACGATCATGTACGCGCTGGGCTGGACCCAGCACAGCACCGGGACGCAGATGATCCGCACGGCGGCCATCGTGCAGTTGTTGCTGGGCAATATCGGCATCGAGGGCGGCGGCATGAACGCGCTGCGCGGTCACAGCAATATCCAGGGCCTGACCGACCTGGGCCTGCTGTCCAATTCGCTGCCCGGGTACCTGACGCTGGCGCGCGATTCGGAACAGCATCTGGAGGACTATCTGAAGCCGCGCGCGCTGAAGCCCTTGCGCCCGGATCAGACGAGCTACTGGCAGAACTATCCGAAGTTCTTCGTCAGCATGCAAAAGGCGTGGTGGGGTGACGCGGCCACGGCCAGCAACGAGTGGGCGTTCGACTACCTGCCGAAGTGGGACAAGCTGTATGACATCCTGCAGGCCTTCGAGCTGATGTACCAGGGCAAGATCAACGGCTACATCTGCCAGGGCTTCAATCCGGTCGGATCGTTCCCGAACAAGGCCAAGATCGTGGCTGGCCTGTCCAAGCTCAAATACCTGATCGTGATCGATCCGCTCAGGACCGAGACCGCCGAGTTCTGGACCAACCACGCCGAGTACAACGACGTGAAGACCGCCGACATCCAGACCGCCGTGTTCCGGCTGCCGTCGACTTGCTTTGCCGAAGAGGACGGCTCGCTGACCAACTCGGGGCGCTGGTTGCAGTGGCACTGGAAGGGTGCCGAGCCTCCGGGCGAAGGCAAGGGCGATCTGGAGATCGTCGCAGCGATGTTCACGCGGCTGCGCGCCTTGTACAAGTCCGAGGGTGGCGCGTTCCCGGATCCGATCGTCAACCTGACCTGGCCGTACAAGATTCCTGGCCGGCCGAGTGCCGAAGAGCTGGCGATGGAGTACAACGGCAGGGCGCTGGCGGACCTGCCCGATCCGAAGGACAAGACGAAGACTCTGGTCAAGGCCGGCGAGCTGCTGGCCGGATTCGGCCAGCTGCGCGACGACGGCACCACGGCATGCGGCTGCTGGATCTACTCGGGTGCGTGGACCCAGGCGGGCAACCAGATGGCCCGGCGCGACAACTCCGACCCGTACGGCGTCGGCCAGACGCTGAACTGGGCGTGGTCCTGGCCGGCGAATCGCCGGATCCTGTACAACCGCGCCTCTTCGGATCCATCCGGCAAACCCTGGGATCCACGACGCCGGCTGATCGCCTGGAACGGCAAGGCCTGGGGCGGTGCCGACGTGCCCGACATGCGGCCGGATGCAGCGCCCGACGAGGAAGTCGGGCCCTTCATCATGACGGCTGAGGGCGTGGCCCGTTTGTTCGCACCGACCGGCTTGGCCGAGGGACCGCTGCCCGAGCATTACGAGCCGCTCGAGTCGCCGCTGCCGAACAACCCGATGCACCCGAACAACGACAAAGCGCGCGCCAACCCGGCCGCGCGCGTCTTCAAGGGGGATCGGGAGCAATTCGGCACCGCGAAAGACTTCCCGTACGCGGCGACGAGTTACCGGCTCACCGAGCACTTCCACTACTGGACCAAGAACGTGTTGACCTCGGCGATCATCCAGCCGCAGCAGTTCGTCGAAATCGGCGTCGAGCTCGCGAAGGAAAAAGGCATCGCCGACGGCGACTGGGTCAAGGTCAGCAGCAAACGCGGCTACCTGAAGGCGGTCGCGATCGTGACGCCGCGGATCGCCTCGCTCGACTGCGACGGCAAGAAAGTGCACACGGTGGGGCTGCCGAACCATTGGGGCTTCGTCGGAGTGGCCCGGCAGGGGTATCTGGTCAATACGCTGACGCCCTTCGTCGGCGACGCGAACACCCAGACGCCCGAGTACAAGTCCTTCATCGTGAACCTCGAGAAGGCCTGAGGGGGCTGCCATGTCATCGCTTCAATCGCTCGATATCGCGGCCCGCTCGGCCACCACCTTCCCCTCGCCGTCGGTGCGCCGCGAGCCCGAGGTGGCCAAGCTGATCGACGTGACCAGCTGCATCGGTTGCAAGGCGTGCCAGGTCGCTTGCATGCAGTGGAACGACCTGCGCGATTCGGTCGGCGACAACGACGGAACGTACGACAATCCGCGCGATCTGACGCCGGCGTCCTGGACCGTGATGCGGTTCTCCGAAGTCGAAGTGCAGTCTGGACGCCTGGAGTGGCTGATCCGCAAGGACGGCTGCATGCACTGCGAGGATCCAGGCTGCCTGAAGGCCTGTCCGGCACCCGGGGCCATCGTCAAATACGCCAACGGCATCGTCGACTTCATCTCCGAAAACTGCATCGGTTGCGGCTCGTGCGTCACCGGTTGCCCGTTCGACGTTCCACGGATCTCGAAGAAGGACAGCAAGGCTTACAAGTGCTCGCTGTGTTCGGACCGGGTCTCGGTGGGCCTGGAGCCCGCCTGCGTGAAAGTCTGCCCGACCGGCGCGATTCGATTCGGCACCAAGGAGGACATGAAGGAGTTCGCCGCCACCCGGATCGTGGACCTGAAGGAGCGCGGTTATCAGCAGGCCGGCTTGTACGACCCGCCGGGCGTGGGCGGCACGCACGTGATGTATGTGCTGCAGCACGCCGATCAGCCACAGCTGTACCACGGCTTGCCGGCCGACCCGAAGATCAGCCCGCTGGTGTCGCTGTGGAAGGGCGTTCTGAAGCCGCTCAGCGTGCTGGCGATGGTCGGTGCCGTGGCCGGCGCGTTCTTCCATTACATGAAGGTCGGTCCCGACGAGACCGAGTCTGAACACTAGGGAGCCGACGATGGAAGAGACCCGTTATCTGCGGCGCTATTCGGACGGTGACCGGATCAACCACTGGGCGCTGGTCATTCTGTTTTTCTGCACGGCGCTGTCGGGCCTGTCGATGTTCCACCCGTCGCTGTTCTTCCTGTCGGTGCTGTTTGGTGGCGGCCCGTGGACGCGGATCCTGCACCCGTTCATCGGCGTGCTGGTATTCCTGTCCTTTGCCGGGATGTACCTGAGGCTGGCGCGCGACAACGTATGGAACGCCGATGACCGGGTCTGGCTCGCCGGCGCCGGCGCTCTTCTTTCCGGTCGCAAGCACGAGATGCTGCCGGCGGGGCGCTATAACGCGGGGCAGAAGATCCTGTTCTGGTGGATGGCGATCACGCTGGCCGTGTTGCTGGTCACCGGATTGGTGTTCTGGCGGCCGTATTTTGCGGGGTACTTTCCGATCGGCCTGGTGCGCCTGGCGACGGTGGTGCATTCGCTGACGGCGTTCGGTCTGATCCTTCGCATCATCGTCCATATTTATGCTGCGATCTGGGTCAAGGGCACCACGCGCGCGATGACGCGCGGCCTCGTGTCCGAAAGCTGG
>WNGJ01000065.1_pt1 | contig 92015 bp, 84 predicted proteins | sample 5400611 | NCBI WGS metagenome assembly WNGJ01 (sample SAMN13153375, study PRJNA577476) | soil metagenome | isolation source: 40 cm soil or saprolite under Garry oak tree replicate 1 | place: USA:California | collected 2016-06-15 | reverse complement strand
CGGCCCAGGTCCTGCCAGCGCTTGCGCGCCAGCCAGAACGCGCACAGCACGCCGACGGCGATCGCCAGCCCGTAGAAGTGGAAGAACAGCGGACCGATGTGAAAGCCGCGGGACGGCGGCGGAGGAATGAAGGCGAGCAGGTTCGAGATCATCGCTGGGAACTCCCCACCAACTGAATCGGGCCAGCCGTCAGGCAGCCGCCGATGAGCTACCTTCTACCGTTTCGTAGAAGTTCGTGTCCGCCAATCTTCTACGCTGCTGTAGAAGATTGTCAATCCGCCGAGCGGCTCACGCACGTGGACGGCGGATGCGCGGAGAGCGGCGTGTGGTGAACCTCGCGGCCAGCGTCGGGCTCCCCCAGCCAGCCCGTCTCCACCCAAGAGACGCTGCTGCGCGCCTGACGGTTCCTGCACACCTTCCAGGCACGAGCGTCGCTGCGGGCATGGCTGCACCGGATCGCGGACACGCCATGTTGATCGTGGAGCGGAAGTACTCGTCCTGGTCGTAGAGCCAGCGATCCGACCGGCCTCCGCTGGGGTGAGCAGCCGTGGCGTCAGCGCGCAACCGTACTCGTTGACCTCGCTGGCGACGCGTTCCCAGTCGCCGCAGTCGACGCGGTCCTTGCACCGGCTCGAGTGGTCGGCGTTCTTCCTCGTCGTTGCGATGGTGGCCGTGGTCATGCCGGCTCCACGCTCGCCGTCGTGTGACTGGTAAACATCCCTGGCCGGCCCTCTGTGAGGTCGCCGAGTGAGAAGTCGTCGACACCCAGTCGGGCCGAAGGGGCGCTCAAGTCGAGCATGGCGTCTCCCCCAGCCAAGCCATGACACCGATGAGTTCGATCGGCTACGCCAGTCCTCCTACTAACACCAGCACCAACGTTGGAGGCCCAGATCGGAGGTCCACAGATGAGAGATCTGATCGTCACCGAGAACATCACCCTGGACGGCGTCACCGATGCGTCGGCGGGTTGGTTCAGCGTGGCCAACGATGCGGATGTCGATCAGTCCGACGTTGTGGCGGCGCTCCGTGAGCAGAGCGAGGCCGCCGATGCCGTCGTCTTCGGGCGAGTGACGTTCCAGCAGATGCGCGGCTACTGGCCCAAGCAGACCGACGACACCACCGGCGTCGCCGACTATCTCAACCGGGTGACCAAGTATGTTGTCTCCAGCACCATGGGCGACCCGCAGTGGGAGCACACCATCGTGCTGCGGGGTGCTGGGTTCCAGGATGAGATTCGGGTGCTGAAATCCAAGCCGGGCAAGGACATCGTCACCACCGGCAGCATCACGCTGGTCCACGCGCTCATCGCGGCCGGGCTCATCGACGAGTATCGGCTGTTCGTGTACCCGGTCGTGCTGGGGCGCGGCGAGCGGTTGTTCGCCGACGCGACCGAGGTCCCCAGGCTGCGGCTCGTCGAGACCCGGCCGTTCCGCTCCGGCATCGTGCTCCTGCGCTACCGGCCGACGTGACACGCCTCCACAATCCCCACCACCACGTGATCGACCGTCCTCCGGTCCACGCACAGAGAGCGGCTGTGGGTGGCCTCACACCAGCCGAGGCTGGCCACGATCCTCGACGGCTGGAAGCCTTCGCCGACGACTTCTTCGCATCGCTCCCGGCGCCGATCAGCCCGCCCGCGGGCAGTGCTATCTGCGTGGGCTGCTGCTGGACGGCCGGCGCACGTCGATGGAGCCGATGGCCCAGCGGCTGGGCGAGGTGCACCATCAAGCCCTGCATCACGTCGTCGTGGCCAGCCCGCAGGGCTGGCGGTGCCCACCAGCGGCTGGCCCGGGTACTGGCCGACGCGCTGGTACCGGTGGCGTGGGTGCTGGACGACCCCGGCGTTCCCAAGGACGGCCCGTGCTCGGTGGCGTCGGCCTCACCTTGTGGCAGCTGCTTGGCGAGCTGCAGGTTCTGCTTGCCTTTTGGGTGGCGCTGGTTCGAGTTGCAACCATCCGGCGTCGCGGTGGCTGCGTCGGACGTAACGACCACCGTCCCGCCCTTAGAGAGTCCAATTGGAGATAGTCGGGAACGGTCGCGCTCGTCCGCGGCGGCCGGTGCCAGGTGGTGCAGTGCTGCTGGTGGCTGCTTGACGGCCTTAGGGCAAGTTGATGGGCGCGTCGGTGGGGAGGGGGAGACGATCAGTCCTCCGACTGCTTCTAGCGTGAAGGTGTCGACCGCGGCGATGTTGACGCTCCAGCGTTCGAGCAGCTCCGTGGTCGCAGACGACGGCTGGCGGCGCCTTGTGGGGACGCCGCCTGCCGCTGATGGGGTCTACCCGGTCGGGGCCGGGGCAGAGGGGTCGTTCTGCCAGAGGCCGAACTCGTTCCCCTCGGTGTCCCTGCAGACCGTGAACCAGCCCATGCCCGGCACCGGGCCCGGCTCGTTCGCCTGGCCGCCGAGCTCCCTCACGCGCGCGGCGCCGGTGTTGATGTCGTCCACGTCGAAGTAGGCGCGAATCCCCCGCTTGCCGGGTTCCATGTTGGTGATCGCCGCGCCCGCCTGGTCGCTGATTCTGGTCATGTGGTATTCAAACGGGCCCGGGAACGCCTCGAACTGCCATCCGAAGAGCGAGCCCCAGAACTCGCGCCCCTTCGCGGTGTCGTCCGCCGGGATCTCGAAATGCACTGGCTGGCCGGGCATAGCTCCTCCTGTCGCATCGGTCGTTCGGCGGAGGTCCTGGCTCCGTCGCAGTCATACCATAGACGTGTCGAGGGACCTGTCGATCGCCCCCGTTGCTGTGCTTCCACCCGTTGGACGATGTCAAGAAGGTCGTGACGTCGCGGCGACTGTCGACCGGGGCAGCCGCGGCCAAGAGCTGAACGTGGATCTGGCACTAGGTAGCGTTGATCTCCGGGGGCATCCGGTCCGGAGCGCCATCTTCAACGTCACTGCTGCGCACCACGATGTCTCCTCCGCAGGTGAGCTATCTCCTACGTTTTGCGCAGTCTAGCCCCATCGCCACAAGGGAGCCGGGCCGGCTACGCGGAGCTGACGCTCAACGAGCTGGGTAACGCGTTCTTGACCGTCGACCAGTTCGCCACGCACGGCGATCGGCAACTGAGCCTGTAGCGCCACCGCCGACCATCGTCCCCGCGTCGAGGTGTCCACCACCGCCTCCGGGGGAGTCCACCCCCGGAACCGGCTCAGGTGAGGCGATGGTGGACCCAGACGGCCGGCTCGACGTAGGCGGCATGCTCGTGGACAGTGTCGCAGTGCACCGGCACCAGAGCATCCGGGACCACCACAAGGCCGGAGGTGTCGAACGGCAGACCGGTCCAGGAGCGCCATTCAGCCAGCGTGCCCGGGATGACCATGGCGCGATGGCATACGCCGACAATGCGGCCACCGGCACGGACGTGCACCCGCAACCACGGGTCGTACGGCAGGCCATCGGCGCGAGACCAGGCCGCGTACTCGGCGATCGGCATGTGCGGGTGGCGGTGCTTGGCGGTGGGCCGAACCGGGGCGACGAGGCTCTCGAACCCGAGTTTGGTGGCATTGCGACGCATCGTGTCCAGCATGATCGCTGACAGGCCGCAGCCTTGGAGGTCGGGACGGATGGTGATTTCCAACGCGGAGACCAGGTTGCCCCGCCGACCAAGCTGCCGGTCCAGGGCGGCCCGCCGGATCACCCCGTCCCAGCCGTCGACGGGAAGGTCCACATCCGGATCACCCTCCCAGGTGAACGGGACCGACAGCGCTCGTGCTGCGATCCGGTCGGGCTCCGCCGTATCCACAGCGACCATCACGAATTCGGGGAAGGCCGTGTGGTTGTCGGCGTAGTACAGCCCCACCGATCGGGTCCTCGTACATGAACCTGGGCCAGAGATCCTCGCCCTCACCGTAGGTGCTGGGCAGGTCGGGGCGGTCCGCTAGGTTGGCGATGAGGAGGTCCATGAGGATCCCAAGCTACATGGCCACGCTGGAAGGCGCGGCGGTCAGATGACGGCAGCGGTCCGTCGCTAGTTGACGATCAATTCTAAGGGGGGACATGCGTCCGCGTCTCGCTTGGGATGTACCCTGCAGCCCCTCCTGTGCTGGCATTGCCATGCGCACGGGCTCGCCCTGCGGCGACTGCGATCAGTACCAAGACGCACTGATCAGCGCAGATCTTCCGGAGTGGTGGGGCGCCGGGAACCACGATGGATAACGAGGCGATCTGTAACCGCCTCGAGCAATCCAGGTCGACCGGGCCAGCTTCTCGTTCGCGCCTGGACAACGCTTGTTGTGATTGACAGGTCCGGGATCAGAACCAGGCCAGATCGCCAACGATCGGGGGCAACCCCGTGACGTGTCGAGTCTCATGACATGTCAAGCTGCTGGCCCACCGAATTGCTGAGAGAAGCAAGACGCCAATTGTCCGAATTGCGCCAGCGGAAACTCATCCGGAATGATCCGCACGCTGCCACTCACGACCACTCCCTGCTACCAGGTACGATGAGCAAGGAACACGAATGACCTGCGGAAATTGCGTCCCGCAGGTCACGTCCTACGATCGGAATTCCCCTGGCTCTTTGTTATCAGGGAAGCGCTCTAACCGCCTGAGCTACAGGCCCCGGGGAGCAGAGACCAGATGATACCTGCAAGGACCCGTCGAGCCGCAAGCAGTACCTGATCCCCGAAGGTGCTTCAGAATTGCCGAACCCAGGAATGCATGAAGGGCGCCATTTGGCGGAAGTCATGAAGCAGCCCAAACCCCGGCGTCGTCCCCACCCGCTTCCCTCCTTCGATGCTTCACTCACAAGTGCCTGGTCAGCCGCGCGTTGCCGTCGTTGGGGCTGGGCCGAGACGACCCGGCCCGGGGCAGGCGGGAGCCTGCCACCACGCCGGTAGGCCTACTGGTTGCCGAAGTCCAGCGGTGGCCGACCCGCGCCTCAAGCTTGGCGTAGCGCCACAGCCAGTCCCCGTCCACCTCGACCTCCATGAGCCGGCGGGTGACCTGGTGGACCGCGTCGTAGCTGGGCGCCGCCGCAAGGATGTAGCAGGTCCAGGGGTAGGTCAGCGACGGACCCATCAGCAGCCAGACATCGTCGAGCGTGCCGAGCACGCGGATCCCGAATCGCTCGCCGAGGCGGTCGAAGGCCCGGAAGAGCCCCGCCGTCAGCCGCTCGAAGCTGGCAGCGGGCTGGGCGTAGAACTCGGGCAGGACACCAATGCAAGACAGCACCCGCAGTTGCGCATCATCCGGGTTGGTCTTGCTCGCAGGCTCGTCATGGCCCCGACTGTCCGCCGCGAGCGAGCTGGACGCCGGCGATGCCGCTGACGATCAGGCCAGGGAACCGTCCCGCCGGGATGAACCACGCCAGGGGCTCGGCGACGAAGTACAGCGGCGCCAGCAGGCAGGTGGACGCCGAAGCCAGTGCGGTGATCGCCACCGGCCGAGGCAGTTCCCCGGTGCGCAGGCCGGCCAGTCCGAGGGCGCCGAGCAGGACCCCGAAGGCTGGGGTGTGGATCACCCCACCTGCGAGGAACTCGCGGCGGACCAGTGCGGCGGCGCTGGTCTCCCGCCGCCCCCAGGGGCCGGAGAGTGCGGCCGCGCACGCCGCCGAGGCGGCCAGGGACGCGGCGGCCAGGGCGCCGCCGGCGATTGCCGCTGTCTGCAACGTCCGCGACCCCCGGCCGGCGCGTCCGGCCAGCCGTGCCACGGCTGCGGTGAACCGCGCCAGTGAGACCGCGGAGATGGCCTGGCCGGCGGCACTGAGCCGGGTCGGACCGGCGTTCTGGGTGAAGTACTGCCGAAGCTGGCTTGGCGATGCTCCGGGTCGGGGGTACGGGGCGAGGGCATTTGCTCCGCCGATGCCGCCGATGAAGCTGAGGCCGGCCATAAGGCCGCTGAGCGCTCCAGGGTCGGGAGGTGCTGTTGCTGCGCGAGGCATGCGTGCTCCCTTCGGGCTGTTCGGTGAGGTCTGCAGCTGGGTCGTGGTCGCTTGTGGCGCTGGGAGTTCCGATTATGGGAACCGGTTATGGTCGGATTCGACCACGTCGAACCAGATACCCGCCTTGTCGTAGGTGTGCACCCCGGTCTCGGTCACTTCGAGCCTGACCTGCTGGTAGTCGCGTTGCTTGTGGACCGGCTGGCAGGGTGGCGTAGATCTCCTTGGCCTTGGGATGGGCGTTGTCGGCCATCGCCTCCAGGACGACCACCCTGGTGTTGACCAGGGCGACGCCCGCCTGGGACAGGCGACTGACGGTGGCGACCGACGGCTGGGGCTCGACGCGGCCGCAGGCATCGACCACCGCGTAGGGCTGGTCCACCAGCAGCAGCACCGCGTTGTGCGGGCTCACCGGTTCCTGCTCGTTGACGGCGTTCATGGCTGGACCTCGCGCAGGGTGGGGATCGCCGCGGCGAGCGTGGCCAGCCGTTCCGGCTTCCAGGGCCCGGGGGTGATGACACCCAGGTGCTCGATCCCGAGCGCCGCGGCCGCCCGGCAGCGGCGCACGAACTGGTCGCTGGACTCGTCGGCTTCCAGCCGGGTGCCCAACGTCTTCTCGATCGCCTCGTACGGTCGGCCGACGTCGGCGCAGTGACCGGCGAGGACCGCCAGCTTGTGCCGGACGGTGCGGCCACCGTCGGGGATGTCGGGCAGGTTGCACGCGTCGGCGTACCGCGCGACCAGGCGCAGGGTCCGGCGCTCGCCGGCGCCGCCGATCAGGATCGGCGGATGGGGGCGCTGTACCGGTCCGGGGCTGTCGACCGGATGCCGCAGCCGGTAGTGCTTGCTCTCGAACGGCGTCTCGTCGCCGGTCCACATGCGGGTGGCGATCTGCAGCGTCTCCTCCAGCCGCTCGAATCGTTCGGCCACCGGAGGCAGTGGCAGGTCCAGCGCCTGTGCCTCCTCGCCGTGGTAGCCGGCGCCGATCCCCAGCCAGGCGCGCCCACCGCTGAGCACGTCGAGGGTGGTGACGGTCTTCACCAGCAGCGCCGGCGGTCGCAGGGCCGCAGGGCTCACCATGGTCCCCAGCCGGACCCGTTCGGTCTGCGCGGCGAGGAACCCGAGCGTGGTGTAGGCCTCGAGCATCTCGGTCTCGTCGGGCCCGGCGGTCGGGTCCGCCTGAATCAGGTGGTCCGCGACCCACACGGTGTCCACGCCCGCCTGGTCGGCGGCGCGGACCAGCCGCACCAGCTCAGCACTGAGCCCGCCGGGGCCGCTCGGCCACGAGAAGTTCGTCACGCCGATGCTGACACGCATCCTCCGCGCCTTCCTCTCCTGCTGTTGGTCATCACGTGTCCGGTCCGGTCAGCCGCCCCGCATGATCCGCGAGTGCCTGGGGTAGTCGCCGGCCAGCTCGGCGCTCACCGAGGCGGTGGTGGTCAGCGTGATGCCCACCTGCTCCATCCGCCGCAGCGAGATGTCGTGGCCGATCGCGGTCGCCGAGCCACAGGCATCGGCCACGAAGACGACCTGGTAGCCGTCGCGGTGGGCGTGCAGGGCGGGGGCCACGCCGCACACCTCCGTGCCGATGCCCGCCGTGATCAGCTGGCGCCGGCCGGTCGCGGCGACCGCCTCCGCGACGGCCGGGTCGGCCAGCGAGTCGATGATCCCGTGCCGGTCGATGCGGTTGGCGTAGGCGGCGGGGAGGACCTCCTCGAGCGCCGGCAGCAGCGTGCCGTTTGGGCCTTCCTCCTCGCTGGTCGTGAAGATCACGGGCAGGTCGAGGATTGCCGCGGCGCGCGCGAGCCTGACCACGTTGGCCTCCACCTGGCCGCGTGGCGGCGCCTTGACGACGCGCTCGAACACGCCGGTCTGGTGGTCGACCAAGAGGAACACCGCGCGGTCCCGGGACAGTGGTTCAGCGGTCATCTGCTGGCTCCTTCCGACGGCTTGGACCAGTACCCGTTGCGGGCTGCGCGTAAACTGAGTGTAAATTTTTACTAAGTGTAAGATGGTCGCCATGGACGACCAGCCAGGGCTCCGCGAGCGCAAGAAGCAACAGACCTGGGGCTTGATCGCGCAGACGGCGCGCCGCCTGTTCCAGGAGCACGGCTTTGACGCCGTCACCGTCGCCGACGTCGCGCGCGAAGCCGACGTCTCGCGCAAGACGGTGTTCAACTACTTCCCGACCAAGGAAGACCTCTTCTACAGCGGCCTGGAGTTCTTCGAGGCGCGGCTGCTCGAAGCGATCCGTGAGCGCAAGCCCGGCGAGTCGATCCTGGCGGCCTTCGAGCGCTTCGTCACCGAGCCGCGCGGCCTGCTGGCCGCCGACGACCCCGACGCCGGCGAACGCCCGCTCGCGGTCATCCGTCTGATCACCGACAGCTCCGCGCTGCTCGCGCGCGAGCAGCAGATCTACGCGGGCTACGCCGCCGCTCTGGCGGCGCTGATCGCCGAGGAGACCCAAGCCCGCCCAGACGACATCGCACCCTGGGTCGCGGCGAACGCCATGATCGGGCTGCACAAGGCGCTGGTCGACCACGTCCGCCGGCGGGTGCTGGCGGGAGAGCGCGACCGGGCGCGCATCGCCCGCGGCCTACGCGCGCAGGCCAGGCAGGCGGTCGCGCTCCTGGAGCATGGGCTCGGTCACCTCGGCGCCGCAGGCCTCACGGCGGGGTGATCGTCACCGCGTCGGCCCAGCCGGCGTCGACCGAGCCCCGGCGGCGGCCAGGCGCTCACCGGCCCCGTCCCGCCGCAGGTCGACCGCGCCCAACAGCTCCTCCAGCTGCGCAACCGAGCTGGCGCCGGTGACCGGGATGATCGGTGGCTGCTGCAGCAGCCACGCCAGCACCACCTGGCTGGGCGTTGCGCCCAGCTCCGGTGGGCCCGGGCGGGCCGAGGTCCAGAAGCTGCCGGTCTTCTGCCGGTTTCTGCCCGGAGCTGCGCGGTTGGGGTCGGGTACGCTCCCGCACCGGGAAGCGGAGTCCCACCCGTGCAGCGCCAGGCCACCAAGCCCACGCCGAGCAGCCGTCCTTGAGGCGACCGACCTGTGCAGCCCAGCCGGCGATCAGGGCAAGGAAATCCTGTTCGCAAGAAGGCGTAGCTGTCTCTGAGCCAAGGTGAGCCGGCGCGGCGTCGTAGCCCTGCTGCTACGGAGTGAGATCCAGCAGCAGGTCATGCGTGCATGCGCGGACTGCTCGCTTGGTGTAGTCGTGCTCGTTCTCCGATGGACGATGGCGTGTCCGACCGACTGAAGTCCGGCTTGCTGCAAGGCTGCGAACGGATCAGCCCAAGCCCGTGGATTGCGGTTGGCGTAGCTGAGAAGGAGATGCCCAGTGGGCCGGAGGATCCGCCGTACCTCAGCAAGCACCTGGGTCAAGATGCGGCGATAGTCTTGTCCCTGCCGGTTGCGGCCGTCTTCTGAGATGGCGACGGCTTCCCCGGCAAGGTGTTGGTTGCCGAGGCCCGCCCAGGCGCGCAGCAGCAGCGAGAGCTCGTCGTATTGGATGTCGAGCTCATCGCATAGCCGTCGACGGTGTTCATGCCCACGTCGACGGCCAGGAGGTAGTTGCATCCCTCGGCGTTGTGCTCCACCACCTCATCCAGGAAATGGCGAGCAGCCAGCCGCTTGCCCTGCAAACGGCCCTGCATGTCACAGATCGCCAGCAGCACCGTATCGATCTGGCCCGCGTCGACCTCGGCCCGCAGCTCCTCGAGCATCAGCATCCCTGGCACGGTCACAGTGCCCTCCCAATCGTCAGTGGCGGAGCCGACCGATCTGGAACGGCGCCAGGACGGCGGGGCGGCGGCGGCTCAGGATGTAGTCGGTGAGCGCCATGCCGGTGGCGGGTCCCAGGGTGACGCCCAGCATGCCGTGCCCGGTGGCCACGAAGGCGTTGTCGTAACCGGGGAGCTGGTCGATCACTGGCAGCCCGTCAGGCAGAAGCGGCCGCCCACCCACCCACGGGTCGCGGATCAGACCTGCAAGTTCGTCCGGGTGCTCAAACCATGACCCGAGGTAGTGGCGGCTGCCTTGGGCGATCGCGACGATCCGGCGCCAGTCCAGTTGGGTGTTGTTGCCGCTGAGCTCCATCGTCCCCGCGATCCGGGTGGTGTCGTCGATCGGGGACGCCACGATCCTCTTGTCCCCGAGGTACAGCGCGTGGCGGGGTGGCGGGTCGAGGCGCACCGAGAAGCTGTAGCCCTTGCCTGCCTGCAGGGGAAGGTGGTAGCCGAGAGTCCGCAGCAGCGGGTAGGACCAGATGCCTGCGGCGATGACGACGCTGCTGCAGGCGATCTCGCCGCGGCGCGTGTGGACGCCGACCACCGAGCCGGAGGGGAGACCGGACGAGCGGCGGAATCCGGTGACCTCGACGTTTTCGTGGACGTGACCACCCAAGGTGGTCACCACGTCGGCGAGCGCTTGGACGAACCGGCCTGGATCGACGACGCCTTCTCCCGGGACGAGGTAGGCCGCCCGCACCTCGGCGGCCAGCGACGCGTCGAGCCGCTGCGCGTCGTCGCCGACGGTAATGTCTTGGGGGAGCTCGTAGCGGCCGGCGGCCATTAGCTTCTGGACGTCGAGATGGTGGCGGGCCTGCGTGGCGGACAGGAACGCGTGCACGATGCCTGGCCGGCGCAAGGTGGTGGCCACTCCTGCGGCTTGCAGGCCCTCGACCAGCTCGAAGGTGGGTCGGTTCAGCTCGGCGACGGCCGCGTACCCCCGGCGGAACCGGGCGGGTGTGCTGCTCCGCCAAAACCGCCACAGCCAGGCCACAAAGCCCGGGTCGGGCAACGGCCGCAGGTACAGCGGAGAGTCGGGCCGGCCCAGGGACCTGGCCGCGTACCGGATGACCCCTGGGGCGGGAACCGGGGCGGAATGGCTTTGGCAGATCCACCCGGCGTTGCCCCACGACGCTCCCGAGGCCACGCTGCGACACTCGGTGACCTCGACCGGCACCCCGGCCGCGGCCAGGTAGTAGGCGATGCACAATCCCACGACGCCACCGCCGACGATGAGGACGGGGCCATCACCGCGCCCGCGGCGGGACCGGGGCCCGCGGCGCACGGCTGTCGGCGGCGAGATCATCTCATCTCCCACGCCCTCGTCAGCCACCCGTTAGTGCGCCGCCGCGGAGGAGGCCAGGAAGGCCTTGGTCCGCAGCTCCTGTGGACGTACGAGCACGTCGGTCGGCTTGCCCTCCTCGACGATGCGGCCAGCGTCGACGAAGACGACCCAGTCCGACACGTCCCGGGCGAAGGGCAGCTCGTGGGTGACCAGGATCATCGTCATCCCGTCCTCGGCGAGCTCGCGCATGACGCGCAGCACCTCGCCGGTGGACTCGGGGTCAAGCGACGAGGTGGGCTCGTCGAACAGCAGGACCGCGGGCTTGAGGGCCAGCGCCCGGGCGATCGCGACACGCTGCTGCTCGCCGCCCGACAGTTGCTCGGGGTAGGCCAGACCGCGATGGGCGACCCCCACCCGGCGGAGCAGCCCGACCGAGCGCTCCAGCGCCTGCTGCTCAGCAACGCCCGCCCGCAGTTGGGCCAGCACAACGTTCTCGACCGCGGTGAGGTGCGGGAACAGGTTGAACCGCTGGAAGACCATGCCGACCGTCTGCCGCAGCCGGGCCAGGTCGCGGCAGACCACCCGGTCGCCGGAGAAGATCGGCTCGCCCGCGACCGTCACCACGCCGAGGTCCGGCCGCTCCAGCAGGTTCACGCAGCGCAGCAGCGTCGTCTTGCCGCCGCCACTTTGCCCGATGATACTCACGATCTTGCTGCGCTCGACCTTCAGGTGCACGTCGTCGAGGACCAGGCGGGCATCGAAGGATTTGCTGAGGTGCTCGATCAGTACCACGACCTCAGCGGGGGCCTCAGTCCGGGGGGCAGCCCGCGCCGGGATCGGGGAGGCGGCGAGCCGCTCGGCGGCCCCGTCGGCAGCCCGATCGGCATCCTGGTCGTGGGAGCGCCGAACAGCTCCGGCTCCGGTCATGCCAGCGCCCCCCTCTCCGCGTCCGCGAGCAGCGCGCTTGCGGCCTTGAGACGGCGCCGCCGTCGTGGCGACAATGGGACCCCGGCCCGGATGCGCCGCTCCAACCACAGCAGGCTCTGCGACAACGGGTAGCACAGCCCGAAATAGACAGCCGCGATGACGAGGTAGACCTCAAGGGCCCGGAAGGTCGCCGAGGTGATGAGCCGCCCTTGGGACATCAACTCGGCAGCGGAGATGGTGACCAGCAGTGAAGTCGACTTGAGTAGGTCGACCAGCATGGTATTGGTGCCGGGCAGTGCCAGGCGCAGCGCCTGGGGGAAGATCACGTGCGCGAACGTGCTCAGGCGACCAAGCCCGAGCGCCTCGGCCGCCTCCTGCTGTCCGCTGTGCACGCCACCGATCGCCGACCGAAAGATCTCCGACAGGTAGGCCGCGTAGAAGACGATGAGGCTGAGGCAGCCGGCCTCGAAGACGCCCAACCGGATGCCCACCGAGGCGAGCCCGAAGTAGGTCAGGAAGATGATGGCCAGCAGCGGGACGTTCTTGAAGACCTCGGTGTAGACCGCGGCGGGCAGTCGAAGGATCCGCAGCCGGCTCAGCCGCAGCAGCGCCACGACCAGGCCAAGGGCCGCGGCCCCGGCAAAGCTGGCAATGGTGTAGGCGACCGTTCGCTTGAGTCCATCGACCAGCGCGGGGGTGTAGTCCGACCAGGGCACTTGGAACGGGCCCGGCGAGGCGAGCACCCGCAGCATCTGACCTCCTTCCTTCGCTCGCGGCTGCCCGCCGGCGATGACGGGCACCGGCACGGTCACGGGCGGCCGACGGCGCATCGGGCGGCGTATGCGGCCGCAAGGCGGCGCGGCTCAGATGGATGGTGGCTGCCAGTCGGCCGGACGGTCGACGCCGCGACGGGTCGGGGCAACATCGAGCGAGGGCTTCAGGAACTGGTTGGGGTCGCCGCCATACGTCTGGATCAGCTTGGTCATCTGCCCGCTCTGGTACAGCTTGCGGATCTCCGCAGAGATCGCCCGCTCCAGCTTCGGGGCCTGCTTGGGCAGGTAGAAGCTGGTCATGTAGGGCCGGAAGAACGCGTAGGCCGGGCGTGCCTTGACCTCCTCGGCGGACGGCGGGGTGAGGTACTGGGTCTCGATCTTCAGCCCCGGCCGTTCCTTTTGGGCGGCAATGATGATCAGCGGGTCCAGGAAGCCGACGTCGATACGACCGGCGCCGAGATCGTCGAAGACGCCGTTGGCGTCGGGGTAGGCGTGCAGTTTGGCCCCCGGAACGGCCTGGATGGACTTGACCCACACATAGCCCTCGACCGTGCCCAGGTTGCGGCCCTCAAGGTCGTTCACCGTCGTATAGGTATGCCCGGGACCGACCGCCATCGCCGGGGGCGAGTAGTAGGGCGGGTCGGTAAACAGTCCCTGCTTTTGCCGCTCTGCGGTCCAGGCGACGCCGCCGATGGTGATGTCGACGCGGTGTGACTGGACGCTGGCGAGCATGCCGGCGAAGTCGGTGACCTGGGCCTCCACCTTCAGGCCCAGCTTGTCGGCGACCGCGTTGATGATGTCGCTGTCCAGCCCGGTCAGCTTGTTGCCAACCAGCGCGGTGTAGGGCGCATAGGGCTGGATGGCGACCTTGAGGACGCCTGGCTTGATCGTGTCCAGGCCGGCGTCCGCGGAGATCGGTCCGGACGACTTGCTGGAGCTGGAGGAGCAGGCGCTCAGCAGGAGCAGCCCGGCTGCCAGGACACTCACCCAGCCCCAGCTGGCGATCCTGGAACGAGCGAAACGAGCAGTCGACATCTGGTTTCGCCCTTCTGTGAGGGAACGTGACGAGCTCGAAGGGAAAGGAGGGCAGTACCGCAGGCAATGGTCCGTCGCCGTTGCCGCTCCACGCGCAACGTTGCGCTCAACGGTACGAGCGCGCCGATCCGACGTCATTGGACGACTCATACGAATCATTGCCTCTGGCAGGGGAAGGGTCTATACGATCCGCACATCGTCTCGTCGTGCGGGAGGAAGCCATATGCTCACCCCGTCGCTGGCGCAGGAGATCGCGCGCGACATCAGCGCAGTCATCGGCCTCAACGTGCTCATCACCGACGGCGAGGGCACGGTCATCGGCAGCGGCGACGTCAGCCGCGTCGGCAGCTTCCACGAGGCGTCCGTGGAGGTCCTGCGCACCCAGCAGCCGGCCACGCACACCGCCTCGCAGGCGCACGCGCTCCGCGGGGTGAAACCCGGGATCACCCTGCCGCTCGTCATCGACAGCCGGGCGGTCGGAACGGTGGGAATCACCGGCGCTCCCGGCCGCGTGCGCCGCTTCGGGCTGGTGGTCAGACGCCAGACCGAGATCCTGCTGCAGGAGTCGGCGCAGCTGCGCTCCCGGCTGCTGCGGGAGCACGCAGTCGAGGACCTCCTCCGCGACATCGCCGCCTACGACGCGGAACTGATCGAGCCCGACTTCATGCTCTTCCGCGCCACCGAGCTCGGCTACGACCTCACTTTGCCGCGCGTCGTCGTGATCCTCGACGTGGGTGCACCCACCGAAGCCGGCGAGGCCAACGGCAGCAGCGGTGCCAGCGGGCATCAGCATGGACCGTCGCCGTCACGGGACGTGTCGATCCTGCGTTCGGAGCTGCTACGCGCCATCCGGGAGGTGTTCTCAGACCCCTAGGATGTCGTCACCAGCATGGCTTCCGGGAGGTTCGCTGTCCTGCACCGGGTACCGCAACGCCACGTCCACCAGCAGGAGACGGCCGCCACCGCCACCTGCCACCGGGCGGTCGAGGCGATCGACCTCCTCCACCACGGCCTGGCCGCACGCGCGGCTGTCGGCGACGTGGCCACATCGGTCGCTGGACTGCACGACTCCTACCAGGACGCCTGCGACGCGCTCCGCCTGGGCGCCCGGGTCGCCAAGGACCTCCCCGTCCACACCATCGGCGACCTCCGCATCCATCAGGTGCTCGCCGCGGTCGGCCATCGCACCCGCGCGCATCTCGTCGATCTCGTCGTCGGGCCGCTACGCGCCCAACCGGACTGGCCGGTCCTGCGACGCACGATCGTCGCCTGGTGCGAGCACGGCTTCAACCTGGTCCGCGCGTCCGCGGCGCTGTACATCCATCGCAACACCCTTGTGTACCGGCTCGGCAAGATCGAGGACGTGGGCGGGCGGTCCCTGCGCGACCACCGCGCCAGCATGGCGCTGTACATCGCCTGCCTCGCCGACCAACTCGACGAGCTGGATTGACCAGGGCCACCCACAATGGCGGCGCGCACGACCGGACCAGTCACTCCGCGAGGAACCCAGACCACAGCGACGGGATTCGTATTGTGTCCGGCTGGGCGCACCACTTTCCCCATACTCGTTCTGAGCTGCGGAAACGCCCCTCGCCTGCTCACGAAGGTTTCCCATTATCCGAACCCTACGGCGATCGGGGACAGCTGATGGACGATCAGCGGTTCGCCGGAGGGCGGGGGATGTGGTAGACCCGGACGGATGAAGGCAAGCGCTTTGACCGAGCCGCTGGTCCAGCATGGCGAGGGTCCAGTGTGGGATCACGCCAGCTGGGTCCTGTACTGGGTCGACATGCTCGCCGGCGACCTCCTGTCCCGCCGGTACGTGGACGGCGTCGTGCGCCGTCGGCATGTGGGATCGGTTGCCGCCGCGGTGCGGCCACGCCGCGGCGGCGGGCTGGTGATCGCGCTGGAACGCGGTTTTGCCCTGCTCGATCCCGGGACCGGGGACCCGCAGGTGCTCGACCCGATCTGGGACGACCCGTCTGTGCGGATGAACGACGGCGGATGCGACCCGCAAGGGCGGTTCTACTGCGGGTCGATGGCCTATGACGAGGCACCCGGACGAGGTCGGCTCTACCAGTTGGACTCGACCTGCCGGGTACGCGTGGTGCTCGAGCCGGTGACCATCTCCAACGGGCTCGCCTGGGGCCTGGACGGCTCGACCGCGTACTACGTGGACTCCGCGACCCAGCGGGTCGACGCGTTCGATTTCGAGGCCGCGGAGGGACGGTTCAGCAACCGGCGGCCGGTCGTGGAGATCGCCGGAACGGATGGTGCTCCGGACGGGATCACGGTCGACGCCGAGGGCGGCATCTGGGTGGCGCTGTGGGGCGGCTCGGCCGTGCGCCGCTACCTGCCCGACGGCCGGCTCGACGAGGTGATCGAACTTCCCGTCACGCAGGTGACCGCCTGTACGTTCGGTGGCCCAGACCTGAACGAGCTCTCCATCACCACCTCGCGGTACGGCGTGGCCGACGATGACCAACCGCTCGCCGGCGCGGTGTTCGTCGCCCATCCCGCCGTCCGCGGCCTCCCGGCACTCACCTACGCGGGCTAGCCGGGACCGTCGCCGTCGCCTTCGCGTCAGCGCTTGCGTGGGCCGCCCCGGTGGCCCGTCGCCCGGTCCAGGTCGACGCCAGTCTGGATGAGGTGCGCCTCCATCGAAACTGCAGGCTCAACCCCGATGCGGGTCAGCCGCGGCGACGGCGCCAGCCCGGGTGGAGCGGGATGGCAACGGGTAGTCGCCCCTGCGGGACGGCACCGCCTCCGGGTAATAGCGCCCCAGCAGCGCCATGCCGATGCAGGCGCGGCGGACCCGCTCAGCCGCCAGGTCCCTGACCATCCGGTCCAGATGCTGCCCGGCGGGGTAGGTATTGGGAGCGTTGCGGGCGGTGAACTTGAGGAACACCGGGGCGGCCACGCGCACCAGCTCGGGCACCTCGTAGTGGCGGACCGTGCCACCGAAGTCGTCGGCGGCCTCCACGTAGATGTCCAACGGCAAATCGACGGCTTGGCGGATGGCTGCGATGGCGGCAAGCGGCAGGTCGACCGGCAGGTTCAAGGTGGTTGCGCCGAGGTCCTCCAGTACCCGCGCGGTGGCGGGGTTGGCGACCGGGAGCTGGACTGAGACCTTCAGGCTCAGGTCGGCCGGGAGGTCGCCAGTTCGCTTCAGCCGCCCGAGCACCATGAGCTGACCAAGGTCGGCGACCAGTACGCCGCGCACACCCAGGTCGCAGGCGTGGAGCACGTCCTCGACGCCGTAGGCGAGCTGGTCAGCGCCGCGCAGCGCGCCCGCGACCACTCGCCCAGAGGCGGTGGTGGCCTGTACACCGACGTCGAAGCTCCCCCGTGGCCCCGTGAACAGGCTCACCTCCACGTCGTTGCTGGCGCCGAGGGTCACCATCCGCTGGATCTCCTCCTCGGTGAGGAGCTGGATGCCGCTGCCCTGGCTGATGCGGTGGACGCGGATTTCGCGGTGCGCCGCCTGGTGCAGCACCGTCTCGAAGGCGGCGGGGCCTTCGACCGAGGGGATCTCGACCCGGTACTGGCCATCGTCGGGGAAGCGAAGCGGCGAGCTCGGCAGGTCGTGGGCGTCGCCGCCGGGGAGCCCCAGCGACGCGAGCTGCTGGCGTGCGCGCATCGGTGTCATGGCGGATGCCTCCATCGCTGTCAGGCGGGCGACCGTTGCGGCCGGCCGCGGAGCTCCCAGCCCTGCTCGAACAGCTCGATGCGACCGCCGGTGCGCGGGTGCGCGGCGCACGCATCGTGATCCAGCATCAGGCCAAGCCCTGGCCGGTCTGGAACGGAGAAGCAGCCGTCGGCCACCGAGACGGTCGGGGCCTCGTCCACCAGCTCGGCCATCCATTGATCGGCGAAGTCGTTGAAGTGCTCCAGCACGCGCACGTTGGGTGTGCAGGCGGCCAGATGGAGGTTGGCCATGGTGCCGACCGGTCCGCACACGTTGTGCGGGGCCAGCTCCAGGTAATATGCGCTCGCCCACTTGGCCAGGCTCTTCATCGGCAGGAAGCCGCCGAAGTGGGTGAGGTCGGTCTGCAGGACGTCCACGCAGCCGCCCTCGACCAGTTCGCGGCAGTCGCCAAGGGTGTGGGCGCGTTCGCCGGTGGCGATCGGCAGGTGGGTCGCCTCACGCACGCGGCGCAGCGCGGCGGGGTTCTCCGGCGGGATCGGCTCCTCCAGCCAGGCTGGCTCCAGCTCCTCCAGCGTGCGCCCGATCTGGGCAGCGGCGGAGGGGGTGAAGCGGCCGTGCATCTCGAGCATCAGCTCGACGTCGGGTCCCACCGCCTGGCGAACGGCTCCAACGATCCGCTCGACGAAGCGCAGCTCTTCCCGGGTCAGACCGCCGGAGGCGGCGCCAAACGGGTCCAGTTTCAGCGCCCGGTAGCCCCGCTCGACCACGGCGCGCGCAGCGTCCGCCATCGCCTCGGGGTCCCGCTCGGTCTGGTACCAGCCGTTGGCGTAGGCGGGCACGCGGGTGCGGAACTGCCCCCCCAGCAGCTTCCAGACCGGCACGCCGAGCGCCTGCCCGACCAGGTCCCAGCAGGCGACCTCGAAGGCGGCGAGAGCGGACATTGCAATCTCGCCGGGCCTGCCGTACTCGGCGACCTGGACGTTCCAGGCCAGCCGCTCGACGTCGAACGGGTCCGTGCCGATGACGTGCCGGGGCGCGAGCTCGCGGATGCAGGCCAGCAGCGTGTCGGTCTTGTTGACCATCCGCACCTCGCCCAGACCGACGAGCCCCTCATCGGTCTTGAGCTCGACGAAGGTCAGTTCGCGCCAGGGTGCCCCGACGACGGTGGTCTGAGTGTCCACGATCTTCATGGCAGCCTCCTGTCATGTGTCAGGCGAATCGAGCATCGAGGCCACCGTCCGCCGGGATGGCGATGCCGGTGATGAAGCTCGCGTCCTCGGAGGCGGCAAAGGCGATCACGGCGGCGATCTCCTCCGGCTCGGCAATGCGACCGAGCGGATGGACCTCCACAGCGTGCGCCCAGGCGGAGGCCGGGTCGGGTTGCTTTGCGATCGCGTCCTCCACCAGACGGGTCCTCGTCCAACCTGGGCTGACCGCCACCACGCGGATTCCCTCGCCGCCGTAGTCCAGGGCAAGGCTGCGGGTGAGCCCGACGATCCCGGACTTGGCCGCCGCGTAGGGGAACATGCCCTTGGTCGTCAGCCTCGCGTGGATGGAGGCGATGTTGACGATCACTCCCCGGCGCTGGCGCCGCAGGTGCGGCAGCACGTGCTTGCTGCACAGCCAGCAGGCTCGCAAGTCCAGGGTGAAGAACCGCTCCCACTCGTCCAGCGTCATCTTCTCGGCATCGAAGTACGCGTTCACCCCGGCGTTATTGACCAGGACGTCGATGCCGCCGAAGCGCTCCACGGTCGTGTTGACAGCCGCTTCGACCTGCTCCTCACTGACCACGTCGCAGCCGATGAACAGCGCCCGCCCGTCGCCGAGCCGCTCGGCGAGCGCACTCCCGTTGGCCGCGTCGACGTCGAGCAGCGCGACCTTGGCGCCCTCTTCGTGGAGACGGCGCGCGGTGGCGGCGCCGATCCCGTTGGCCGCGCCGGTGATGACAGCGACCCGGTTCCGCAGGCCCCGCATGGTCTGTTGTCACTCCTTTCTCGGTTGGGCCTCGACGACCACGTCCACGTCCCAGGCGCCGAGCTCGATCGTGCCGCCCTCGCGCAGGTCGCGGCCGGAGAGCAGGGCGTTGCCGGCGGCCGGCGTGGGCGCGGCGACCTGGTCCCAAGACCAGTTGCTGACGAACCACAGGCGCCGGCCGTCCCTGGTGTGGGCGGAGGTGATCCGCACCGACCCGGGCAGGTCCGCCCTTCCCGTCGCTATGCCTGCCTCGGCGAGCACCAGCTCCGCGACCGCCCGGCCGAACTCCCGGTTCGGCAGCGTGCCGACGTAGGTGACCTGACCCTGGCCGAAGCGGTGGGTGGTCACCGCGGCGAAGCGCTGGAAATGCGGGTGGTCATAGGTCGCGAGCGCCGTGGCGCCCTCCGGTTCCAGACCATCGGCCCAGGCAGTCGCGCGCGCCTGCGCCGGGAGGGCGAGGTGGTCCGTGGCGGTCAGGCCGAGCGGCGCGCCGAGGCTCGAGTACTCCTGGTAGCTGGCTCCGACCGCCTCACGCAGGATCCCCGGTGCGCGCGTCCAGCGGGCGCGGGCATGCTCGTCGGCGTAGCCGCTCCGGAACGAGACCACCAGGTGGCCGCCTGCCCTGGCGTAGGCCACGAGCCGCTCCAGCAGCGCGTCGTCGGCGATGTACAGGGCGGGTACGACCAGCACCGGGAAGCGCTCGAAGCGCTGCGGCGGGTGGACCACGGCAAGCTGCGCTCCGGCGTCGAAGAAGGCGCGGTAGAAGGCGTCGAAGATCCGCTGGTAGCTGTGGCGGTCGGGCCGGCCCGAGCTCGGCTCGGCCAGCGGCGGCTGGAACGACAGCGCGTACTTCGAGTCCTGCGAGTACAGGACAGCCGCGTCCACGTCTGGCTCGAGCCCGTCCAGCACGTCGCCGAAGGCGGCGAGCTCGGCGCCGATGCGGCTGATCTCCCGGTAGCAGCGGCCCGGTTCCAGGTCGTGGTTGAGGATGCCCTGCCAGTAGGTCTCGTTGCCCTGATGGCAGGTGTGCCAGTGCCAGTAGGAGATACCGCGCGCGCCCCGGGCGATCAACGCGTAGGCCGCGAGGCGCCACTGGCCGTCGTACGCCGGGGCGGTGGCGTGCGCCTCGCCGATGCTGAGCGCGTTGGTCTCGGTCACCAGGAACCCTGACTCGGCGCCACCGCGGCCGATGTCGGCATCCAGGTACAGCGTCCAGGTGCCGGTCTCGCCGAGCCAGGCCGGCGCCACCGGGCCGTCGGGCGAAGGCGGCAGCGCCAGCGCGTCCTGCATCTGGTAGTAGACGTTCTCCGCGGGGAGGTCGAGTACCTGGTCGATGGCGTGGCGGTCGGCGGCAGGCCGGCCATGCCCGCCGACCAGGCAGTGGGTGACGAACTGGTCCGGGCGCTTGCGCTTGCGGACCAGGCTGGCCTGCCATGCCAGGAACTCCGTCACCAGGCCGGACTGGAAGCGACGCCAGGCCAGGTCGTAGCTGGGGTTGGTGTTGCCGTCGGGGGTCCATAGGTCCGCCCACGACGACAGGTGGTGCGACCAGTAGGCAAGGCCCCACAGCTCGTTCAGCCGCTGCACCGACCCGTGGGTGCGCCGCAGGTGGTCGACGAACGCCTGGAAGACGCCGCGGTTGTGGAGCAGCTCCAGCCCGGCCTCGTTGTCGACCTGGTAGCCGGTCACGGCCGGGTGCTCGGCGAAGGCGCCGACGATCGTCCGGATGACGCGTTCGGCGTGGTACCGGTAGGCCGGGTGGGTGACGTCGACGTTCTGGCGGCCGCCGTAGGGTACCCGCTCCCCGTGCGCCCGGAGCGCCATGATCTCCGGGTGCTTTCGGTGCAGCCAGGGCGGGATCGCATAGGTGGGGGTACCGAGGATGACCTTGATCCCGGCCTCGTGCAGGCGGTCGACGATCCGGCGCATCCAGTCCAGCTCGAAGCGCCCGTCCTCCGGCTCCCACGTCGCCCAGGTCGACTCCCCCACGCGCGCGACGTTCAGGCCCGCCTCGGCCATCAGCTTCACGTCGCGGTCGAGCCGCTCGTAGGGCTGGTACTCGTGGTAGTACGCCGCCCCGTAGAGCAGGCCGGTGCCCTGCGTCGCTCGCCGTTCGGTCGTGGCGCTCAACCCCGGAGGCTCCCCAGCGTCAGCCCGCCCTGCCAGTAGCGCTGCAGGAACAGGAAGGCGGCGATGAGCGGGATGATCGCCACCAGCGCGCCGGTGATCACCAGCGTGTACAGCACCTGGGCCCCACCGCCCGCCGACGCCTGCTGGTTCCAGGTGGCCAGGCCCAGGGTCAGCGGGAAATACCTGGGCTCGCTCAGCACGACCAGCGGCAGGAAATAGTTGTTCCAGGTCGCCACGAAGGAGAACAGCAGCACCGTGACGAAGCCCGGCGCGAGCATCCGGAACGCGACCCGCCAGAAGATACGGAACTCGCCGGCGCCGTCGACCCGCGCCGCGTCCAGCAGTTCGTCGGGCACCGCCTGCTCGGCGTACACGCGCATCAGGTAGACGCCGAACGGGCTGAGCAGCGACGGCACGATCACCGCGAGTGGCGTGTTGATGAAGCCCACCTTGCTGAGGAGCAGGTAGATGGGGATCACCAGCGCGGTGGATGGGACCATGATCGAGCCGAGGATGATCGTGAACAGCAGCCTCCGCCCCGGGAACCGGAACTTGGCGAAGGCATAGCCGGCCGCCGCCGCGATCAGGCTGCCGCCCACCGCGCTGGCCACGGCGTAGTAGGCGGTGTTCGCCAGCCAGCGGGCGTAGACGCCGTCGTCGTGGGTGAACAGCTCCCGCAGATTGGCCGCCAAGTTGAACGGGTGCGCGAACCACAGCCCGAACGAGGTGAACAGCGACTGATTGGTCTTGGTCGCCGACACCGCCAGCCATGCCATCGGCAGCAGGAAATAGATCAGGAAGGCGACCAGCACGATCGTCCAGGTGGCCCGCAGCCGGGCGGAGGGACGCTGCGGAGCGGGAGCGGCGGCGCCGAGCCAGGCCATCAGCCAGCCCTCCGCCGCCGGTCGGTGACGAACAGGAACAGGTAGGAGGCGATGAACACGACCGCGCCGAGGGCGAAGGAGACCGCCGCCGAGTAGTTGTACTGCTGGTTGGTGAACGCCAGGGTGTAGGCGTACAGGTTCGGGGTGTAGTGGGAGCCGATGACCATCGGGGACAGTGGGAGCATGACCTGTGGCTCGTTGAAGAGCTGGAGCGTCCCGATGATCGAGAAGACGCAGGCGAGCACGAGGGCAGGCGCGATCAGCGGCACCTTGATCCGCCACGCCACCTGCCAACGCGACGCCCCGTCGACGGCGGCCGCGTCGTACAGCTCGGAGGGCACCGCCTGCAGCGCCGCATAGAGGATCAGCATGTTGTAACCGGTGTACTCCCAGGTGACCACGTTACCGAGCGAGGCGAGCATGAGTTTGGGTCCGAGGAAGTCGGGGGCGCCGAAGCCGAGCCACTGCGCGATCTGCGACAGCGGGCCGAAGTCGCGACTGTAGACGTAGGCCCACATCAGCGCGGCGACCACGCTCGGCACCGCATACGGCAGGAAGAACGTCAGCCGGAACAGGCGGCGCACGTACGCCAGTCCGCCGTCCAGCAGCAGGGCCAGGAGCAACGCCAGCGCGAGCATCAAGGGCACCTGCACGACCCCGAACAGCGCCATGCGCCGCAGGCCCTCCAGGAAGCTGGGGTCGGTGAACGCGCGGAGGTAGTTCCGCGCGCCGACGAAGGTCGTGCCGCCGATCAGCCGCCCCAAGAACGTGCTGATCCCCAACGCATAGGCCAGCGGCACCACCAGGAAGGCGCAGAACAACAGCAGGAACGGCGCCAGGAACAGGTAGGGAACCGCGGTTCGCCGCCCTGCCCGGCGGGGCGCCAAGCCTGCCCGTGCGCCGACGGCCGGACCGCGGCCGGCCGTCGGCGCTGCGGTGGGGGCTCGGTCGGTGCCTGCGCGCATCAGGCCCCCGCGGCCTTGAACCCTTGCGAGTTGGCGTAGCTGACAAGGTTGTCCTGGAGCTTCCGCGGCACGTCGCCGAAGCCGAGCTTGCCCTGGGAGGCCTGGCCGAGCAGGTCGGTCATCTGCGAGAAGACGTAGTCCTGGAACGGGCTCCACTGGAAGTCCGTGGCCACGTGCTTGCTCGCCTCGATGAACACCTGGTTCACCTTCTGCTCACCATAGAAGGCGTACGGCTGCTCCGCGAACCAGTCGCTGTCCAGGATGGGCCGCTGTGTGGGGAACAGGAACTGCTTGGTCACGTAGGTCTTGGTCGGCGCCTGGTCGTTCATGAGCCACATGGCGAGCTGGGCCGCTTCCTTGGGGTGCTTGGACTGCTTGGTCACCGCCAACGTCGAGCCACCCCAATTGGCGGAGGCATTGTCAGTGGCGCTCCACTGCGGCATCGGCGCGGCCCGCCACTTCCCGGAGGTGTTGGCGGCCTGCCCCTGCAGGAACACCGGCCCCCAGGCGGCCGTGACCCAGCTCGCGTAGGTGCCCTTGCTCAGGCCCGCGTACCAGTCGTTGGTGAAATCGGGCTGGCTGGCGACCACGCCCTCCTTGATGAGGCCGCCCCAGAAGTCCAGCACCTTGATGACGGCAGGGCTGTTCATGCTGATGGTCACGTTGGTGCCACTGACGGCGAACGGCCGCGCGCCCGCCTGCCACATCAGGCCGATGAGCATCCCGGGCTCGTTCAGCGGCATATCGGTCAGATACAGCTTGGGGTTCGCCTGGTGGAGCTTGCGCGCCTGCTCCGCGAACTGCTGCCAGGTCGTAGGGACCTGCAGCTTGTAGCGGTCGAAGATGTCCTTGCGGTACAGCAGGCCCATCGGGCCGCTGTCCCACGGTATCGCGTACACCTTGCCGCCTTGCGACACCTGGCTCCACGTCCAGTCCGCGTACTGGCCCTTGATGTCGTTGGCCCCGTACTGCGCCAGATCGACCAGATACCCTGGGGTCGAGAAGGTCGGCAGGTACTGGAACTCGATCTGCACCACATCGGGCGCGCCGGAGCCCGCCTTCAGCGCGGTCCGGAGCTTCGTGTACTGCGGCGTCCCCTGGCCCGCGTTGACGAGCCGTACCTTGATGTTGGGGTGCGCTTTCTGGAAGAGGGTCACCTCGTCCTGGAAATTGGGCAGCCAGGACCAGAGCGTTAGCGTGACCGTCTTGCTGCCCGAGCCGCCGCCACCCGAGCAACCCACCAGCACGAGCAGCAGGACCCCGGCGAGCGCGAGTGCAGGCAATCTCCGTGAGCGGAATCGCATGGCTACCTCTCCTTCCCGGGCGCCGTAACCTACGGCGGCTACCGTCTCCACGGTCGGAAGCAGGCGCGCCCCCCGGGCGCGACGCTGGTCTGTGCGGCCTCCTGGTCGTCCCTTACGCCTTCGTCTCCTCGGCTTACGTCGCGTCGGCCCGATCCTGGCCGCCGTGACGCGACAGATCGTCGGCGGTCTGCAGCAGATGGGCCCGCATCGCCTGCTGGGCCTGCTCTGGCTGGCTGCCGCGGACCGCCTCGAGGACCCTCGCGTGCGCGGCGATCGCGTGCTCACGCGCGTCGGCCCACTCGGATGTCGCGCGGCGGCCCGCGAAGATGAGTTGCTTGATCGGCTCGAAGAGCGCGGTGATCAGCTCGTTCTCCGCGGCCTCCAGCACCGCGTCGTGAAAGGCGATGTCCGCGTCGACGAACTCGTCCACGTCATCGCTCGCCTGCGCGGAGCGCATGCGGTTCAGCGCTGACTCGAGTCTGACCAGATCGTCAGCCGTCCGCCGGGTCGCGGCGAGCTCGGCGACCCCGACCTCGACCAACCGCCTGGCCTCCAGCAGCTTGGCCGACAGCCCGGCCCGCTCGACTGTGCTGGTCATCCGCGCCTCGAGAACGGTCGGGTCGAGCGGCGACCACATCGACGGCGGGTTGACGAAGGTCCCGCGGCCCTGCTCCACGCGGAGCACCCGCTTGGACTCGAGCGACTTGACCGCCTCGCGCACCGTCAACCTGCTGACACCCGTCAGCTTGACGAGCTCGGGCTCGGGAGGGAGCTGCGAGCCCGGAGGAAAGTCACCGCCAGCGATCGCATCCAGCACTGAAGCCGCCACCCGCTCTGCCAGGGCATCATATCGTCGAATCATCAGACGTCTGCTCATAAGCAGAATCATAGAGGCGCCACACGGAGCTGTCCAGCCCTTGCGCGGTCGGGTTGGAGCGCCGCGGCTGCCAGTTCGGCGTGGTCAGCACGATCGTGGCCCTGTACCACGGCAGGGTCGCGGTCGCCGGCCAGCAGCACCAGGCCGAGGCCGACCGCGGCGAGCAGGACGGTGGCGCCGCTGGTCACCGACCAGGGCACGAGCGCCGCAAGCAGCGCCAGGCGGGCACGGCCGGCCGGCAGCAGGGTCGAGACGAGGTCGAGCATCCCAGCCAGCAGGATCAGTGTCGACCATGCCCTCGCGATCCGGTCGGCATGCCGCGTGCTCGACGCAGCGGGCGGCCTGCCCGACCACGGCACCTCCGGGGTCGCGGGCGTGAGCATGGGCCCCTTCTACGCGCCGCGGGATGAGGGCGGTAAGACTCAAGGCCCGAGATGGGAATCCTCGCTCAGCGGCGTGGAAACCTTTGCGCCATCGCGCTCCTTCTCTAGTGAGGAGACGGCTCATTCGCCGACCGAGGAGCAGGCACCGTGCCGAAGAGCAGGAGATGACGGCGGCGCGCCGCCGCCGCTCCACCCCGACTATCCCGTCCCCGCCGGTGACGGCGGCGACTGGACCGAGGCGATCGGGTGGCTGGCCAGGTACTCCAGTGCCTGCCTGGCGACCGGCGCGGCGGCCGCGGCGCCGTAGCCCGCCTGGTCGATCGAGACGGCCATGGCGTAGCGGGTGCCGCTAGTGGGCGCAAAGCAGGCGAACCAAGCGGCCGGCTCGCGATCGGTGGCGCTGGCGGTGCCGGTTTTGCCCGCGACCGAAAGCATGCCGAACGGGAAGCCCTGGAAGGTGGTGGTGGCGGTGCCACCGGGCTGGCGTACCGCGCCCACCAGACCCTGCAGGATCGGGTCGCGGACGCCGGCCGGCAGCGGCACGTGCGCGGCGACGGTGGGCGCGTAGCTGGTGAGGGGCCGGCCGGCTTGGACACCGGCGTCGACGGCGATGCGGGGCCGGTAGCGGGTGCCGCCGTTGGCGAAGGTCGCGTAGGCGCCGGCCAGCTGCAGGGGCGTGACGATCGTGCCGCCCTGGCCGAAGGCCAGCTCGAGGTTGTCGCCCGGGTACCAGCCGCTGTTGGGGTACGCCGCCGGGGCCTGGCGGTGCAGCGCCTGCCGGACGGTCGGGCTGTCGACCCGCCCTACGCTCTCGCCCGGCAGGGCGATACCAGTCGCCTGGGCCAGCCCGTACCGCTGGGCCATCTGCTGGATCGGCTGGGGACCGTAGCGGCCGCGCCGGGTCCAGAACTGGTAGCCCAGGCTGTAGAAGAACACGTCGTCGGAGGCCGACAGGGCGCGGGAGACGTCCAGCGGTCCGAGGGCCTCCTTGGAGTCGTTGTGGAACGAGCAGTGCCCCACACAGCCGGGGATGGTGAAGGTGCCGGTGTCGTCGATGGTCGTGCTCGGGTTGATCAGCCCGTCGTCCAGCGCCGCCGTCGAGGTGACCAGCTTGAAGGTCGACCCCGGCGCGTACAGGCCCGAGATCGCCCGGTTGAGCAGGGGCTGGTACGCCGAGGCAGCGGTCAGGTGCCGGTAGGTGGTCTGGCTGACGCCCCCGACCCACACCGAGGGGTCGTAGTTGGGGTAGGAGGACATCGCCAGCACCGAGCCGTCGTGGGGGTCCAGCACGACCGCCGCGCCGCTCGGGGCCGGGTACGGGCGGCCGGTGCGGGGGTCGACGGCGTGCTGCAGGCTCGTGATCTGCAATGCCAGGTCGGCGTCGAGCTGGCGTTGCAGGCCGATGTCGATGGTGAGCCGCAGGTTCTCGCCGGCCACGGGCGGGGTGACGCTGAGCACCCGCACCACCCGGCCCTGCGCGTCGACCTCCAGGCGCTGCAGCCCATCACGGCCGCGCAGGACCTGGTCGTATGCCTGCTCGACGCCTGCCTGGCCGACATCGTCGCCCGGCAGCACGCCACGGTAGGCCGGCGCCCGCAGCTCGGCGGCCGAGACTGGGCCGACGTAGCCGAGCACCTGCGCGGCGGCGCTGCCATAGCGGTAGCTGCGGACCGCGACGGGCTCGGTTGTCACCCCGGGGAACTGGTCGGCGTGCTCGGCGAGGTCGAACAGCACCTTGGGTTTCACGTTTTCTGCCACCGGGATGGCGAACGGGGAGCTGGTGAAGGTGCGCAGTCGCTGGTCAATCCGCCCCCGCGGCACCCCGAGCAGCGAGGCGAGGCGGTCGAGGGTGGCGTTCTCCCCGGAGCCCAAATGGCTTGAGTCCACCAGCACCGACCAGGAGGCCTGGTTGTCGACCACCACCTTGCCGGTCCGGTCCAGGATGCGCCCGCGTGTGGCGGGAATCGCCACGTCACGGACGAAGTCGGTCCTGGCCAGCAAGCGGTAGTGGTCGACGGCGAGCACCTGCATGTCCCACAGGCGCGCCACCAGCACACTCAGCAGCAGGACCACGATCACCCGGAGCAGCCACAGCCGCCGGCGAACCACCGCCAGCCTGGTCAGACCGCGACGTCTGGCGTCAACCCTCGCTCTTCGCATACCCCTGTCGACAGCGTCCCATCGGCATGCTGAGACCTCGATGAGCCAACCCAACGGGATCGGCGTGGTCGACGTCCCACCAGGCAGCCACGCCGCCGAGGGGGGTGGGCGGCCGGCCGAGGAGCACGCTGAAGAAGCCCACCATGGTGGCCTGGTGGCCCATGGGTCCGACGAGCACGGTCTGCACGCGCCAGCCGCGCAGGACGCCGACGAGGGTGGCGTGGACGGCGCCTCATGGGCGTACGGCCCGATGTTACCTGCTAGGGCCGTGCAAGCCGCAAGTCCTACTGATCAGGCGGAGATGGTACATGGCCTGGATCGCGCACCTCACGCCACCCCAAGCCCCGGTGGCAGGTCCGCCTAAACGGCGATCCTCTTTAGCTGCTCCTACGCGCTTCGCAGTGCCGAACGGGACCGGACTCAGCTGTGGCGTTCGGCGCTCCGTCCCCGCCGCGGTCGGGGCGGCGCGTAGACGCCCGGAGCGACGCCCTGCTGTCCCCGCTGGGTCCGCCTTGCCGCCACGGCGAGCTGGTCAACCAGATCGTTCATCGGATCCCCTGAGTGGCCCTTCACCCAACGGAACACGATGTCACGGCACCGCACGATCTCGATGAGCGGCTCCCAAAGGTCACGATTGGCAACTGGCTTTCTCTGACTGTTGATCCAGCGCGTGCGGAGCCAGGCCTCCCACCACCGGTCCCGAAAGCAATTGATGACGTACGTCGAGTCGCTCACGACTTCGAGGGGACCGTCGAGTGTCCTCACCGCCTCGAGGACGGCCGTGATCTCCATGCGCTGATTGGTGGCGCGTTCCGCCGCGCCGCTGGCGTAGCGGCCCTGGGGCACGGCCCACGCCCAGCCGCCCGGCCCCGGGTTCCCGGAGCAGGCACCATCGGTGTACACGACAGTTGTGGCCGACGCGGGCAGCGCGATGGCGTCTTGGGTGTCCAACGTTATGGTCGCTCCTGGTGGGTCGACGTGCGCGGCGTTGAGCTTACGACGCGCAGGCACCGCGGGCGCAGGTCACCGACGCCACCCGCAAGCCCTGCTCAGGCTGCGTCGGTGCCTCCGCATAACAAAGGCAGGCAGCCTCGTGGATCGAGATGGGACGCCAACAGGAGGAGGCGTGGCGGGACTCAGCGAAATGAGCAGTCGCATGGTTGTTGCGCTGGGCGTACTCCGTCATCACCGGTCGTTCCCGAGGTGCCCTGCTGGTCCTCGACCTGGCTCACGAGGAGGCTGACGGTTCGCTGTGCGCCTGCGGAGCTGGCGCAGGCGGTCGCGGGCCGAGCCCTTGTTGGCCTGCATGGCCTCAAGTTCGCCAGCGGCGCCGAGTCCCCGCGGCGGCATGTTGACATAGACGGCCTCCCAAGTGCCCGAGCTGGCCAGATAGGTCTCGTGCCACAGGCCGACCGCAGGGTCGTCGAGAGCCTCGCGCAGGTAGCGCTGCCACGCCCCGCGGTGCGGCAGGGCGTGGTCGCGGGCGTACTCGTCGAGCGCGTCGAGGGAATCCCAATACTGCACGGCGATCACGCTGCGCCCAGTGCGGTAGACGCTGCCAGCGAGGAAGCCGCGCGCCGACCCGATGGCGACGCTGGCGGCAACCTCCGAGCTGGCCGGTGGCCTGCTGACGGTCGCGGAGCCGTGCGGCTGTGGCGCTCTGAGCAGCCCCGCCGGCCGATCGCGCACCTGGCCGGCGAGCTGGGCGTGCACCCTGAAGCCCTGCGCAACCGGATCCGCCAAGACGAGGCCAACGCGGCGAGCGGGATGACGGGGCGGCGAGAACGGTTCTCGCCGCCGAGCTCGACGCTTCCCGGACGAGATGACCCGCATGATCGACCAGTATCGTATCGGGATCGTTTCGGGTCGAGCCGATCTGCCGGGTCCTGCAGGTGCCGACCAGCACCTACACGCCCACAAGCATCACCAGCCCTCGGCACGCGACCAGCGCGACGAGCGGCTCAGGACCGAGATCCGGCGCGTATGGAAGGAGAACTTCCAGGTGTACGGGGCCCACAAGGCCTGGCGGCAGCTCTGAAAGTCACCGGTTATTCGGTACAACCGTAAGTCTGGGAGGCGTCGTTGGCCTGGATACTGCTCACCGGCGCGATCGCTTCGGAGGTCATCGCCACCACCGCGCTCAAGCTCAGCAACGGCTTCACGCGGCCGGCTCCGAGCATCGTCGTCGCCGTCGGCTATCTGCTGTCCTTCGCCCTGCTCGCCCAAGCGCTCAAGCTCCGGCTACAGGTCAGCGTCGCATACGCGGTCTGGTCAGGCGCTGGCACCGCGGCAATCACCGTGATCGGGATGCTGTTGCTGAACGAGCCGCTCACCGCCGCAAAGGGGGTTGGTATCGCGCTGGTGATCAGCGGCGTCGTGGCGCTCAACCTGGCGGGTGCCCACTGAGTGCACCGCGTGGACGCCGACCTGCTCGAGAGCGCGGCCGTAACGCCGCGGGCGCCTGTGAGCGCGCCGTAGCGCTGCTGGTCGAGGGTGCCCTCACACGCCATCCGCACCATCAGCGGACTGCTCGCAGGGTGGCGATCAGCTCGACGGTGCGGACTCCCTTGGCGAGGCCGGCATGTGCTCCGGATCGGCGGATGGCGCTGGCGAGTTGTGCGTCGTCTCGCGCGGTCCACAGCACGACGCGGATCTCTGGCTGCTGCCGGCGCAGCGCCTGGGTCGCCTGGATGCCGTCCATCCCTGGCATAGATAGGTCCATGAGTACCAGGTCTGGGTGGTGTGTGGCGGCCTGCGTCAGAGCCTGGGCGCCGTCGGCGGCCTCGCCGACCACCACCACCCCGGCCCGCTCGAGGGCCGCGCGGACACTTTGACGCAGCCACGGGCTGTCGTCCACGAGCAGCACCCGCAGCAGCGTGGCGGCGTCAGTGTTCGCGTCTGGCATCGCGACCTCCACGAGGGTCGAGACCGACCGACCGGCATTCATTGCCTAATGCCAATTGCAGATGCACATGCAGATGGCATTTCGGTTATCCTCCCGCTTGTACTTGCGAATGCAAGGACGGATGCACGTGCAGATGAACAACTTTACGTGGTTTGCGGCACTGCCGCGGAAGGGAGTGGCAGACTATGCGCTGACCTGGACCCTGGGGAGGTCGGGAGGCAGTGTGAGTACCGATCAGCGAGGGAGCCGCCCAACCATCGGCTCGACCGGCAGGCCGACGGTCCTGCGCATGATGCTCGGCACGCAATTGCGCCGCCTTCGCGAGGCCAAGGGCATCAGCCGCGAGGACGCCGGGTACCTGATCCGGGCTTCGGAATCCAAGATCAGCAGGATGGAACTGGGACGGGTCGGCTTCAAGGAACGCGACATCGCCGATCTGCTCTCCCTGTACGGCATCATCCATCAGGACGAGCGGGCAGCACTGCTGGCACTGGCCCGGCAGGCCAACACCCCGGGCTGGTGGCAGCGCGACGGCGACATCCTGCCGAGCTGGTTCCAGACGTACCTCGGGCTGGAGGAGGCGGCGGCGCTGATCCGGACCTATGAGGTGCAGTTCGTCCCTGGTCTGCTGCAGACCGAGGACTATGCCCGTGCGGTGATCGCGCACGGCAACCCGGCGGCTCCCGCGCAGGAGATCGAGCGACGCGTCAGCCTGCGGATGAAGCGGCAACAGCTGCTCACCCGGTCCGATGCGCCCCCGCAGCTGTGGGCGGTGGTGGATGAGGGGGCGTTGCGGCGGCGGATGGGCAGCCCTGCGGTGATGGCCGCCCAGCTCGAGCGCCTGATCAAGGCGTCCGAATTGCCGAACGTCACCTTGCAGGTGCTGCCGTTCCATGCTGGCGCCCACGCCGCCGAGGCTGGGGCGTTCACCCTCCTGCGGTTTCCCGAGCCGGACCTCCCCGATGTGGTGTACATCGAGCAGCTTACGGGCGCGCTCTATCTGGACAAGCGCGATGACACGAACGCCCACATGGCGGCCATGGACCGCCTCGGTGTTGAGAGCGCGCCGCCGCGCACCACTGTCGAGATCCTCGGCAGGATCCTCCAGGAGACAAGACCGAATCATGACGATACCGCGCGCAGCTAACGAGGACGAGACGCCTGCTGCCGTGCTGTCCGCACGGTTGCGCCAGGTCAGGTGGCAGAAGAGCCGCTACAGCAACTCGCAGGGAAGCTGCGTTGAGATGGCGTTGCTGCCCGGCGGCCATATCGCTGTCCGCAACTCCAGAGACCCCAACGGCCCGGCGTTGATCTATACCCGGGCCGAGATCCACGCGCTCGTCCAAGGCGCCAAGGATGGCGATTTCGACAACCTGCTCCAGTAACCTCCAGCCGCCACCGTTCAGACAACGACAACCCGAGGCTCACCCCATGCGCATAGCTCCGGTGAGTCCTCGCTTGGTTACCGGCATCCGCTAACCCTCGGCTCGTCGGAACGGTGATCCCCGCGTGGCCTATGGGGCCACGCGGGGACAGCCGCCATACTGCTATCGTTCGTGTGGTCAAGCCGCTCGGCGCGTGCGGGGACCTGGACAGCTCCGCTGTGACAGCCCCGATGCGCACGCGCGCCGCCGCACCGCTAGGAGTGCCCATGAGCACCGATGATATCCGGTCGAAGATCGACACCTCAGTGCCCCATTCGGCCCGTTTTTGGAACTACTTCCTGGGCGGTAAGGACAACTACCCCGTTGACCGCGCGTTGGGCGACCAGATCGCAACGATGGCGCCGGGACTGGTCGACGTGGCTCGCGGCTCCCGGGAGCACATCATCCGTGTCGTGACGTACCTGGCCGGTGAGATGGGGATCCGTCAGTTCCTCGACATCGGGACCGGCCTGCCGACGGCGAACAACACGCACGAGGTCGCGCAGCGGGTGGCGCCGGAGTCCCGCATTGTCTACGTCGACAACGACCCGCTGGTCCTCGCGCACGCCCGTGCCCTACTCACCAGCTCGCCTGAGGGTGCCACCGACTACGTCGACGCCAACCTGCGCGACCCCGAGACGATCCTGCGGGAGGCTGCCCGGACGCTGGACTTCACCAAGCCGGTCGCGCTCATGCTCATGGGCATCCTGGGGCACGTCAAAGAAGATGAGGAGGCGCGGTCGATCATCAAGCGGCTGATGGACGCCATGCCCTCCGGCAGCTACCTGGCGCAAAACGACGGGACCAATACCAGCCCCGAGATGGTCGCGGCCCAGGACCAGTACAACCAGAGTGCCCCGCTGCCGTACTACGTCCGCAGCCCTGAGCAGATCGCTGGCTTCTACGAGGGCTTGGAACTGGTACCCCCGGGGGTCGTGCGCGTCACAGACTGGCGGCCAGAAATTGGTCCCCACGAGATTCGGCGCGCCGAGTGCTTCGGCGGGGTCGGCCGTAAGCCCTGATGCCAAGCGGGTAAGACTACGGCCCACCTTCTGGCCAGCGAGGGCCTGCCGGTGCTGGCAATCGACGCCGACATCAACCAGCACCTCGGCCAGGCGCTCGGCCTCGACCCTGGGCAGGCGGCTGCGCTGCCCGCGCTCGGCCCGGAGATCGACCGGTTGAAGGAGCACCTCCGCGGCAGCAACCGGCGCATCGCCTCCACCTCCTCGATGGTCAAGACCACCCCGGCCGGGGACTGGTTCGCGTTTGCTCCGGCTGACCGAGGACAACCCGATCAGCGCATTTCGAGCGGCGGTTCCAGGGCGTTCGCCTCATGGCGACGGGACCGTTCGAGGAGTCCGACCTGGGCACGGCCTGCTACCACTCCAAGGTGGGCGCGGTCGAGTTGCTGCTCAACCATCTCATCGACGAGCCGGGCGAGTACGTGGTGATGGACATGACCGCCGGCGCCGACTCGTTCGCGTCGGACATGTTCACCAAGTTCGATGTGACCTCGGGCGAGCGAGAAGGGCCGCACGCTGCCATCTCCGAGCTCGAACCACCGAACCGGGCGGCGCTCGAGGCGATCCGCCGTGCCACCGACGAGGCGCCCAAGGACTAGGGCAGACAGTACCGGCAGACGGTGGAGCTCCACCTCCGGAACGCCCGCCGTTGGGCCAGCGCGGCGACCGGCTGGCGGAGTGCGTCCGCACGTCGCTGCCGTACGCCTACGGGCTGATCGCGAGCCTGGCGGGCCGCCTTCGGGAGGCCGACGGCGAGTTCGTGGACAACCAGACCCCGCCGCCGGACGAGCAGGCCAGGGGCCAGTTGCTCCGCGCGATGGCGAGCGACGCCATCCGGGGCGCGCTGGAGGCACACTTCGGCGCGTGCCCAGATCCTCAACCAGCAGCCAGAGCTCGTGGACTGCTGAACGGCGAGACGCGAAGAGGCCCTGGGTGTCGCGCCCAGGGCCTCTGGCATGGAGCCGCCGCGCTCACCGGTACCCGCGGCGGTCGCGCTCGGCCAGGACCACCTCGATCCCGCCGGTGATGTCGTTGATCAGGTTGAACAACAGCGTGAGCAGGACGGTCACGACCGACCAGACGACCACACCCAGCAGGCCGAGCATGATGTACCAGCGGAACACCTTGCCGGCGGGAAAGCCCACGGTGAGGTTGAAGTTGCCGGCGAACTTGGTGATCTCCTCGAAGACACCCATGTTGACCAGCACGAACCAGATGACCGCGAAGACCAGCAGCCCGACCAGCATCAGGCAGAGGTAGAACAGCAGCGAGAACTTCAGTACCGACCAGGGATCGAGCCGACGGAGCACCAGGCGGGCGCGCCGGTCGGCGGCGGCCGCCGCGCCCGGGCGCGCCGCGACCGGGCGGGTCGACACCTGGGGGTACTGGCTGGTCATGAGTTACTCCTCGTCCTTGACGACCGGAGCGATCGCCACCACCCGGACGGCATTTGCTCCGAGCCGCATGATCCGCACACCTTGGGTCGCCCGGCCAGCCCGCCGGATCTCGTTCACCCGGGTCCGGATGACCTGCCCGCTGTCGGTGATGAGAAACACGTCGTCCTCATCCTGCACCACCATGGCACCCGCGAGGAAACCGCGCGCCTCGGTGAGCTCCGCGGTCTTGACCCCCTGGATGCCGCGTCCCTTGCGCTGGTACTGCTCCAGCGGTGTGCGCTTGCCGAAGCCCGCGTCGGTGACGACCAGCAGATTGGCGTTCTCGCGCACGACCTCCATGGACAACACCTTGTCGTCCCCACGCAGCTTCATCGCGGTCACTCCGCTCGTCTGCCTGCCCATCGGCCGCACCCCCGACTCGCGGAAGCGCACCGCCATCGCCTTCCGGGACACGAACATGAGGTCGTCCTGACCAGAGGTCAGCTTTACCCCGATCAGCTCGTCGTCGTCCCGGAGGTTGATGGCAGCCAGTCCCATCCTGGGCGAGTCGTACTCCGCGAGCGCGGTCTTCTTCACCATGCCGTTCCTGGTTCCAAGAACGAGGAACCTACCACTGTCATAGTCATCCAGGTCCAGAACAGCCGCGATCTTCTCATCCGGCTGGAAGGAGGCACCAGGGATGTTGGCGATGTAGGTGCCGCGTGAGTTGCGAGCCGCCTCGGGCAGCTCGTGCACCTTGACCCGGTACACGCGACCCTTGTTGGTGAAGAACAGTACCCAGTGATGGGTGTTGGTGATGAACAGGAACTGGACGATGTCGTCCTCGCGCAGATTGGCTCCGCGCACGCCACGCCCGCCTCGGCCCTGGGCCCGGTAGTCGGTCAGCGGCACCCGCTTGACGTAGCCGGTGCGCGTGACGGTCACCACCACGGGCTCGGCGGCGATCAGGTCCTCGATCGACAGCTCGCCCTCGTCAGGCCGGATCTCGGTGCGTCGCGCGTCGGCGAAGCGCCGCTTGATGTCAAGGATCTCCTCCTTGATGATCCCGCGCACCTTGGACGGGTCCTCGAGGATCGCCTTCAGCTCGGCGATCCTGGTCTGCAGCTCCGCGTACTCGTTCTGGATGCGCTGGCGCTCCAGCGCCGCCAGGCGGCGGAGCTGCATGTCGAGAATGGCCGTGGCCTGCAGCTCGCTGAGCCCGTAGCGCTCCATCAGCTGGCCGCGGGCCGCCTCCGCCGATTCGGAGGCCCGGATCAGGGCGATCACCTCGTCCAGGTGATCCAGCGCCACCAGCAGGCCTTCGAGGATGTGCGCCCGCTCCTGCGCCTTGCGCAGCTCGAACCTGGTCCGGCGCACCACCACCGTGATCTGGTGGGTGACGTAGTGCGAGAGCATGTCGGCCAGGCTCAGGACCCGCGGCACGCCGTCGACCAGGGCCAGCGCGATCACGCCGAAGGTGTCCTGGAGCTGCGTGTGCTTGTAGAGCTGGTTGAGCACGACCTGGGGCACGGCGTCCCGGCGGACGTCGATGACCAGGCGGGTGCCCTCGCGGTTGGTCTCGTTGTTGATGTCGGAGATGCCGGTGAGGCGCCCTTCCTTCACGAGATCGCCGATCCGGGCCAGCAGGCGGTCGCCGGAGACCTGGTACGGCAGCTCGGTGACCACCAGGCGCTGGCCGCCGCGGTTGGACTCCTCGACGTGGACCTTCGCGCGGACGCGGATGGAGCCACGGCCGGTCAGGTAGGCGTCGCGGATGCCCGCGGTCCCCATGATCAAGGCCCCGGTCGGGAAGTCCGGGCCCTTGACGTAGCGCATGAGGTCCTCGCTGGTCAGCTCAGGGTTGCCCAGCAGCGCGACGGTGGCGTCGATGACCTCGCCCAGGTTGTGCGGGGGGATGTTGGTGGCCATGCCGACCGCGATCCCCGACGAGCCGTTGGCCAACAGGTTCGGGAACCTCGCCGGCAGGACGACCGGCTCCTGGAACTGGTTGTCGTAGTTCGGGCGGAAGTCGACCGTGTCCTTGTCGATATCCCGCAACAGCTCCATGGCCATCGGCGACAGGCGCGCCTCGGTGTAGCGCATGGCCGCGGCCGGGTCGCCGTCGGCTGAGCCGAAGTTGCCCTGGCCGTCGATGAGCGGATAGCGCGAGGCGAAATCCTGCCCGAGGCGGACGAGTGCGTCGTACACGGCCACGTCCCCGTGGGGGTGGAATCGACCGAGCACCGAGCCGACGATGTAGGCCGACTTGCGCCGGTTGGTACCCGCACGCACGCCCTCCTGGTCCGCACCCCAGAGGATCCGGACGTGGACCGGCTTGAGACCGTCCCGAACGTCGGGCAGCGCGCGGCCGACGATCACGCTCATGGCGTAATCGAGATAGGAGCTGCGCATCTCCTCCTCGAGGTCGCGCGGCTCGATGCGGCGAGCTTCAGGCACTGCTGTAATTCCCTTCTCTCATCAATTCTCTGGCTTCCAGGACCCGCGACGGGCTGGGGTCATACCCCGCCGGCCAGCCCGTCAGATGTCCAGGAAGCGCACGTCCTTGGCATTCCGCTGGATGAAGTCGCGGCGGTTCTCGACGTTCTCGCCCATCAGGATCGTGAAGATCTCGTCAGCGACGGCCGCGTCCTCGAGGCCCACCTGAAGCAGCGTCCGCCGCTCCGGGTCCATGGTCGTCTCCCACAGCTCCTCGGCGTTCATCTCGCCGAGACCCTTGTAGCGCTGCGCATCCGCCTTGCGGTTCGGGTTGCGCTTGTACCACTGCTCGCGCTCGCGCTCGGTGTAGGCGTAGAACACGTCGTGCCCGCCCCGCCCGAACTTGATCTTGTAGAGCGGTGGCTGCGCGATGTACACGAAGCCGGACTCCACCAGCCCGCGCAGGAAGCGGAACAAGAAAGTCAGCAGCAGCGTGCGGATGTGGGAGCCGTCCACGTCCGCGTCGGCCATGATCACGACCTTGTTGTAGCGAGCCTTGGTGAGGTCGAAGTCCTCGCCGATGCCCGTGCCCATGGCCGTGATGATCGACTGGATCTCGGCGTTCTTCAGCGCCTGGTCCAGCCGGGCCTTCTCCACGTTCAGGATCTTGCCGCGAATCGGCAGCACCGCCTGGAAGGTGCGGTTCCGCGCCTCCTTGGCGGAGCCACCGGCCGAGTTCCCCTCGACGATGAACAGCTCGGCCTGCCGTGGGTCGCGGGACGAGCAGTCCGCCAGCTTGCCTGGCAGCGACGACGACTCCAGCAGGGACTTCCGCCTGGTCAGCTCGCGAGCGTGGCGAGCGGCCATGCGGGCGCGCGCGGCCTGGATGCACTTGACCACGATCGCCTTGGCCTGCGCGCCGTGCTCCTCGAACCACTCGTCCAGTGACCGGTTCGCGGTCGTCTGCACGAAGCTCTTGATCTCGGTGTTGCCCAGCTTTGTCTTGGTCTGGCCCTCGAACTGCGGCGACTGGAGCTTGACCGAGACGATCGCGGTGAGGCCTTCACGGACGTCATCGCCGGTGAGGTTGTCGTCCTTCTCCTTGAGGAGCGCGTTCGCCCGGGCGTAGCGGTTGAGCGTGGAGGTCAGCGCCGCCCTGAAGCCCTCTTCGTGGGTGCCGCCCTCGTGGGTGTTGATGGTGTTGGCGAAGGTCGAAATCGCGTCGTTGTAGCTCGAGTTCCACTGCATCGCGACCTCGACCTGCGAGGTGTCGCTCTGCCCCTCGAAGTAGATGATCGAGGGGTGGATCGGCTCCTTGCTGGCGTTGAGGTGGGCGACGAAGTCACGGATGCCACCCTCGTAGTGGTAGACGTCCTCGACCTTGGGGTCGGGACGCTCGTCCGTGAGCGTGATGGTCAGACCCGCGTTGAGGAAGGCCATCTCCCGCATTCGCTTCGACAGGATCTCGTAGCGGAAATCGAGCTCCTCGAAGATGTCCGGATCTGGCCAGAAGGTCTGGGTCGTGCCGCTGCCCTTGGCTCGTTCCACCCGCTCGACCGGGCCGGTTGGGATGCCGCGAATGTAGCTCTGGCGCCAGCGGTAGCCGTCGCGAACCACCTCGGTGTCGAGCCGGCTCGACAGGGCGTTCACCACCGAGACGCCGACGCCGTGCAGGCCGCCAGAGACCGCATAGGACTTGCCGTCGAACTTGCCGCCGGCGTGGAGGGTCGTCATCACGACCTCGAGGGCGGACCGGTGCTCGAGCGGGTGCTCGTCCACGGGGATACCTCGACCGTTGTCCGACACTCGGACGCCGCCGCTCGCGAGCAGCGTGATGTCGATCCTGTCGCACTCGCCAGCAAGCGCTTCGTCGACTGAGTTGTCTACGACTTCTGCCACGAGATGGTGGAGGCCGCGTGAACCCGTCGACCCGATATACATCCCGGGGCGCTTGCGGACCGCCTCCAAGCCCTCGAGGACTCTGATCGATTCTGCTGTATAGGCCGTTGCCATTGAACTCCTTGTCAAGGCCCCAAAACGGGCACAGCGTAAGGCAGCTCGCCATCTGGCGACGGCGATTCAGACGCGTGCACTGCGCTCAAAGAGGGGGAAGGTCCCTTGTAAGTATACCATGATTTGAGCGCGTCTCGGGGCCGTTCATGCAGGTCAGGAGGCACATGCTCGCGCCGGGAGCCGCCCGGCGGGACCATCTCCCGGCCGGCACACCGATGCTCCATCCTCCCGCCTCGCATCCCTCCATCCCTCACCATGCTGCCGCCCCTCACCACCGCGGCCGTGCACCCGTCCCGGCCCCACGCCCCGGCCTCGCACGACGCCCTGGCCTGTCGGTACGCCCAACCCGACGTTCATCCGGAGACCGTGGTACGGACCCACCCCGAGCGTGACTGCCTCGCACCCGGGCCCACCCAGCCCGAGGGTCGTGCCCCTCACCCGGGCGCACCCACCCCTATGCGTTCCACGCATTCATACCTCAAGACCACGACACTTCCCGGCCCCAGCGGCATCCGGTGGCAATCAGAGGCCGGCGCGTGATCCTCGACCGAGGCCGCCAATGTCGCCAGTCCGGACTCTGACCTGCTTGACCACTCCGGCGCCCACGATGGTGGCGAGCCGTTCGAGCAGTGTGCCCTGGAGGTAGGAGAGCTGTGTGGCCCACGCAGCGGAGTCGGCCACGACTGCCAGCGTCCCGTCCTCCTCGAGCCGGCGTGGCTGGCAATGACTGGCGACCGCCGGCCCGACCACCTCCGACCAACGGGCCACGAGACGAGCGGCCACCAGTCGCTGCTGCCAGCCTCTCGAACGCAGCACCCGAGCGATCTCTTCACCAATCGGTCTAGGGTCGTCCCGACTCATTGCAGCGCCCGCTTCCCTCAAAGAGGTCATCCGAGAATCGCCATCGGGCCACGACGCGCTCACGAAGGAGCCTCTCGCGTGATATTGCCTTGTTTCACGTGAAACATGGTTGCTTTGAGTCGGAGCGGCAGCTCGTCGGGTACCGACGCCGTGATCATCGACTGCTCGACCGTCAGCGCCAGGTCCGCCAACCGCTCGCGCCGGCGTCGGTCGAGTTCGGCGAACACGTCATCGAGCAGCAGAACTGGCTCCTCACCCTCTTCGGCCAAGAGCTGATGTGCTCCGAGCCGCAGTGCGAGTGCCAGCGACCACGCCTCCCCGTGTGAAGCGTGGGTGCGTGTGGGAAGCTCCCCCAACGACAACGCGAGCTCGTCGCGATGTGGGCCGGACAACGTGACTCCTCGCTCCACCTCACGAGCACGGTCCGTCAACAGACGCTCGCGCAGTATCTGCTCCAGGCGTGCCGGGTCTGGGTCCACCATCCGGTCGCCGAGCACCGAGGAGACGTACACCATCCGTACTGGATCGAGCTGAGCGGCGACGTCCTGGTATGACCGCTCGACCGGCGCGCGTATCAGCTCGATCAGGCGCAGGCGCTCCGCCCACACCGCCGCGCCGGTAATGGCGAGCTTCTCGTCCCAGACATCGAGTGTGGCAAGGCCCGCACCGCTCGGCATCCGACCGCCGGCGCTGCGAAGTAACGTGTTCCGCTGGCGAAGGACCCTGTCGAAGTCCTGGCGGATCGCCATGTAGCGAGGCAGGCGCTGGACCGCGAGTGTGTCCAGGAACCGCCGGCGTTCGTCCGGGTCGCCTCTGATCAGCGCCAGGTCCTCGGGAGCGAACAGCGTCGCCCGCACGATCCCGAGCGCATCGCGCGCCCGAGGGAGCGGCGCCCGGTTGACTCGCGCCTTGACGCCGGTCCCGGGACGTATCTCCAGGTCGACCAGGACCTTGCGCCCCTCCCTCACGGCGGCCGCTCGCATGATCGCCGCCGAGGCGCCCACCCGCACCAGGCTCGATTCGGGGCCGACACGGTGCGACCCCAACGTGGCGAGGTAGCCGATCGCCTCCAGCACGTTGGTCTTCCCCACGCCGTTTGGTCCCGCCAGCACCGAGGGACCGGGCGACAGCTCGAGCGAGACCGCGGGCTGGTTCCGGAAGTCGATGAGCTCCAAGCGTTCGACGTACATGCGCCTCAGCTGCCCAGGTTCATGGCTTGCACCGCCGCTCCCGGTGGCGGCGGTGCCTGCTCGATGCGAAAACGACTCCCACGATATGCCGCTGGGAGGCGCGAAGGGCACATGACTGGGACCTCGTCGGCGGAGCGACAGGCGAAGGCGATTCGCGGCGTGGACTCGACGGCCGGGCCGCGTAGCTGGAGGACAGGATCAGATCAGTTCAGGTGGGCAGGCGGACCGGCATCAGCAGGTACAGGAACCCGTGCCGCTCGTTCCCGTGAACGAGCGCCGGCTTCAAGCCATCCCGAACCTCGAGCATCACCTCGTTGTCCTCGACCGCTCCGACTCCTTCGCTCAGGTACGTGGGGTTGAAGGCCACGGTGAGCGCGTCGCCCTCGTACTTGGCCTCGATTGCGGCCGCGCCACGGCCCACGTCCTGGAGGCTGCCATCCACCTGCACGCGCTCTCGTTCGAGGGTCAATCGCACCGGGTTGTTGTTCTGCCCGTACGGCGCGACCTGCTTGAGGGCTTCCAGGAGGACTTGGCGGTCGATGGTCGCGATGCTTTCGTAGCCCGACGGGATGAGATTGCGGAACGGCGGGAACTCGCCCTCGATCAACCGGGAGGTCAACCGTCGGCCGCCGCCCGAGAAGGTGATCTGGTGGTGCTCGATGCCGATCTCCACCGCCGGTTCACCAGCGAGCGCCCGGGCCGCCTCGGTCAACGCCCGGGAAGGCACCAATGCGGTCGTGGGGGCGTGCGCCCAGGTCCAGTCGAGATCGCGGACGGCAAGCCGGTACGAATCGGTGGCCACCAGCGTCAGACGCTCGGGCTCGGCCTCGAACAGGACCGCGGTCAAGACCGGCCGCGCCTCTTCGTGCGACGCGGCACGAGCTACCTGCCCGGCCGCCGCGGCGAGCACGTCGCCCGGCAGCGTGGCGGAATTCTCGAGCGACGGCTGCGTCAGCGACGGGAAGTCCTCGGCGTCGAGCAGGCGCAGTTCGTGCGAGACCTGGCCACACCGCACCGTGAGGCCTCCGTCGACAGCATCGACCTCGACCACGCCGCTCGGTAGGTTGCGCACCACGTCGCCGAAGATCCGACCAGGCACCACGACCTTCCCGTCCGTCTCGCCACGGACTTCGATGATCGCCTCACCAGTGTGCTCCAGGTCCGTTGACGCCAGGCGCAGCCGCTGCCCAGTCAGCTCCAGAAGGGTTCCTCCGAGCACGGGCAGGGTCGGGCGGGTGGAAACCGTCCGGCTCACCCAAGCTACCGCGTCGGCAAAGCTGTCGCGCTCCGTCGTGAACTTCACGATCGACCTCCCCTGGCTCTTCCCAGGCTCTTCATTGTCGTCCCCATGGCCTGCCCGCTGCCTCAGGCACCCTGCTGCGCCCGGAGCTTGATCCGATTGGTCAGCTCCTGCACCTGGTTGTAGATGCTGCGCCGCTCCCGCATGAGGCCGCGGATCTTCTGGGAGGCATGCATGACCGTGGTGTGGTCACGACCTCCGAAGGCCTGGCCAATCTTCGGAAGCGACAGATCCGTGAGCTCACGGGTCAGGTACATCGCCATCTGCCTTGCCGTCACCAGTAGCCGGGAGCGGCTCGAGCCAGTGAGATCCTCAATCGTGACGCCAAAGTAGGTGGCCGTCTCGGCCATGATGATTGGCACCGAGACCTCATGGCTACCCTCGTCCGGAAAGAGATCCTTCAGAACGATTTCCGCGAGCGCCAGGTCGATCGAGCTTCTGTTGAGCGACGCGAAGGCTGTCACGCGTATCAGCGCGCCTTCCAGCTCGCGGATGTTCGACTGCACCTTCGACGCGATGAACGAAAGCACGTCGTCGGGCACGTTGAGTCCATCGGCACCCGACTTCTTGCGGAGGATCGCGATGCGCGTCTCGAGGTCGGGGGGCTGGATGTCGGTGATCAGCCCCCACTCGAACCGGCTGCGCAGGCGATCCTCGAGCGTGGCGATCTGTTTTGGTGGCCGGTCCGACGAGATCACGATCTGCTTGTCGGCGTTGTGCAGGGCATTGAAGGTATGGAAGAACTCCTCCTGCGTGCGCTCCTTCCCTTCCAAGAACTGGATGTCGTCGATGAGCAGGATGTCGTTGTCGCGGTAGCGACGCTGAAAAGCTCCCGCCCGGTCGTCGCGGATGGCGTTGATGAAGTCGTTGGTGAACTGCTCGCTGGTCACGTAGCGAATCCGCAACTGCGCATAGAGATTGCCGGCATAGTGGCCAATCGCATGCAGCAGGTGCGTTTTGCCGAGTCCGGCGCCCCCGTAGATGAACAGGGGGTTGTAGGACTTCGCCGGCGCTTCCGCGACCGCCACGGCGGCCGCGTGGGCGAACCGGTTGGACGATCCGATGACGAACCGCTCGAAGGTGTACTTCGGTGTGAGCTGCGGCCGGTCGGCGGCGTGCTGCGGCGGCGCCGGCGGACGATGCTCGTCTTCGCCAACGTCCTCGACCTCGCGGACAGTGACCCGGATGTTCAATGGCCGGCCCGCCGTCCGAGCGAGCGCGGCCAGCACGGTGGGTGCATAGCGCTGTTCCACCCACTCCTTGACGAACTCGTCCGGCACGGCAAGTACCAACGTATCTCCCACGACGGCGACAGGGCGTGTCTGTGCCAGCCACGCCTTGTGCGTCGACCCCGCGCCATCGAGCGACTCCAGGCAGGTGGTCCAGATCGCTGCCGCGTCCTCGTGCAGATCCTCGGCCACCGCCTTCTCGCCCCTTTCTGGTGCTCGGCTTGTGCCAGGAAAGCAGGACTTGTGACCCTGGCACCGCCCTGCACTCCCCACGTGTCCACAGGCTCATCCACAGGTGTGGAGAACTAACCCCCTTTAAGCATGCGGACGCCCCACCACAGCTGATGCCGGGAAAAACGGCAGAACCTCGCTCTGGCGAGCAGAAGGCCGTATGGGGAAGCCGAGCTGAACGCGTGGGCCGCCGAAGTGAAGGCTGCCGGAGGATAGCATCGCCACTCGCGCCTCCTCAAGGCTCTCCGCGCACCTTGTGGAAGACTCCCGAGGCCTCCCCGGGTGCGCCACAGCAACGTTCGCCCGGGTCGAGCCGAGCGACTGCTGCCATGGTGCAACACGCCCCCGACAGGGTCACCAGGCCCAGGTCGACCCCGTGCTGGCCCGGTCAGCAGACCAGGCTGGATGGACTGGGCGAGCAACGAGCTGCCGGAGACGAGCGGGCACTGCGCCTGCCGTGCCCAGAGCACAACGATCCAAACTCCGTAGTTGTCTCGCCTTCTCCTAAGCGCCCTTCCTCATACTGTGGATAAGTGGCTCGAGCTGTGGATAACGGGGAAGCCTCTCCGGTGGACTGCCCGCGAGGTCTGAGCAAGACACTCATGCTGCCTCCCTGTCCCCAGGCTATTGGTTTGAATGGGTGTAAGGAGAGAGAAATCCTGAACAACCGTAGGTCCTGTGGGCATGTGGATGGGCAGCGATCTGCGCTGCTCACCGGGTGTGTGGCTGTCAAGATCGGGCTGGGGACAGCCTCCATGGTCGTCCCCAGGTTGGGCTGGTCGATGGCATCGCCGGCGGTTGTCCCCCGCTCGTCAACAGCTCGTCCCCATCGTTGTCCCCAAGGGAGCGACAGTCCCAAGCGGTGGCTCCGAGGCCATCGACGCGGCAGGCTGGCACTGCCCCGTGCCATGCATGGGAGCGCTTGGAGCGAACACTCGCCGGCTTCTGGCGACCCGGGCCCGGAGCCCTCGGTACGCTGGGTCGTGTCACGACACCGCATTGTCCAGCCAGCCGCGTTGACGCCTGCTTTCGCAGGCCCGTACCATCGGTGCTTCGGTGCCATCTCTGCACCGGATCTTTGCCTGCCTTCCACCATGACCGGCCTAAGGGAGTCGTTCCCGTGAAGCGCACATTCCAACCAAATAACCGCAAGCGTGCGAAGACGCACGGCTTTAGGCTTCGCATGCGGACCCGTGCTGGCCGCGCCATCCTTGCTCGACGGCGTGCCAAGGGACGCCAGCAGCTCTCCGCTTAGGAACACTCATGGCCACCGTGAACCGCTTGAGCTCCCCGGCGGCGTTCCGCTCGGTCTTCTCGACCGGTCGGTCATACGCGCGGGGGTCGGTTGTGATGTACGTCGCCAAGCGTGCGACCGGGGGCGGCCCCGCCCGCGCCGGGTTCGTCGTGAGCCGAAAGGTTGGCGGTGCTGTCGCTCGCAACCGAGCCAAGCGGCTGCTGCGGGAGGCGCTTCGCTTGGAAGGCAAGGAAATCCCGGAGGGTTTGGATGTGGTGGTCGTCGCCCGTCCATCCGTTGCAGGGGCGTCGTATCGAGATGTTGCCGGGGACTTGCGGACCGTACTGGCCGCCGCGGGGCTCCGGACAGGGGATGGGGGGTGACGAAGCGATTGCGCCAGGAGGGACAGAGTTGGGCTGCACGAGCGCTGGTCGCCGTCATCGCGGGCTATCAGCGGTGGATCAGCCCGGCGCTAGGTCCTCGGTGCCGCTTCTACCCCTCTTGTTCGCAATACGCCAAGACGGCGATCGAGGTCCATGGGGCGCTCCGTGGCTCAGGGCTGGCCGTGCGGCGCCTGGTGAAGTGTCAGCCATTCCACCCAGGCGGGATCGACCCGGTCCCTCCCGCCCGATCGGACCATCGAGCGCCTTCCGCGGTACGGTGAAAGTTGAAGTGATGAACGTCAGCCCGCTCGAGAGAGGCTCTTCGTGAGTGTCATAAGTATCTTTGACGCCTTCCGCGACGCGCTGTACGTCGTCTTGAAGAGTTTCCAGCACTGGACCCAACCAGTCATGGGCGGCCAGAGCTACTGGTTCTCGATCGTCCTGCTGACGATTGCGGTCCGTATCGTTCTGATCCCCCTGACCGTGAAGCAGGTCCGGTCGACGAGGGTCATGCAGGAGCTCCAACCGGAGCTCAAGAAGCTCCAGGCGAAGTACAAGAACGACAAGCAGAAGCTCCAAGAGGAGCTGATGAAGCTGTACCGCGAGCGCGGCTTCAACCCCTTGGCGGGTTGCTGGCCCCTCGCCGCGCAGTTGCCGTTCTTCTGGGCGCTGTATCGCGTGATCTATAGCCGTCAGATCGACGGCGAGCCGAATATCCTGCTGGGAAAGTCCTTCTTCGGTGTGCCGCTGGACGATCGGTGGAGCGCCCTGCACGGTTGGGGTGACAAGCTCGCGTCGGGGGCTGGGCTCACGATCCTCGGGCTGATCATTGCGATGGCGATCACCACCTATGTCTCGCAACGGCAGCTCATGGCCAAGCAGAGCGCGGAGGTAAATCCGCAGCAGCAGATGCTCCTTCGGATCATGCCGTTGATGTTCGTGATCTTCGCGGTCAACGTGCCGCTTGCTGTGGTCCTCTACTGGGTGACCACCAACCTTTGGAGCATGGGTCAGCAGTACGTCCTGTTGCGCAACGCACCCGCGCGGGCAGGTGTGGCTTCGCCGGCGCCCGCAACTGCCTCGGCGGCTGTGCCCAGTGATGGGGGTCAGGGGCGAAAAGGCCTCGCCGGGCTTGGTCTCTTCCGTGGTCAGGCGCAAGGATCCACTGCGCCGAAGCAGCAGGCCGATGGCAGCGCCAAGAATGGTAGCGAGGGCACCAGCTCCGGTACTGGCGGCAAGAACGCGCCACCGCGTGGCCAGAAGAGTGGTGGCACCAAGGGGGGCCAGGCGAGATCCTCACAGGCTGGGCGGTCAGGTACCGGGAATGGGCGAAAACCCGGTTCCGGCGGTCGTCCCACCGGAAAGGGAAAGTCGGGTGGCCAGCAGCGCCGAAGCAAGCGCTAAGACGGTTGCGGCCGCCGTCGAGGCGGCCGCCGCGAGCCTGGGCTTGCGGCCGGACCAGGTCGAAGTGGAAGTGCTCAGGCAGCCGGTCGCTTCCACCTTCGGCAAGGTCGGTGAAGCGGCGGTCGTGCGTGTCATCGGGCACGGCGGGACTGGTGAGCCAGAGGAGAGCCCGGTGACGGTCGGAGCGCAGCCGGCTCCGGCCATGGTCGGCGCTCAGACCGAGCAGAGCGCCTCGAACGTGATCAACTCCCCCACCTCCAGAGGGTCGGTTGGTCGGCGCCATCCGGAAGTGACGGATCCCGATGCGATCGCGGCCGATACCGAGCTCGCGGGCGACTTCGTCGAAGGGCTGCTCGACGCGCTCGACATCGACGGTGACATCACGACCTGGGTGGACGTCGCGGGTGGTCACGTTGACATCGAGGGACCGAAGCTCGAGTTCCTGGTTGGCGTGGAGGGAGAGATCCTCAATGCCCTCCAGGAGTTGACCCGCTTGGCGGTCCTACGCCGGACCCAACGCTGGGTGCGCATCACCGTGGACGTCAATGGCTTCAAGGCACGACGTCGCGAGGAGATCGCCGCGCTCGCGAAGGGAACCGCCGAGCGCGTCGCCGCGACCCGAGAGGACCAGGAACTCGAGCCGATGACCGCGTTCGAGCGCAAGATCGTCCACGACGTCATCGCAGGCATCCCTGGCGCGCAGAGCGACAGCATCGGCGAGGAGCCCAACCGCCGAGTGGTCATCCGTCCCATGTAGTCATGTAGGCGCCTGTCGGGGCAACGACGGGCCTGCCACTTTCCCGCTTGGTCGTGCTCCATGCCGAGCGAGCCCTCCAGCCTGGCTCAGCGGCTCTACTCAGCGGCTCTAATGGGGTGGGTTGGTCAGGAGAGACCCCAGGCTGCCCTGGTGGGATCGTCGCGCCCTTCGCTTATTGCGGTGGCGGAAAGCAATGGCCCATCCGGCATCCGAGACACCTGCTCGATGGTGGGTCGCGCCGGTGGAGGTGGATCGGGCGCTTCGGCGCTGCAGTGCGATGGCTGTGCTGGGACGTGCCCATCGTGGCCGAGGGCGATCCGGCGGTCCGATGCTTGGAGGAGTCCCCACAGTCACGGACCATGTGGGTACCCGCCCGAACGTCAGGAGCACGCGGCTGATCGTTCGATGGGCTGGGGAACCGCCGCCATGACGCCCGCCCCGCCGACCCCACCGCCACGACTCGCCCCTGCCTGGGCCGCAGCCACGAACCCGAGCCGACGCACCGTTGGAACGATCGCGACAGGTGCGGTTCAAGTCAGCGGAACCTCGACGGCAACCTCGGGCCTCGAGTAGTACGCCGCGACATCGCGCGAGCCGTACTTGGCTCGGAACTTATTGACGATATCGCTTACCCTCGCGGGCTCTGTGATCGGCGTCACCCGGGTCGAGTACTCGGCACCGTCGACGGCAAGACGGATCGTCGGGTTCTTCACCAGGTTCTTGTACCAGTCCGAGCCTGGTCCCCGAACTGGCAGTAGGTAGATTGCGCCGCCCTCCTGAACGAACCAGACCGGGATCGTGATCTGCCGACCGGATGTGCGGCCAGTGACGGTGATCTCGATCTCACGGGCACCCTCGAGCGCCGTCTTGAGCTCCTCAGCTCCCATTCGCTTCTCCTCGCAAAACTCGGTCCGTGATATGGCAGTACCGCCAGGTCGCGCAGCAGCGCAGTGAAGTCCCACGTTCTCGATACCCTCAAACCACGTTCCTCTCTCCTGGTGTCTTACCGTGACCGCCGCCGACCGGCCTGGGTATGCCCTCATGGCGAACTCGATCCGGTCCGAGGCAGGTCGGACCGTGGTGTGTGGTCATCAACCCGACCTACGGTGGACACCATGACAAGCGACGGCGATCTGACGCCAGGGCTGACGTAGCCGATAGCGACCCTCAATGTTTCACGTGAAACATTGAGGGGTTCTCGGGCGAGCCACCTGACAGACCTCAGCGCGGCCTAGCACCGCAGCCACCGCCTCTCGGTACCCGGCGTGCATGCGTGTCAGCGGATCGGGTGTCAACTGCCGGTCACTGTCGTATACGCCTCCGTGGATCGCGAAGCCTCGCCGACGATCCGCCATGCCACGCCGCCCGTCCAGCGTCCGGGCCTCCATGCGCCGTTCGGTTCCTGGCCCACGACCGCCAGTCCTCGCCTTGGATCCGACTCCGCGGGATCCCTCGCCGAGACTGGGGCCTTGATCGTCCCGCAGATAGAGGCTTGATTCATGAAGCGGCTGAGCAATGGGCCTCTATCTGATCGCGGTCCCGGAGCGTGTTGGTGCACCCTATTGATCGGCCGACAGACTGCCATTCGGTTGGTCTGTTCGACAGCGTGCTATCTGGCCTTCTCTGTGTCTCCGACCTGTGCGAGATAGCCAGTCTCGCACGGCTGCTGCTGACAGCCGACGACGATCAAGGGCGTTGGGACCAAGTGGCAATCACCGCAGCGGGGTGTGGTGGTGCTGAACGAGGTATGGCTCAACGGTGCCTTGGAGGTCCCAAGGCCACAGAGGTAGGAGGCCGACCTACCCTGTCTCGTATCTACTCGCCCCACCCTCCCCCTTCCTATCTATAGGATCGGGCGAGGTGGTGGCGTGTGGCACCTGTCGGATGCCGCAACCCGAGAGGAAGGTCGATAGGGTCCCTTCGATGCATGACGATCGGGCAGAGGCCATATTGCGGGAATTGGAGAACGCGTACCTCGAAGCTGTCGAGCGAGGCTTTCTAGGTCCCCACGAGGCTGCCCGCCTGCGGGAGCGCCATATCGACGATGCACTGGGGCTCGCGACGATTCGATCACCGCTGCCCGGTGAGCAATGGGTGGACCTTGGCTCAGGCGCTGGTCTCCCCGGATTGCCTCTCGCGGTGCGCTTTCCCGAGACGCGTTTCACGCTCGTGGAGGCCCAGCGCCGCCGTGCGGATTGGGTCGCATCGACCGCAGCCACGCTCCAGTTGACGAACGTGGACGTCGTCAACGCGCGTTTGGAGGACTTCGGTCGTAGTACGGGTAGGGACCGGTTCGACGTCGGTACCGCCCGCGCCTTGGGTCCACTCCCAGTCGTTGCTGAATTGGGCGTGCCGGTCCTCAGGGTGGGCGGCACGTTACTCGTCCCGCGAGGCGCCCCCAGCGATGAGGAGATGGGGCAACTCTCGCGAGCGTGCGAAATGTTGGGAGCCGAAGTGCGCGAAGTTATCCCCAATCCGAGCTCACCGATTGACCAGGTCGGCTCTGTCGTTATCATGGCGAAGGTCGCCATGACCTCCCCCCGCTTCCCTCGGCGATCAGGCGTACCGGCACGAAGTCCGCTGGGCGGGGGGTGATTCCACCTCCGAGGCTTCATGACCGGGCGCTGTGTTCCGGTGGAGCGTCGCCGAGCGACTACCGCTGGGATGGCGATGTGAGTTGCTGATGGAGTCGGCGGGTCGGGTCGATAAGCGGTTCGGCTAGTCGTCCCGACGGCGACGCACGGGCCATGCCGCGGTGCGGCGGTCCAAGGAGTCGCTGAAGGGAGGCGAGACGCATCGCTCGGCTAGGTCACGATGGGCCCATGGCTCAACCTTCATCGAAACCAGGGTTGATGACGCGACTGCTTCGGGCACTTGGCATCGGCAAGCGGCCACGGCAACGCGAGCCGGAGCGGTACGCCGGCGAGCCACCTCGAACATCCGCTGTAGAGGAGTCGGCTTCAGGAGGAGATCGGCGGTCGACTGGCTCAGCCGAACCAGTCCCACGTCCTCTGCCGGTGAACCCGAAGCCAGCAGGCGATCCCGCTGCTGTGACGGCGTCATCTTCAGACTCGCCTCGGTCAGACGCCGACAAGAGTTGCCCCTCGATCGACGATGCTGAGACGACTGAAATCGCGGCAGGCGTGGCAGGCCAGTCCCCCGTCCAGGACCTCCAGGACGGGTCGAATCCGCCGGACGCTGAGATTGCTCTGTCCGCTGGGCCCGAGGACTCCGACGGGGTCCTGATGCGCCAGCAGATCGACCAAAGCACCGCTCCGCAGGGGCAAACGATACACACCCCGGCGACGGTGCACGGCGGCCAGACGGGTGAGCATGTTGGTGCTCTCTTGGCGGACGCCGACGACCGCGGAGTGGACGTTGCGCCGGCACAGGTGGATTCGTCGTCCTCAACGTCCGCGGATGGAGGCACACCGGGAAGCGCCGGTGATGGCCGGACCGGGGACGAAGGCCAACCACACTCGCGTCCCGGCTCCAACGCCTCCGGGTCGCCGCGATCGGTGACCATTGGGCTCACGTCGACAGACGCTGTGGTCGAACAACGAACCGACAACCCAGGGGCCGAAACGCCGGCCGCGAGTCCCTCGGAGATCAACTCAGACAGCGCGGTGCAGGATGGCGCTGGGTCTGGGGACAGCGAACCTGGTCAAGGGACTCGGAGCCTCGAGGCGAAGACTCACAGCATCTGGTTCGAGCCGGGGCGTCCGGCCGAAATGTCTCGACGGTGTGGTGAGCCGCCCGACTGGCTCGCGTCGGCCCCGGAAGGTGCTCAGGTGCCGGAAACGCCGAGCGGGGTGTCAAGGGATGTCGCCAAGCGGCTGTCTGGACAGAAGCCTGAGCGGTCGGCATCCGTCGAACCGCAGCAGGTGCAGTCGAGGCCAGATTCCGACGAGCTAGAGCCTGAGGTCCCAGAACCCGAGCCGACGCCCAAGGCGAATCGGCCAGAAGTTGGGCTGCGTGGATCGGCGTTCAGCACCCAGAGCCCAGTGCCCGAGCGCGGTGTTGTGGACTCTGGACCCGGTGGGTCGGGGCTGGCCGCAGCAAGCGGCGGCCTAGCGGCTGAAGATGCGGAGGGAGCATCCCAAGGGGTCGGTTCGCCGGCCGCGGAGGTGGGGCCGCCCCCGGAACTGGCGGGGCTGTCACCCGAAACGGCCGGCCCAGCGCCTGAAGAGACGGGCGCCGGACAGAGAACGGATGGGCCGGAATCGGCGGAGGTGGATCAGGCGCTTCCGAGGGTGGGGCTGGAGTCCACGGAACCGGGCGGAGACAGACTGAGCTCGAGTGAAAGCGAGGCGAAGCCTGCTCTGGGGGATGTCGAGGATGTTCCGCCCGGGCTGGACCCCGGGTTGCAGGAGATCGTGCGGCGGCTCGTATCACCAGCCGGGAGCAGCGCGGCGCAGAGGCCGATGGATGGCGGGCGACCAGCGAACGCAGCCCACGCAGACGGCGACGACGGCGTGACCGCCGGCGAACCAGACGCTGAGGGCGAGACGCTGGCGGTCGAGGGGCAAGGCGATCGGCAGTCCGAAGGCGCTCAGCGGCCGTCTGGGGCTAGCGCGAACAGCCCGCATAAGGAGAACATATCGCCCGCGCGGAGTGCATCGAAGCGTGGGCGAGGACGGATGAGTCAGAGATCATCGCCCGACGGTAAGCGCCGCCTCAATGTTTCACGTGAAACATTGAGCTTCGGAGAGGTGGCCGGCAACGTGGGCGAAGACGAGGTCATGGAAGACGAAGCCGCCATTGCCGTTCGCGAAGCAGCCTTACGGGCGGCGGCGGAGGTACCGGGCGCGAACGATCCTGGGCAACGGAACGCTCCGGCTGACCCTCAGGACGATGTTTCACGTGAAACATCCCGAAGTCAGCCAGAAGCTTCCGGCGGATCCTCCCCCGAGACTCAGATAGTCGAGGGAAGCTCCTCCCTCCCCAAAGAGGGCGCGCCCAAGATCGATATCGAGCGCGCAGCCCGTGATGCTCGGGTCACCTTCCGGATTGCCCACGGGGCCTACAACCGCTTCGTGATCGCGGTCGCCAATCAGAAGGGCGGCGTTGGCAAGTCGACAACCGCGGTCAACCTTGGAGCGTACCTAGCGCTCGCCGGCGCGCGGGTGCTGGTTGTGGATCTTGACCCGCAGGGAAACGCCTCGACCGGCCTCGGCTTGGATCATCGGCAGATCGAGCCATCGGTCTATGACGTCTTGATGGGAGATTCGGACGCGGCGGCCGCTATCCGGCAGACGCCAGTCAGGAACCTCGATGTTCTACCGAGCACGATCGACCTGGCAGGGGCGGAAGTCGAGTTGGTCAATGCCTTCTCGCGTGAGACCCGGCTCCGCCAAGCTCTCGGTGCTGTTCGCTACGGCTATGACTATGTGTTCATTGACTGTCCCCCATCGCTTGGCCTGCTCACGGTGAACGCGCTCGCGGCGGCCGATGAACTGCTGATCCCGATTCAGTGCGAGTACTACGCCCTGGAAGGGCTCGGACAGTTGCTGCGGAATGTGGATCTGGTCCGGGTCAACCTCAACCAGGCGCTCCACATCGGCGGCATCGTGTTGACCATGTACGACGGCCGAACACGGCTGGCAGAGCAGGTTGTCCAGGAGGTACGCAAGCACTTCACGGATCTTGTCTACCAGACCGTCGTTCCCAGGAGCGTTCGACTCTCTGAGTCTCCTGGGTATGGGGTTCCGATCGCCCTCTACGATCCCCTCTCCCGCGGCGGCATCGCGTATCGAGACCTTGCGTTGGAACTCGCGGACCGAACCGGCCTACTCGCGCCTACTCGAGAAGGAGCCAACTAATGCGACGCCGAGGTGGCCTTGGTCGTGGACTGGAGGCCCTGATTCCCAACAACGCCCAAACCGAGGGTGAGCAGGCGACGAACCAGCCGGCGGGCGAGGAAGCGGAGAGCACCGGCCGGTCTCCGGTGGTGACCAGAGCCTCCTTTGCGGGCGCGACGCTGATTGACGTGCCGCTGGACCGGGTTGACCCGAACCCTCGGCAGCCACGAGAGGCATTCGACGAGGACGCCCTTCAAGAGCTGGCGGCGAGCATCGAGGCGGTGGGGGTCCTCCAGCCGATCGTCGTTCGGCCTCGGGATGACCGCTTCCAAATCGTCATGGGCGAGCGGCGAGTCCGCGCCGCCGAGCTGGCCAACCTGACGACGATCCCAGCGGTCGTCCGCCTCACCGAGGAGGACTCGCTCCTCCGCGACGCGTTGATTGAGAACATTCATCGCGAGGACCTGAACCCGCTGGAAGAAGCCGCCGCCTATGAGCAACTCCTCGCCGATTTCGACGTCACTCACGAGGAGCTGGCAACCAGGCTGGGCCGCAGCCGCTCGGGGATCACCAATGCGCTTCGTCTTCTGAAGGCAGCCCCGAGCGTGCAACGACGCATCGCAGCGGGGACACTCTCCGCGGGCCATGCTCGTGCCGTCATGAAGCTGATCGACCATGAGCAGCAGGAACGCCTCGCGGATCGGATCGTCGCTGAGGGTCTGACGGTCCGGCAGGCCGAGGAGCTTGCAAGCCGGCTTACTGGGGAGACCGTCGGGACCGCGGATCCGGAGGCCGAGCGACGGCCGCGCGCGCGAGCAGTGCCACAGGCGCCGGGGATCGCCGAGCTCGCGGACCGGCTTTCAGACCGGCTGGACACGCGTGTGAAGGTTCAGATCGGCAAGCGCAAGGGCAAGGTTCTGATCGAGTTCGCCACGCTCGATGACTTGCAGCGCATCTGTGATGTGATCGGGTTGGTCACTGGCGATTCCACGGACGAAGCGGATGATCCGCGTCCACAGCCACAACCGATCGACGACCGACCGCTCACGACGAGGTCTGTCGGAGCGAGCATCGTCGCTGCGTCAGATGACGCTGCCCCCAGTGCCCTGTCGCCGGCGCTCGGTCTCTCGGTGCCTCCAGGTTGACCCTGGTGGTTGGGGAGCAGTGCCGGACCCGGAACCTTGGGAACGCGGAAATTCGAGTTCCCCTGATTCATGTGGCGGCGCGAGGACGGACTGCGCCGCACGCGCGTCCGGCCACAGGGAGGTACGGCAGTAGCGCTCGAGGCAGTGTGGCACCAGCGGTGCATCGGTGTGGTGCGGGGTTAGCGGGGCCGGCGGGCGATGGCTCGATTGGTGAGGTGCACGGCCAGGTCCTCGAAGGAGATGCCGGCGGCGTCGGCAGCGATGGGCACGAGGCTGGTACTGGTGAGCCCGGGGCCCGTGTTGACCTCAAGGATCCAGCAGGTGCCATCAGCGTCGAGGATGGCGTCAACGCGGGAGAGATCTCGGCAGCCGAGTACGAGGTGTGCAGAGGTGGCGGCCTCGAAGCAGTGCTCGGCAATCGACGGGGCGACCTCAGCGGGAGCTCGGAAGTCGACGGCGCCATGAGTGTACCGAGCGGCGAAGTCGTACCAGCCTTCCTTCGGGCGGATCTCGACCGCCGGGAGCCGCGCCAGTCCGTCGACGACCGCCAGGGCCAGCTCGGTCCCGGCCACATGCCGCTCGAGAAGAACGGTGTCGTCGTACCCGAACGCCGTCATCAACGCGGCGGCGAGCTGATCGGGCCGCTCGACCAGACGGATCCCAAGAGCGGAACCACCTCGATTCGGCTTGACGACCAACGGCAGGCCAAGCTCGTCCATGGCGCGGTCCAGCAGCGTGCCCATGCCCAGCTCCCGAAGCGCTCCCTCGGCAACCGGGATCGCGGTCGGGACGGCGAGACCGGCGCGGCCGAGGACGGACTTGGCGGCCAGCTTGTCAAAGGCGAGCCTGCTGGCGTCGAACGTCGAACCGGTGTAGGGCAGCCCGAGCAGTTCGAGTAGCGCCGCCACAGTGCCGTCCTCGCCGAAGCGACCGTGGAGGGCGAGGAACACCGCGTCGGCGCCGCCGGTCCGCAGTGATTCGACGAGTTGCTCGTCGGCGTCCAGTTCGGTGACGCCATACCCGCGATCTCGCAGGGCGTCAGCGACCCTGCGGCCGGAGCGCAACGAGATCTCGCGCTCGAACGAAAGGCCGCCGGCGATGACGGCCACTGTGGTCTCCAACGCCATCACACTCCTCCCCAGCCGGCGGGCGGGGTCTTGTCGACGTCCTCATCGGGCGTTGGGACGCCGCCCAGCGCGCGCACGAGATCGAACTCCTCGGCGATCACGCCGGCGAGCCGGCGCACGCCTTCACGAATCCGCTCTGGGCTCGGGAAGCAGTAGGAGAGGCGTAGGAATGAGGCGCCCTGCCCATCCGCGTAGAACGCTCCACCCGGAACGTACGCGACTCGCGCGGCGATTGCCTTTGCCAGCATCGCGCGCGTGTCGAGCTGCGGTCCGAGGTCTGCCCAGACGTAGAAGCCGCCCCGCGGACGGGTCCAGCGAACCCCGGCCGGGAACTCCTCGTCGAGCGCCTCGAGCATGGCGTCGCGGCGCTCCCGATAGATCACCCGGAGCTCCTTCAAGGTCTCGCGCCAGGGGTACTCGGCGAAGTAGCGGAAGGCCATCGCCTGCGCGAAGTTGGATGACGAGAGGTCGGCCGCCTCCTTGACGATCACCATTCGCTCACGGAGAGCGGGCGGGACCAGAGCCCAGCCGATGCGCAGCCCGGGACAGAAGATCTTGGAGAGCGAGCCAAGGTAAACAACGTTGTCGGCGTCCTGGGAGCGCAGCGCGGGCGGCGGGTCGCTCTCGAAGCCGAGGCGGCCGTACGGGTTGTCCTCGACGACCAGGACGTTGTGCTGCCGCGCCAGTTCGAGCACGCGGCCTCTGCGCTCGGCGTTCATGGTCACGCCGGCCGGGTTGTGGAAGTTCGGGACTGTGTAGAGGAGCTTGACACGCTTGCCCTCGCGGTCGAGCCGACTCAGCTCCTGGGCGAGCGCATCGGGATCGAGACCGTCATCGTCCAGCGGCGCATGCCTGACCTCCACCTGGTACTGGGAGAAGGCGGAGAGGGCGCCGACGTAGGAGGGGCCTTCGGCGACGATCACGTCACCCGGGTCGCAGAACATCCTGGCGAGCAGATCGAGTGCCTGCTGCGACCCGATCGTGACGACCACGTCCTCGCCCGACGCATGGATCCCCTCCATGCTCATCAACTCGACGAGCACGTCGCGGAGGCGTGGGTCGCCCTGCCCGCCACCGTACTGCAGGGCGCTCGGTCCCTCCTTGTCGAGGACCTCGGCAGCTACCTCACCGATGACGTCAAAGGGCAAGGCGGCGGTGAACGGCATGCCGCCGGCGAGGCTCACCACCTCTGGACGGGATGCGACCGCGAAGAGGGCGCGAATCTCGGACGCGGTCATGGCCCGAGTGCCGTGGGCGTAGCGATCCAGGAAAGGGTCATCAGCGCGCATGGGCGGTAGCATACGTCAGACGCTTCCGTCGCCTCGACCAGTCCGGCAGATCTGTCTTGCTACTCTGGCGGTACAGGTCGGCGGTTGGGTCGCCGTGGGAGCTCGCTCGATGGGAGCTGCTCTTGCCCAGGTTGTTGAGAGGCGTTGCCAAAGGATTTCTCGTCGGCACGGTCGCCGGGCTGCTCTGGGGACTCTGGTCGATCCCGCGTCGAGCGCATCCTGTCAGGGGAGCTGGATAGGTGGGCCGCAAGGTCGTCGCCCTCAACGTCGAGACACTCGACCTGCTGCCAGGACCGTGTCGGCAATGCGTGTTCTGGGAGCTTGGACCGAAGGCTCGCCCAATCGGCTCGGAGGAGGCAGGACTCCAGAAGGAGGCGTGGCTCTCGTCGATCGTTCTCGAGTGGGGGGCCGCAGGGCATGTCCTGCTGGTTGACGGGGAGCCGGCCGCGTACTCGCTGTATGCGCCGGCGCGCTTCCTGGAGCAGGCGAGCTCGCAGGCGGCCAGGCCCGTCAGCAGGGACGCGGTGCTGCTGGCCACGCTGTCGGTGTCACCTCGGTTCGAGGGTCAGGGGATCGGCCGCGTCCTGCTCCAGTCGATGGCCCGCGACCTGATCAAACGGAAGGTGCGCGCGGTCGAGGCGTTCGCCGACCGGGTATGGACGGGCCGGAACTGTCACATCCCGATCGACTTCCTCGAGGCATGCGGCTTCCAGGTCGTCCGGGAGCACCCTCGCTATCCCCTGCTGCGCATGGATCTCCGCACCGTCCTGCGGTGGAAGGATGCACGTGAGGCCGCACTTGAGGCACTTCGGGTGCCGGTGCCCACCCAGCCAGTGCTTCGGCCGGTGCCGTCGAGCCCTGCGCCCACGCAGGGTCCGGAAACGACGAGCCCGGCCTCGTTGTGAGGCCGGGCTCGGGACTGGTGTCCGGCGGTTGAGGGTGCTGATTGCGTGAAGGCGCCGCGAGCTCGTCAGGCGACGAACTCGGACAACTGCGCGAGCAGGTCGCGCTTGGAGCTGAAGCCGACCACGCGCTGCTTCTCGACCCCACCGACGAACAGCACCAGGGTGGGGATGCTGAGGACCCCATACCGCCGTGCCACGTCGGGGTTCTCGTCGACGTTCAGCTTCGCAATCGCCAGCTTGCCCTCGTGCTCCTTGGCGATATCCTCGAGGACCGGGGCGATCATCTTGCACGGGCCACACCACTCAGCCCAGAAGTCAACGAGAACCGGCCCCTCGGACTGGAGCACCTCGGTCTCGAACGTGGCGTCGCTGACGGCTTTGCTCATATGTTCGGTGCTGACGAGGGTTGCGCCCTCGGCACCTCCACCTCCTTGAAGTCGTGCGTTTGACGGTATCGACCGCCACGTGCGTAAACGGCTCTGCGAGTGGCCGGTATTCCAGGTCCGACTCATCGTATGGCGGACCGGACGTTCCGGGGTGCGTTTGGTGGGCCGTCCTATACTGCCCCGGTTGCTTGCCTCGTAACCCATCGGAGCGACTAGTGCGTCCCCTTCCTCGCTATGTCCTGGCCATCATGGCGTCCTTCGTGGCCTTCGAGCTGTGGATCCCGTTGCTCGCCATCGTGATCCGTGCGCTGGTGGGCCCGACCGTTCCCACCGCCGTACAGGCCGTCGTCCCACTGTTCGGCCTGGCCGTTCCCGCCGTGGTGGGTCTGGCGCTGTCCGACTACCTGGCGGACCGGCAAGGACTCGTCCGGCCCTACCAGCCCAAACGCCGCCCCAGCGACCTCGACCAGGACCAGGAGAACCAGGAACTGGACGAAGACGACGAAGGGGAGGACGACGAAGCGGAAGAGGAGGCACTGGAGGAGGAGGGAGCGCCAGCGGGGGACCGGGAGCCGGGACGCGGCGACGACGGCACCGGCCGGCCCCACGGCTCGGCACCATCACGCTGAGGCTGCTCGCCCGACGCTGCGCGCCCCCGGACCGGCTGGCCGATCCCCAGGGTCCGTACGGCGCCCAAGAGGGACTGGCCGATCCGGAGGGTCCGTACGGCGCCCGAGAGGGGCTGACCGATCCCCAAAGTCCCCGAGGTACCCGAGGTCCGTAAGACACCCGAGACCCGGTCCACGGCGTTCGGGTCATTCCCAGTTGTCGGTGGTGGCGCCGGAGTCGTAGCCGTGGGCTTCGAGCCAGCGTTCGGCGTCGATCGCAGCGGCGCAGCCGGTGCCAGCGGCGGTGACGGCCTGCCGGTAGATGTGGTCGACGACGTCGCCGGCGGCGAAGACGCCGTCGACGCTGGTGGCGGTCCCGGGGGCGTTGACCTTGATGTAGCCCGCATCGTCCAGCTCGACCTGGCCGGCGAACAGCTCGGTGTTCGGCAGGTGGCCAATGGCCACGAACACCCCGGCCACGTCCAGGTTCGACTCGCTGTTGTCCTCGAGGTTGCGCAGCCTGATCCCGCTCACCGACTGGTCTCCATGGACGTCCTCGACCACAGAGTTCCAGGCGAACGCGATCTTGGGGTTGGCGAACGCCCGGTCCTGCATGACCTTGGAGGCACGCAGCCGGTCCCGCCGGTGGACGATCGTCACCTTGGTGGCGAATCGGGTAAGGAAGATCGCCTCTTCGAGCGCGGAGTCGCCGCCGCCGACGACCGCCAGGTCCTTGCTGCGGAAGAAGAAGCCGTCACAGGTGGCGCAGGTCGACACGCCGCGCCCGAGCAGCTTGCGCTCGGAGTCGAGTCCGAGCATCTTGGCCTTGGCTCCGGTGGAGATGATCAGGGCCTTGCCCGAGTACTCCTCGTCGTCCACCCAGGCCCGGAACGGCGAGCCGGAGAGATCCACCTTGGCCGCATCCGCGGTGACGAACTCGGCACCGAAGCGCTCGGCCTGCTCGCGCATCTTGGCCATCAGCTCGGGACCGAGGATGCCAGTCGGGAACCCCGGGTAGTTCTCGACCTCGGTCGTCAGCATGAGCTGACCACCTGCCTCGGCTCCTTCGATGACGATCGGGTGCAGGTTGGCCCGTGCCGCGTAGAGCGCGGCGGTCAGGCCAGCCGGGCCCGAACCGACGATCAGGACGGGAGCGCTGGTTGGAGACGTGGCCATCAGCTCTGGGAGCCTCCTCGAAACATGATCAGTGGGTGCCTAGCCTTCCCGGTAACACTCCTACCAGAAACGGTTTCCATCGAATCCATATTCCACACGGCCATCGGCCAGCGGGTCAAAGGACGCAAAGAGCGTCGCGCCGTAATTGAGGATTCCTCGTATATTGAGAAGGCTATGGCAACAGACTCGGCGCCCGTGGTCCCCGCGTGCGTCAACCATCCTGAGATCGAGACCCGGCTGACCTGCTCGAGCTGCGGTGATCCGATCTGCGCGCGCTGCATGGTGAGCACGGTCGTCGGGCAGAAATGTCCGCGTTGCGCAAGACAGTCCTCCCGGGCGCGGGGCACGCCCGATCCGCTCCTGGTGTTTCGGGCGTTCGGTGCCGGCGTCGCGGTCGCGGCGGTCGGTGCGTTGTTGCTCCTCAAGGTCGGCCTGTTCGGGGGGATCCTGCTGGCCGCCGGGTACGGATTCCTGGTCGGCGAGGCGGTTCGGCAGGCGGCCCGCAAGCGGGTCCACTCCAGGCTCGGGGCGATCGCGGCCGCGTCGGTGGTGATCGGCCTCGGCGGCATCGCGGTCGTCCTCAGCGTCCCGCTGCTGGCACCGCAGGTGCTGCTGTTCCTGGTGGTCGGCGGCGGCGTCGCGTTCGTGCGTGCCAGCGGCGTATGGTGACCGAGCCCTGCGGTCACCGCGAGCGAAGCGGCGTCACGGAGGTGTGACCGTCACGGGTTCGTGCGCGAACGGTGGCGCGGAGCAGTCGCCGCGCGAGAACGCCCAGAGGTCCGCCTGGTCCGGTGCGCCCGGCTTGATGGTGACCAGGACCGTCGCGGGTCGTCCGCGGTATTGCGTGTCGACGAAGAAGGCTGGCTGCAGCCCCTGGTCCCGCGCCTGGTCCCGGGCGCTCGCCACGCAGGTGGCCTGCTGGAGTCCGCCCGCGGCCGGCGCGCCGGCGGCGGTCTCGCCGCCGCCTGAGCTCTTGGCCGTGCTGCCCGAACTGTCCGGATTGCCGCTGGAACCCCCGGAGCTCCCGTTCACTGAACCACCAGACCCACGCTTGGAGTCCAACTGACGCGACACTCCGGAACCAGGCTGCTCCGGAGGGGTGGACCGCGCCGCGCCGGTGACTCGGTCGGCTGCTCGCCGGTAGGCGGAGCGCACCGCCGGATCGGCGGTGAGGGCCGACTGCAGGGCCGCACCCGAGTAGCCGGCGGGTGCTGGAAACACGGGCAGCGACCCTTGGACGCTTCCGCCGAGAGCTCTCGACGTGGCCCCGGCTCCACGACCGGCGCCCTGCGTGGCCATGGTCTGCCCGCCGCCGTGGCGCAGGAGCGGGACCAGGCCGACGACCAGCAGGATGACGGCGGCGGCCGTGCTCAGCGCCGCGATCCGGCGCCGGCGACCACGGCGCCGGCCGTCCAGCGGGATCGGCTCCGCAACCGGACCGGACTCCCCCAGCCCGTCCCCATTGGTGGTGGCCGCCTGGCGACGCCCCTGGCGCCCGTCCGCCCCCAGACCAGCGGCCGCGACGCGGCGTTCCTCGGCGCCTCCAGGCTCGTCCGCGGCTCGGCGCTCCCGCGGCCCGTCCCCGGCGCCGGCGAGCGTGGGCGCGGCGGCCTCGTGCTCGATGGCGGCCGCAAGCCGCCCGTGCAGGCCAGCGGGCGGCTCCACCTCGGCGAGCCCCGCCAGCGCCGCGCGGCCCCGCTCCACCGCCGCGACCCGCCCGGCGCAGTCCGCGCAGCCGGCGACGTGCGCCTCGACGTGGGCGCCGCCGGGCCCGGACACGTCGCCGGCCTGCCAGGCGGCGAGCTCCTCGGGATCGGGATGAGATGGATGGACGGGCACGCTGCACCTACTCCTTGCTCTGGTGACGCTCTGCTTCCGCTGATTCGGACGTTGCGACGGTCGCCCGGGTTCCCGGGGGGTCCTGCTCGGCGAGCCGCTCCCCAAGCGCGAGCCGGCCCCGGAAGACCCGACTCTTGACCGTCCCCACCGGGATCCCGAGGATTTCGGCGGCCTGAGCGTGCCCGAACCCGTACAAGTCACAGACGATCAGGGCGACCCGAAAGTCCTCGGGTATCGCCCGCAGCGCGGCCTGCACGGTCAGCGCCGTGGCGACGGCGCCGCTGGGGTCGCCGACGGCGGCGACGGTCTGGCCGGTGTCATCGGTCTCGAGCGGCGTCGTGCGGGCACGGCCGCGGCGCCGGGCCTGGTCGGTGGCGGCGTTGACGGCGATCCGGTACAGCCAGGTCGAGAAGGCGGCCTCGCCGCGGAAGGAGCCGGCTCGGCGGAGCGCGCCGATGAAGGCCTCCTGGGTGGCGTCCTCGGCGTCCTCGCGACTGCCGAGGATCCGAAAGCACAGCCCGTAGATGCGGCGCTCGTGCCTGGTCATCAGCTCGGCGAAGGCCGACCGGTCGCCTTGGAGATGGGCGGCCAGCAGCTCCTCGTCGCTGGCGCCGTTCACGACCTCAGGGTGGCCTCGGCGATGCCATCCTTGTAGCCGCCCGGGACCGCGGGCAGCCGCGTGAACCAGATCAGGTAGTACTGGTAGCTGCCGTTGCCGGCGAAGTCCAGGGTCGAGTCCTGGGGGGCGTCAGAGTTGGTGGCGAGCTTGTGCGTGGTCCACTCGTCGAAGCTGGTCGGCACCGAGTTCGATCCATAGACCTCGATACCGGATCCGCCATTGAGCAGCTGGAGGTCGAGCTGGCGCGCCTTCCGCGGGCTGCCGAGGTCGAGCACCATCCCCAGGCCCTGCTTGAGCCTGCCGAAGTCCGCCGAGCTGTAGCGCTCCGTCTCCCATGCCGTCTGGGGATCGTGGTCGATCGCCCTGCCCGCTCGCTCGTCGTTCTCCGTCGGCGGGTTGCCGAAGGGGTCGTAGGCCTGCGCCCCGACGATCGGGAGCGCCGCGGCCGGCTGTGATGTGGTCTTGGGTGACGTCCTGGCCGGTGTCTGGTGGGTGCCTGGGAGGCTGATCAGGCCGCTGCCGTTGAGGCTGGCGCCGACCACCACCAGCGCGGCGACTAGGGCGACGACCACCAGGGTCCAGCCGAGCCAGCGGCCCTCGTGCCGCAGGAAGCCCGGGGCGTGCGCGGCCTCGCTGGGCGGGGGCAGCACCGGCGGCGGCTCGACCAGCAGCGACCCCCGCTCGCCATCCCAGGCGGCGGCGCTGGCCAGGGCGGCGCCCATCGCTGCGGCGGTCGGGTAGCGGTCGCGGGGATCGAGCATCATCGCCTTCAGCACGACCGCGTCCAGCTCGCGGGGCACGCCCGCGCGGATCGCTCTGGGCGACAGCGGGCCGTTGTTGCCCCGGGACGGCCCCGTCGTGGGGGGCCGCCCGGTCAGCATCTCGAACAGGCAGGCGCCGAGCCCGTAGACGTCGGCGCGCCCGTCCGGGACGTTGCCGTCCGCGGCCTCTGGCGCGAGGTAGCCGCTGGCGGCCAACAGCTCCCCGGTGCGGCCCGCGTCTTCGCCAGTGCCTGCCTTGGCGATGGAGAAGTCGGCGACCTTCACGCTGCCGTCGTCGCAGAACAGGATGTTGCCGGGCTTCAGGTTGCGATGGATGACACCGGCCTGGTGGGCGTACTCGAGCGCTTGAACGACCTCGCTGGCCAGGTGCGCCGCCCTTGCGGGGGGCAGCGCGCCATGACTGTTCAGCACGTCGCGCAGTGTCGGCCCGTCGACCAGCTCCATGACGATGTAGTTCACGCCCTGCTGCTCGCCGGTGTCGTACAGCGCGACGATATTGGGGTGCGTGAGACGGGCCGCGTTGATGGCCTCCTGGTGGAAACTCCCACGCAGGCCGGCATCCGCGGCCAGATCGGGATGCAGCACCTTGACCACCACGTCTCGGCCGAGGACGCGGTCATGACCGCGCCAGACGCTCGTCATGCTCCCCGAGGCAAGTTGCTCGACGAGCTCGTAGCGCTCAGCGAGGAGACGGGGTAGACCGGAGCCGACCTGCGACATGCTCATCTGGAGGGCAGCGGGACACCGATCCCTGGACTCGATTGACCATGGAAGTCTAGCAGGCGATCCGGACCTCACCGCACGATCAACCCCAGGTCGTCCTAACCGGTTGGGCGGACGGCGCCGACGTCGTCGCTCCGGCCGATCGAGCCGACCCGGACGTTGGCGCCGGTGAAGGGTGCCTCGACCATCAAGCCCCCGCCGAGGTAGATGCCGACGTGGTGGATGGTGCTCGGGTTCTGGCGGTCGTAGGCGAAGAAGACCAGGTCCCCGCGGCGCAGATTGCCCATGTCCACGTGCGAGCCCGCGGACCACTGGGCCGCGGCGACCCTGGGGATGGCCAGCCCGGCGCGCGCCCTGGCCGCTTCGGCAGCGCGGGCCTTGGCCGCCATGGCGCCGCGGTATGGAGGATGTACGGGAAGCAGGGGAAGCTCCTCGGTGTCGGGGCAGCGGCGCGTCCAGTTCTGCCACCTCACGGAGGGAAGGTCAAGCAGTTCGAGAGTATCCAACGACTCGAGGAATTCAGGCGGTACGGCCGACTCGACGTCGGACCATGTTCAGCACCAGCCCCAATTCCCCGATCCCGAGGAGCCTGGCCGCGGCCAGGTACGTCGCCACGCCGACGGTCACGCCGGCGAGCACCGTCAACAGGGAGCCGACCGTGCGCTCGCCGATCGCCGCCGCGACCAGCCCCGCGACCACGGCGGTCACCGCGCCCATGATCAGGCTGGCCAGCAGCATCCGCGCGAGGACACGCAGGAGCGGCCGCAGCTCCAGGCCGCCGATCCTCGGGATCAGCCGCGACAGCAGCAGGACCGAGCCGACCGTGTAGGCGATGCTGCTGCCGAGCGCCAGGCCCGCCACCTTCCAGTTCTCGGGCAGCAGCCAGAACAGCAGCAGGTCCGCCACCACGTTGGTGCCCGTCGCGACGATGTTCACCAGGAAGGTCGTGCGGGTGTTCTGCAGCGCGTAGAAGGCCCGCAGCAGGAGCTGGAAGGTCGAGAACGGGACCAGCCCGAGCACGAACATCACCATCGTCCTGGTGAGCAGGAGCGTGCTGTTGGAGTCCGGGCTGACCACGCCGTGCGCCAGCAGCAGGTGCACGATCGGCTCGGCCAGGACGAGGTAGCCGATGGTCGCCGGCAACAGGATCGCGGCGGTGAGCCTGATGCCCCGCGCCAGCGTGACCTGGAACGCATGCCAGTCCTTGGCGACGGCCTGCTCGCTGAGCGGCGGCAGCAGCGCGGTCATCACCGATACCGCGAACACGCCGTGCGGGAGCTGGAAGAAGGTGAAGCTGGTGGTGTAGGCGGTGTAGCCGCCCTGCACGCCGTAGGCGAGGAACGGGATGACCAGGTAGCCGAGCTGGTTGGTGACCACGTAGCCGATGGTGAAGGCGGACAGGCGCGCCATCTTCCGGATGGCCCGGTCGCGGATGTTCCATACGAACGAGAAGCGGAAGCCGATGCGCCGCAGGAACGGCCACTGCACCATCGTCATGGCGACCACGCCGAGCGTGGTGCCGATCCCCAGCAGGGCCTTCTCGCCCCCCGTGACCTCGCTCAGCTCGGGGACCTTGCCGCCGATCAGCGCGTGGAAGGTCAGCCCGACGGCGATGACCAGCAGGTTGTTCAGCACCGGCGCGTACATCGGCACGCCGAAGCGGCGGTTGGCGTTGAGCAGCCCGGTCATGACCGAGCCGACGCCGTAGAACACGATCTGCGGCATGAACATGGCCAGCAACTGGCCGCCGAGCCGCTGGGCCTCCGCGCGCTCGGCCGGGCTGCCCGAGTGGATGTAGAGGCGGATGATCCACGGCGCGGCCAGCACAGTGACCAGGGCGAGCAGGGTGAGGGTCACGAACGCCACGGTCATGACCGCGTTGGCGACGTAGTTAGCCTGCCGGAAGCCGCGGGTGCGGCGCACCTCGACGAAGACCGGCACGAAGACCGAGGAGAGGATCCCGCCGAGCACCAGCTCGTACACGATGTTCGGGATGGTATTGGCGATGTTGTAGACGTCGGCCAGCCGGCTCTCGGTCACACCGAGGGTGCCGACCAGCACCGTTACCCTGAGCAGGCCGGTGATGCGGGACAGCAGCGTCCCGCTGGCCATCACCATGGTGGAGCGCGCCAGGCTCGGCTCGGCCGGCTGCGCGGCGGCCCGTGCCTCCCGGGTGGCGAGCGCCTCCGGGTCGAACTCCGGCTCCTGGTTGGGCTGCGGCTCCAGCGGGGTCCTCCTCAGGAAACGCCTTCCGGCGTCTTGGCCGGAGGGTCGACCTTACGGCGCCGCCAGCCGGTCTTGCGCCCCCACCACAGCAGCAGGAATCCGCCGGCGCCGCCAGCCAGGATCAGCGCCACACGGTTGAACGCCGTCGAGACCAGCGTGACCTGATCGCGGGCGATATTCACCTTGCCGTCGGGGGTGAAGACGTCCACACGGATGGGGAACGTCCCGGTCGCCCTGGTGCCGACCTCGACCCTCCGCGTGACCTGCTCCTTGGGGTTCACCGTGAACGGCTCGCTCATGCTCGGCAGGTCGACCCGTGGGGACGACAGCTGGAGCACCACGATCAGCCGCTGGGAGCTTGCATTGGTGACGGTGATCGGGATCGCGCCGTTCCGCGAAGTGAGCGTGACCCGGGTGCGCTGCACCCCGACCTGCCGCTGGACCTCGTGCATGCCCTGGCCCACGGCGCGGATGAAACTGGAGCCCCTGGCCCGGCCCCGAGGCGTCCGCCAGTCGCTCGACTGGGCGATCAGCAGGTCACGGTCGTACTCGTCGAGGGCGGCGAAGCCGGGGACCATCCGGCGGAAGCTGGTCAGCCGCGAGTTCACGTTCGAGACGTTGCGCAGGTAGCTGGCCGGCAGGCCGAGGTTCACGTCGGCCTGGGTGTAGGGCACCAAGGGGCGGTCGGCCTTGCCCGGTCCCTGCGGGACCTGGGCCGCCAGCTCCTGGGCGGGCTCCAGCTTGAGCCAGGGCACTCCCGCCAGGCCGTTGACCAGTGGCCGCAGGAAGGCAGGGGCCGGGCGCCAGACCTGCGGGGGAGCCAGCAGGATCCCGCGGTCGGCGGCGTTCGGCAGCTCCAGCCAGGTCATCGCGGTCTCCGCCAGGACGCGCTGGGCCCACTGGGCGGGCTCGGAGCCTCCCTTGGGATCAGCCAGCGCTGCCGAGAGCGCGGGATCGGGGACCAGCGCGCGCTCCAGCCCGCCGGAGCCCGAGCCGAGGTCGACGGTGGCGTTCTGGGTGGTCGAGGCCGAGGTCGGCAACAGGTGGGAGTCGAGGACCACCGATTCGGCCTCGGCGTCGGCCAGCACTTTCAGCGTGGCGGCGTCGATCGCGCCGGGGACGGGCCAGGCGAGGGAGGCGTCGGGGTCTGGTCCGAGCCACTCCTTGAGGTGCTTGCGCGCATACAGCAGTGGCGCCAGCGCCTCCGCGTCCGAGCCCGCCCCCACCAGCGACGGGAGGTCGGCATTGGCGTAGGGAAGGGCGGCCGGCAGACTGCGGCCGGCAGCCATGCGCAGGTCCTGGAGGAACTTCTTGGCTGCCAGGGAGCGCGGGTCCCCGGCCGAGACCGTCTCGACGCGGCTGCCTCGCCTGAGCTTCCAGCTCCCGCCCATGGCGGTGGCCTCGTCGGTGAGCAGCGGGTCGATCAGCAACGTCACCTTGGGCGCGTTGGGCCGGGCCAGCTCCGCCGCGATCGCGCCGAGCGACCCGTTCGCGGCGAGCAGCTTGCCGAGCCGGTCGTCGACGAAGTCGCCCTCGGGGTTGCGATGGGTCTGCTCGTGCAGCGGCACCAGCAGCGAGACCTGGAGCGGGCTGTGGACCTGGCCGGCGGTGGCGACCAGGAAGGTGGTCAGGTGGCTGGAGGCGGGTCCCTGGTCGCTGGACGCGGTCACCTGGAGGGCCAGCGGCAGGACCATCCCTGGCGAGCGGATCGACAGCCACGTGGGCAGCGGCTCCGAGTGCACCGGCAGCCCGAGCGTGGTCCCCGCGGCGACCACGGCGCTGCCGTCGGCCGGGCCCCACGACTGGATCGGGGCCAGGCCGCCTTGCCCGCTGTCGGGGTCTTCGGCGAGCTGATGGAGTTCGGAGCGCGTGCCGATGGGCCGGCCGATGCTGCCCTGGACCCGCAGGTTTCGCAGCTTCTCCGAGCCGGAGTTGCGCACGGCCAGCCGGTAGCTGAGCGGGGTCTTCGGGCCGGTGACCGGCGAGATAGCCTGCAGGATCAGCTCCATCTTGGGCTTGGGGCTGCTGGACGCCGAGGTCTGCTGGGCGCGTGCTGGCAGCCCGGTGCCCACGATCGCCAGCACGGCTCCCAGCAGCCCGAGGGTGGCCGCTCGCCGCGCGAGGGTGGCCGTGCGCCGCCCCGGGGTGGCGGCTTGCCGCCCGCGGCGCCCGCCGGGCTCCGCGGGGGCGGTCCGGTCCGCGCTCACCGGCCGGCCCTCCACCGGTCGAGGGCGGCGGGCATGAGCTCGAGGAGATACCGTTCGTTGTCGAAGGCCATGACCCGCTTCGCCTCGTCGATGGAGAACCAGCGCGCCTCCTCCGACTCGGTGTCGTGGCGCGACAGGTCTCCCCCGGTCGCATGCATGAGGAAATAGTGGACGAACTTGTGGTAGCGGGTCTGCTCAGGAGTCCAGACGAACCAATAGTCGATGGTGTCCAGCTCGACGAGGAGCTCGACCTCGAGGCCGGTCTCCTCACGCACTTCGCGTACGGCGGTGTCGGTGATGCTCTCCCCCGGCTCCTGTGTCCCCTTCGGCAGTGTCCATTGCAGCTCTCCGCCGGCGGAGCGCCGTGCGATCAGCGCGACCTCAGCGTCGGCCGCCGGTTCGCTGAGCACCACCCCTCCGGCCGAGACGGCTCGGGCGGTTCGCATGGAGTGCAGCCTATCCCGCCGCCAGGCCTACCGCTCGGTCGTCACGGACGAGACGACCGCGCTGGTGACCTTGACGAGGTCCACGCCCCTGACCTTGAGGATCACGCCCGGCTCGCCGGCCGTGGTGTAGACCACGTCCTGGTGGGCGACCTGCTCGTCGAGCACGACCGTCGTCGGGGACTCGAGCGCCACCGGGGGGACGAAGGGCAGGAGATAGCCGGTGAGGCCGGGTGCCTCGTCCGGCTCGATCGGGTGCAGCTCCCCGCGGCCCAGCAGCTCAGCGACCTGGGCGACGTCCACCTCGAGCTCGGCCGGGGCGAGGATCAGCACCACGCCGTCCCTGTCGGCCAGGACGGTGGGCCTGGCGACGGTAACCGCGTCCAGGCCCAGCACCGCCGGCGCCGCGCTGAGATCGCGCAGCGGACCGGAGAGCTGGGAGACCTCATGCGGGATGTCGTCAGCCAGCAGATGGTTGTGGACGTCGATGCTGGAGCGCACGTGCCTCTCCACCATGGGATTCGGTCGTCGTGTCCCGAGACGGAGAGCAGAGTATAGCCGCGGGGGCCGAGGTCGAACCCTCGGCCCCCGCGGCTATGGACTCCAGCGTCCCGTGGGGCGCGCCCCTGTCTAGCGAGAGCCGCCCTTGCGACCGATCCGCTGGTAGAACTCGATGCCGTACCGCTGCTTGGTGGTCTCGCCACCTTTCCGGCCACCAAGCCGTCCGATCTTGCCGAAGAAGTCGTCGCCGTAGCGCTTCTTTGTCGTCTGCCCACCCTTTCGGCCCGCTTCGGCGCGGCTCATCTTCCTGGCTTCCTGCATCCGACCACCTCCTGTTCCGAAGGTGGTTGCCCTGCCTGGTTTCCTCCTAAACCACTTGAATCAGGATTTCCCTGGAACCAATCGTCACGCCGGTTGTCAGACGAGGTCTGGACTGCACCCTGAGTCGGTATCCTTCCGGTCATGAGCTCCCTATCCCCAGCCCAGCGGCGGGCGCTCGAAGCGCTGCTGCGGGCGTCGCCGTTCGCCAAGGTCGCGCGCGAGCTTGGCGAGCGTTTCGCCGCCGCCGGTCACCAGCTCTACCTGGTGGGCGGCACGGTGCGGGACGCCCTCCTCGAGCGCACGTCGCCCGACGTGGACTTCACCACCGACGCCGATCCAACCCAGATTCTCGAGATCGTCAAGGCCGGAGGCTGGGACGATGGCGTCTGGCTCCAGGGAGCCCGCTTCGGCACGGTCGGCGTCCGCAAGGGTTCGCTGCGGCTGGAGATCACCACCTTCCGGTCGGACGTCTACCACGAGAACTCGCGCAAGCCCAAGGTGAGCTTCGGCCGCAGCATCGAGGAGGACCTGGCACGGCGGGACTTCACCGTCAACGCGATGGCGGTGCGGCTGCCGGACGGGAGCTTCATCGACCCGTTCGGCGGGCTCGCCGACCTGGCCAACCGCAGGCTGCGCACGCCGTCGAGCCCCGCGACCTCGTTCGAGGACGACCCGCTGCGGATGCTTCGCGCCGCCCGCTTCGTGTCGCAGCTCGAGCTGGTGCCGACCCCGGAGACCGTCGAGGCGATCACCAAGCGCGTCGGCCGGCTGGAGATCGTCTCGCGCGAGCGCATCCGCGACGAGCTGAGCAAGCTGCTGCTCGGCCGGGCCCCGGGAAAGGGCCTGTGGCTGGTGGTCCAGACCGGGCTGGCCGGCCAGTTCCTTCCGGAGCTGCCGGCGCTGGCGCTGGAGCAGGACCCCGTCCACCGGCACAAGGACGTGCTTGCCCACACCATCGCGGTGGTGGAGCGGGCCACGGCGTTCGACGCCGACCGGCCGGACCTGGTGCTGCGCCTGGCCGCGCTGCTGCACGACATCGGCAAGCCGCGCACGCGCCGGGTCGGGCCAGACGGCGTGTCGTTCCACCTCCATGAGGTGGTCGGCGCCAATATGGCCGAGCGCCGGCTGGTGGAGCTGCGCTACCCCACCGAGGTGGTCCAGCAGGTCCGCACGCTGGTGCTGCTGCACCTGCGGTTCCACACCTACCGGCTCGGCTGGACCGACTCGGCGGTGCGCCGCTACGTGCGTGACGCCGGCGACCTGCTGGACCGGCTGAACTTCCTGGTCCGCTCGGACTGCACCACGCGCAACCCGTTCAAGGCCAAGCAGCTCGCGGCAGCCAGCGACGAGCTCGAGGCGCGGATCGCCAGGCTCGAGGCCGAGGAGGAGCTCGCCAAGATCAAGCCGCCGCTCAACGGCGACGAGGTCATGGCGCTGCTCGGCGTCCCCCCTGGCCCGATCGTCGGCAAGGCCCTGAACCACCTGCTGGAGCTGCGGCTGGACCGTGGTCCCATGTCCACCCAGGAGGCCACCGAGGCCCTGTTCGACTGGGCCCGCGACCAGGAAGGCCTCGACCTTCCCGCCCAGGAGACCTGAGGCCGGCTCATGGCAGGCGCAGCACCACCCCCTCGTCGGCGGCGATGACCAGGTCGGGGAGCGCAACCGGGCCGGGCTGGCGGGCCGGGTCGGTGGACAGCTCGACCCTGGCGGCGTCACCCAGACCGGGCCCGGCCGGCCACCGGACCGGCGCGTCGCCGAAGTTCAGGACCACCAGCAGCCGCTCCTCGGGCGCCTCGCGCACGAACGCGTAGAGGCTCTCTGGAACCTCCGGCAGGGATCGATAGCCGCCCCAGCGCAGCGCCGCCGAGCCCTTGCGGTACCAGATCAGGCGGCGGTACAGCGACAGCATCGAGGTCGGGTCGTCGCGCTCGACCGCCACGTTGACCCGCTCGGCGCCCGCCGCCACCGGCAGCCACGGCGTTGCCCGCGCCGAGGCGTCGCCCGGGAGGCTGAAGCCGGCGTCTGGGGAGGCGTCCCATTGCATCGGCGTGCGCTCCGGATCCCGGCCGTCCACGTCGACCACCCGGTCCGGCGGGATCTCGCCGTCGACCATGCCCAGCTCCTCGCCGTAATACAGGAACGGCGTGCCGCGCAGGGTCAGGACCATCATCGCGCCGACCCGCGCGCGTGCCAGGCCGTTGCCGCCCTCGTCATAGCGGCTGGCGACCCGGGAGTGGTCGTGGTTGCCCAGGAACTGCGCCGGCCAGGCGTCCGCGGGCAGCAGCGCGGCGTACTCGTCCACCACCGACCGGAACGCCTCCGGCTTCCAGGGCTGGTGCAGGAAGACGAAGTTGTGCGCGAGATGCAGCTCGTCGCGGCCGCTGCCGTAGTAGCGCGCCAGCTTGCGCAGGTCGAGCAGGTAGACCTCGCCGACCGCCATGCGGTCGTCGTAGCCGTCCAGGGTGCGGCGGAAGCGCCGGAGGATCTGGTGCACCTCCGGCCAGTCCTCGTCGTACAGCTCGAGCTGCATCTCGGCCACGCGCCTGGCGCGCCACGGGCCGGCGGGGTCGTCATCGTCGCCCATGGCCACCAGTGGGTTGTCCCGCAACTGCGGGTCCTTGGCCATCCGGTGCGCCACGTCGACGCGGAAGCCGTCGACGCCGCGGTCCAGCCAGAAGCGCATGACCTCGTCCATGGCCTCGCGGACCGCTGGCGACCACCAGTTCAGGTCAGCCTGCTCGGGAAGGAAGGAGTGCAGGTACCACTGGCCGGTGCGCTGATCGAAGGTCCACGCCCGGCCGGCGCGGGGAAAGGCGCTCATCCAGTTGTTCGGAGGCTGGCCGTCGGGCTTGGAGTCGGCCCAGACGTACCAGTCTCGCTTGGGGCTCTGGCGAGAGGAGCGCGATTCGAGGAACCACGGGTGCCGGTCGGACGTGTGGTTCGGCACCAGGTCGACGACCACCCGGATGCCGCGAGCATGCGCCTCGGTCACCAGCGTGTCGAAGTCCTCGAGGGTGCCGAACAGCGAGTCCACGCCGGTGTAGTCGGACACGTCGTAGCCGAAGTCCTTCATCGGCGAGGGGTAGAACGGCGACAGCCAGATCGCGTCCACCCCCAGTGAGGAGGGCGTGCCGTCGTTGAGGTAGTCGAGCCGCGCGGTGATCCCCGCCAGGTCGCCCACGCCGTCGCCGTTCGAGTCGGAGAAGCTGCGCGGATAGATGTGGTAGATCACCCCGTGCCGCCACCATTCGCCTGCTGCCACGACCAGCCTCCGAGTCCACCCGAGTCTGCTTCATCCCGTTCTGCCGTCTCAAGGTAGCAAGAAGGGGCGACGGCTCCGGCCCGTCATCCACAGGCCGTGCCGTCGCCCCTTCGGGCGTCCGCGGGATCAGCTGGCGGCCGTCACCGGCTCCGCCGGCTCGGCGCCGGCGATGAAGTCCTCGACCATGCGGCGAGCTTGGTCGTCGGTGTACTGCACCGGCGGCGACTTCATGAAGTACGCGGACGGGGCCAGCAGCGGGCCGCCGATGCCGCGCTCCAGCGCGAGCTTGGCGCAGCGCACCGCGTCGATCACCACACCGGCCGAGTTCGGCGAGTCCCACACCTCGAGCTTGAGCTCCAGGTTGAGCGGCACGTCGCCGAAGGCCCGGCCCTCGACCCGGATGTAGCACCACTTGCGGTCGTCCAGCCACGGAACGTAGTCACTCGGGCCGACGTGCACGTTGTGCTTGCCGAGGTCGTGGTCGACCTGGGAGGTGACCGCCTGGGTCTTGGAGATCTTCTTGGACTCCAGCCGGTCGCGCTCCAGCATGTTCTTGAAGTCCATGTTGCCGCCGAAGTTGAGCTGGTAGGTGCGGTCGATGGTGATGCCGCGATCCTCCATCAGGCGGGCCAGCACGCGATGGACGATAGTGGCGCCGACCTGCGACTTGATGTCGTCGCCGACGATCGGCACGCCTGCCTTGGTGAAGCGCTCGGCCCACTCCGGGGTACCGGCGATGAACACCGGCAGGCAGTTGACCAGCGCCACGCCGGCCTTGAGCGCCTCGCCGGCGTAGTAGCGGGTCGCCTGCTCCGATCCCACCGGCAGGTAGCAGACCAGCACGTCGACGCGCGCCCGCCGGAGCGCCGCCGCGACGTCGACCGGCGGCGCCTCGGACTCCTTGATGGTCTCGGTGTAATACCTGCCCAGCCCGTCCAGTGTCGGACCGCGCTGGACCTCGACCCCGAGCGGCGGGACGTCGGCGAAGCGGATGGTGTTGTTCTCGCTGGCGAAGATCGCCTCGGAGATGTCGCGCCCGACCTTCTTGGCGTCGACATCGAAGGCCGCGACGAACTCGAGGTCACTGACGTGGTAGCCCCCGAGCTCGATGTGCATCAGACCGGGGACGTCGGCGCCGGGCTGGGCGTCACGGTAGTAGTGAACGCCCTGCACCAGCGATGACGCGCAGTTGCCCACGCCGACGAACGCGACGCGTATCTTTGCCATTCCTGATCGCTACTCCTCTATCGGGTTGGCGCGGCCTGACCGGCTTGGGTGGGCAGGCGAGGATCGCGCGGGACGGTTGTGTTCTGGGCCGCGAGCCCAGGGCCCTCGGGCACCGGTTCGGCCTGGAGGGTGGTGGTGGAGCGGGACCTGGTCGCGGGTCGGGCGTCGCCGGACGCGGAGCCGCGCTCCGCGGCGATCAGCCGATCGAGCCAGGCGATCTCACGTTCGTGCTCGTCCAGACCGTGGTCCATCAGCTCGAGGGTGTACGCGTCGAGCCGGTCGCGGACGGCGCGCAACGAGGCGCGCAGGTGGCTGAGCCGGTCCTGCAGGTAACCGCGGCGCCGCTCGAGCTGGTCGAGCCGCTTCTCGGGGCGCAGGTACCGGAAGAAGGCCAGGCGCATCGAGAAGCGGTCCTGCTCGAGGTCATGGACGTCGGCGGATTCGAGCAGCTCGAGGAAGAGCTGCTCGCCGCGCTCGGTCAACCGGTAGACGTGCTTCTTGCGGGAGGTGAAGCGGTTCTCCTCGACCTCGAGCGCGCCGTCCGCGAGGAGCCGCTTGAGGCATGGGTACAGTGATCCGAAGCTGACTCGCCAGAAGGCGCCGAGCTTGACGCTGAGCTGCTTCTTCAGCTCATAGCCCGACATCGGTGCCTCCTTGAGCAGCCCTAGTACAGCGAGCTCGAGCACGAGCAGGTCCCCCTACGTGGCCATCGTCTGGCCCGATGTATCGGTCCGATGTATCGCCACGATAGGTACGATCCTGGTCGCCTGTCAAACTGGGCCGGCCGCGTTGCCGAGCCGTTACCGTGGTGCAGACCGTTCTGTTGTGCTGGACCGGTGGGTAAACTGGAGCCGCGGTCAGGGATCTCCCCCTGATCCGATCCCTGCCGGAAACGTGAGAAGCATGCGGCTGGTCGACTACACGCTGATGAAGCGGGCGACACTGCGAGACCTTCGCGGCGGACGCCTGTCCAGGCAAGAGGTCTGCGACGCCCATCCGGAGCTGCTACGCGCCGCCCGCAACGTCGGCGAGGCGACCATGGCGCCCTGCCCGGTGTGCGCCGAGAGCTCGCTCGTCCACGTGACCTACGTGTTCGGGGATTCCCTGCGGCAGCTCTCCGGCAGGGTCTGGCCCAGCGACGGGCTGGCGGACCTGCACCGTTCGGTCGAGGAATGCGCCTGCTACGTGGTCGAGGTCTGCACCGAGTGCTTCTGGAACCACCTCACCCAGTGCTACCTGCTCGGCCGCAGGCACGCCGGCTGAGCTGGGTGCGCCGCCGCCTCGGCCGAACCGCCGGACGCTCGCTGGCCGCGCCGGTTCGGCCTTTCCGCTGAGCTACGGTAGAGTCGTCCGGCCATGGCCGCACGACCGCCCACCTTCACGCCGCCGTCGCGAGCCCCCGTCCCGTCGCGAGCGGCCCGCCACGCGCCACCACCCGAGCGCAGCCGCCTCAAGCGGGTCCTGCGCTGGGCGCTGTGGCTGATCGTGCCGATGCTCGCCGTCGTCGCCGGCTCGCTGGTCGGCCTCATCTACGCCTTCGCAAAGGTGCCCGTGCTCGACCAGGTCCCCGCCGCCCAGACCACGGTCTTCCTGGACCGCAAGGGCGCGGAGATCGGCACGCTCTCCCCCACCGAGAACCGCCGCATCGTGCCGCTCTCCGACATCCCCAAGAACATGCAGCTGGCGGTGCTGGCGGCCGAGGACCGCGACTTCTACAAGCACGGCGCCATCTCCTACAAGGGCATGCTGCGCGCCACTCTCGCCAACCTCCGCCACGCGGGGGTGAGCCAGGGCGGCTCCACCATCACCCAGCAGTACGTCAAGAACGCCTACCCGAGCGTCGGGCGCTCGCGGAACCTGTTCCGCAAGCTCAAAGAGGCAGTGATCGCGGTCAAGCTCGAGAAGAAATACTCCAAGGACCAGATCCTCGGCTTCTATCTGAACACGGTGTACTTCGGCAAGGGCGCCTACGGCGTGGACGCGGCGTCGCGGGTCTTCTTCGACAACCGGCCGGCCAAGAAGCTGACGCTCGCGCAGTCCTCCCTGCTCGCCGCCACGATCCGGGCACCGGAGTACTACTCGAAGCAGCAGAACTTCACCTCTACCAAGGCCAGGCGCGACTTCGTCCTGCGGGTCATGGAGCAGCGCGGCTGGATCACGCAGAAGCAGGCGGCCGCCGCCATCCAGACCCGGGTGCGTGAGAGCACGAAGGAGCCATCCAGCGGCATCGCGGAGTCCCGCGCGCCCTACTTCCTGGAAAAGGTGCGCCAATACCTGGTGGCGAAATACGGAGCCACCCGGGTCGCGCAATCGGGCTTTCGGGTCCAGACGACCGTCGACATGTCGATGCAGCGACAGGCCGACGCCGCGGTCCACGGGGTGCTGAACAAGAAGGGCGACCCCAGAGCCGCGCTGGTGGCGATCGACCCGAAGACGGGCGCCGTCCGTGCCATGTACGGCGGCAGCAACCAGGCCAGGCAGCCATTCGACTACGCCACCGACGCGCTGCGCCAGGCCGGGTCGACGATGAAGCCGTTCGTACTGGAAGAGGCGCTGAACGAGGGCTACTCGGTGAACTCGGTCTTCCGCGGTCCCAACAAGCTGACGGTCCAGGGCGAGGAGTACTCGAACTTCGGGCGGGAGAACTACGGCGACATCACCCTGATGGACGCGACCAGGCACTCGGTCAACACCGTCTACGTGCAACTCGCCGAGAAGGTCGGCCCCAGGAAGGTGGCCGAGCTGTCCCTGCGGACAGGGCTCGCCGACGCGGTCCGCAACGGCGAGAAGCCAAACGAGCTCTACGACCCCCAGGACAAGAACCCCAACCTCACGTCGCCGGTGGTCGCGCTGGGCCCGGCCTCCGTCTCGACCCTTCAGCTCGCTTCGGCCTACGGCACGTGGGCCAACCAGGGCATCCACAACCCCGCCTACCTGGTCGAGAAGGTCACCGATTCCAGCGGACAGCTGGTGGAACGGCACCAGAGCCGCGCGACGCCGATCGTCCAGCCAAACGTCGCCAACACCATCACAGCGGCCCTGCGCGGCGTGGTGGACAGCGGCACCGCCACCGCCGCGCGACTCCCCGACCGCGAGGTCGCCGGCAAGACCGGGACGACCAGCAACTCGAGGGACGCCCGCTTCGTCGGCTACGACTCGAACCTGGTGACCTCAGTGTGGGTCGGCTACGAGAACAAGCCGGGGCAGAAGCCGCGGCCGCTGGTCCACATCCACGGCATCAAGGAGGTGACCGGTGGCTCCCTGCCGGCGGTCATCTGGCACAACTTCATGCTGGAGGCCACCAGGAACCTCCCGCCGCAGCCGTTCCCCCAGCCCACGTTCGGCGGCCTGGTGCTGAATTCGACGACCACCTCGGCGACGACCACCACCTCGACCACGGTCGCCCCTCCGCCGAAGGACACCCAGCCCCAGCGGACCCTGCCACCGCAGACGACCCAACCACCGGCACCGAGCTCGACCGCCCCGGTCCCGACGACCACCCTGTTGCAAGCCTCCGGCTCGACGAACCAGGGCGCGCAGCAGGTGCGCTCGTCTGATCCGATCGATAGCGGGTAAGCCATGGCCGTGCGTAGCGCAACCGCCGAGCCGACCGCTCGGGAACGCGCCGAGCCACGCTGGTCTGTGCGGCGGGTGATTCCCGCATTCGTGTGGCTCTGGGTCGTCACGCGCCTGGTGCTGCTGGTCATCTCGCTCAACCCGCGGCTGTACTCGTCCGGGGTGTACGGGGACGTCCGCGCCTACGGGGCCAAGGTCGAGCGCATGTTCCAGGGCGAGCTGCCCTACCGCGACGTGGCCATCGAGTACCCGCCCGGGAGCGTCCCGTTCACGCTGGTGCCCGCCTTGGTCGTGGGGACCGGACCCGGCTACCGGCTGGCCTTCACGCTGGAGATGATCCTGGTCGACGCCCTCGGGCTGTACGCGGCCTGGCGGCTGGCCCGGGCGGCCGACCGGGGACGGCGACGCATCCCGGTCGCCTACACGCTGGGGATGGTGGTGATCGGGCCGTTGCTGGTGCTGCGGTTCGATCTGATCCCGGCCGTCTGCGTGCTGCTGGCCGCCGCGCTGGCCGCGGAGGGCCGAGCCGGGCCATCGGCGGCCGCGCTCGGCTATGGAGCGGCCGCCAAGCTGTTCCCCGCCGTGCTCGCCCCGTTGCTGGTGCTCGGGCTGGCGCCGGCCGAGGGCTGGCGGCGGTCGCTGCGGCGCACCGTGCCGCCGTTCCTGCTCGCCTTCGCGGTCACCCTGGTCCCCGCGCTGGCCATTTCCCCCTCGGGGACACTCGGCTCGCTGCTCTACCACGTCCGGCGGGGGGTCCAGATCGAGAGCCTGCCCGCCAATCTGATCGACCTCGCCCATCTGGCGTTCGGCGTGACTGCCCGTTCGGTCTACGGGTTCGGCGCCTACGATCTCCGATCGGACCTCTCCGGCGCGATAAAGCTCGCCTCGACGATCGCGACCGTGGTGGCGCTGGCCGGAGCGGCGTGGCTGGTCTGGCGGCGCTCGGCGGCGTCCGGAGGTCGGGGCCTCGGGCCCGCCGACTGGGCCGGCGCCTTCGCCATCGGCGTGTTCGCGTTCGTGCTGCCCACCCGCGTGCTTTCGCCGCAGTACCTGGTCTGGCTGGCCGCCCCGGTGGCAGGCCTGGCCGACCGGCGGCTCGGCCGTCAGGCCATGTGGGCCCTGGCCGCCGGGGCCGCCCTCAGCCAGCTCGAGTTCCCCTTCCGCTACAGCCAGCTCCGCCACCTGCACTGGTTCGACATCAGCGTGCTGACCTGCCGCAACCTCCTGCTGGTCGGAGCCTTCGTCCTGGTCGTCCGAGCGTTCCGCGCCGGGGCCTCGGAGGTCGAGCCCGCTGTCACCGAAGAGGGTCCCGAGGTGGTGACCACCGGGCAGGCGTGACAGGCTCGAAGTCCTCGGCGGGCCATGGATCGGGCTGCTCACGCCACCTGCAAGGGGGGTGTGGACAGCCGTCTGCGACTGTCGGGGGGGAGTGGGAAACTCCGGGTATGGCTGGGGCGATCATCCGGAATCAACCGGCGGGACGGTGCCGGAGTGGTGGCCTGCCAAGGGCGGTGGCCGTGCACGTTGCTGAGGACAACGGTCGGCTGCTACCCTCGGTCGGCTTCACACTCCTGCTCCCGACCCTCGGGGGCCGCTCAGTCCAGAGGAGGTGACATGCGCCGTTACGAAGTCATGGTCATTCTCGACCCCAGCCTGGAAGACAAGGACGCCAAGGCGGCGGTCGACAGGTTTCTGACCACGGTCAGCAGCCGAGGTGGCGAGATCCAGAACATCGACCACTGGGGCAAGCGCCGGTTCGCGTACGAGATCCGGCACATCAGCGAGGGCTACTACACCGTGGTCGTGGTCGAAGCCGAACCCCCAGCGGTCGACGAGCTCTCACGAGTGCTCGGTCTGGCCGACGAGGTGATCCGGCACAAGGTGGTCCGCCCCGAGGCCGCCTGATCAGCCGACCTGCAACGTCTCCTTCCCCGCTGGCCCGCGGGTCCGCGCCTCCGCACATTTCGGTGCGGGGAACCGGATCGATCCGCGGCCCGTTCTACCGGTTCGTGTCCGGCCGCGCGCCGGCGCGGGATGTGCGATGAGGTGTTCTTCGAGTGGCAAACGATAACCAAGTGGTCCTGATCGGCAACCTGACCGACGACCCAGAGCTGCGGTTCACGCCCAACGGGGCTGCCGTCGCCAACTTCCGACTGGCGGTCACTCCGCGCGTGCGCGACGGCGACAACTGGAAGGACGGCGAGACCTCGTTCTTCCGCGTCAACGTCTGGCGGCAGATGGCTGAGAACGTCGCCGAGTCCATGACCAAGGGCAGCCGTGCCGTGGTGGTGGGCCGGCTGCGGACACGCTCGTGGGAGACGCCCGAGGGCGAGAAGCGCTCGGTGACCGAGGTCGAGGCGGACGAGGTCGCCCCCAGCCTGAAGTTCGCGACCGCCAAGGTCGAGCGGGCCTCCCGCGGCGGTGGCGGCGGTGGTGGCGGCGGCGGTGAGTGGTCCGGCAATGCCGGCAACGCCGGCAACGCCGGGGGCGGCTCACGCAACAGCGGCCAGTTCAACGACGAGCCGCCGTTCTAGTGCCGGCGATGACGGCGCGGGGTTGGGTCGCGGACCTTGGGCGGAGGCCACGTCGCCTTCGCCCCAGGTCGCCGAGGCCGTTGCTCCCCGCGACGGCGATCCCGCCCCAGGACGGAGCACCATGGACCTGCATGATTCGAGACGAGTGAGGACCGGCCCGGGCGAAGGAGCCCGCGGGCCGGTGAGGAGGTAACCGGCTGCATGCCAAAGAGCACGTTCCAGCGCAAGCCCAAGCGGAAGTTCTGCCAGTTCTGCGCTGACAAGCAGGACTACATCGACTACAAGGACGTGAACCTGCTGCGGAAGTTCATGAGCGACCGCGGCAAGATCCGCGCCCGGCGAGTCACGGGCAACTGCGCCCAGCACCAGCGCGACGTCGCGACGGCGGTCAAGAACGCCCGCGAGATGGCGCTGCTTCCCTACACCATTCGCTAGCGCGAGGTCGACGACGTGAAGGTCATCCTCAACCAGGAGGTTCGGGGCGTCGGCGCCCCGGGCGACATCGTCGAGGTCGCCGACGGCTACGGGCGCAACTACCTGCTGCCCCGCAACCTCGCGCGGCTCGCCACGCCGGGTGCGGTGCGGCAGGCCGAGGGCATCCGCTCCCGGCGCGCCGCCCGGGAGATCGCCGATCTCGAGCAGGCCAGGACCGTGGCCGCCCACCTCGAGTCGCTCCGGGTCGTGATCCCGGCCAAGGCAGGCAAGGAAGGCCGCCTGTTCGGCTCGATCACCACACCGCAGATCGTCGACGCGGTCGCCAAGACGGGCGGGACCCGCATCGATCGGCGCCGCATCCACCTCGACACCGCCATCAAGAACACCGGCCCACATCGCGTCACCGTCCGGTTGCACCCGGAGGTCGAGGCGAACATGACCGTGGAGGTCGTGCCCGCGTAGTCATGGAAGCGTAAGGAGGCCCAACCCTATGGCCATGCGCTCCGTCCCAGACGGAGGCCCTCGGCCCAACGCTTCCCCGACCTACGACCGCATCCCCCCGCACAATGTCGAAGCCGAGGAGTCGGTTCTCGGCTCGATGTTGCTGTCGCGCGATGCAATCGCCGAGGTCCTCGAACTGCTGCACGAGGAGGACTTTTACCGGCCAGCGCACCGGACGGTGTTCCGGTCGGTCCTGGACCTGTATTCACACGGCCAGGCGGTCGACGCTGTGACCGTCGGTGAGGAGCTGCGACGCAGCGGTGAGCTGGCTGACGTCGGCGGTGCGCCATTCGTGCACACGCTCGTGTCGAGCGTGCCCACCGCCGCCAGCGCCGGCTACTACGCGCGCATCGTCAAGGAGGCCGGCATCCTGCGCCGCCTCATCGACGTCGGCACCAGGATCGTGCAGCTCGGATATGAAACGCCGCAGGACACCGAGCGCGCGGTGGATTTCGCCGAGTCGTGGGTCTACCAGGTCGCTCAGGGTCGCGTCACCGAGGACTATCAAGCCCTGCGGGAGGTCCTCACCAGCACCCTGGAGGCGATCGAGCGCCTCCACAACGACAGCCGTGAGATCACCGGCATCCCCACCGGCTTTCCCGAGCTGGACCGCCTGACCTCCGGTCTGCAGCCATCCAACCTGATCATCGTGGCCGCCAGACCGGCCGTGGGGAAGAGCACCCTCGGCCTGGACGTCGCGAGGAACGCCGCGGTGCGATCGGGCGTCCCCACGGTGGTGTTCTCCCTGGAGATGAGCAAGACCGAGCTGGTCCAGCGGCTCATGTGCGCTGAATGCTCGGTCGACATGCAGCGCCTGCGCACCGGCCGCATGGAGGACTCCGACTGGACACGGCTGACACGCTCGCTCGGCAAGCTGGCCGAGGCCCCGCTGTTCATCGACGACTCAGCCGCGATCACCATGATGGAGCTGCGCGCCAAGTGCCGGCGCCTGAAGCAGCGACACGGGCTCGGGCTGGTGGTCGTCGACTACCTTCAGCTCATGCAGCCCAGCAAGCGGGTGGAGAGCCGCCAGCAGGAGGTCAGCGAGATCTCCCGCGCCCTGAAGCTGCTGGCGAAGGAGCTGGCGGTCCCGGTGATCGCCATCTCACAGCTCTCCCGCCAGACCGAGGCCCGGTCGGACAAGAAGCCCATGCTCTCGGACCTTCGCGAGTCGGGAGCCCTGGAGCAGGACGCCGACATGGTCATGTTCATCTACCGCGAGGATCTCTACGACCCGGAGTCTCCTCGCAAGGGCGAGGCCGACCTGATCGTCGCCAAGCACCGCAACGGGCCCACCGACACCGTGACCGTCACCTTCCAGGGCCAGTACTCCCGCTTCGCCGCCATGGCGGCCCGCAGCCTCTGACCGTGCAGGCCTCGGCCACCCGGATCCCCCATCCGTGCGCCCTCCCTTGACGCGCCCCATGGAGCCCCGGCTCCCTCTCGAGGGGGAGATCCTCACCGCCTCCCTCCCCAGGGCCATGCGCTGATTCCCGAGCGAGGCCGACGACGCGTGCGCACCCGGCGACCTAGCGTGCACCCAGGTCCAACCGGTCCGAGCCCCGCACGCCAAGGAGGCCGCCATGCTCCGCCGCCCCGAGGTTCTCCCGCCAAACTCCCCCACCGACGAACCCCCAGCGGACCCGCCCGCATCCGGCCCACCCCCGCCGGGAGGCCCGCCCGCATCCGGCTCACCCTTGCCGGGAGGCCCGCCCGCGTTCAGCTCTCCCGCGCCGGGAGGCCCGCCCGTGCCCGGCTCAGCCTTGTCGGGCGGGCCGCCCGCGTCCGGCTCACCGTCGTCGGGTGACGCGCAGGAGTCCGCGCCCAGGCTTCTCGCACCGCGGCCGGGCGCGTCCCCGGCGGGTGCGGGCGAGCCGGCGCCGCAGGCAGCGAGCCCGGCACGTCGCTTGCTAGGTACGCCCCTGGTGCGGCGAGTGGCGGTGCTGGATCGCTGGCTCCGGGACGGGATGCTGGCGCTGCTGGGGCTGGCGCTGGTCAAGCTGATCGTGCAGCTGGCGGTCGCTGGCCGGTACGGCTTCCACCGGGACGAGCTGTACTACCTCGCCGCCGGCCAGCACCCCAGCCTCGGCTACGTCGACTATCCGCCGGTGACCGCGATGGTGGCGAGGCTGTCCACCCAGGTGTTCGGGCATTCGCTCGTGGGATTGCGGGTCTGGCCCGCCATGGCTGGCGCCGCGATCGTGGTCCTCGGAGGGCTGATCGCGCGCGAGCTTGGCGGCCGCCGGTTCGCGCAGGTCCTGGCCGCGTTCCTGGTGCTCTGCTCGCCGATGTTCCTCGGCAGCAATTCGATGCTCCAGACGGTCACGTTCGATGAGCTCATGTGGGCCGTCTGCCTGTACCTGGCCGCACGGTTGCTCGCGCGCGGCGGCCCTCCGCGGCTGTGGCTCGCCATCGGTGTGGCCTTCGGGATCGGCCTGGAGACCAAGTACACGATCCTGGTGCTGGGCATGGGACTGGCGGTTGGCCTCGTCCTGGGGGCCCAGCGGCGCTGGCTCCTCACGCCGTGGCCATGGCTGGCCGCCCTGATCGCCGCCGCGTTGCTGGCTCCCAACCTTGTCTGGCAGGCCACCCATGGTTGGCCGACGCTCGAGTTCCTCGGCAACCACAACGCGGAGATGGCCGCCGAGAACCCGCCCACCCGCTTTCTCTCGGAGCAGCTGCTCCTGATCGGGTTCACCGTGGTGCCATTGTGGATCGCCGGATTCGTCCACCTGTTGCGGAGTCCACGCTTCCGCATGCTTGGCCTGGCCGCCGCGGTGGTCATCCTGGTCCTGCTCGTCCAGCGAGCGAAGAGCTACTACGCCGGACCCGTGTACCCGCCGTTGCTCGCCGCGGGAGCCATCTCGTTCGAGCGCGCCCTGACCAGACACAAGAGCCCCCGCAGGAGGCGCCGGCAAGTTCGCTCGATGATCTTCGCGCTGGCGATCAGCTCGGTCGTCGCGGCCCCGTTCGCTCTCCCGGTGCTGCCGGTCGACCAGATGGTCCGGTTCCACCTGGATGAACTCCGTACCGACTACGCGGACATGGTCGGCTGGCCCGAGCTGGTCGGAACGGTTGCCGCGGCCTACCGCTCCTTGCCGCCGGACGAGCGGGCGACCGCCCGGGTCCTGGCCTCCAACTACGGCGAGGCCGGTGCCGTGGACTGGTTCGGTCCTCGGCTCGGCCTGCCGCCCGCCATCAGTGGGCACGACACGTTCTGGTTCTGGCGCCCCCGCCACGAGACAGTCGGTCCGCTGATCACCATCGGCTATCAGGCTCCCGAGCTGCGAACCCTTTGCGGTGACCTGCGGCAGGTCGGCACCGTCACCAACAACGCCGGCGCCGACAACGAGGAGCGTGGCGGCCCGGTCTTCCTCTGCCGCGCCATGCGCATCCCGCTCGAGTCATGGCCCGCGTTCCGGCACTTTCTGAGCTGAGCCCAATCGTGACCTGAGCGCACTCGCGCCATGACGGTTGGAGCTGACCAGGATGGAACGTCTGCTACTTCGGAGTGGCGGCGCGTAGCATCGCCTCGTTCACGTAGGCCTTGTCGTGCATGAAGGCGCGCCGCCACAGGAAGTACTCGGAGCGGGGCCGGTCGTCGGTGATCTCGGGTCCCGGACCTGTGAACGCGGTCACCCGTTCGTCGGCCAACCACTCGGCGTGACGGACCGCTCGGACCCAGCCGAGACCATCCGTCGGCGGGTAGTCCGGCGAATCCGCGAGGTCTCGCATGGCTGCCGGGTTCCCGAGCACCTGGAGGATCCCCTGGTCGGTGAACTGGAGCGGTGCCTCGGAGCCGAACATGAACATGCCATGCCCGCCGGGCGAGAGCATCAGGCTGACGTGGGGGAAGACGTTGTGGAAGGTCCGCACGTGCGCCTTCAGGTCGTCCATTGGCAGCGCGTAAGGCACCCACAGGAGGAACACACCGCCGGGCCGCAGCCGCGCCTTGCCCTCAGTCAGGAACTCCCGCGTGTAGAGCACCACCGATCCGGCGCTCTCGATCGGTGGCGCCGGGTCGACCGCGACGAGGTCGTAGCGATCCCGCGCCAGGCGGACGTAGTTGCGCCCGTCGCTGGTGATCACCCGCCCGTTGGCGTGATGCAGGTAGCTGGACGCGTCGGGAAAGAACACGGGCATGCGGCTCGGCACGGTCGGGGACAGCTCGACGGCGTCTGTTCGCATGCCAAGCTCCAGTGCCGACCGATAGGTGCTGCCCATCCCGAAGGCAATCACCAGGAAGTCCCGCGCCTGTGGTCGCAAGGCCTTCGACAGGTAGCCCATCAGCTTGGTGTCGACCGTGAGCGAGGTCACCCCGACGCCGCCGATCAGCAACCGCCGATCCTTCGCCGGGCCCCCGACCGTGTCGACGGTTGCCAGCTCGTCCTCGGCATGCGTCACCGGAAGGCCGAGCGCGCGAAGCCGGTTCTCGGTGGCGGTCCGTGTGACCGGCAGATCGAGGGACGACGCGACCAGCCCGAGCACCGCCAGCGCGGCGAACGCGCCACCCGCCACCCGCGCTCGCGCTGGACCCCGCCTCCGCCCAGCCCTGCCTCCGCCTGGCCCGGCCACGCCGACGCCCGAGCCCGCCGCGCCGGCGCCCAGCCCAGCCGAATCGGCGCCCGGTCCAGCCACCCCGAGCGGTGTGGTCGCCGCCGCGGGAGCTGGGTCCGCGTCGACCGTGTTGGTGCCTGGGGCCTGGGCGCCGGTGGCCAAGGCTGCGCGGGCGCGCCAGGCTGGGTCGGCGGCGAGGAGCGTGGCGCCGACGAGCAGGTTGAGGGCGCCGAGCAACAGCACCGAGCCGTTGGTGCCCAGCGTGCCCGCGAGGATGAAGGCTGCGCTGAAGGCGCCGAGGATGGAGCCGGCGGTGTTGGCCGCATAGAGCAGCCCGACACTGCCGCCGGCGGCGCGCGCGGACCGTGTGACCAGGCGGCCGGCCAGCGGGAAGGCGTAGCCCATGAGGATGGTGGCCGGGAGCAGCACCACGACCGTGCGCACAGCGAAGGGGACCGCGCCGACGACGCCGCTACCGAGCACCACCGTCGCCTGGGCCAGCGCTCCGACCACCGCCAGGCACACGCCGAGCGTGGCCGCGCGCTCGCGCCGCGGCCTGGACCAGCGCCGGTACACCGCGCTGCCGATGGCGATGCCGGCAAGGAAGATCGCCAGGATGGTGGTGAAGACATAGATGCTGGATCCCGTGCCCTCCGAAAGCATCCGCGTCCACAGGACCTCGAGGGCGAGCGAGACGAACCCGGAGACGAACGTCACCAGCAGGATCACCCAGCGTGGCGCGAGCCGGACGCTGTCGGGATCGAGGCGAGGGCCGTCATCCACCACACCGAAGTCGTCATCTGCGGACTGGCTGCCGACGGCCTCCGCACCAAAACCACTGGACACCGCGGTTGGGCTGACCAATCGTGACAGCGCCAGGGCGCCGCAGCCGGCGAGCAGGTTCAGCGCGACGGCGACGTAGCTGGTGAGCCGTAGGCCGAGGAATTCGATCAGCACGAAGCCGGCGATGACCGTCCCGGCGACGGCACCTGCGGTGTTGGCCGCGTAGAGCTCGCTGAGGCGGGCGCCGGTCTCGTCGAGCGTGCGGACGAGGTGGCGTACCAGCAGCGGCAATGTCGCGCCCATGAGGAAGGTCGCCGGCGCGACCGCGGCGAGCGCCAGCGCGAAGCGGACGGCGGTCAGCGCGAGCGTGTTGTCCACCAGGCCGGGGTACGCGCCACGGTAGACCTCGGCGAGGTCGTCGAAGGCGAATGGAAGCAGGACCGCGAAGACCGCCACGGCCAGCTCGAGCGCGCCGTACAGGCGCAGCGGTCGCAAGCCGCGGCTCGCCCAGCGGCCGCCCGCCAGGCTCCCGAAGCCGAGGCCGGCCATGAACGCGGTCACGATCGTCGAGACCGCCTGGGTCGTGTTGCCGAAGACCAGTACCAGCTCGCGCGACCAGACGACCTGGTAGATGAGCCCAGCCGCCCCGGAGCCGACGAACAGGGCGAGGATCAGCCCGCGTCGAACGGATCTGACCTGGGTCGACGGCCTGGTTCGGGAGACGGCGACGGCCACGGAGGGACGCTCCTTGATGCGGTCGAGGACGATGCCGTCCCGCAGGTTTCCAGAAACTCGGATCCGCGGCAAACGACTGTCCACAGGTCCCAGGAGCTGCTGCGATCGGTCGTCCACAGTCTCGCGGCACGGCCTCCCCCGACCCGCGAGGGGAGTAGTAGCCTTGGCTGGCAATCCGTCGGGCATCGGGAGGCTGCTGTGATTCCGCTGAACCAGCTCATTCCCGAGTGCCTGCTCGCCCTCGGTGGGGCCTACCTGCTCGGCAACCTCGCCGCCTACATCCGGCTCCGCCCCGCGTGGCGCGACGCCAAGGAGGGCCACGGCGGGCAGGCCGCCAAGCGGAACGCCAAGCAGCCTCAGGGCGCGCAGGCGGTCGAGCGCGGCGCAGTGAAGGGTGGTGGCGGGCAGGCCGTCAATGCCACCACAGGGACCAGGGGCAAGGCTGGCCGGACCGGACCAGGGACCGGCCGGGGGACCCGCCCGGCCGGGACCGCACCTGGCCGGACCGGACCGGGGACCGGCCGGGGGACCCGCCCGGCCGGGACCGCACCTGGGCAGACCGGATCCGGTGAGGGGCGGCGTGGCCAGGTGAGGCCCGAGAGCGCGAACGCGGCGGCTGGTCAGGGGTCGAGGGATGCGAAGGCGGCGGGGTCGGCGGGTGCCAACGCGGCTGGTTCGGGGTCGGCGGGTGCCAAGCCGGCGGCTGGTCCGAGGGCCGGCTCCTCGGGGCGGGTGAACGCCAGGGTGCGCGAGCCGACACGCTCCGGGTCGAAGCTGCCGTCGCGGACGCGGGTGCTGACGAACGTGCTGATCGGCCTGTTGATCTCGGCGGCGGCGCTGGCGACGCTGATCCGCGGATGACCGTGTGATCTACCTGGGCAGCTACGCCGGTGGCGATGCCCGGGGGATCGGCGTGGCTGCGCTGCGCGACGGGGTGCTCGCCCTCGACTCGACGGTCGAGTGTCCTGCGCGTCCGGCCTTCCTGGCGGCGGCGCCTGACGGTCGAGCGCTGTCCGCCGTGCACGAGCTGGAGGACGGGCTCATCAGCGGGTTCGCCATCGGAGAGGACGGGAGCCTTCGCCCGCGAGGCACCCAGCCGAGCGCTGGCGCGGAGCCCTGCCATCTGTCGGTGCACCCGAGCGGCCGGTACGTGCTGTCGGCCAACTGGGGTTCAGGGAGCATCGTGGTCCATCGGATCGGGCGCGGCGGCACGCTGGGTCCGGCGACCCACGTGGTCGAGAACCGCAAGCCGCACGCGCACATGGTGATGACGGATCCGGCCGGCCGCTTTGTCCTCGCGGTACATCTGGGCGCCGGTACGGTTTCGACCTACGATCTGGACCTCGAGTCGGGACGGCCGCGGCTTCGGAGCGAGCTGGCGCTGCACCATGGGGCCGGCCCTCGGCACCTGGCCTTCCATCCCCGGGGCACGATGGTCTACGTCGTCAACGAGCTGGACTCGACGGTCACCGCCTGCGGCTACGACCCCGCCACCGGCCGCGTCGAGCCGCGCGAGACTGTGCGGACCGTGCCGGAGGACGTCGCTGTCGAGAACTTTCCTTCAGCGGTGCGCGTGTCGCCGGATGGTCAGTTCGTCGACGTCGGCAACCGGGATCACGACAGCAGCGGCGTCCTGTCGACCGAGGCTGGGCTGCGGCTGCTCGCCACCTACCCGTGCGGCGGCCAGCTCCCCAGGGACCTGGCGTTCCAGGGGAACGGCCGGCTGCTCTGGGTCGCCAATCAGCAGACGGACACGGTGGTGGGCATGGCGGTGGACCCGGCGGACGGCAGCCTCGGCTCGGCGGGATGCCGGATGACGACGCGGAAGCCAACCTGCGTGTTGCCTGTGTAGCGCCTCGGGTCCCGGCCGTTTCGGTCCCATACGCCTCGTCCAGGCTGGCGGCCTCGTCACCGCGTGGGGCCAGTGGTCCCGCCGTGCCGGGCCGCCCGCGCGGAGCGGCAGCGGGGTGAACCCCGCGTCGCCGTTGCGGCGCAGGTACACGGTGCCCTCGGGGGCGCAGCGGCCTCCCCCGCGGGGACACCAACTCGTAGCCCAGCTCGGCGGCCTGCCCGCGCAGCACCAGCAGCGGTGGGGTGTGCAGCAGGTCCAGCTCGGCAGGCGACGTGCCGGCCGAGGTCGGGCTCCCCACCGCCGGGGACATCCCAGACGGCCCGGTTCCCTGGCCCTGGATGAGCCCGCCGAAGCTCGAGAAGATCGTGCCGGCCACCAGGCCGGCGATCACGGCCGGAGCTCCAGCGGCCCGCAAGGCTCAGCCGCTTTCCGCGCATCACGCCTCCTCCAGCCGATCAGGACGATCGCCCGGAGCTGGTATCGGACGGAAGATGGTCGAGGCTGAGGGTCCGTGGAGGGCACGACGGTCCGCGCTGGTATCTGAACCGGGTAGCGGGCCGATCACCCGAGAGGCCGAATGGAGCGGGCGAAGGGAATCGAACCCTCACTGCGAGCTTGGGAAGCTCGTGAAGGCCGTCCGCTGCCGTCCGGACCGATCCGGAGCAGTATCGCTGACCTGCGGATATCCGGCTTCTCCGTCCGTACTCGTCCACACGCGTCCGCTCCTGCTGTTAGCAAGCCGTTAGCAGGCCTTGCCCGCGCTCGTCCGTGGCCGCAGGTGTTGCCGTCCCTCCACGCAAACGGGGTCGCACGCGGCCTCACCACGCGGCCCCAAGCCACGGTGGCACCGCCATGGCCATGTCTACCCCCACTCCGTCCGAGGCTCGTTCGAGCCTCGGGTTGGCATCAGCTCGACCTTGGTGATCGGCCAGGTCGCCGGCGCAGTCGAGACACTCCAGATGACTTGCGGTATCCCGCTGCTTGCGACGCCACGGTGGTCGTGCTCGCCAGCCAGGGCATCCCCAGCGAGCCGGTCTCTGCTCGGCCTCGGCGAGTGGGATGCGCTCCGCCGCGAGCTCGGTCTGACGCCCGAGGGCGGTGAGGCCCGCCAGGTGCCGCGCACCCCGGCCAGGCGGACGCCTGGGGCGCGTTCCGTGAGCGCCTGCGGCCCGCCTGGGCAGCCAGGGCACCATCGACCGGTACTGGGATCAGCGGTGTCGGTGGCGGCTACGATGGGGTCAGCCACGATCACGGTGGCCTCCAAGCGGTTGAGTTCGCGGGCCCCGAGGCTAGCGATCCTTTGGTAGGGCGATTCGAACGATCGTCATGAGTTTGATGTGTGTGGAGATGTTTGTGAGAGCCGGGCAGGTCAGGCTGCCGTGCGCAGGCGGGCGTGGGTGAGGCGCTGGCTGACTGCCCGGTCGATGGCATGGAGGGCGGCGCGGAGTTCGGGTGGCGCGTGGGGCTGGGTTCGGGTGGCGAGCAGCGGTCTGAGGATCCGGTCGTGGACCTTGGTGGAGAAGACCGCGAACCCGATGCCGTCGGGGGTCAGGGTGTAGCGGTTGTGGTCGGGGACGCGGGTGATCAGGCCGTTGCGGCGCAGCCGGGCAAGGTCGTAGCTGGCCTGGTTCATGCTGTAGGGGCTGCCGAGCAGTCCGGTCATCAAGGCGCGCAGGCGCTTGTTGGTGATGCCGGTGACGGCGAACAGCATGTTGGCCAGGGCGCCGGCCAGGGCCTGGACCCGAGGGTCGCCAAACCTCAGGGCTGGGGCCCTGCTGCCATCGTCGGTGACGGTGGACTGCGCGATCCGCGCAAAGGCTGGACTCGCAAGGACCGTGCCCTGGCCGACCCGCTTGAGTGTCCAGCAGCCGCTGGTTGATCGCACGGGCCTTGGCCTGCAGGTGGTCGAGTTGGGCAGCAGGCGCTTCAAGCCGAGGTCGTCGGCGTCGTTGATGACGGTTTCGATGCGCAGGGCACGGCCGTCCTTGAGGTACTGCTTGGCCCGGGAGTGCTTGTAGGACACGTTGATGGTGACGCCGCTGGTGTGCCGGTCGATGGCGGTCTTGAACACCCGCCGGCCTTGCGGCCGCGCTGGCGCCCGAAGATGAGCTCGACGTGCTCGGGGCGTCCCAGGTCGAGGTTGTCGGCCACCAGCGCTTCGAAGAAGGCCCGGGCGTGGCGGGGGCGTCCAGCACGATGGTGCGGGACGTCTCGACCTGGCGCATGGTCAGGTCCCACCAGAACCCGGCGTCGCGGTCGGTGGTGGAAAGCGGCAGCGGCAGCCGCGAGGTCCACCGTTGGAAGAACACGCGGATCGTGCCGGGGCCGAGCCGGTCGCAGATGGCCTGCAATGCCTGGGCTGGTCGCAGGTGGCGAACCCGTTGGACAGCTCGGTGAACCCGATCCCGGCCTTGGTGGCCTGCCGCTTGGCCCATTCATGGCCGTTGACCCAGAGCTTGATCGGGTAGGGAAACCAGGAGCAGAGCTTGATGAATGCGGGGCCGAAGTCATCGGCCCACAGGTACACGTAGAAGACCGTGACCCGGCGCTGCTGCTTGGTGAAGGAGAACTGCGGGGGCTTGGTCGGGTCGGTGTCGCGTTTGCGGGCGGTCCACACCGAGGCGAACTCCTGGGCCACCCCGATCGCGGCGACCTGCGACCGGCCGGTCCTGGCCGCCCGATCCA